>OOGD01000031.1_pt1 | contig 34560 bp, 31 predicted proteins | sample 1670381 | NCBI WGS metagenome assembly OOGD01 (sample SAMEA98146918, study PRJEB22522) | marine metagenome | biome: marine biome; feature: marine water body; material: sea ice | place: Arctic Ocean | collected 14-Sep-2015 | depth 1.3 m | reverse complement strand
TTAGCGGCGATGGTAGTTTGGGGTCTCCCCATGCGAGAGTAGCACACTGCCAGACTCCTCATAATAAGAAAGGCCACCTGTTTCAGGTGGCCTTTTTTTATGTCTATTGATTAGGGATATTCAGGGGGCAGGGAAGTAAGGGGTAGGGAAGCAAGGGGCAGGATGGGCTACCGCTAGAAACACAAACACATAACGGTGTATCCTGTTCTTATTCCCATTGTGAGCCGTTTACGGTAAATCACATAACTTACCTTTACCCACTTCATTATTGAAATTAGGATTACATGCTAAAACACTAAGTAAATTTATAAACTGCACATTTATAAAACATGAAATATTCTGCCCAGTTAGATGATTAGGGTAGATACTGAAATCTATTATGACGAACGGTGTGTTGAATAAACTGGATATTCAGGCATTCTAGGATTGTGACGTCAGAATGTGCTTTGAATATTATCTACAGTACAATTCGACTTGCCCCTTTAAGTGAATTGCAGACATACGAGTGAATCAATCTAGACTGATAAAAGATAGCTCAGTACAGTCATTCAATTTTGAAAAGTAGCATAATGTTTCTGCACTAGGTCATATGCTAGCTGCATACAATTAACTCGCTCACCACACGCTTGAATGTTTTCCGGTTTGCTTTCAATGTAGCTAGTCCAACCAAACTTCAAAACGAGTATTCAAGGCTTGCTTTAATTATTGCTATATATAATGCTTTCGAAAAGCGTAAATATAAATGCCGAACCTAAAGCTTGGGAGAGAGAAATGACGTGTAAACAATGTTATCAGTTAAACATTGGTATTGATTGGGCAACCAGTAATCATGATATATGCACTGAATTTCCCATCAAAAAACACAGTTTTAACATTAACAATACGTTCAAGAATACATTGACGAATAGATAATGTCGCTCCACCAGTAATATCATGTCTAAATAGCCGTTGCGGATGAGTTATGTAAAGTGCCAATTGTTTATGGTCTTAACAAGGAGAAATTGTCACTATGTTTACTATCGATACTGCGATCTTTGTAAGCTATAAAACGGCCTTTTTAGCAAGCGGAGCGAAGGATGAACCTACCGATGCTGAACTTGGCTTAGGCATGATACTGCGTGATCTAGAAACAACTAACACTCAACATGCTCAAAGTGTCAGGAACGGAAGTCTCTAATTTCTAGCCGCATAACGAAGACGGCTTGTTAACGCTAAAAAAACGCTACATCGACCGTATTTAAATACTTTGAAACAATACTATCCTCAGGTACTAGAGTGGTCTTTGCATAAAGATACGTAGTTTTTTTCTGATGTCTCATTCACTGGCTGAGTATTACTAAATTAAAAAGAGCAAGAGGATCAATAAACAGAGCGCCTTTTAATCGTATAGGGGGAAAAGCGGTAACGCTATTAAAGCACTGTATATTGTTAATATACAGTGCTATGCCATTGACTGAATATGAGGCCATCTAAGAGTAAAGCCAGTTTTACATTAAGGTTTCAGCATTACAGCTTTAAGCCGTCATCGTGGCTATTAATCATTTAATATCGCCACTTATGAGTTTTTTAACGGTATGAGCAACGCCCATATTTTCAAAACATTATCCACCACAGGACCTTGTCTTGTTTCTAGGTTGTTAGTAATAATGGGCAAGATAGAGACGCTCTTTATAAGTGTGGCTGGAGTACAAACCTATTCAAGTATTGTGCTGGTCACTGAGGGCAGTGGTATAAAATTATGGCTACATAGGCGATAAAAGTGTTCAAAACTCTTACGACAATCATTCATTGAGTGGTCAGTAAAATCTGTTAGCCAGTCCTTACGAGCTTCCTTGTATCATAATCAACAGGGTGCAAAAGGAAAGATTTATAATGCCGCAATTAGAGAGCTCGCGTTTAAATGAATCAAGATATTGTTTAAATACTGGAAGAGTAATAACTCGTAATGCGGGGCTAAATATCTACTTGCTTTAAAAGGGGGGAATTCTCCTCCACTGATGTCAAATTAGTTGAATGCCTCAGGGCGTGAATCAGCCATAGGGCTGACTAACCATTATCATCTAATTTGGTTCTGACCCCTTTTATTAATCATCTAATTTGGTTCTGCCCCCTTTTATTACGTCCAAAAAAAAGCGCATCATTGTTGGTAATGATGCGCTTTATATTAGCTTGTATACTTAACAGCAAACATTACAAAGTACTGTTTGTTTGTAACGTTTATGCAAGGTATAGCACTTACAGAACTGCGCAACCTATACGTCCACCAGCAGCTCCTGTTGGCTGGGTAGTATAGTCATCACCTCGTTCATGTATAATGAGAGCTGTACCATCAGCGTCAAGTAACGCAGGCAATCCGTGGTCACCATCAATGGAAGCACGCTCGTTAATAATCGTTAGTGTTCCGGTACCGTCAGCTCCGACTTCCATATTCATCATGTCGCCAGCATGCGGACCATCGGCAGATAACTTTCCATGGGCCATATTCATTGGGTTAAAATGACCACCTGAGGATTTAAAACTAGGGGCTTCACACGCACCTATTTCATGGAAATGCATGGCATGAGTACCAGCACCATCAAGGCCACTCACTGTAACTGTTACTTCTGTGCCTCCCTCACCAAGATCTTTTAAAGAAAGGGTGCCAAGGGTATCGCCTGTTGCGGTAAGAATAGTGCGCTCAAACAAGCTTGTATTATCTGTTGTTGACACTGGCAGTGATGCTGGCGCTGTTGCTAGTGGTGTTGTGGGTGATGTTGAGGGTGGTGTTGAAGGCGAGCAGGCAGCTAAAGTGCAAATAGAGCCTATTAGCAGTGCTGTTTTAAGGTTATTCATTATTGGTTTCCATTAAGTAATCGTTAGCAAAAAGAGTGCTGATATAGTGTTGTTTATTATTACGCATTACTTGCGTCGAGTGTTCAAAAAAAGTCAACTGTTGTTGTGCTAACATCTCAAAAGTGCCGGTAAACATACCAGCTAAGAGTGCATGGGAAGATAAACGATAAGCCCGTTTTATGCAACAGGCTGTGTTTTTATAACCTTCCCCGTATCCAGAAACTCTATCCAATCACGGTTTTATGTTTCATATGAGATTCAAAAAATATAGGACTCGGCTTTACCTGCGCAATATTCGTTAAGTAGGCATTCTGATTCTTTCAAATCCTTGAAGTGAGCTTGAACCAGCCATGTTAGTGTGCTGAGTGGCAACCGTTCTTCCAAATTATAGCCAATCATGTTCCCCAAGGGCTCATTAAATTCAGTCTCGCCCGATTGTACTTGCCAATTCCAAGTGCCGTTCCCAGTAGGCTGAATGACTAGCTGAAGTTGCTTTCGACTCTCATTAAATCTTGCTCCTACGTTCTTTAAATCAGCTATTTATGTCTGTAACAAATATACTGATTTTTTTGATTCGTCTGAGTCTGATGATTGAGTCATGGTCTTGGGTACTTCTGTGTATTACCAAGACGAGACTAAAAAAGGATAATCCACATTCCTGATCTGCTCAATATGCCATTATATAGGTAATGTAGATTATGAATTTATAGGAGGTTAACCATGATATTACTGATCATATATCTTGAGACCTTACCTTATGAAACTATTATTTTAAGATACCAGTGCACCACCAAGAGTTATTATCAAATTTTAAAAAAGATTAAAATAAAAAACCTGCTTCAATATGTCGTCCGTTAGTCTCAAGAAAAGGAAGTAATATTGTACTTCTATTGAATGCTTCAGGTTCGTTGAATCAAGCTAGTTAACACTCATTACTGAAACGTTTTCCCATAATGTTAACGAAGCAATTAAACGAAACGATAAAGTATCTATCGTCTTTTATGCTGGAGCACTCGGAATAGTATTAACGCCTGCTGATGGCAACGATAAAAATGCGCTCGCACAACTAATAGTAAAGGATGCGGAATTCTATTAAAGAGCTTGCAGCTTTTCGATAAGTAAAAATCTAGCCGCTTCTATTATCTAAATATAATCTCGTTTTTTTATATATCAACCCGTCGAGATTCACCTCCAATCAAGTCACCAAGATGCTATAAATGATCATTCTCTTGGTTTGGCGCTGTAAAGCTATCATTGGGATTAATATCTTGATGAATTTGAAATATTCAGTTCCATTGACCATCTTTAATCCGCAATAACTTTAATTTCTGGCTGCGGCTAATCAATTAGTGTACGTACATTATTGGAAGTGATATCCATTAAATAAGAAAACTGTGACAGTTGGGTATTATTAAACTCTAACTTCAAGGCATTCCAAATTTTTTCTTACATTTATTGGAGCATCGATATCGTTAGTTGTTGAGCTAAATCGATCGGTATCTTGTCTTGGGCAAAATGCTCACAGTTCTGAACCAATTTTTACGATGTTAAGCTGTAGGTTATTTAAGTATTTACCGCTATTTAATTTTTCGAAACGAAATAATTGTGCGTATAGATCACCATTGTCTTCTATCAATTTTTGGTTAAGCTCTGATTAGATGCGATAGTTATATACTGTTCTCTTGAGCGACGCCACTGGGCTACGAGTTCAACTGGTCATAAGAATGAATAAAAAAACATGATTGATAAGCGATCGATCATAGGAGGAATTGAGTGGTCTTAGTAAATGTCAAAATTTGCATGATTGCTGACGTTTAGTTAATAGTCGGTTTTCAAGTGTTTTGTCCCCGTGATTCTTATCACTATGAAACATGCAAGTGGATAAATTTTAAAGAGAGCTTATGTCTAGTCATTCCAGAAGGGATCCAAATCCTGCTTAGTGAAGGAAGGATTAACCAATCTTTGTCAAGAAGGATAAAGTAATATATTCGCGCACGAATCCATCAAACAGTAAGGTATGATTATGGCTGAAATTTTAGACTAAACGATTCCAAAACATGCTCATTAGTTACTTTCCTGTTAGCTGCATATGCAAGGCTTTTTTATATGCCTCAATCCCCGGATAAAGAGACACTATCATGGTTGCTAATATCACTAAGCCAATTAGGCTAACGATTTCAGAAGATAATAAATTGTGACTTAGAAACAAACCAAACTCGGAAACCATCCACCCGTCTAATATCACTAGCATTACTTTTAATCCACTGATTGCCATCGCTATTGATATACAAATCAAAATAAGGGACTCGAAAAGTATGAGTAGTAATAGTGTGAAAGGGCCTGCACCTAAAACACGCAATACTGCAATTTCTCCCTGCCTTTCGTTCATTGAAGCCAAAAGCATTGTAGCTAGCCCAAACAAAGAAGATATGAGTACCAATGCTGCAATCGCCCGCAATAAATTTTCCACCGTTGACATTAAGCTCCAAAGTTCCGCCATCGCTACACCAGGTAATATTGCCATAAGTCGATCATTTGAGTAGTTATTTAGCTCTCTCTGCATTCTAAAAATGGCAAACTTATTTGTGAGTCCTAGCATTACTGACGTAATACTCTCTGGCCTCAGCGCTGCGTTTTTTGGATTATTTAAAACAGTCTGTATAGTGGAAGGTGGTAGGTGAACTGCCTCGATAGCTTCAAGACTGATATGGACCGTTTTGTCGACAGGCGAACCTGTTGGCAGCAATATACCACTAACCACGAACGGTGCTTGCTCGTGATGTGTAAAGCTTGTACTGCCGATACCATGGGCGATAACAATCTTGTCATTGACTTGATATCCAAGGGTTTTTGCCACATCAGCACCTATCACAGCGTCAAAAAGCCCATCAAACTCGCGGCCTTCTTTGAACCTTAAATTTTGATTATTGCCATATTTATAATGCGTGAAGTAGCTGCCATTGGTACCCATTACTCGAAAGCCTCTATGTGAGTCTCCTAATGATAGGGGAATTGCCCACTCAACTACTTCATGTTGTTGCAACATCAAAAAGCTTTCGTACTTTATGTTGTTAGTGGGGTTGCCCATTCTAAATATTGAGTAGAGCAGCATATTTAGCTGCCCACTTGGCGCGCCCACAATTAAGTCTACGCTCGATATAGTTCGATTAAAGCTCTCCTTTGCTTGCAGTCGAATGTGTTCTACGCTGATCAAAACCATGGTACTGACACAAAGTGAAAGTAAGGTCAAAACGACTGTTTTTTTGCGGCTCAATAAACTGTTCCATGCAACTGAAAGTAAGATTTTCATAGCGACATTTCAAACTCAGGTGAGCTAAGTGAAGAAAGGTCTACCTTTCGCTCAAAATAATTACCAAGTGCAAGATCATGGCTTACAAAAATTAGTGTGGTATTGGCTGCGTCGCACATATGCATTAACACTTGCATGAATGCATCCCTTGCAGAAGCATCTAAAGCAGAGGTGGGTTCGTCAACTAACAGTAATTTCGGCTGGTTGATTAAAGCTCGTGCGATTGCAACGCGCTGTTGTTGCCCAGTGCTTAAATACCTGACTTGTGTGTTCAAAATATCCTTAGGTAAGTTCAAATTTTCAATCAGGGTTTGTGTACGAATTTTTATATCTGTATTGTCACTTTTGAACATAGAGTAGTTAGCAAAAAAAGCCGCGAGTTCAATATTTTTTGATACCGTTAGATAGGGGATAAGATTAAATTTTTGAAAGACTACACCGATATTTTTAGCTCTAAAGCGATCACGCTTACGATCCGACATATTATCTAATTCTTCATTGAATAGTGTTATTCGGCCGCTACTAGGGACCATAATACCGCATAAAATATTCAGAAACGTGGTTTTTCCAGAGCCAGAATCACCATATAAAAATACACGTTCGCCAAGCTTAAGTTGCCATTTTGGTATGGACAAAACGCTATCAGTGTTTTTCGAGTAGGTATAACGCAGATTCTCAATTTCAAGAGCAAACGATGACATCTTATAGGCTCCTTCTTAGTTTCAGCTACTTTTTTTAATTGTTATGTTATATCATTTGATTCGTGCGTAAACAAGTTATCTGAGCAGGTACATTTTAAGTGAAAGTAATGTTAACTATACATCGACTCGTGTTTGTTCTACTGGTTGCAGTTAGCCTCTCAACCGGAAAAACCGCTATTGCGGATGCTAAATATAATGAGATTGAATGGACACAACTGATGCCTGCAGATGATTTGGCGGCATTGCTTAATCCACCTGATTTTTTACTTGATATTGAGGATGGCGAAGATAATGACAATATCGAATCACTCAGTACTTTAAGTGAATCAAACGAAACCGCAAAACGCTTTGCACAAGCGCTTCAGTCTACTCGTGTGATTGATGCCTTTGATCAGGCGCGGATTAGATTACCGGGTTTTATCGTACCATTGCAGTCTGATGAGCAGCAGCGTGTCACGCATTTTTTTATTGTGCCTTATTTTGGCGCTTGCTTACACATGCCTCCCCCCCCTCCTAATCAAATCATTTACGCAGAGTTTCAATCCGGTGTTCAGCTTAACACTCTGCTCGATCCTTATTGGTTTGAGGGAACCTTGCAAATAGCTCATACCGTGAATGGGCTGGGCAGTTCAGCGTACACATTGCGATTGGACGCATATTCTCCCTATGAGGACTAAATTATGATGTCGCGAATAAAATATGGAATAATTTTTACTTTTGCCAATATAGTCATATCTAGTTTTTCATTTTTAATTCATGCCTGTGACTATCATGACCCTAGGGGTTTTGGGAATTTTAGTCATATGAAGCAATTTGGGCAAACACATCCATTAACGCAGCGCCACTCGTCTGCATTTATATCTGCAGGACTGACGCTAAAACATAAGAAGACTATAGTAGCTTCGATTGCTAAAACTCAGCGTGTCGATATAAATTATCATTTACCGACTGCATATAAAAATGTGTATTTACGCTTTACCTCCAGCGACGATATTTTACTGGAAGCTAATGATAATATTCAAATAGACGCACTTAACGGTGTATACACACTAGATTTCGTCGTAAAGGCAAGTGGAGATAGTCATATCTTGATATGGATTGATGCGATGAAAGGGTCTTTACCTTACTCGAAGGTACAGCGAATTGATGTGAGAGCTAATTAGTATTTTTTCGCAAACAACACAATCATTGATCAAAATAACTTGAAGATTTTATTAAACGATTACGAACAATATGGCTAAAATTTTTGTCTTTTTCATTACATGCTTGCTACTTGGTGTGGCTGCCGGTTATGCCTATGTAAACTTCCAACCGACACTTGCACAATGGTTGTTATTCAAACCCAAACTCTATCAAACTGACGAGGCGCACCTGCAAAATAAATATCAGGCACTTAGTCCTATTTTGCAGGTCCAATGGTGGCAACTGCTGCCTGATAATGAAAAGTCAGTATTAGAAAAGTATCAACAAATGCAGGCAAGCACACCAACCGAGTTAGCTGACACCATTTTTTTGTCTTTGCAAGCCAGTACTGACAATGAATATGGTGCCGCAATGATTTCTACCAACAGCGTGGATACGTTTGATAACAAAGCGGTGTCTATTTCTGGTTTTATTGTGCCTGTAGGCTATGTTGCGGATCGGAGCCTAAATCATATTTTTATCGTGCCGTATTTTGGCGCGTGCCTGCATTTTCCATCACCACCACCTAACCAAATGATATTTGCACAACTTAACAGCGGCTTCACCGATTTTGACATAAACCAAGCCTATCGCTTGGATGGCATTTTTCGCCGAGGTTTGTTTGAAGACCCTTTAGGTACCTCGGCTTACATTCTTGATGTGGTCTCTATCGAGCCTTATTATGACAATCCAGATAATTTTAGGCGGCATTAGATTTTTTAAAAAGACCCATATAATCTTTAAGCGACAAAGTCGACAGTCATTAATAATCTGTACTCGTCTGTTTTCAGCGGGGGAGAGCGATGAACTAAAGCACTGCCTTCATTGCCTTCCCAAGTATCGCCTTTTAACAAGGCTACATCACCGCAAGCGAGACTTTGAATGTCAGCTTCTGTAGCAATTAGCCCCGATTCTTCATCTGATTTACCGCCACTACCGTGTCCTAATTTGTTCATGTTTATTTTGTTATTCGGCAACCATTGCGTGCCGATACCGCTAAATGTGGTCACCAAACGACATGGCACCCGATCAAAATGAAAGCGCGGGCACATCGCTTTGTCGAGGACGGAAAGCCTTAGCCCCACTTTGTTGGTATCGAATAATATGCAAAACATATCGACAATATCGTGTATGTATAAACGCAGTTGTTCGCCATAAACCCTGTCTGCAGCAATAGTAGCAATGTCGTTTTCAATATTATCTGCTCTGACTTGCACCGTCTTGTTGAGCATAGGATCGCTACTGATATCTTGCGCCACCTGTTGTAAAAATTCAGTCGGTAAACGCCGACGCCATATCGCAATGTTGCATTGTTCATTATAGATATCTGTCAGCACTTGCGGATCGTCTGTCTCACTAGCAAAGCGGGTTTTCTCTATTACGATATCGCTATCTGTTGACTCTCTCATTGCGCCCATACTATTGCTCCCACCTTGGGAATGGGTCGCTTAAAGAACTCCAGTATGCTTGACCTCGGCATAAGTCTTCATCGTTTAATAAGCAAGCGTCCAACGCGACTGTTATTGCCGCTTTATCCAGATTTTGACCAATAAATACTAATTCTTGACGCATATCACCAAAGGGCTCAACCCACTGTTCTTCAATCGACTTAAGATCGTCTAGCTCTGTTGGCCACTGCGACTTGGGAACGGCCATCCAAAACATCCCTCCGTATCCGTAGTGAGCAATACCACCAGCTTGATTCCAATGTCCTGCACATTGCGGGCGACTGGCTAACCAGAAGTATCCCTTGGAACGTAACAACTTTCCAAAATCGCTGCTGTTGTGAAAAAACTGATAGATTTTTTCGGGGTAAAAAGGACGGCGTGCTGAATACGAAAAACTGCCAATGCCATATTCTTCTGACTCTGGTATATGTTCACCTCGCATCTCTTTGAGCCAGCCCGGCGCTTGTTGCGCTTTGTCAAAGTTAAAGAGTTGCGTACCCATTACTTCTTCAATAGCGATTTGACCTTTACTAATAGGGATAATTTTAGCCGTAGTGTTTAGGCTCTTTAAAATCGCTTCGAGTCTTTTTAGAGCATCATTGTCAATCAAATCAGTTTTGCTTATCAGTATGACATCTGCGAATTCCACTTGATCGATCAGTAAATCTGCTACTGTACGCTCGTCTTCTTCGCCTAAGGACTCACCGGTTTCAGCTAAATATTTTGCCTCGTCATAGTCCTTTATAAAATTTACCGCATCAACCACTGTGACCATAGTGTCGAGTTTGGCAATATCTCCTAGTGAGACTCCGTCTTCATCGGCAAAGGTAAATGTTTCTGCCACAGGCAGGGGCTCAGATATCCCCGTTGATTCGATTAATAAGTAGTCAAACGTGCCTTCATTCGCCAATCGACCTACTTCAAGCAGCAGGTCTTCACGCAACGTGCAACAAATGCATCCATTACTCATTTCCACGAGCTTTTCTTGGCTATGATTAAGAGAGACATCGTTTTTTATCATCGCAGCGTCAATATTAATGTCGCTCATATCATTCACAATTACCGCGACTTTTATGCCTTGCCTATTGTTCAGCACATGACTTAGTACGGTTGTTTTACCTGCTCCTAAAAACCCTGAAAGAACGGTAACGGGAAGCTTGGGCTTGGTTGCATTGTTTAAAAGAGTCTGTGTATTCATCGTATTCTCTATTGTTTATTTGTATTATTTTATTAGTTCAGCTCGATTGAACTTTCGTATGCTGTAGCTCGTCTTAATCGAAAATTACTTATATGTCCAAACGCGATTAGTACCGAGCCAATAAGCGGCACTATAACTTCGCCCTTTTCATCTAACGTGTCGTGTCCAAATATAGCGGCACTCAACGGTATCAGCATGCCAATAGCGCTGATAAAAAACACTTGTGCGGCGGCGGTGAAAGTAGTCCGTTGTAATCGCAAATATGCTAATAGGAGCAACGGCAATCACTAACCACAGGTGAAAACGTTCATCACTAAAGACAAGTAGGCCAGATACTGATGGTAGAACAATTAAAATTAGTGGTAGCGCCATACAATGCAATACGCACACGAACGACGATGCAATCGCGGTTTTTTCGCTAGCGTTTAATAGCTTTTTCATAATGTTCTCCTCTAGCCATCAGGCTTGAAGTGTATTCGCGTTGTTATAGACTCCTTTTAGTTCAATTTTAGAGTCAATAACCTCAAAGTGGGAGGTATTAGCTAGCGAGCACATGTCCTTCATAATCACACAGAAAACAAATAGCTCGTTCAAGCCGTTACATTGCACACATATCACAAATATAAGAGAGCGACCTTCGCTTAGCTGGTTAGTATGTTTGCAAACAATATTTCTGATAATATTTCTGTTAATATTTTTATTAATATTTCTGTTAATGGTGTCAAATCGGTAGGCAATGTGTAGCTCGTTTAAGAATTTTAAAATAAAATATATTGAGGTTCTGGTTATCTCGCCCTCAAAGCGCTCATTGCAGATTTTTGTTAACTCGGAGTCTGAAAGCGCCTGATTGGCGACAAGTAAAACGTTGAGCACTTGTTTATGCTTGTTAGTTAAACGGACGCGGTTTGTTTCACAGCGTTCTTGTACCGCTACCTTAGTCTGGTCGACATGAGCCTGGTTCATTGTCCAAATCTTATAACAGCTGATGATGATTTTAGCTTTACAGCGCCTTGTTGCTCGTTAGTTATCCATTGTGCATTGAGTACGTGTAAGGAGCTTGCCCATTCCATTACAGTAGCCACAGCAGAGTCAGGGGTATTCTTGCACTTAAAGATATAGGTGATTTTTATGTCTAAGTGCTCGCGCAAATGACCTTGTTCAACATGAGCAGTTATTGCATGTTTGTTGGCATGTGAATGAGTACTCTCAAGACTTTGGGGATTTAAATTGAACAAGGAGTGCGACATCGATACCAGCGTGCAGTATCTCGGCAACCTTATCATTTCTTCTACATTTTCAATCTTGCTCACAATGCTTTTTAATTTTTCCTTTTGCTCTGCCGACTCGGGAACATACTCAAATCCAAGTAAATCAGCTGCGGGTAAAATAAATTGAAACTGCCACTGTTGCTGATCTTGCGCAATCAACAACTGTCCGTCTCCATGCACATGTTTTTGTGCCACAACGGCTTGACAACTAAGACACAAAAAAGCCATTAGCAAACCTCGTCTAAACATAATTTCCTCTCAGCGTTTTGTGCTTCATTTAGATATTTTTTAATATCCACCTAAGTAATTGTTACAATATAACATAACAATTAAAATTGAAAAGTGTTTAGCACAAAAATAATTGAGGGTATAAATGAGAAAATTAGCCAAACTTGCCGTGCTGGTGTGTACTGGATTATCAAGCGCTGCAATAGCCAAGTCTTTAGAAGGGATAGTTACCAGAGAAGACGGCAAACCCATATCAAATGCCACGGTGCAAATTGTTGATTTTAGGTATGCAAACACGCACTGATAGTAGTGGCTGTTTTGCTTTTTCTGATTCTAATATGGGTAATACTGAGGTGCACATTAGTGCCTCAGGTTTTGAGCATTTACATAAAGATTTAAACGTGTCTGAAACAGATTTGAGCAACCTGACATTCATTCTAAAACGCTCACCTATTGAGGTGATTGATATCGTATCGACTCCATTACACATGTCTTCAATGGAATCGCCGATAACAGTCAGCGTGGTTGTTACTGAGGCTCTGCGCCGCCAGCAGAACGGGACATTATGCGATACCCTTGAAAAATGGGTAGATTTGTACACTAATTTTCATGCAAAAGTGGCCAGTACGCCGGTGATCTAAGTGGGCCGCATATTTTGATCCCTCAAAACGGTTTAGATGTGAGTGATGTTTCACGGGTGGGGCCAGACCATGCACTTGCTAGTGAGGCTTCAACCGCGACTCAAATTAAAGTGCTGTATGGCTCCGCGACTTTGTTTTATGGCAGCGGTTCTATTGGCGGTGTGGTTAATGTTGTCGATGGCTGGGTGCCCACCAGTCATGCAACCCAAGGAGAATGCAACCCTACTAGCTTAACATATACGGTCAACATACATGGCGTGGCTGAACCGAGAGGTGAATATTTGCTTGCAAGCATTTGTAGAGACGACGCAGAAAGCACCTCAGGCAATACGATTTTACCTGACTAAGTGGGGATCTATCATATGCATGGTGATGAATTTGAGTTGGAACAGGTGTTAGATGTTGCTTGTCCTAATTTACATGGAGCCCGCAAAATCATGACTTCGTAGTATCTGACTGTGGCGATAGCGTTTTGATGGCTCATGAACACGATGGTAGCTTTGATGCTATAAATATAGAAAATATTGAGGCACGGGATGACATGCGAATAGGTAGCCTTTATGGGTATTGTAATTCTGATGCTTTTATTGGGGTGGCAAGCTCATGTGAAACTGGCTAAACATTTATTATGAACATTTCTTATGAACATTGATCCAGTAACAAATGCGATGCTTTTTGAAGCATTAAAACATGCTGCACCCGATTGTTGCCAACAGTAGCAATTAGATAATGCGGTTGTCATATTAATGCCTTTTATTGAAGGTTACTGCATTAGATCTTCACATCTTAACGTGTCGACAAAAACCTGTCCGAACAACTAGGCGTTATCATGTATCAATTGTTGAGTGAATCATCGAATTGATAAAACAAACATTAAAATATTATGCCCAATCTAGCATGATTATCCATCTGGTTTAGATGTGCTTATGTCTTCTCTATCTGTTTTTCTGCTATAAGAATAACACCCCCTGAAAAGCTGAAAATAATTTTGTCTTATATGTTTGGCTCAGTTTTTAATGTTTAACTTCGTCTTGAACCAAAAAATACCTTATCAGCAATACTATGTGCTGGGATCATCTTAAACGTTCCAATCTATAGCTTTTTTAAACTTATATTGAATGTTTTTTACCGCTTGTGATGTTTAGAGGGTTTGAATTTGTTGAAGAATGACCTGCAAAGGATTTTGGATGAGGGAAACAGAACAGAACAAATGGATGACATGGAATAATAAGAGGTCTTTTGTCTAAATCACTATTTTTCCCTTTGTTTCTATCAATGTTCTCACTTTTTCCAGGGGCAAAACGCTTTGATTTTTTATCTTGTATCTAAGTTGATGTGTGACAGGCGATGACTGGAAATAGATTTTTAAGTATTGCTTACCGGGATACTACGATTTTTTCGAACATATTGAGTGCCATAGTTTTATTTAATATATGGCACTCATACAGTTTTAAACAGCGCGTGTTCGATCTACTTTTGCTGTTCCATTTCAGAAAAATTCAAGATGTTTTGCTCTGGACTACCGCTAATTTCGTTAACTATCTTTAAACGGGTCAATAAAATAAACAGTAAACAACTGAACATTAAACCAATCACTACGGCACCTACCCACTGAATTTGTAAAAAATCTAAAGTGAACAATAACGTCAAGCCGGACAATACTAGAAGGTTGCCAGCAAAATAAGGTATCTTACCAACACTTTTGATCGTCAAATTTAAATTATCGGTGTATAAGCGTATCAATGAATCTAATGAATTGACCACAAATAGTATGCCCACTGCCACCATTAACCCATTGAGCCAATCCGAAATATTTAACTCATTAAGGTGGTAGTAATATAACCCTACAAACCATATTGCAATTGGTATAGATGGGAATATCAACATGGCTAAAAATACTTGGTAGGTGCGCATGCCTCCTACAAACCTTGCGGTAAACTGGCCGATCATGATGCTCCAAGCAAACCACCAATATAGATAGAATTCGTGATAGTCGTTAAGCGGCAACACAAACTGATGGATGTTTGCAAAGTACCCGTTCAATAAACTAAAGGTTTGCAAAAACTCACCGGTATTTCCTTCGCTTGTCAATAATGCTCCTGCCCATGTTAAGCCAATCAAAGCAAAGAACAGCCAAGTGCTGCCTAGACTGAGTAATCGAACATAACGTATGTCAGTACTTGAATACACTGCTGTGGTTATCACTAGCAACACGATCAAATAAAGACTGGCGGTGAGCGCACCTTCATTGGCGAGTTGAGGTATATACCAAGGTAAATTACTTAACAATAAATAAGCAGTAAAAGCACAGGTACCTATTATGACAAAATTATTACTAAACCTGATAATAGGGATAGCAAAAAACTGAACTTTAGGCTCAATAATGCAAAAGTAAAAACAAGTCAGGAAATAGAAGCCCCAAATCAAAAATGCCCAATAGCCAAATTCGATGGCTAAGGGATTGGTAAACGCATACTCTGGATTAGTGGCAATGTCGGCGTAGCCAGCAAACTCGGTTAAGGGAAACATTATCAGCCCTACATCTAATCCAGATGTAAATAAAATGGCGATAAATGTAAAGGTACTCACTGGGGTGACACCAATACAGCGTATGTTTCCCCATTTAAATAAAATGCAGCCGATGCAAAAAAATGTGAATAAAATGCCTGCTGATAACCAAATAGTCATAATAAAACCGACAGTAAAACCAAAAATACAACTGAAAAATATGTGATAGTTTAGCCCTTATTATCGTTTAGGTTTGTTCGCTCGTTGTTGCACTTGCCATTGCGTATCTCCAGTCACCTTGACTGTCTCAGGCGGTAAATAATGTCCTTTAATCAAATCAGCAGCACGTTCAGCTAACATGATAGTTGGACCGTTTAAATTTCCATTGGGAATGGTTGGAAATATTGACGAGTCCACGACACGTAAGCCTTGAATACCGTGTACTTTTGTTTGTGGGTCAACCACAGATAATTCATCTGTACCCATCTTACATGAACAGCTTGGGTGATAGGCACTTTCTACTGATTCACGGACAAAACTATCGATTTCTGTATCGCTGTCAATGTGCATACCTGGTTGGATCTCTTCCCCACGGTAAGCATCAAGAGCAGGTTGATTGATAATTTCACGGGTCAATCTTACGCAGTCCCTAAAACCTTGAATATCATCCTGATGTTGCAAATAGTTAAAACTAATCTGCGGTGCTACATCAGGTTGAGCAGATACTATTTTAACACTGCCGCGGCTTTTCGGTTTGTTATGACCGATATGTACCTGAAAACCATGTCCAGCAAAGGCTTCTTTGCCATCATAACGCATCGCTGCTGGTAAGAAATGATACTGCAAGTCTGGCCATTCAATTCCTGCTTTTGAACGAATGAACCCGCATGATTCAAAATGATTTGTTGAGCCTAAACCGTCTTTATTTAAAATCCAGCGCACGCCAATTTTGAGTTTACTCCACCAGTCTAATTCACCATTTAAAGTGATAGGTTGGGTGCATTTAAATTGAAAATAGAACTCTAGGTGGTCTTGTAGGTTTTCACCTACACCATTTAACTCATGCAGACATTCGATACCTGCTTTATCCAACACTGCTTTAGAGCCAATGCCAGAAAGTTGAAGTAGGTGTGGAGAGCCAATAGAGCCAGCACTTAGAATCACCTCTTTATTGACTTTGATTTCATGAATATCATTTTTATGAGCAAAACGTAACCCCACGGCGGTTTTGTCTTTGAGCAGTACCTTATGCGCTACAGCATGAGTGATAACTGTTAAGTTGGGACGCTGCATCGCGGGGCGTAAATAAGCATTAGCTGTTGATGCGCGGCGACCATTATTGACAGTCATGTGCATAGGGCCAAACCCTTCTTGTTGCTCACCGTTATAATCATCAGTGGCTAAGTAACCTGCATCGGTTCCTGCATCAATAAAAGCTTGATACAAAGGATTCTGCATTTGATTGCCGTTGTTAACTCCAAGTGGGCCCTCTTTAGCGCGATAATCATTAGCTTTAAATGCCCAACTTTCGGCTTTTTTAAAATAGGGTAGGCAATGGGAATAATCCCAATCAGTGGCACCGCTTTGTTGCCACTCATCAAAATCTTTTGCATGTCCACGTACATATACCATGCCATTGATTGAGGATGATCCACCCAGCACCTTGCCGCGAGGACAATGCATTTTGCGGTCATTCAAATATGGCTCAGGCTGGCTTTCAAACTGCCAAGCATATTTTTTAGTATTCATTGGAATGGATAAAGCAGTGGGCATTTGAATGAAAATGCTTTTGTCACTACCCCCGGTTTCTATCAACAATACACTGCTGTTTGGGTCTTCGGTTAAACGATTAGCTATTACGCAGCCTGCAGAACCTGCGCCTACAACGATGTAATCATATGTTGCTTGTATATTCATTAATGGCCTCTAAAACGGACTATCTAAAAGTTGTAAACCCACATACACCGATTTTAACTGAGTATATTGTTTAAGTGTTGCTAAGCCATTTTCGCGGCCTATTCCTGATTGTTTGTAACCACCAACAGGCATTTCAACAGGTGATAATCCATAACTATTGATCCAGCATATACCTGCTTGAATTTGATGGATTACGCGATGCGCACGGTTAATATCTTGGGTAAATATACCTGCAGCTAAGCCTAAGTGAGTATTGTTGGCACGTGCAATCACTTCATCTTCATTTTCAAACGTCAGTACCGCCATTACAGGTCCAAATATTTCTTCGCGACAAATTCGCATGCTGTCTTCACAATCAGTAAACACGGTAGGTGCAACAAAGTAGCCATCGGGTGCGCTTTTAGGTTGTAACGCTTCTCCTCCACATAACAAAGTGGCCCCTTCTGCTTTACCTATTTCAATATAGCTAAGCACTAATTCTTGATGTTTTTTGGAGATAAGTGCACCAAAATTGGTATCTGGATGCATGGGGTCGCCAGCTATGATGTTGGCTTTAACACGATGATGTAATTTCTCAATGAATACAGGATAAATGTCTTTCTGCACAAATACTCGTGTGGCATTGGTACATACTTCTCCCTGGGTATAAAAATTACCAAGCATTGCCGCAGATACAGCATTATCGATATCTGCATCATTAAAGATAATTAATGGTGATTTACCGCCAAGCTCCATTGTCACTTCTTTGAGCGAAGTGGCTGCTCCTGTCATCACTTTTTTACCTGTGCCGACTTCACCAGTAAAAGAGACTTTAGCAATATCTGGATGATGACTGAGCCAAGAGCCCACTTTGCCGTCGCCTTGAATAACGTTAAACACACCTTCAGGTACTCCAGCTTGAATGAAAATCTCAGCAAGCTTCAATGCACCTAGTGGTGTTTCTTCTGAAGGTTTAAATATCATCGCGTTGCCACATGCAAGAGCAGGAGCCGCTTTCCAGCAAGCAATTTGTATTGGGTAATTCCAAGCACCTATACCAGCACATACGCCAAGTGGTTCAGGTCGAGTGTAATAAAAATCCTCACCTACTTGCTGTTGATTACCTTCAATTGCTGGGGCAAGGCCTGCAAAAAATTCAATCGCATCCGTTCCAGATACAACATCTACCACACTGGCTTCTTGCCATGGTTTACCTGTGTCAGCAACCTCTATTACAGCTAACTCATCATTTTTTTCTCTTAATAAGGCTACCGCTTTTAATAATATTCTGCTGCGTTCTATGCCAGTCATGTTTGACCAAATGGCAAAGCCCTGTTGTGCACTGTCGATAGCATGTTTTTGAATAAAATCATCAGCCACTTCAACCTGATAAATCACCTTGCCTGTGGCAGGATTTATCACATCAAATGTTTCATCACTTTGATTGCTAAGATATTGGCCATTCACAAAGTTTTGGTAAATTGGGAGAGGATGGTGTGACGTCATAGATTAGCTCACTAATAGTAGGGGGTGAATAGCGCGGGCACTATGCCTGCTATTTGGTTACCAATCAACTTCGATAATGGATAATGTTATAACTAGAAAAAGCCGTACTACTTGGCAGAGTTTTGGATTCAAAGTGTTTGAGTCACACTAATAACGGCTCTTTGTGCTTAAAGAGCCGTTATTGAATTGTTAAATACAGTCAATAGGTAAAAGTAGTAAACAGTGATGGTAAAAGACTGATGTTAGAGCCTCTGGATCACGGCTGAGAGAGAAGCCGCCGTCGCCACACACAAATGAAGAACTAAGAATAATACATAATTAATAATATTGATGTGCTTCGCGTCTAGGCAAACTTGAAATTTTGCAGCAGGTCAAAAATTGATAAGTTTAATAAGGTATTTAAGTATAACAAAATAAGAGGCTAGCTTATGCATAGCCTGTTACTGGTTCTTTTTCTATCCATTATTCAACGCTTCTAGCTTGTCCTCCTTTATATGGTGAAGTGTCTGTTCTCTATGGCATTAGAGTACTTGAACCACAAAATAAAGGAGACTCTGCTATGCGGAATAGATTAAAAGTCTTCGATAAAACGAATAACACCAGGATTTAATTGTGTTTCTAAACGATTGATTAACGGTAAGTTGGTTTCAGTATCAATAATTTCGACCCCTGGTGCTGCATTTTCTAGCACACTTACCCATAAGAAACCTGCAGCATCGACGTCGATAAAACCGATGCTATTAGTCTCTATATTAAGCACGGTTTCATTACTGATTTCACCTGTGCTTGGGTTGAATTGATACAATGTTGACTCTTCACGATAAGGGGCAAAAAAAGTTTCGTTTGCATAAAAATATCCTTGTTGTGCAGAGACGATGGCCGAAGATTGAATGTACTTTGTGGTATTGTCGTTGATGTCTGCTGCACTTAATACCGTACTTAAACTGAAGTCATTCGCATCCACTTCCTCAATCAAACTTTGGTCTACGCTAATAGCTGAGAATGAGTTGCGAGACGTAATGTACACCTTATCCTTAAATGCTCTAACACTATGTTCTAAAGGATTTAAACCAAGCAAAGGAATACCCATTACGCTATCACTAGTATCTGTATTGGTTTCAATTTCGCTGTCGGTAACTGTATCAAATACGGCTAAATAAACTGCGTTAGAGCTGCCAAAATTATCATCTAAGCGCTGCATAACAACAAATAACTTACCATCATTGACTACCGCTGCAGATGGACTGGGTGTACCAGCTGTATTGTTGTCAGGCACATAGCTTGCTAAGTTAATTTCACCAATTTTGAAACTATCAAAATCTGTAGCTTGTGGGTTAACAATCCAGATTTTATCTGAACCATAACGTATCAAATACGCTTTTTCTGCACTGAGAGACACTAATGTATAAGGATTTCTGGTGGTTGAGTCTAAGTCGTCTTGAGTTGAATAAGACCAGATTTCAGTACTCGCATTCAGCACAATATATTTACTGATGGTATCAATAAAAAAGCGACCAATATGATACACATTGTTTAGATACACACTGATGGTGTAGTCAGATTGAGTCTTAGCATAAAAACCATCATCAACCGTCTGTGCTGCATAGTCTAAATAAGCAACTTGTGAACTTGAAAAGTCAGCGGCTATCGTTTGAACCAACGCCATTGAGGGGGTATCTAATACATCTCCCACGTTCACAGTCACATCTATAGAGTCGGTCAAACCTTGAGCGTCTGATACAGTGACTGTTATGTTATAAGGACCAGTATCACCATTCTCAAAATCAGGTGCGCTGATAAATTCCACTGCACCTGTATTGTTTACAACAAAAAGTTGCTGGTCAGCGCCAGTGATGGCGAAGGTTAACCTATTTTCGTCGTCAGTTGCCGTGTATTGACTCACCACTGTGGTATTTTCAGCTACGGTGACTAACCTACTACCAGATAGTTTCGGGGCGTCATTACTATCACTGCTACACCCCCCTAAAATTGATAAGGTACCTATTAGCGCTACTGTAAGCGCGTTTTTTTTGAATAGTGTTAACATTTATATGCCTTGTATTGAGATTTTAAATTGGATACTTCGCCCTTGAGCTGGACGGTTAGCTAAATCTTGATATTGCTGACTAAAGAGGTTATTCAAATTTAGATTGAGACCGTAAATTCCACTTGTGTAGCCGAGTTGAATATCTGTTAGTCGACGTTGCGCAGGTTTGCCTGCTTGTCCATTCGTTGACTCGAAAATATTGGCGCGATTAAAGTACAAGTCTTTGTCTAGCGTATTACGTATGTGAATTTTCCACTGTGGGTTAAATTGGTAGTTAACCGACACACTGTATTGTTGGTGATAAATACCGGGTAATTTTTTATTATTGAACGATTTTATTACAGAGTTGGTTTGGCTATCGATAATGTTAGCTTGTAGATTTAGGCTAAGGGCTGGAGATATCGTTAATTTTGTTTCTAGCTCCAGCCCATTTAGAGTGGCGTTACTCACATTTTTATAGGCACCCACACCACTGCTATTAAAAATAGCCACTATGGCATTATCTGATTGTTGATGATAAACCGCGGCATTAAATGAGTAGCTCATCTGCGCTACTTGACTATTATATGCAAGGCCTACACTCAGCGTTTTAGCTTGTTCAGGTAATAACTTTTCACTACCCTTAAATAAGCCTCTATCACCAAAAAGTTCAAACAAAGTGGGTGTGCGGATGCCGTTGCTGGCGATCAATTCGGCTTTTATCTGAGAGCCCCGATACACCACCCCAAATTCTTGAGTTTGATGATCGTGTTCGCTTTTAAATGTCTTTGCATCAGGCTGATTCACCGAGATATTTTGATTCTTTTCGTTTAACTGAGTCAGTAATGAATAGGCGGATAGTGGCCCATTATTTTGCTGCCACTCAAACCTAGACCCAAATAACCACTGTGTTTGTTTTGCTATGACATCGCAGCTACTGATCCCATTGCAGTTTATTTGACCATTATTATCAAAACTAAGGGAATCAAAATGTTGTTTGTTTAACTCTATAAAAGGGCTAAAAGCTGTGTCACCGTATTTGTTATCAAAAACAAAAAAGGATATCAGGTCTGCATGAGTTTTTGTGGTGTCATAGTTGGCATCTAAGCGTTTAACGTCAGCCAAAACATCTAAATATTGCTCTGCTTTATCTTCTTGATAAGCTTCAAATTCGACGTTGTTCAGCCATTTAAGGTTAGTGTATATATTGTGACGATAACTCAAACGCCAAGTGTCTGATGAGAGGCTCGATGCATTTTCTGGCGTATTATTTTGGTAGTTTGGAAGGGCTTTTTCTTGTTCATTATATTGTGCCGTGATACGGATCTTATGAGCGCCGAATGACAACTGATTATTCAAATAGACATTTTTTTTCTCAAACTGATTGTTACCCAAAGGTTCTATACTGGACTCATTACTGCTGGTAAAACTTTGAGGCACTGGGTACTCATAATCATTATCAGTTTTAAGGTAACTGCCACCTACAGATAAGTTATTTGACTGAAACGCTTTGTTATACAGCAGGTTGAGCTGTTTATGATTAAATGAGCCAAGAGATAGGCTGAGTTTTAACTTGTCTTTGTTAGGGTTGTAGGTATTAATTCTAATCACTCCTCCAATGGGCGTAGAGCCTACTCCTATCGCTTGATTCTTACTGATTTCAATACTCTGAATTTGTTCCGTGGGTATTTGGTTTAGATCAAAACCACCAAATTGACTATCGTTGACCAGTTGACCGTCAATAAATAGTTGAACTTGTTTACTACTTGAACCACGAATAGAAACTGAAACAGGATTACCTAGCCCACCAATTTGGCGGATCTGCAAGCCATTAACAGCCTGTAATATGTCAGACAGGGTTTGTGAGGTGTTAATGAAGTCTTCACGGGTTAATATCTGGTAATGACTTGAAAAAAGAGCGGTATTGTCATAAACAGTCAGCACCTCAACCGTTTTCTCTGGGTGCTCGCTAGCATTTACACATGTAAGGTAAAAAAAGCGCGTGAATAAAAAGCACATGAATAATAAAGTAGAGTATTTTGCTTGAAACATGTCGGCCTCTGGAGCGAGGACGATAGGAACGACGAAACTCTACCTAAATAAACATAATTTTAAGTATCGAGGTTTCAGAACAATTCCTAGCGCCCACCGCACTATAATTTGTAACATATTGACAGGCCGGTCTCCGGGCTTAACTGATATTCAGCATCACCGTTGCGGGGGCAGCGTTAGACTTAAACTTAAACACTTGTGTGTTGCACTAACTTCCCGATTATCTCTTGTTTTTCACACCATAAATTTTGGTTGAAAAGAGCACCTGAGCAATTTATGGAACAATTTTGCGGATGTTTAATTTAAAAGTCAATGAAGTGTGATGCTGCATTTAGATTGATGTTGGTCATATTTAATGGTCCATATGATTAACATTTTCAGGTCTCATAGGCTTTACGTGTGAGGTCGGACTTATTAGCGTCATAAAAATTGACGAAGTTTTAAAATAAATAGTCTAAAAACCCATTGATCACGTAACAGTTCGTTACGATATCTATTAGCAAATTTTTATATAGTCATTACTATCAGAGGATAATGATGGTTAAAATAATGAATGCGTAGCTTATTTTTTATCAAGCTGTTTTCAAATTTTATCATCTTTTTCATAAACCTACTAAATGCGATAGACGGAGAACCAAATGGATCAGCAGGACGATTCCAATAATGTTTACAACAAGAAAGTGCATTGGGTTGCACACATTATTGTCAGTATCATCATCATTGCCATAACAGTAGGTGTGCTTTCTTCATTGTTTAGCAGTAAACCTCAAACGCGAAAATGGGGTGGCGGTGAGGCACCCAACGTGGTGGTTGAGATTGCGTCCTTACAGCAACAAGATTTTGCCGCCTGGATCGATTCATACGGAACTGCTGAGTCGCTGACCAGAACACAATTGGCAGCAGAGGTGAGTGGAAAGGTTATAAAGGTGTCTCCCAATATACGTTCGGGTGGGGCGTTTTCTCAAGGTGACGTGTTGGTTCACTTAGATGATCGAAATTTTCGAGTCGCCGTTGATGTTGCTGCCTCGGTAGTCGCAGATGCAGAAGTGCGTTATTTACAAGAAGTCGCACAGGCGGACTTAGCGGCTCAAGAGTGGAACGAACGTCCTAATAATGATGCAGCACAGCTTCTGGCATTACGAAAACCACAAGTCGCGGCAGCAAAAGCGGCTTTGCAAGCGTCTAAAGCTCGCCTCACAAACGCTAGGCTAGACCTCGAGCGTACGCAAATTAGAGCACCTTTTGATGGTAAAGTGCTTCAACAGATGGTTGACATTGGTCAAGTAGTGAACCCCACTCAAACGATAGCTGATATTTATGGTACTGACGTTGTTGAAGTCCGTTTACCCGTGAAAATTGCAGATCTGCAACACTTAATGATCCCCGAGGATAATGGCACAATACAAGCGCGTCCAAAAGTTCTATTAAGCGGTGAATTTGGGTCGCGCACCTATCAATGGCAAGGTGAAATTGTGAGAAGCGAAGGGGTATTCGATCCGGCAACTCGAATGTTGTATGTGGTGGCTCAAATTAATGAACCCTTTATTCGAAATGAGCAACGTCCAGCAATCCGTATAGGTCAGTTTCTAAGCGCTAAAATAGAGGGCCGTTTATTAAAAGATGTTTACGTCATCCCCAGAAGAGCCGTTTCGCAAAATTTTGTGGTAAGCGTGGCTGATGAGGGCTTATTAAAAAAGCGTAAAGTGACACCACTTTGGACAGATGCTAAATCAGTCGTTGTCTCTGCGTTAGCGGATGACGGGTCTTTTTCATCACAAACGACTATTGGTGAATCTAATTTAAGCCGTTTACGTGCAACTGATCGTCTAATTCTTACCCCTACCGCCAATCTTCCTCAAGGAACTAAAGTTAAGTCACTCAGTGAGGGGCTTGACAAGCCACCGGGTAATAAAAGTGAATTTGTAGAGGCACAAAATCAGCAAGAAAAATCGTCTGAAGGCAATGCGAAACGTGCTTCAGTGTCCGTGAATTAGGAGTAACTAATAATGATTGCTTGGTTTGCAAAAAATGATGTAGCAGCGAATTTACTCTTAGTTGTCATAATGTTGTCAGGGTTGTACGTGGTATCTACCCAAATACCGGTTGATCTTTTTCCTGAATTCGAACAACGAAAAGTGCAAGTATCAATGACTTTATCCGGTTCTTCGCCTCAGGAATTAGAGGAAGGTATTACTATAAAAGTTGAAGAAGCAGTTCAAGACCTTGAGGGTATTCGGCAAATCACATCCCAAAGTCGAGAAGGAAGTGCATCAATTACTATAGACGTTGAGGAAGGTTACGATGTCCGCGAAATTCTTGATGAAGTAAAAATCAGAGTGGACGGTATAAACAACTTTCCAGTCGATGCTGAAAATCTACTCATCCAAGTTCCTCAGCGACGAAGAGATGCTATTGGTATCGTAATTTACGGTGATTATGACGCGATAACACTTCGAAGATTAGCAGAAGACATTCGTGATGAGGTCGCTAATTTAGATGCCATATCCCAAGCAGAAGTGGGCAATACTTTGCCTTTTGAAATTTCGATTGAGATCCCAGAGTTGTCCTTGCGCAAATTTGACCTGACGCTAGAACAGGTTGCTGATGTAATACGTCAAAATTCTCGAGACGTATCGGCAGGAAACCTCAAGACGCAGGGTGGTGATATTTTTATTCGTAGTCGAGGCCAAGCATATCGTGCCAGTGAATTTGCTGACATCCCTATTATTACGACACAAGATGGCTCCATGATAAAGCTAAGTGATATTGCCATTATTAAAGACGGTTTTGAAGAAACTCCTTTACGTACCCGTTTTAACGGTGTGTCTGCAGTTGAAGTTGAAATTTTCCGTACCGGTGATGAAAGCATTATTGAAGTCACTCAAGCTGTCAAAGATTTTATATTAGAACAACAGACGCGACTGCCTCAGGGGCTTAGCATGGATTATTGGCGCGATGGTAGTGAGCCAATCAGAGGTCGACTGCAAACTTTAAGCACTAGTGCATGGCAAGGCGCCCTACTAGTGATTGGATTATTGGCTCTATTTTTAAGGCCTTCAGTTGCTTTTTGGGTCTGCCTTGGTATACCTATGAGTTTTATGGGGGCTTTTCTATTTATGCCCCTATTTGACGTTAGCCTAAACTTGATGAGCCTTTTTGCATTCATATTAGTGTTAGGTATCGTAGTCGACGACGCCATTGTTACGGGTGAGAATGTGTACTCGCATTTGGAACGCGGTGAAGACCCACTTCAGGCTGCGATTAAAGGTACTCAAGAAGTCGCTATTCCCGTTACTTTTGGCATATTGACTACTGCTGCTGCTTTTTTACCATTAGCTTTTCAGACCGGCCGCGGCAGTTGGTACGCAGCCATACCTTTAGTCATTATTCCGGTATTGTTATTTTCTTTGATTGAGTCAAAATTAATACTGCCGGCACACCTTAAACACATCAAACCTCGTGTTCCTGGTAAGTCATCTCGCTTTTCTAAAGTCCAGCAAGCCATTGCTCGTTCATTAGAGGTTTTTATTAAGCGTTTTTACCAGCCTATGCTAGCGCAAGCCATGCGATGGCGGTATGCCACATGGACAGCTATGTTAGCTTGTTTAGTCCTGATCATTGGAAGCATTGCCAGCGGTAACACCAAGTTTATTTTTTTTCCGCGAGTCCAAAGCGAAGTGGCGACCGCCACATTGGTTATGCCTGCTGGTACGGCATTTGAGAGTACTGATAAAATTATTAGCGCGATGACCGAACATGCTAAAACGTTACGTGAAAAGTATACTGATCCTGAAACAAATGAGTCGGTTATTCGTAACATTTACTCCATTAGTGGCGGACGCAACTCAACGACGGGTAGAGTGAGAATAGATACGGTTCCCCCTGAAAAACGCAATTCAACAGTAACGACGGGTGACATTGTCAAAGAATGGCGACAACTCGTCGGTCAAGTAGCCGGTGCAGAACAACTTAATTATCGTGCTGAGATTGGTGGTTGGGGTGGTGCACCACTTAATATTGAACTCAAAGGCCGAGATACGGACACATTGGCTGTATTAGCTGACAGATTAAAAGTCCAGTTAGCCAATTATGCGGCTGTATCGGATATAGAAGACTCATTGTCAGACGGTAAAGAAGAGTTGCAACTTGAACTCAAACCAGAAGCACGATTATTAGGCTTGGATTTAAGTCAAGTGGCTCAACAAGTGAGGCAAGCTGTATTTGGATTCGAAGTGCAACGTGTGCAGCGAGGTCGAGAAGAAGTGCGAGTGATGGTGCGCTACCCACTTGAAGCCCGTCAATCGATTGAAACACTTGAGCAGATGATGATCCGTATTGGTCCCAATCAAGAAGTTTCATTGTGGCAGGTTGCGAATGTCTTTCCAGGTTTAAGTCCGAATACAATTTTGCGTGTCGACAGACAACGAACTGTTTCAGTTACTGCTGATTTTGATAAACAAAATGGCGATCTGACACTGGTGCAAGATGAAGTGCGGAGTTGGTTGGAGCTACAGATTGTTGGTTATCCTGGTACTAGCTTTGAGATGGCGGGAGAAGCCAGAGACCAAAAAGACTCAAAGCAAGGGTTGATATTGGGTGGCACTGCACTTGCCTTTTTGATTTATATATTGCTGGCGATTCCTTTTAAGTCTTACTCGCAACCCTTGATTGTTATGTCAGTCATACCTTTTGGCCTGGTAGGTGCGGTGATCGGCCACTGGATTATGGGAGTAGATTTAACCTTGCTGAGTTTTATGGGCATGTTAGCGTTGTCGGGTGTGGTGGTGAATGATTCTCTTGTATTAGTGGACTACACTAACCGAAAGCGAAAAGAGGGCATGAAAATCAAACAAGCCGTATTTGAATCGGGGGGACGACGATTCAGACCGGTGTTACTGACCTCTCTAACGACCTTTGCGGGCTTGATGCCTTTGCTGTTTGAAAAGTCCACTCAAGCTCAGTTTTTGATCCCTATGGCTATCAGTCTAGGGTTTGGTATTCTGTTTGCCACGTTAATTACTTTGTTTTTAGTGCCTCTAAACTACTTGATCTTAGAAGACATAAAGCAATATTTCAGACGTTATATTCGGGATATGAAATCACTGCGACCAAACAGATCTAAGTAAAATTTAAATATGGGCAGACAACAGATAATATTCTGGTTTGTTGTTGTTTGTTCACTTTAAATTAGCTTTAGCCGCCAATTAACCATCTCCGAACCACTTTTAGTTATCTTAATAATGTAGTCGATTATTGGGGGTTTCTAGCGACCATGCGTTTGACTTGTGCAACTATAAGCTCGCAAGAAGGTAATACTGCATTACTCGCTGAGCCAAGCGGGATAAAGCTATCATGAGCGGTAAGCCGTTCAACTTTTCGGCTTGAATAATCAACATCGTGTTCAACCAATAACGTGATTAAGGCTTCACTAATAGAGCCCGTTTGGCGACATTCATCTACTATCAGCACATTTTTTACATCGCCAATAGCCGCAATGATGGCCGTTTCATCTAGAGGTGCAAGCCAACGTAAATCAATCACGGTACAATGAATATCTAACTCATAGAGCATTTTTTCAGCTTGGCGACTCAAATAGTAACCGTTGCCATAACTAACAATACACACATCCCGACCCTTGCCAAAACACCCTAGTTGCCCAATTTTAATTGGTTGTGCATCACTGGGGTGAATATAATCAAATGTCCAAAGTAAATCACCTTCTTGATGTAAATCTTTTTTCATATACAGTGCGATAGGCTCAATAAAAATAACCACTCGCTGCTCTTCTTGAGCCAACCTGACTGACTCTCTGAGCATGTCAACTGCATCAGCTCCGTTTGAAGGGCAGGCGATGATTAGCCCTGGTATATCACGAAAGACAGCAAAGGAGTTGTCGTTGTGAAAATGCCCACCAAAACCACGTTGGTAAGCTAAACCAGCCACTCTTATCACCATCGGATTAGTAAACTGTCCATTGGAAAAAAATGACAACGTGGCTGCCTCACCTCTTATCTGGTCTTCAGCGTTGTGCACGTAAGCTAAAAACTGAATTTCCGGCATAGGCAAAAAACCATTGTGAGCTAAGCCTATTGCCATACCCAAAATTGACTGTTCATCCAGTAAAGTATTAATGATCCTTTGTGGCCCAAACTTGTCCGCCAATTTACTGGTGACGTTATATACACCGCCTTTTTTACCAATATCTTCACCACACATCACAATATTTTGCTGCTCGGCCATTAAATCAAACAAGGTCCAGTTAAGTAATTTTGCGAGGTGTTGTTTTTTTACTAGATTATGTTTTTCATGGCTGAATAATTCATGGCGTTTGTCTTCAGATACCTTGTGTTGATAAACCTTATCAAGCTTAGGTGGGATAATACTGTGTTTGATTTTCTCAGCGCAAGTTAACTTGGGTTTAGTGATTACTTGTTGACTGATGTCTTTAACCGACTCTTCTATTTTATTATATAAATCGATAATTTGTTGGCCATCGAGACATTTGTGTTTCAACAATAAAGCGGCACTAAACAGCAAAGGATCATGGGCTTCAGTATCTTCAATATATTCATTACTGCGGTAAGTAAACTCTGAATCAGAGCCTGCATGGCCGAGTAAACGTATAGTTTTCATATGTAAAAATACCGGCTTGCGTTGTTTGCGAGCAATTTCTACGGCTTGTTGAGTTTTATGATAGGTGTCGAGTAAATCTAACCCATCACACTGAATATAATGCAGCCCTGCTCTATGCTCAAAATTGGCTTGCACCCAGCCTTTAGGGGTAGCGGTAGAGATACCGATGCCGTTATCTTCACAAATAAATACGATTGGCATAGGCACCGATTGAAACGCAGCCCAAGCAGCAGCGTTAATAGCACCTTGAGCTGTGGAGTGATTCGATGAGGCATCACCAAAATTACACATCACAACTCCATCTTTTTCTAATACGTTATCTACTGCTACTTTGCGCGAGAGACTAATGCTGAAGGCAGTTCCAACGGCTTTAGGTAAATGTGAGGCAATGGTGCTGGTTTGAGGTGGGATAAATAGGCTTTTACTGCCTAATACCTTGTGTCTACCACCAGAAATAGGATCATCAGAGGACGCAGCAAAACTCAACAACATATCGTACAAAATAGTTTGATCAGGTACTTGTTTTGATCTCTGAATGACAAATGCAGCACTTCTGTAATGTAAAAAAGCCATATCGTTAGGTCTAAAAGCCAATCCACAAGCAGCATTACCTTCATGGCCTGCACTGCCTATGGTATAAAAACTTTGACCTTGTTTTTGCATCACTCGTGACTGAAAGTCTAGGTGGCGACTCATAACTTGTGATTCGAAGAGGTCTATCAATTGGGTATCTGACAAGCCTACCTCCGCAGGCGTGAATGAAGAATTTACAATAGGTAAAGAAGTAGACTGTATCGCCTGGATAATCTGTTGTTTAACCTTAATATTACGATCTTGCATCATGCTGTTATGCCTTAAATCTGCTAATAAAAAATACCTATAAGCCAGTTTTTGTGTGGCCTGAGATCAGAGTGTACGAATCATAAGCATTATTTTGCTAAAGGAATAATATTAATAACCTTTATTTGCTATAGTTTTTACCTATATCAAATAGAAGAGTATAGATTTTGGATTTACGTGCGTTAGAGTACTTTGTGACTATCTACGAGAGTGGAAGTCTAAGTGCGGCTTCAAAAAATAAGTTTGTGGCTCAACCTTCTATATCAGCCTCGTTGAAACAATTAGAACACAGTTTATCTACTCGTTTATTCGTTCGTCATGCTAGGGGAGTTCAAGCAACCCATGCAGGTGAGCAGCTTTATCCTTTAGCTAAACAATTATTGGGACAAGCAACATCTATCCGCGACGTTTTTAGAACAGACACCACAAAAAAACCTTTTAGGTTGGGGTTGATAAAAGGCTTAGGCGTGGCGCGAATGAGCGATTTTTTAGGTCGGTTCACGCGTTCAGTTGATTCATTAGAGCTAACATTAGTTTCACAGGACGAACCATGCCAAGCACGTATTATTAGCCGTGACTTACGGTTAAATAATGAAAAATTTGTGCCTATGTGGCAGGACGACTACCAATTGGCCATTCCGTTAGATCATGCGTTAGGTTTGACTGAGAGAGTTAATATTATGGATCTGCAAGATGTCGCTTTTGTGCAACGAAGCCCCTGTGAGGGCTGGGATTATTTGAAGAAAAAAATGAATATTGCAAATGTTAGAATAGACACTAGAGCAAAAATACAGACTATCGAATACGCATTAGGCCTTGTGAAAGCTGGTTTAGGATGTGCCTTCATTCCTGTTTCTGACACTATTGTGAAGGATACCAATATCCACTTTAAACCCATAACAGACTTATCTATTTCAAGAGAAATTGGTCTAGGTTATACCCATATGTCAGACACGGTTAAAGTGTTGCAAGCCTTAGCCAGTCATCATTAAGAGTAGCCATCTTTCATCAGTAATTTCAATTTTTCGATATGTTTAGTTTATCAATATTCGCTCGTTTTATCGCAATAACTGGATAATTGAAATAATGTTAAATGAATGTTAAATGAATGTTAAATTTAGATGTGTTTGATGTATTGCTTTGAAATTATTGTTTTTATTGGATATATGTATAGGAGTCTGGGCAAAACCCTGTCGCATGCCATAATTAAATTTCTGGAGAATCTGTCCATGTTTTATCTGCTGTATGTAAGTTCTGCCGTTAAGCTAATGGATAATGATGAACTTCTGAAACTTCATCAGGTGAGTCAAAAAAACAACAAAAGATCTGAAATAACTGGAATGCTATTGTATCAAGAAGGTAACTTCATGCAGATTATTGAAGGTAACAAAGAACGCGTTCTTGAATTGTTTAGTAAAGTAACGATGGATAAACATCACAAGGATATTTATAAGATAATGAGTGGTTCAATAGAAAAACGAAACTTTAACGACTGGTCAATGGGTTTCTGTAATATGAATGAAACGGGGCACAACTTAAACTATGATGCATTCATTCAAGAAAATATTAGGCTAAGAACATTTGAACACGATTCGCAGTCAGCTTATGATTTTATCATCAAATTTAATGAGACAAATCGATAGGATGCTAGTAAAAACGACTATTACAAACGACTATTACAAACGACTATTACAAACGACTATTACAAGATAGTGGGCACTTTAATCTTCAGCTTTATCAACCACACATTGGCCACTTTTAAACACCATTAGAACACTTGGTTTTCAATTCTAAATCTTAAATCTGACCCCATTGTTCTGGCTCCACATATTCCGAAAATCTAACGCTAGTTTTTTAAAAAATATTTAAGATGTTATGAATTAAACTTGCCACTCAACTAAAGAGAACACTTCTATAATGAAAATCGAAGGTAATATTGAAGGCTATTCAGACAGAGATCTTGCAAAAAAATTTAAACAACTACAACCATCAGCAGACCGAAAGTCAACGTTGATTAATCAAGATTTCGAAAGTTTAATGTCTAATGGCTATGTCATCATCAAAGGGCTGCTCACCCAATCACAGTGTGATGAAATTAAAGCCGAGTGCCTACCCTTGATGGTGCAAAAAGGACGAAATGAATTTGAGGGACAAAGCACACAACGACTATATAATGTTTTAGCAAAAACCCGATGTATAGATAAATTGGCAGATCACCCAAGGATACTGGGCTTAATGGATCTGATGTTCAGACCTAATTTTCTGCTTAGCCAGAGTCAGGTGATTAACATTCTTCCTAACGAAAACCAACAGGCCTATCATTACGATGATTCATTTTATCAAATATCTAGGCCTAGACCACCATTAGGTGCAGCCAGTATTTGGGCGATTGACGATTTTACAGAGGAAAATGGTGCCACTGTTGTTTTTCCAAAAAGTCATACGTGGGATGGTCATCAACGTCCGACATCCGAAAAAGTGATTAAAGCGATGATGCCAGCGGGTTCTGTTATATTTTTCCTTGGAACGACTTGGCACGGTGGCGGGGCGAATGTTACTAAATCAGCAAGACTTGCCGTTACTCACCAATACTGTGAGGCATTTATGCGGCAGCAGGAGAATTACTTACTAGAGTTAAATAAAGAGACGGTGAAAACACTTTCGCCAGAACTTCGCGCTTTAGTCGGTTATTCGGTTCATTCTCCTTTTATGGGGATGGTGAATGGCCAGCATCCTCTTAGATTACTCAATGAATAATTAAAATTTATGCCAAAAGATGAACACTAAAAACCAAACAAAAAGGTGACGATATTTGAGGGAGGTCTTACAAATTATGTATGTTTGTAAAATATAGTTGAACGTTACACAATTCAAACTTCAAAAAGTAAGACATTTTTTCGTAAAAATGCATGAATTCAATTAAAGGTATTGCATGCACAAAGAGTAAGGTTTAATTATTTATAACCGTATTATTTCTCAAACTCAGACTCGCTTTCTTGTGTTAAATTTGCTAATTCATCAACAAGGCGCTTTTTATAGCGCCTCTGACGGCGACGTGCAGTAGCCGCATTGGCTCGCCATCCCTGTCGTTTATCAGACACCACATCCTCAATATCACTGGCATCGTCAATACGTTTTGCGTCTTTTAATGAAGTACGTTTTGGCATGAAGATTTGCTACACCTCGCTACTTTTAATAATGGCTCAACGTTTGCCACGCCAAATGAGTGATTGTGTATTCAATTCAGATAAATTAACTTTCCCCGCAATGATTTCATCACACAGTTTGACCGCAAGTTTTGCTTGCGCATAATTTAGGTGCTTGTATGCAGGGCGTTCAATGCTTTCATACCATACTCCTTGGCACACTGAATCTAGCACTATGCGTTGAAAACAATGATCGTTTTTTACTGGCCATTTGTTTGTTGCTTCGCGTGACATTTTGGGCATGACTTCTCTTGTCATAATCAAGTACTGCTCTACTAGTGGTTGTATATTCATTTTACAAACTATTCCGTTTATGATTAAACCGCTTTGAGGCAAGCCACATATATGCATGAATATGACAAGTCGATGGCAGATAAAATTGACTATTTTGTGAGCGAAAACGTTGTTTTGAACACATACAAATACACTTCTAGATTTAAAAAAATAAATACATAAGTAGTATTAAATTAGATCTCATGTTCAAGCAAATTGAGCCACTTATTATAGGTACGTCTAAATTTTCTGTATTGAAATAGTCTATCGATACCTTTTCGCTCGCGGAATCAACAAGGTCATCATTATTGAATTTTACTTTTCCACTTATATACCTAATATTTTATGTCCTCAGCACGCTATGAATATAATTTGTGCTTGCCTATCTGTTCTTATGATTAGCTGTTTGTGCATCAATAACACTGAGCTTAGGATATTCAGAATTTCACAAAGATAGTGCAGCATTTAGCAACCATTTTCAGTTACGGTATAAGTTAAAACGTACAACTTGAATATAAAAAGTGTGGACATGCTATTAGCCCTCAATAGAATGAAACTGCTGTTATCAGCTTAACTCTGGGCTTGATAAAATTGTCGAGCTGCATCAATTTGTTCGCATAAGACCACCACCTCATCTAGCATTCGAATGGTCATACGGTGAGCTTTGTCAGCATTTGGATGGAAGATAAAATTATTCTTTACTGCTGGAATATGTTGCCACTGAAGCCAATTGAGCCCGTCCGGGCTGTCTGCACTATGTTGACTCGGTTGTATCACTACTTGAGGTAGTGCTGGCTCTTATACACATCGTA
>OOGD01000030.1_pt1 | contig 34589 bp, 29 predicted proteins | sample 1670381 | NCBI WGS metagenome assembly OOGD01 (sample SAMEA98146918, study PRJEB22522) | marine metagenome | biome: marine biome; feature: marine water body; material: sea ice | place: Arctic Ocean | collected 14-Sep-2015 | depth 1.3 m | reverse complement strand
TACCTCTCCTCTGCACATCACAGTGCGCACATCGCAGAGCGACATAATCCTCTTCGTCGGCAGCGGCAGCAGTGTATAAGAGACAGGAAACAGGGAGTTTCAAATGGAAATACAGCAACAAAAATTATCAGCGCTGTTGGCAAGCAATGTCAGCACGATAGTATCCAGTCAAAATAAAATCAAATCCCCAGTTTCTAAGTGCTTCACCAACATCAATCATCACAGTTATAACAAGCCGCTCGTATGGAATCGCTTCGCTCTCCTCACAGCTGGGCGTTATGCTCCACCACGAAAATAATTCACTCGTTATTAGTCATTATAAGGAATGAAAATCATCAAAAATCTAGAGATTAAATTAATACTTAAAATGTTAAGTATTGTATTTTGTACAAACTCATTCGCAGAGATAAATCACTTACCACTAGTTCCTCTGCCTAGCGTAATAGATTATACCCACGGTAATGGGTGGTCTGGCGGTGTAGGGTTTAAAGCAGAATCGGCGGCGGTATTTCATGGCTCTAATCACTATGAAATATATATCAAGCCAGAAGGAGCGGTACAGTGGAGGAATGGCGACAACATTTTTTTCTGGGAGGGATTTGATCTTAATTATGCCGAGCTTGGGTGGAGAGGCCTTGTTAAAGAAAAATGGCTTTTGGAAGCTGGAGCACGGCACGAAATAGTCATTCCATCTAGTCGTAGTGAGACAGCAGGTATAGATCAATTACCTCATCGAGGCTCTCATATCCTTGGTTTTTTTGAAACTAAGTATTCCATAGGTAATGGATGGAGAAACTGGGTTTCTGGTCGTTTCATGGGTGGTTCTAATAAGTATGGTTGGCAGGCTAAAGTCGAAGCAGGCCACTCTTTTAGTCGCGGGTTAGATAATAATAAAGTAGAGGTAATACTCTTCTCAACTTTTGGAAATAAAGATAATCTGAATAATTACTTTGGAGTTTCTGAATTTGACTCCACTGTATCGGGCTTACAGTCAATTAATCTAGAAGGAGGATATCGTTCTTCTGGATTGAATATAATTTACCGTGAGAGTATGAGTAAAAATATCCAAATAACAGCAAAAGCTGGCATTGAATTGTATAACAGCGAAATTGAAAAAAGTGATCTTGTAGGTGATGCATCTGAAACTAGCGCAGAAGTATCGGTAGTTTGGACGTTTTAGTTAAATCTAACGTAGGAAATAACATGAAATACTTTTTAGTAGGCATCGCCATACTGTCAATCGTAGGCTGTGTGTATACACCAAAAATTGTAACTGTTTATGATGAAGAGTGTGAAGTTGAAGTGAGGCACATGGAGTTAGAGTCAAAACAGATTGCAGCATTAACTGCATGTGAAAATGATAAGTGTGCAGCAAGCATATTAGGCGCTGGTTTGTATAGTATGGGGAGCGCTATTGTCTCTGGCAGTATTGTTGTCACATCTAATGTTGTCTTCTGGTTTGAAAAACAAAATAGGTGTAAATAAGAGCATAACAAGGCATTGCACCGGATTCCGTAAGCTGTCGAGTTTTTTGCAAAGGAATGCAAAAAATCGCGCCAATTTACTCCACCGGTGAATGCGGCGTTAGGTTTTTGGAGAATCAATTGAAATTCGTAGAATCTGGAAATATTGACGGTAGAACCGTTATTTATTTTCACGGAGCGCCTGGCTCACCTGAAGAAATTTCAATCTTTGACGAACACGCCAAAAAGCACAATTTACATGTTATTTGTTATGATCGTTTTTCTATAGACTCATCATTACAGAATGAGGCTTACTATAAATATTTAGCTAGCGTTATTATCGATAAAGCGAATGGAGGGATGGTTGATATAATTGGTTTTTCAATCGGTTGCCATGCAGCCATTGAAACTAGCCTTTACCTAAAAGGCACTGCTCGCGAACTACACCTTATATCTGCCGCAGCACCATTAGACGCTGCTGAGTTTATAAATTCCATGGCAGGGAAGATGGTATTTTCTATGGCAATGAAATATCCAACTATTTTCACTCTTTTATCGTATTGGCAAACTATTTTAGCCAAAATAGCTCCCAACGTTTTATTCAAAATGTTATTTGCTAGTGCTATGGGGGAAGATAAAATTTTGTCAAAAACGGCTGACTTTAAAGGATTTATTAACCCAATTTTAATACATTGCTTTAAGAGCAACGTTAAAGGTTATATCAGAGAAATAAAACAATATGTTACACCATGGGGGAACTCAATTGTCAAATGCAGTGCTAACACTCACATTTGGCATGGTACCAGTGACAATTGGTCTCCTGTAGGTATGGCTCGGTACTTAAAAGAGACTATAACCACTTCCACACACTTAGAGCTAATAACTGGTTTATCTCATTACACATGTTTGTATGCAGCAGTACCCAAAATATGCTCTCAACTAGAAAAAACATAACAAGGGTTTTCAAGTCGGACAAATTACAGTTGGCTGTTTCACTCGGTTCACAATTTTAGCCAACAATTTTTTGCCGCTTAACTTAGCGTTAATGTCCGCTATAGAGCATATTCCTATTAGAAAGCAAATATCCTCAATGACGGCAATACGCCCATTGGAGTCAGTCATATTTGATTAACCGTATAAGAGTTTACTCACAAAATAGTCTAACATTTAGAATTTCTTTAAGACCGCTAAGCGCTCATTTTGCCTGTTTCTTGTGAACCGAGATAATAATTTAGTCGCTTAAATTGGTTTGGCTTATGTAGATCCCAATGACGGAAAAAATCAGCCTTGCAACAGAGGATTAAATCAATAAAAAAAGGATCTAAACATTAGATCCTTTTTTGTATCAGCCCAGACCATTGGCGAGCTTTTTATTTAAGTTTTTATTAAAATTTTTTATTTAAATTCTATATCTGAGTTGCTAATCAGAGCTAAGAAATTATCTATTTCTGCCCATCTGATCATGACTGCTGACCCAATGGCCTGCGATAACAGCACAACCTAATGAAATATCACCAGCAAGTACTGTTGCAGCAACAATTTCTGCAAACTTTTCTGCTTTACCTTTACCCACACAACCTAACATTTGTAGACATTCGTTTTGTGTCGGTAGGCCTGTGCCGCCGCCAAACGTCGCTACAATAAGTGATGGCAATGTAACCGACATGTATAGGTCACCGTTATCTAATAATTCATGTGACAACATACCTGCGTGAGATTCAACAACGTTTGCTTCATCTTGTCCTGTAGCAATATATAAGGATGCTATACCATTGGCAGAGTGTGGCCCATTGTATGCGGCTCCAGCCATTTGTGCGCCGGTGTTAGCTAACACGGATGCACCAGCAAGCATTTTGGTATCAACTTTCATGACGCGGGCTAGTACATCTTTTTTAAGCACTATTTCAGCAATTACTCGCTTGCCTCTTGAGTGCAACATATTAAGGTGAGAGTGCTTTTTGTCTGTATCCATATTTCCAGATAACATATACATACAAGGGATAGGAGAATTGGCTTTGATCCATTCACAGGCGACTAATGTTGCCTTACCAACCATGTTTTGACCTGCAGCATCACCTGTAGTGTAGTTAAAGCGTAAGTATTTAGTTTTAGACACAGACCATTGTTGGATATGTTCGAGCTTACCTATACTAGTAGTGGTTTCTGAGACTGCTTTAATATTATCAAAATTTTCTTCTATCCAATGACCAAAATCTCTAGCTTCGCGTGCATCTTTAAAGATAAATGCGGGAGCTCGTTGCATAAAACCTTCAACAACCGTAGTTTTAACGCCACCACATTCATTGATTACGCGCATTCCACGACTATAACTAGCGACCAATGTGCCTTCGGTAGTGGCAAGAGGAACATAGAATTCACCTTTAGCATGCTCACCGTTGACTAATACTGGACCTGCAACGCCAACTGGCATCTGCACTATTCCAATAAAATTTTCGATATTTCCTGGTAATACTGCTGGGTCGATACTAAATTGCCCCGTATGGACTAGCTCAGCACCTGTTTTTTGTTTGATAAATTGTCTACGAACTTCGGCCATTTCAAGAGTATGGTCGTTTTCCGAATTGCGTGGGATGCGGTTATCATCACTCATAAGATATTCCTTCTATTTTTTACTAGTGTGACTAAAATACGGTATGTATGGATTAGTTGAGCTTTAATATACACAGGGTAGGCAGTAGAAGACAAAGGAAATGTTTTTTAATCAAAAAAAAGATCACAATTGATTCACTTTGAGACTAATTATTTTACTATCCTAATTTTGTGCGGTTGTTTGTATCGCGACTATTTATAATTATTTGATCATCATTAGGCATTTTTGTCACTTTTGCTAAGCGGTCGTAAAGTAACACATTGACTGTTGCCGCCAAGTTCATACAACCAATAGTGGGAATATAAACAACGTAGTCACATTGGTCTATGACATCTTGTTCGATTGTTCCGTCTTCTGGACCAAAGATATACAAGGCTTTTTCTGGGTGCTTAAAAAGTGGTAATGGTGTCGCACCTTCCACCAGTTCTATCGCTACTTTAGTAAGATGTTTATCATTTATAATGTCAATGATTGAGCTTACATGAGAAACCGCTATGTTGAGATGAGCATTTTTAGTATCAGTACTGAATGCTTTTGCCCTTGCATAACGTGAGCCTGTATAACGAATACTTTGTGCTTGATAACAACCAGCAGCTCGAAGAATACTCCCCATATTTTGCGGGCTTTTAGGGTTAATAATAGCTAAATGTGTTGTCAATTTACTGTCCTAAAACATTATCAATGTTAATGAGTTCTTGCTCAGAAAATTCTAAATTATCTAAAGCTGCCACGCAGTCTTCAATTTGACTGACTTTACTGGCCCCTATAATAGTGCTGGTCACAGCTTGATTATTAAGTACCCAAGCTACTGCCATTTGTGCAAGGGATTGCCCTCTTTGTAGAGCTAGATCATTAAGTTGAATGACTTTAGCTACTTTTTCTTGACTGATATTAGCTTTGTTTAAATAAATTTGATCGCTGCGTGATGCGCGTGAATCCTCAGGAATACCTTTGATATATTTATTAGTTAAAAAACCTTGTGCCAATGGAGAAAAAACAATCGAGCCAACACCTTCGTCTAGCAAAACGTCTGTTAATCCGTCTTCTATCCATCTATCAAACATGTTGTAACTAGGCTGGTGAATAAGTAGCGGTGTACCTAAATCTTCTAATATCCGGATAGCTTGCTTTGTATGGACTGGCGAATAGCTGGATATTCCCGCATACAAAGCGCGACCTGAACGAACAATATAATCTAACGCTTGCATAGTTTCTTCAAGGGGAGTCTCAGGATCATAACAATGCGAATAAAAGACATCAAAATAATCTAGGCCCGTGCGTCGTAAACTTTGATCGCAACTAGCGATGAGATATTTCCTTGAACCTCCAATACCGTAAGGTCCAGCCCACATATCGTATCCCGCCTTATTGGATATCAGCATTTCATCCCTATAAGGCTTAAAACTTTTTGTCATAACCTGACCAAATGTTGTCTCGGCAGAACCAAAAGGGGGACCATAATTATTGGCTAAATCGAAATGATTGATACCTAAATCAAAAGCACGATGCAACATGTTTTTAGCATTTTGATGGGAGTCAACGGCACCAAAGTTTTGCCATAAGCCTAGTGATAAGGCGGGTAATCTAAGGCCGCTCTTACCACATCTACGATAGGACATGTTTTTATATCTATCATTTGCGGCTAAATATTGTGGATTAGGATCGTTTTTTATCATTTTGAGTTCAACTAATAGTTACGCAGATTAAAAATTTGCGTTAGCCTAAACTAACTCAGACTAATTCTCAATTTACGTTGTACATATTAGTTCAACGCGGAAGGTGAATGTGAATCCCAGATGGTGAAACGTTCTATTTTAAAGGTGTGACAGATGAAATTTGATTCGCTTATACAATCGATAGATATGGGGCATTGCCAAGATCAACAGCAACGTGAGGCGTTGTTTGATTTAGTACTTTTCTTGATCGCTGCCGATGGTGTGATCACTGAAAAAGAATCCGAATTTATACGTAACTGGCTGAGTACTATTGAGTGGAGTGCTAGCGTCACTAAAGAGGAATATTACTCCAGTGCGCTGCTCAAATGTTATGCAGCGATTAAAACTAAAACAGCAGACGATTATTTAACTCATCGAGCCAAGTTGCTAATCGACAGTGATATAAAGCAGCAAGCGATGAAATTAGTCAGAGAAGTTGCTGTCGCAGATGGTGAACTAGATGAAGTTGAACAACAGGTGATTAATCTGTTGTCTGAAGTGTTAGAAAAATAAATATTACTGAGGTGATGATGAAGTGATTTTGACGGAAGCTCTGTTTTTAAGGTTTGTTCTTTTTTCTTGGAAAAGCTTTTAACCAGAACCCTATCTCAAATATAAAGCCAATGAGCAAAAATCCAATCAGACTTGCAAAGTTGCCAATGCTATAAAAGAAAATTGCTGCGATGGCTAGAAATGGTGAAACAATCCACCTGCTTAAATGATTCATTATGTTCTGAGCCTTCCTCAAACGTTTATGACTCGGTTGACCATATCTTTACTATTAGTGATCATATTGATGGTTTTTGCTCTGAGTTTGAGCAATAACAAATAAGTCAGTGGTACTAATACCAGACTGGTTAATGTAGAAAATATCAAACCACCAATAATCGAAATTGCCATCGGGGAGTAGGGTGGCCCATCACCGCCAATTTGAGTGCTACCTATTGCCAATGGCACCAAACCTAGTACGGTTGTGGCTACCGTCATCAGTATTGGTTTCACGCGAGTTAAACACGCCTCAATGATGGCTTGTTGCACTGAGTATCCAATATTTATTAGCTGATTTATCCTATCTACTAGGACAATACCGTTGTTCACTACTATTCCCATGAGTATTAACATACCGATCATACTCATGATGGACATATCTAAACCTGTTGCAAACAAAGCCCAGAAGACCCCTGTCATTGAAAATAATAATGAAGTAATAACAGCAGTTGGTAATAATAATGATTCAAACAAAGCCGCCATTACAATATAAATCATAATTAACGCGAGCAACATATTAGTTTGCATCGCATCTTCGTTTTGATTTTGGCGTTTAATACTTCCATCAAATGTCCAATCGTAACCTGTAGGTAATTTGATGTGTTGCATGACTCCCTCAATACTTTTTTGAGCATCTTCTAGAGTAAAGCCATCTTGTAAATTGCCGCGAATGGTAGTTGAAGTTTGCCGATAGCTACGGTTAATTTCTGAAAGCCTTGGTTTAACGGTTAATTTAGCAATCATATCTAATGTGATATTTTGTCCCGATATTCGAGTGATAGTTAAGTTTTTTAAGGCATCAACTGAATTTTGCAGCTCTTTGTCATACATTAATCGAATGCCCACCTCACCGCTGTCCCCGTAGCGAAACGTGCGAAGATTAGTACCGCGCAGCGCAGTCGATACGACACGAGAAATATCAGTGCTGTTGAGCCCAAAGCGAAATGCTTTTTGACTATTTATGACAATTTGTAATTCCTGTTTTTGCCAACTAGTATCAGTTTTGACTTCGGATAGCCCTTCTACATTACCCAAAATAGGAACGATTTGTTCAGCGATTTGTCCGAGTCTTTCGGATGACTCTCCTACGATGGTCATTTGAATACCGCCGCCATTACCTTCTTCCCATTGGAACGAGGGTTTTGCTCTAACAAACGTGGGTAAATTTTCCGTGATCAGTTTTTTAATTTCTGATTGCGACATAGGTATATCATCTATTAGGGTAATACCTGACACAGCAAACCCAGCTGTGTAATAAGTATAAACTTGTTTAATATGAAATTCCTGTTGATTGGTATACAAGTATGCTTCCATTTTGGTAACCGTTTTTTCAACTTCTTCCAAACTGAAACTACCCTGTATGTCATAGTTCATCCAAATTTGGCTTTGATTATCGTTGTTATCATCATCACTGGTGACATGCTGCATTGGCAGTGCTGTACTACCAAGAATCAAAATAGCAATTAAGCTAGTTTTACCTTGGTTGTTAAGGGTCCAGATCAAAAGATGTTTATACCATGTCGCTATTTTTGTGCTTCGTTTGGGGTGTTTACTCTTAGTTTTCTTGTCTACCTTAGGATTGATTTTAGTGGAAAGTAGTGGGATAAGGGTCTGAGATATCAATAACGAAGCAAATAATGAGATACATATTGCAATGGCAACATGTTCTAAAAAAACAGTGATGTTGACCTTAGCACCAACAATATTAGGTAAAAAAACGATAGCGGTGGTGATTGTTCCAGCAATAACGGCCAAGCTTACTTTGCCCACCCCTGCTTTTGTGGCCGCAACAACATCAGGGTTTTTCTCCCTCTCCTGGGAAATACTTTCAGTTACCACCACCGCATTATCTACTAACATACCGACTGCTAACATTAGGCCCATCATAGATAAAATATTGATGGTATAACCCATCATGTACATGCAACCTAAAGTAATACAAATGCTAAAAGGTACAGATAACACCACTAATAAAGTACTGCTCACATTACGAAGAAAAGCGTAAAGGACAATTAACGATAATAACGCACCAATCATACCAGCACTGAGTAGGTCAGATAATGACTCTGTCACACTTTCTGCTTCGTTTTGCATAATATATAAGTGAATGCCGTCAAATGCAGGGTTTAAACTAGCGTCATCAATGACGTTTAACACGTTACTGGCCACTTCGACCATATTACTGGTTGACTCGCGATAAATGTTAAACCCTACTGCGTAGGATTTATCTAAATGACGACCTTCAATACGTTTAGGTTTCTCGTATTTTACCAAAGCAATATCGCTAAGTCGTACACCTTTCTTAATCATTAAGTCGCGGATTTCTTGTAAGCTTGTAAACTCGCCTTGAGGATTAACGGTGATTTTTTGCTGAATATCTGAATCAATAAAACTGCCAGCAGTAAGGGAAAAGTTGGCATTACTTAAAGCGCTGGACAATTCATTGGTATCAACTTGCAGTGCTGCCATCAGCTGTTGATCTAAACGAATAGATATTTGTTTTTTTGTGACGCCATAAAGTTCAACTTTAGATACACCCGCTACTCTTTCGATTGGGCGTTTTAAGTTTCGCTCAAGTAAATCATAGGCACTAGATAAGTCGCGTTTACTGGATACACGCAAAGAAAAAATCGGCATATCATTAGTATTAAATTGGTAAACCAATACACGCTCAACATCATCGGGTAAATCTGCCCGTATGGCATCAATTTTCTCTCTGGCTTCAATGCCCTTAGCTTTAAGGTTTTCATCCCATGCAAATTGTAATTGAACTTCAGAACCGTCCTCAGATGATCGAGAACGTAAACGTTTGATACCAGACATAGTGGCCAAAGCTTCTTCTACCGGCCTAGTGATCATTTTTTCCACCTCAACTGGCGTCGCGTCATTATATGGAATACGAATAGCGATTTCGGGGATGTCGATGCTGGGAAATTTCTCCAGTGGTAAAAGTTGACTAGATATAATCCCAAATACCAACATAGATAAAAATAACATACCAATGGTCACAGGGCGTCGTATGGCAAAATCGGCTAATGCGGAAGCAGCACTTTCGAACTTATCCATAAATTGATCCCCCTTTAGTAGGGTTTGTTGGCAATATGTCTGATTGTGTTTCAAACTTTTTGCGATCAAATAGGCTGTATATTACAGGTATAAAAAACAAGGTAAGTAGGGTTGCGAATAATAAACCATATATCACAGTAACAGCCATCGGTGTGCGGATTTCAGCCCCATCTCCTAAACCGATAGCCATAGGTAATAAACCTAATGAGGTAGTCAAAGTAGTCATTAAAATGGGTCTTAATCGACTTTGTGCTGCTTCAATGATCGCGGTTGTTTTTTCTAATCCCGATGCACGCAGTTGGTTAATTCGGTCTATCAACACTATGGCATTATTGACCACAATGCCTGCTAACATAATTAGCCCAATAAACACCACAACACTAATACTGGTGCCAGAAAAGTACAGTCCATAAATAGAGCCAGCACAAGCCAAAGGCACCGTAAATAAAATCAACAATGGGTGCAATAAGGACTCAAATTGTGAGGCCATGACCAGATACACTAGAAATATCGCCAAAGCTAAAGCAAACTGTAAAGATTGAAAACTATTTTCCATTTCTTCACTCTGGCCAGCTACTTTAGCCTGCATGTTTGAAGGCAATTTTACACTATCAATATGTTGCTGCACGGCTAATACTGCTTCATTTAAATCGCCATAATTTAAATTAGCTGATATCACTGCGACTCGCTCTTGGCCTATACGTGTGATTTCACTGGGACCAATTGACATGATAATGTCTGCTACTGCTGTTAAAGGAATAGATGGGTTTGCACCGGGATTAACAATCATTTGGCCAATATCAGTAATAGAATCCCGTTGTTTTTCAATAGCTCTAACTAAGATATCAACTTTACGGTCTTCAATACTGAATTTAGTTGCGACTTCGCCTCCAATTTTTGCAGAAATAAGTTTAGATACATCAGGTGCATTGATACCAAGCTGAGCAAGTTTGCTATGATCAAATTTAATTTTGAGCTCCGGATTACCGGATTGTAAAGAGGATCCAACATCGGAAAAGCGATTGTCAGCTTGCATTATAGTTTCTATTTTTTGACTGTACTTAAACAAGTTTTCAAGATCATAACCCACGATTTGCACTGCCAAAGGTGTCGCAAAAGTAAACAATGCGGGTTTACCAAACTTACTTTGAACTCCTGCTTGTTTTGATAAGTATCCACGCATTTTATCAATCGCGATTTGATGTGTGTGAGCTGAGCTATCATTTTGCATCACAACATTTAGCTTACCCCAATATTCACCACCTTGACTGGCTGATACATTCATTAAGCTTCCGGTACCTGCTAAGGCATAGGTTCGTTTTACACCATCTAGCTCGGCGGTAAAGTTGGCTAAGTCAGCAATCACTCGATCGGTGTTTTCTAATTGAGATCCTGTCGGTAAGTTGATTTCGACATAAAATTCACCTTGAGACATATCAGGGATCAATTCCATGCCTAACTTGGGCAATAACAACACTGATGCTAAGGACACGGCTATTACACCGGTTAAAATTAACAAACGAAGACGCAACGCTTGTTGAAGTGTATGTAAGTAGATTTTTTCGATTTGGACAAAAAACTTGTCAAATATCCATAATAGTGGGTGAAATAAAGCACTCAATATCTTACCTAATAGCCTGAATAACAAAATGATAAAGGACGTAATAACAAAAGGGATAAAATGGAAAACTAATTGAATTAACCCGTAAAGAGGAAGTGACAAATAATGAAATAACCAGCCTATTTTGGTAGTTGGAATGGTTTTTTTCAGGCTTTCACCTAAATCTATGGCTTGTCTACTGGCAGACGTTTCAGTAGATTTCTCTCTTGCTGCCAACATAGGTATTAGCGTCAGTGCCACAACTAAAGAGGCAGCTAAGGCAAAGGTAACCGTTAATGCTTGGTCGCTAAATAATTGACCGGCTATGCCTTCAACAAAGACCAATGGAAAAAATACAGCCATGGTTGTTAATGTTGATGCGATGATGGCCATAGAAACTTCTTTGGTGCCTATAACTGCGGCCTGTTTGAAGTCCTTAGTCTTAATTTTATGCCGAGCAATATTCTCTAACACCACTATGCTGTTATCAACTAATAGACCGATAGCTAACGCAATACCCCCTAAACTCATAATATTCAAACTTATGTTATTGCTATACATAAGATTAAAAGTGGCAATAATTGAGACAGGAATAGAAATAGAAATAATTAATGTTGACCAAATGTTTTTCAGGAACAGATACAACACCAACATTGCAAGCAAGCCCCCTATAACGGCTGCGGTTTTTACCTCATCAATAGCACTGGCGATAAACTTAGATTGATCATATACCAACTGCAATTGATATTGGCTCGGTATTTCATCTTGCAACTGGGCGATTCTAAATTTTATGTTTTTAGCCACTTGAACCGTGTTTGCATCGCCTTCCTTGTAAATAGCTATTTCTACGCCTGAAAATCCATTAAAGCGGTTCATACTCGTTGGCTCTTTGTGTGCATCCTGCACGATGGCAATATCACCTAAACGAATGTTTCTGCCTTCTCGGTTAGCAATAAACAAGTTGCGTATATCGTCTAAGGTTTGAAATTGATTTAAGGTGCGTACTAAATACTCTTGTGAGCCATCTTTTACTCGGCCACCAGATGAATTAACGTTTTCATCTTTTAGTCGTTTAATGATCTGACTGAGAGGGATGTTCAACTGACTACTTTTTTGCTGGTCAACAAGAACCTGAATTTCATTTTCTAAACCACCACTGACTTTCACTGATGCCACACCAACTACAGATTCTAGTTGCCGCTTTATTTGCTCTTCGCCATAGATACGCAGCGCTTTGATACCTTGGTCGGTTAAGCCTAACTGTTGACTACCTTTTGTTGAAGCTGGATCGTTTGTTGCGATGACTTTTGCACCCCCTAGACCAAAGCGCATAACCGGATCTAAGCTAGGATTAAAGCGCAGTAATAAAGGTTTTTTGATATCCAAGGGTAATTGCAGTGTGTCAAGCTTTTCACGTACTTCAAGACTAGCTAAATCCATATCTGTGCCCCAATCAAATTCGAGTAGTACATCAGATTGTCCGGTTTTGGAGTTTGAAGTAACAGTTCGCACCCCTTTAACCACCCCGATAGTTTCTTCAATGGGTTTGGATACTAGTTGTTCGATTTCGTTAGGCGCTGCGCCAATATAGTCTGTGCGGATAGTCAAGGTAGGGTAGGACAGTTCCGGTAACAAGTTTATCGCCAAACGAGATAATGAAACCATACCAAATAAAATAATCGCAAAAGTAAACATCCATATCGTGACTGGCCGTTTGACTGCAATATCAACAATGTTCATAACAGGCCCCTTATCCTTTACCTGTCTGATTAGACATTTCCTGAGCTAATTCTAACGGTTTGTTTAGTCTTACGTCATCATTAACAATTTCGACAGGGGCTTGGTCTCTTAGGTTCTGATGCCCAGTGATAACGACTTGTTCTGAACCTGTTAAGCCAGATAATATCTCTATCACCTCACCTTCTTGGTAGCCTACAGTGACGGCTTTTTTATTGGCAATACCGTTTTTGACAACAAATACATTGATATTATCGTCGATAGACAGAAGAGCTTTACGAGGAAGAAGCACTGCGTTTTGTTTGGTGTCATAATTTAATTTAACCTGAGCGAACATGCCTGACTTGAGTAAGTTATCAGGATTAGGTACACGTAATGTGACTTTAAAAGTACCCGTTTTTGAATCGATGACTGGGCTGATACGTTCAACAAACGCAATGATATCAGCACCGTCAAATGCAGTTAAATTTAAAGAGGCCTGTTGCCCTTTATGCACTCTAGAAAGTTCTTTTTCAGGTAAATAGACAATTCCGTATAGTTCTTTTTGTTGAACGATATGGAACATTCTTTCACGTTGAAAAGACTCACTCAGATTACCTACCTTAGCATTTCGTACAGCGATATAGCCTGATATTGGTGCTGTTATTGTGGCTTCTTTTAAATCTAATTCGGCAAGGGATCGGGTTGCTTTAGCGGATTCATATTGAGCTGTTAATTTGTCATAAGTATTGTCACTAACTAACTTTTTATTATATACCTTATTAATTTTTTGTAATTCTTTTTCAATGCCGACTAAATCTGCTTTTGCTCGGTCTAGGTTTAAGTGATAACGACGGGGTTCTATTTGTGCCAATATGTGCCCTTTTTCAACATAATCACCTTCTTCAACATAGATATGTTCGATGATCCCAGATGCTCTTGGCACCACGAACGCTTCTTCTTTTGCCTCTAGCACCGCTGTAGTTGAATAGTTTGAAGATATATGTCCGATCGATAATGTCGAAACTTCTACGGGAACCGATACAACCAACATTTCTTTAGTGTCTAAGGCTTCAGCATCTCCACAACTACTTAAAAGGCTAACTGACAGCAGCATAGGTAATATTAAAAGTAATCTGCGGCCAACTTTTTTATTCATTATCGATTTCATTTTAGGTTCCGTAAAAACAAGTAAATATGTGTATCTGCTCACAGTTAGCATCGACTGTGATTAGCATCGACTATGCCAACTAAAAAATAGTGTTATAAAACAAGTGGATAGCAAGATTCTTACAATGAAGCGTATGTGTTAATTTGTAACCATTAGTGATATTCACCAATTGTTGGTTTAAATGATTAATTTCATAACCCTTTAAATAATTAACCCTTTTGATTATCTGATCCGTTGGCAAGGAAAACCCAACGGCTTTAAATTTTTCAACAAAAGAATGTTTTGATGAAAAGTACTAATTTTTTAATCTTCTAAGTTTAAATAACAATAAAATTTCCGATTCTAAGTTATCTGATCAATATTGCACCGTTAACACTTGCATTAGCCTGCGGCTCTGACACAAAAGAAAAAACTTAAAAGCAGTAGATAAGTCTTAAAAAATCAACACCAGTGGTGCTATCTAATCGACTAATTCAAGACAAGTCGATGTTACAGTTGATGGCTGATGTCAATACACTGACCATGGGATCTCAACATTCATAGTTTCATCGTTTTAGGCACGTTAAGCTCCGTATTGTGAATAAAAAATATCAGCATCAACACTAAAACGTTATTAAGTCGTTGATACAGTCACCCACATTAACTTTCTCAATTGATGTTGACACCGCGATTTATACTTATATTTGTTGCATGCTCAATCAGGGCATACTGCCACCTAAAGATGCATGAAGAACAAAGTAGTTAAACGATTATTTTTATTATGATTATCCTCAAAAAAGTAAAAGTAAAAGTAAAAGTAAATATGAAGTCCCTTTTAAAATTAACACCGCTATTGACACTTCACCATGGTCAGGAAAACGGCTTACTATGCGATTTTTTTAAAAGGATTCACCCCAGATATTAAAAGATCACAGCTTGAAATCTGATGTGGTGTTGGAGTCAACTAAATGTGTCAACAAATCCAATATTGTGCAGGTAATGACAACCTCTCACAGCTGGGGGCTCAACTAATGGACAGGCAGGTATTGAGCTTAACTTTAATATGGCAAAATAAGCATCTATAAAAGAGTGGGGAGTTAACCGTGATATCTTAGTCTCGGACGGAGATTTTAATCAATCATCAGAATACGTTAGGTTTACCGCTAGTGATGTGGGTTTTGCCCGTTTATTAAAACAGAGTCATTATTGGCAAGATATCAGTGACCAACATTATTCACTCTAATAAAACGGTTCTAGGTATTGTCGGTATTGGTATATTAGACAAAGCGGTTACGGAAGCTGAAAATAATAGTAGACTTGGTATAATATCAAACAAATAAATAAATTAAAAATACAGCAGTCGCTAAAATATTTTTTCATTATATAAATCAGTCACTTTTATTAATAATCTTAAGGTAATGTAAGATATAGAGTTGATTGGATTAACAAATAACAGAATGTCAGTCATCAAAATGTCTAAACACTTTAAAGAGTAGAAGCCGTTGATTTTTGCAGATGATTTCATAAGAACATCACCTATGTCATTATCTAATAGCCTAAATTAATACCGCTAGTAAAACGAAAACTCGCTACAAAAATTTGTGAATGCTAGAAAATAAGTGCCTCAGACGTCAGAATGTAAAACATTTAGTTAGAAATTTTGAGTCAGTACAGAAATGCTCTTCCAGAATTTGAAATAGCTAAAACATACATTAGCTTATCAACAGAACAGCAGATGCAAGAATGATATCATTGGATGATGTCGCAGTTTCATAAATTAATGATTAAAAAAAGAGAGTGTTACAGTGAAGATTTGGGTAGATGCTGACGCATGTCCGGTAGTAATAAAAGATATTTTGTTTCGCGCTGCAGAGCGTAAAAAAGTTGAAACTATATTTGTGGCCAATCAATATATTCGTACACCTGGGTCTAAGTTTATTCGCTCTATGCAAGTGAGTGCTGGATTTGATGTGGCTGACGATGAAATAGTGCGACAAATTGAACCAAACGATTTAGTGATCACCAGTGATATTCCTTTAGCCGCAGAAGTGATTGAAAAGGGTGGTCAAGTATTAAGTTCAAGAGGAGAGTTGTTCACTACTGAAAATATTCGCTCTAGACTCAACATTCGTGACTTCATGGACACAATGCGTGCCAGCGGTGAGCAGTCAGGCGGACCACCGCCGTTAAACCAAAGTGATAGGCAGAACTTTGCTAATCATCTGGATAGAATACTTACTGCGAATATATAGAACCTGTGGTGGTGAAAGTGCAAGTAGTTAAACCTGCACTTTCAATATTCTAATGACCGATGCTAAACAAAAAAACAACACAACAAAACATCAACTGAGCTTTAAGCCAATATTTTATTGAGTGGCGATTTACTAACGGTTACCAGAATTTCCTCTTGATTGACTATTTCTATTCCGTGATTGATTACTTTTAGGCGGCTGACCACCAGATGAATTACGTCCGGAACGTTGACCATCTCTGTGACCAGATTGAGCTTGTTTTGGCTTTTTTGCTTTAATGGGTCGTTGACCAATTTTCGATTCAGGTAGAGGCTGAGTGGGCTCAAATCCTTCAGTCACTTTTCGTTGAATCAGTTGTTTGATTAATATTTCGATGTCGACTAATTCTTTGAATTCGTCTTGTGTCACCATGGATATAGCTTGACCTGTAGCACCAGCGCGACCCGTTCGTCCAATCCTATGCACATAATCTTCGGGTATATTAGGTAAATCAAAATTGACTACTTGCGGTAATTGATCAATATCCAAACCTCGAGCAGCTATATCAGTCGCTATTAAGGCTTTTACTTTACCTTGTTTAAAGTCTGCAAGAGCCTTGGTGCGAGCACCTTGGCTCTTGTTGCCATGAATGGCTGCTGAGCTAATACCATGTGCCTCTAACTGTTTGGCAATGCGGTTAGCTCCATGTTTGGTTCTACTGAATACCAACACCTGTTGCCAGTCATTGTCTTTAATTAAGTGCGTAAGCAGTTGGGATTTTTTACTTTTATCTACTGGATACACCCATTGTTCAACTAAGTCGACCGTTGTATTAGCAGGTGAAACAGATATTTCGACTGGATTGTTCACTAACCCTTTGGCTAGTTTCCGAATATCATCTGAAAAAGTAGCAGAAAACATCAAGTTTTGACGTTTTTGGGGTAACAATTTTATTATTTTTTTAATGTCGTGGATAAAGCCCATGTCCAGCATACGGTCGGCTTCGTCCATAACAAGTATTTCTAACTCACTAAACTTAACTGCATTTTGATTGTATAAATCAAGAAGACGGCCTGGAGTGGCTACTAGTATATCTACACCTTTACGTAATTTCAGCATTTGTGGATTGATGCCCACACCGCCAAATACCACGGCTGACTTTAACGGTAAGTCTTTACCATAAGTTTGAACACTTTCTGCTATTTGCGCCGCCAATTCTCTGGTGGGAGTGAGTATCAATGCCCTAGCTTGGTTTGGTCTAGCTGATTGTCCTTGGCTAAGTAAATGTAATATGGGTAGGGTGAAACCAGCTGTTTTACCTGTACCTGTTTGCGCAGCAGCCATGACGTCACTGCCGTTTAATACTGCTGGTATAGCTTTAGCCTGAATGGGTGAAGGGGTGGTGTACCCTTTACTGGCTACAGCGGATAAAATTTTTGGTGAAAGGCCTAGGTCGGCAAAACTCATAGATAATTCTCAAATAAGGTGATTAGCTTATACATCAGTTCAAGTCTAAGACATTTTCTGAGTATAGCCTGATTTTTAAACAGCTAAAAATAGTCGCGGGAGGATACAGTAATATACGAACAATAGCACTTACACTGTCAATAAAAATGCCGCAACACAGTGCTGTTTTGCGGCATTTTTTAACATATCAAGTATTATTTTTACTCGCTTTGTGAACCAGGGCGAGTGGCTGGTGCGGTAACCGCATTCGATGAACTTGAAAATATTGCTGATTTACTAGAGCGTTTAACTTCCGGTCTAGCAGAGTCGTCAAGGGAACCAATTTTAACATCTACAAATGCTTCATCAATAGACATAGGCCGTGCCATTGGGGCAGACACTGATTGCTTTTTGGCTGGCTTAGGCTCAACTTTCAAAGATGTTGCCTTTTTAGGTGTTTTCTTAGTAGGTACTTTTTTGACTGACTTAGAGATATCTTCTTTTTCGGGTTCACCTGCAGAAACTTCAACTTCAACTTCAACTTCAACTTCCTCTTTACTGGCTGGTGATGCTTCTGCTTCAGGAGATGCTTTCAGTTCAGGTATATTAGTAACCTGATCAGGTTCAGCTATTAATTCCACAACATTTTGTTTTGGTTTGTCTTCAGCAACGATAGCTTCAGACTTTTTCTCGGCTTGAGGTAAGACAACAGGCTCATCAAACTGAAGCTCGTCTTGAGTTACTTCGGCCACATCTGGTTTAACAACATCGTCTTTTTCGTCACCTTCTTTGCGACGTTTTTGACCTGCTGCTCTAATGTGCCTAGGAGAACGACGACTGCGAGTTCGAGGTGTTGACTCTTCTTCTTTACTCGTTTCACTAACGGCTTGTGTATCTGTCGTTTCAGTAACTGATTCTACTGTGACGTCTACCTCTTGCGGCTCGATTTCTTTTTGTTCCTTATCTGCTTTAGTTGTTGTATCCGATAAACTGTCAACCGTAGCATTATCGACAACTTTCTCTTCGTTACTTGTATCAACGACATTTGCTTCTACAACCACAGAATCGGGTTGTTCAGCAATCGCTGTTTGAGTTTCTGGAACGTCGGCGACAATCTTGTTTTGATCGTCATTCTCTGCCACAACTCTTACACTACGTCTGGTGTCACGACGTTTCCTGCGTTCTGCGACCGGTTCTTTTTTCTTCGCAGGTGCCGGAACGGGAGCCGGGGAAGGGGACTGACTCTTAGCAACCATAGTTGCGTCTTGAGTCGCTTCTAACGGTTTGTCATCACGACGTGGCTTGCGATTATCATTTCTTGGTTTGCGTTCAGAGCGCTCGTTTTTATCTGGGCGCTCGTTACGATTAGTTGGCTGCTCAGTATTATCTTTGCGGTCAACGTTTTCTTTGCGTTCAAAGTTTTTGTTATTACGCTTGTTTCTATCAGGACGTGTATTTTTATTTCGACGCTGATTAGTACCTTCGTTACGAGTATGAGTCGTTTTCTTAGGCACTGCTTTTTCTTCTACTTTAAACAAGCCAGAAATCCATTTACTCGCTTTATACAATAAACTTTCTGATTTATCTGGTGCTACGATTGGCAATGGTTTTTTCTGTTCCGGAGCAATAAGACTCTGCAATGCAGGCTGTTCTTTCGCCATAGCAGGTGAAACAGTTTTATCAGTAATGTTTTCCGCTTGCTCAATTAATGGCAAGTTGTAACTCATTTCCTGAACGGCATCATCTGGGCGTCTGCGGGCAACACTATATTGTGGCGTTTCCATTTTTGGATTAGGAATAATGACTAACTGAACACTGTGTCGCTTTTCAACACTTCGCACTGAATTACGTTTTTCGTTTAATAGATAAGTGGCAACATTAACCGGTAACTGAGCTTCAATTTGCCCTGTATTATCTTTAATGCTCTCTTCTTCCATGATACGAAGTACAGACAATGCTAATGACTCTGTCCCACGAACGGTTCCGTGGCCACTGCATCTTGGGCATACATTATTAGCAGAATCACCTAATGATGGGCGTAAACGTTGGCGTGACATTTCAAGTAAACCAAAGCGTGAAATACGTCCAAGTTGTACCCTTGCCCTGTCACCACGAACCGCGTCTTTCATACGGTTTTCAACTTCGCGTTGATGGCGTACTGGCGTCATATCAATAAAATCGATGACGACTAAACCGCCTGCATCACGTAAACGTAGTTGCCGAGCAATTTCGTCTGCCGCTTCAAGATTAGTATTAAATGCTGTCTCTTCAATATCACTACCTTTAGTTGCACGAGCAGAGTTAATATCGATTGAAATCAATGCTTCAGTAGGGTCAATAACTATCGAGCCTCCTGAAGGAAGTCTAACCTCACGTTGGAAAGCCGATTCAATTTGGCTCTCAATTTGGTAATGACTAAACAAAGGCACATCACCTTTATAGAGTTTTACGCGGTTAGCGTAGTCTGGACGCATTTGTTCAACGTGTTTTAAGGCTCTTTCATGCACGCTGTTATCATCTATAAGAATTTCACCAATATCTCGTCTTAAATAATCGCGAATAGCTCGAACGACTACGTCACTTTCTTGGTGAATAAGAAAGGGAGCAGAGCGAGAGTCGGCCATTGCTTTAATGCGACCCCAACCTGATACAAGATAGTCCAAATCATATGCTAGTTCTTCAGATGTCTTGCCTACGCCAGCTGTTCTGACAATTAATCCCATACCATCTGGAAGGTCTAAGCCACTCAACGCAGCTTTCAATTCTGTTCGCTCATCACCTTCTATGCGACGAGATATTCCGCCAGCACGAGGATTATTTGGCATTAATACTAGGTAGCTACCAGCTAGACTGATAAAGGTGGTTAACGCTGCGCCTTTCTGGCCACGCTCTTCTTTATCAATTTGAACAATTACTTCTTGGCCTTCTTTGATCACCTCTTTGATGTTGGGGCGACCTTCAAATCTATAACCTTGTGGGAAGTAAGTCCTGGCAATTTCTTTTAGAGGAAGGAAACCATGACGGTCTGCGCCATAATCAACAAATGCAGCTTCTAAACTGGGCTCTACGCGGGTTATTGTTCCTTTGTAAATATTTGCTTTTTTCTGTTCGTGACCTGGGCTTTCTATGTCCAAATCGTAAAGTTTTTGACCATCTACAAGTGCTACCCGCAATTCTTCTTGCTGAGTGGCATTGATTAACATTCTTTTCATTCTTGTTAGCTCGGTAAAGTACCGATCACCACAAGTAAAGAACTACGCAGTAATTAGACAACTATTTAATGCAACCTCACGGCTGTATTCTAGGGTTAAGTTTTGCGCCGAAGTGTAATGATCATTAATTTTTTAATGCATTGCTTGTAAACACTTTTACCTATGTTTAGTAGGCGCTAAACAGGCGGAATGTTTAGCTTACTGATTTGTTATATAAAACTTAGTGTTATTCGAAAACAAATGCTTGTCTGGCTAATTCATTATTCAAATATCTTGTCAATTCTTTTGTATTCTCTACATCAATGGCGATCAATAGGTTAATTGTATCGCTGATGTAAGGGTTCTGTTTAATCAACCTACGAAAAGTTACTCGCTTCGTAGTTGATTAGCCGTATTATGCTTGCAAGTTACGCTATAAGAAAAACGCTTCACGACAAATTGGTCGTATTTGCATACAGAACTGATTAATCCATCTATTTGTTTTGAACATGAATTACATGTTACAACTCGAACATTATCACATTAAAGCACTGACACTGGCAAGACATTAAAATACTGGACATTTACCATAATAATTCGGTTACAATAGACAGAATATGACAGACCTATTATTTCAAAAAGTTCAATTTGTTACTATCGATCCTGACCTTGAAGGGCAAAGAATAGATAATTATTTACGCACTTTCTTAAAGGGAGTGCCTAAAAGCCTTATTTATCGCATTTTACGCAAGGGCGAAGTACGAGTTAACAAAAAACGGGTTAAGCCTGAATACAAATTACAAGCCAACGACGAGTTGCGGATCCCGCCTGTACGAGTATCCGAACCCACCGACTTACCTTCAACAAAGCTGAATAAAGTGTCGAGTCTAGAAAATCATATTCTTTATGAAGATGACTGTCTGATTGTGTTGAATAAACCCTCAGGCACAGCGGTGCATGGTGGTAGTGGTTTAAGTTTTGGTGTGATTGAAGCGCTCAGGGCACTTCGTCCGCAGCAAAAGTTTTTAGAATTAGTACATAGATTAGACCGAGACACTTCAGGATGCTTATTAATAGCCAAGAAGCGTTCTGCTTTAAAAAATTTACATGAACAACTAAGAGACAGAAAAGTAGATAAGCGTTATCAAGCATTGGTTGCCGGAGAATGGCCTGCTAACCGCTTTAAAGTTAAAGCGTCTCTTTTAAAGAACACTTTAAAATCAGGCGAACGAATAGTATTGGTTAATGATGAAGGTAAACCATCTGAAACACGTTATCGTATTTTGGAATCATTTAACCAAGCCACATTGGTCGAAGCATCCCCTATTACTGGTCGTACACATCAAATTCGTGTGCACTGCTTACATGCTGGTCATCCTATTGCAGCCGACAATAGGTATGGCGATAAAGATTTCGATCAAAGGACGCAAAAGATTGGCCTTAAACGATTATTTCTCCATGCTCACTCATTGGCATTTATTCATCCTAATACGGATGAGCGCGTGAATTATAAAGCACCACTGGAACCAAGTTTGATCGCTGTACTTAAAAGGTTGAGAAGTGAAATATAAAGCAATTGTATTTGACTGGGATGGCACACTTATGGATTCAATAAATAAAATTGTTGAAAGTATGCAATACAGTGCCAAATATTTGGGTTTGCCTACTCCAAGTTTTGAGCAAGCGAAAGATGTAATTGGAATTAGCTTGTTACCTGCTTTAAAACAACTATTCAATATTCAAGACGAAAAAACTGCACGTGATCTCGTACACACTTATAAAGAGCATTTTAAAGGGCACACACAATTAATTAGCCCACTTTTTAGCGGTACGAGACAATTACTTGAAAGTCTAAAACAACGAGGCTACATATTAGCAGTTGCAACTGGAAAAGGTCGTCAAGGTTTAGAGCACAATTGGCATCATTCAGATACAAAACACTTTTTTAGTGCCTCAAGAACCGCAGATGATGCACAAAGCAAACCTTCCCCTGACATGTTGCAGCAATTATTATCTGAATTGAATTTGACAGCGGACCAAGTCTTAATGGTTGGTGATACTACTTATGATATGGCGATGGCTGAAGCCATAAATATGGACCGGATTGGAGTCAGCTTTGGCGTCCACAGTGAAGATAGTTTACGAAAACACACACCTATTGCGGTAATTCATTCATTGGAAGAATTATTGTTACACGTCTGAATTACTTTGTATTTGCATATGTTCAAACAGGTCTACAGACATATTTTTAAATAGTTCTATTAATGCAATCAAAGGTAAACCTATAAGTGTATTTGGGTCATTGCCGTTAAGTGACTTAAACAGGGCAATGCCTAAACCTTCACATTTAAAACTACCAGCGCAGTCATAAGGCTGTTCAATTTTTAAGTAAGTTGAAATTTGCTCAATGGTTAGTGTTTTAAACACCACATCAAAAGTTTCGACTATTTGCTGCAATTGGCCTGTCGCTTTATGAACTATGCATAAACCTGTGTGAAATTTGACAGTTTGGCCACTAAACATCAATAGTTGCTGTTTTGCTGAAGCAAAGTCTCCGGGCTTTCCTAACACATTACCGTTAAAACTGGCCAATTGATCTGAGCCAATAACAAAACTATTAACATGCGCTTTTTTTGCAGCGATGGCTAATGCTTTATATTTTGCAAGACGCGCTACTTGGTCATAAATTGATTCGCCCAGAATTGGTGATTCATCAATATTGGGTGCCTCACAAATAAACGGAATATGTAATTTTTTTAAAATTGATTGTCGATAAGGTGAACTCGAAGCCAAAATGATTTTCATAAATAATCTGTTCTGATTCTCAAATAATAATTAAAGCATATAAAATGTAGGGCCTAGTGTCATTAAGTATGATTTTCTTTGACTAAGCGGAGTTGTTTCTATAACATGCGCGCGCTATGCAGAGAGTGAAACTACCTAAACTGGTTGACCCAGTAAAAAACGCCACAATACGTTCCGATTATCGGGGAGTTATTTTGTCGTCTGAAATGCCGAGGTTAGTTGGTGCAGTTGCTGATATTGCCAAAGAAATAGATGTTGAAATTAAGTTTGCAAAAGACGAGCAGGGTCTTACTTTTTTTCAAGGTCATATGGCATGTTCAACATCACTTATCTGTGAGAGATGTAATGAAATCTTTGACCATCCAATGGATGTTAATTTTTCTTTTAGCCCCGTGCAGAGTGCCAAAGAAGAAGTTGAAGAGGAGTTACCGGATGTTTACGAACCGGTTGAGGTCGATGACCAAGGAGAAATCAATTTATTTCAGACCCTTGAAGACGAATTAATTTTATCATTGCCGATTGTAGCTCTTCATGCAGAGAAGGATTGCAAGCAAAAGCGCGATAAAATGAGTTTCGGAAAAATTGAACCGGCCGATGAGCGTCCAAACCCGTTCGCGGTTTTGAAAGAACTTAAGCGAGACTAGGAGTAAAGTAATGGCTGTACAGAAGAGTAAGAAGACTCGTTCAAGACGTGGCATGCGTCGTTCACACGATGCACTTGGTACTGCGACTTTGTCTGTAGATTCAACGTCAGGTGAGACACATATTCGTCATCACGTGACTGCTGATGGCTACTATAGAGGCAAAAAAGTTTTATCTCTTTAAAATAAAGTGACAGAACTTTGAGTCGTCTAACCTTAGCGTTAGATATCATGGGGGGCGATAACGGCCCCCATATTATTTTATCTGCTGCATTGTCAGCACTTCAACAAACACCACATCTTCATTTAATACTTTGCGGACCTTTGACAATAATGTCTCAGTGGCTAAGTAAACAAACTTCTAATATTCAATCTAAAGTTACCTTATCCGATTGTCCACAAAACGTATCAATGGCAGAGGCACCGGCTCATGCTTTACGTCACAAAAAAAACTCTTCGATGCGTCGTATGCTCGACTTAGTCAATAATAATCAAGCCGACGGCTGTGTCAGTAGCGGTAACACCGGTGCTTTACTTAGCATGGCGTATCATGTTCTAAAGACACTGCCCGGTATCGACCGTCCTGCACTTATTTCACTAGTGCCGACTATGAACAACGGTAAAGTGTATTTTCTGGATTTAGGTGCAAATATTAATTGTGACTCTGAAGTGTTGTTTCAGTATGCAGTCATGGGCTCTGTATTGGCTGAGCAAATTGCCAATATCAAACAGCCGAAAGTAGCACTGCTAAATGTAGGATCAGAAGAGATCAAAGGTAACGACCAAATTAAGCTTGCTGCTAAGTTATTAATGGATTCTCAAAATATCAATTATATTGGTTTTGTTGAAGGTAATGATATCTTTTCTGAAAAAGCAGATGTGATAGTGACAGATGGTTTTACAGGAAATATCGCTTTGAAATCGTGGGAAGGTTTGGTGAAATTTGCTATCACAGAAGTTAAAAACGTATCACAACATAATTGGTTATCAAAAATAGTGACTAAAATTGCTACACCTTTGCTGCGTAACATTTATTTACGTATGAACCCCGACCAGTATAATGGCGCTAGTCTGATAGGATTGCGTGGAATTGTTGTGAAAAGTCACGGTAATGCCTCGTCTGAGGCTTTTTTGTGTGCTATCAAAGAAGCAATACAACATGTCGAGATGCAGGTCCCAGACAAGATAAAAAATAAGATTCAAGCTGTTTTAATGGAGCGTCACTAATAAATGAATTCCAGAATAATTGGCACTGGTAGCTATTATCCCAGTGATATTAGAACCAATTTAGACTTATCATCGATGGTCGATACGTCTGATGAATGGATAACGGATCGAACAGGTATCAGAGAAAGACGCATCATTGGGGTAAACGAAACGGCAGCAACTATGGGCTTTGAAGCCAGTAAAAAAGCATTGGAAGCGGCTGGCATTAATGCTAACTCCTTGGACATGATTGTATGCGCTACTACAAGTAGTCGATATGCATTGCCCAGCACGGCTTGTGAGATTCAAAAAGCATTAAATGTGGACGGTATACCCGCATTTGATGTGGCGGCTGCCTGTGCAGGTTATTGTTACGCTCTGAGCGTTGCTGACCAATATATTAAAAGTGGCATGGCTAAACGGATATTGGTGGTCGGTACAGACTGCCTAAGTCGAATGATCAGTCCTCAAGACCGCACCATGGTGATCTTATTTGGTGATGCAGCAGGTGCCACTATTATTGAGGCAAGTGAAGAGCCGGGTATTTTATCAACACACATTCATGCCGCAGGATCTTATGGTGATTTATTAACTATAGGTAACCCACAACATGGTGACGAGCAATCTGTTCATGAAAACTGGGGAAGCATGAAAGGCAATGAAGTGTTTAAAGTTGCGGTCACAAAATTAAGTGAAGTTGTTGAACAAACGTTAGCTGCTAATAACATGAAAAAATCAGACTTAGATTGGTTAGTTCCTCATCAAGCTAATTTTCGTATTATCAAGGCGACCGCAAAAAAATTAGATATGTCGCTTGATCAGGTTGTTATGACTCTTGAAAAATATGGCAATACTTCTGCTGCTACTGTGCCAACGGCTCTTGATACGGCTATTCGAGATGGCAGAATTAAGCGTGGACAGAACTTACTTCTAGAAGCATTTGGCGGTGGTTTTGCTTGGGCATCTGCACTAGTACGTTATTAAAATTAATATTTAGAGAATCAATTATGAGTAAACAAGCATGGGTTTTTCCTGGTCAAGGTTCTCAAACCTTAGGTATGTTGAAAGAATTAGCCACTGAATACAGTATTATTCAAGAGACTTTTGCACAAGCCAGTGAGGCCCTGGGTTACGATCTGTGGGATGTTGTACAAAATGATGAGCAAAAACTGAACCAAACTCATGTTACGCAACCCGCATTATTGGCAGCAAGTTATGCAATTTATAAATTATTACTTGAGAAAGAACAGATTCAACCGACATATTTTGCTGGACACAGCTTAGGTGAATATTCGGCTTTGGTATGTGCAGGCGTTATAGGTTTTGCTGATGCGGTTAAATTAGTTGAAGCGCGAGGTCAATTTATGCAACAAGCGGTGCCTATTGGTACAGGTGCTATGTTTGCTATTATTGGTTTGGACGACAAAAAAGTTGTTGCAAGTTGTTTGCAAGCAAAAGCAGAAACAAATGAAGTTGTGGCAGCTGTTAACTTCAATTCACCTGGGCAGGTTGTGATTGCTGGGAATAAAAAAGCCGCTTTAGTAGCCGCTAATCTTTGTAAAGAACAAGGTGCTAAACGTGCATTGCCTTTGGCTGTTAGTGTGCCTTCGCACTGTGAATTGATGAAACCAGCAGCAGATAAACTAGCAATCTTACTTAAAAAAATTCAGTTCAATACTCCTGAAATACCTGTTATTAATAATGTAGATGTTGCTTATCCAACTGAGCCAAATATTATCAAACAGGCTTTAGTTGAACAACTATATAGTCCAGTAAGATGGACAGAGACCGTAACTAAGTTAGCCGATTTAAAGGTTGAAGCTTTGTTAGAAGTAGGACCCGGTAAAGTACTTAGCGGACTGACTAAGCGTATTGATAAACGTTTAAGTTGTGTCGCGATTAATACAGTTGAATCTATTAATTCATTGAATTAATTACTTAATTTTTTTCCAGAGAGAATGTATGGCTAATTTAAACGGTAGTATTGCCTTGGTAACAGGTGCAAGCAGGGGAATTGGCAGAGCGATAGCCGAGAGATTAGTTGCCGATGGTGCAACTGTGATAGGTACTGCAACGTCACAAAAGGGTGCTCAGGCTATCAGCGATTTCTTAAATGGTAAAGGCGAGGGTAAAGTACTAGATGTCGCCATACCTGATTCGATGCAGGCCCTGCTGGCTGATATTGCTGAAAAGCATGGTGGTGTGGATATACTCATAAACAATGCTGGTATCACCCGTGATAATCTGTTGTTGCGAATGAAAGATGAAGAATGGCAAAGTATTATTGATACTAATTTGACTTCAATATTCAAAATGTCAAAAGCGGTGTTACGTGGAATGATGAAAAAACGTAAGGGACGTATTATCAACATTGGTTCAGTTGTCGGTTCTACCGGAAACGCAGGTCAAGCCAATTATGCTGCATCAAAGGCGGGTATGATTGGTTTTAGTAAATCTATGGCTCGTGAAGTGGCATCAAGAGGTATTACCGTTAATGTTGTTTCTCCAGGTTTTATCGATACTGATATGACAAAAACATTAACCGATGACCAAAAAGAAAGTATATTTAAGGATATTCCAGCAAATCGTTTGGGAGATCCAAAAGAAATCGCTGCGACGGTTGGATTTTTAGCCAGTGAAGACGCTGCATATATTACCGGAGAAACAATACACGTAAATGGCGGCATGTATATGGGATAAAATATGGTAAAATTTTCGAAACAAGTTTTTACTAAATAAAATAGAATTATCAATCTGTGAGTGGTTAGACCAGAAAAAAATTTGACCCTGCTACTTGCAAGGGCTCAATTAGCTGAATACACTACTCACAAAATTATATCTAGCGACTTAAAGGATAACTAGAATTATGAGTACTATAGAAGAACGCGTAAGAAAAATCATCATTGAGCAACTTGGTGTTAAAGAAGAAGAAGTTAAATCAGAAGCTTCCTTCGTCGATGATTTAGGGGCGGATTCATTAGACACTGTCGAATTAGTCATGGCTCTTGAAGAAGAATTTGACACTGAGATCCCTGATGAAGAAGCTGAAAAGATTACTACTGTTCAGTCTGCCATTGATTACGTTAACGCCAATAAAGACGCGTAAGTTTTTAAAAACGGTCCTCACAGGACCGTTTCTTTTCCAAAACAATCATCTACTAATAATAGTCGGAGGCCAATGTGTCTAAACGTCGCGTTGTTGTGACTGGTCTGGGCATGCTTTCACCTGTTGGCAATACTGTAGATTCTACTTGGAAAAACATTCTTGCTGGTAAAAGTGGTATCGCCCCTATCACGTCATTCGATTCAACCTTGTTCACTACTCAGTTTGCTGGAGAAGTGAAAAATTTTGATGTTGAAAAATATATACCCAAAAAAGAAACTAAAAAAATGGATAGGTTTATCCAACTTGGTATTGCTGCAGGTAAACAAGCGCTCGAACATTCAGGTTATAAAGTAACAGAGCAAAACTCGGCACGAATTGGTGTGGCTATTGGTTCTGGAATAGGCGGTTTAGGTATGATTGAGAGTAATCATCAAAAGTTGCTTGATTCTGGTCCACGAAAAATATCACCATTTTTTGTACCTGCCACCATTACAAATATGATTTCTGGTTTTTTCTCTATTTTTGAAGGTCTCAAGGGTCCCAACATTAACGTTGTAACCGCCTGCACAACAGGTGTACATAATATTGGTATTGCAGCACGTATTATTGCTTATGGTGATGCAGATGCAATGATTGCTGGCGGAGCAGAATCTACGGTGTGTGCACTCGGTATTGGCGGCTTTGCAGCAGCCCGAGCTCTATCTACCCGCAATGAAGATCCTCAAGCAGCAAGTCGTCCCTGGGACAAAGACCGAGATGGTTTTGTCATGGGAGAGGGCGCTGGAGTGGTAATGTTAGAAGATTATGACTGTGCAGTAGCGCGCGGTGCAACAATTTATGCCGAACTAGTTGGTTTTGGCATGAGTGGTGATGCTTACCATATGACTTCTCCCCCTGCTGATGGTGAGGGTGCGGCAGCGGCAATGGTCAATGCGATTAATGACGCAAAGATCAATGCTAGTGAAATTGGCTACATTAACGCTCATGGCACCTCTACTCCAGCTGGCGATGTGGCTGAAGTAGCAGCGATTAAACATGTGTTTGGTAAACACGCAAACACTGTTTTGGTTAGTTCAACTAAATCGATGATTGGACATTTGCTTGGGGCTGCAGGTTCAGTAGAGGCCATATTTACTATACTAGCTTTGCGTGATCAAATTGCACCACCCACTATAAATTTAGATAACCCAGGTGAGGGCTGTGATCTCGATTTTGTTGCCCATACAGCCAGACCAGCAAAACTCGATTATGCCTTATGTAATTCATTTGGTTTTGGTGGTACAAACGGTTCACTACTGTTTAAAAAACAGTAGGAAAAACTTTATTTTTAGTTATTATTGAAAATAATTTATGGTTTCAAGACACAAAAATGAATGATAGTTAACGGACAGCAACAACAACATATAGCGATCGCAGACAGAGCCTTGCAATACGGTGATGGCTGTTTTACTACTATGGCGTTCAGAAACGCTAGACTTGAGTTTTTTGAGAACCACATTAATCGCTTAAAATTGGCATGTAAAACTCTACATATAGATTTTGATAAATGGGTAGAGTTAGAGTGTTGTATATTTAATGTATTAAAAACCGCTGACGATTGCGTAGTAAAAGTGATTATTACTCGAGGAGTAGGGGGAAGAGGTTACAGCCCTGTGGGTGCCGAAAACCCTAATTTTATTATATCCTTGCATACTATCCCATCACATTACCCCTCCTGGCAAACCAAAGGTATCAAGCTAACTACCAGTTCCATCACGTTAGCCTGTCAACCTTTACTTGCAGGTATTAAACACCTTAACCGCTTAGAGCAAGTTCTAGTGAAGCAGGCGCTGTCTAAAACTAGTTATGATGATGCGATCGTGTGTGATACAAACCATAAAGTTATTGAAACCTCTGCAGGTAACTTGTTTTGGTATAAAGACAATACTTGGTATAGTCCGGACTTATCAGATTCAGGAGTTGAAGGGGTCATGCGCAATCGAGTTTTGACTGTTATGCAAGAAAATGGTCTCGAATGCCAGATAGTAAAACAGGCAGTTAGTGTTTTATTTAGCGCTCAAGAATTGTTTGTGTGTAATTCTTTAATGATGTTGGTTCCTGTTGTTAGCCTGTTCAACCCAACGACTCAACAACATAAAAACTTTATGGTCGAAGAAACAAAAAAAATACAACACGATATACAACATGCAATCAATTTAGAGGCGATAAAAGTTCAATGAAAGTAATTAAGTATCTATCGATTTTCGCCTGTATTTCCAGCATTTTATTGACTGTAACGCTTTTTTATTTGGATAAAAAAGTACATCAATCACTTAATCTTACAAACAAATTGGTGTACCAGGTTAAACCGGGACAATCTGCCAAAGGACTGCTTAACCGATTGAAAGAGCAGGGTATCATTGCTGATAATATAGGCCTTAAGATCAGAATGAAGTTTGATCCAGAGCTTGCAAATATAAAAGTAGGCACCTACGAACTATCACCGTCTATGAGTGCCTTAGATTTATTGGAATTATTCTCAAGCGGAAAAGAACTACAATTTTCAATTAGTTTAGTTGAAGGGCTAAATTGGAAAGAGTGGTTGTTAGTTTTTAAGTCTCATCCGCAGATACAATTTGCTGATGATTTTTATCAACAGCTTGAAAAAATAGCTCTGCCTTTACCAAAACAATCAATTGAAGGGTTTCTATTGCCGGACACGTATTATTTTGTGGCACAGACAAACGCAATTGAACTCGTCAAACGAGCGCATACAAGCATGCAACAATATTTAGATAATGCATGGCATGACCGAGCGATGGACTTACCTTATTCATCGGCCTATGAAGGGTTAATTATGGCTTCAATAATTGAAAAGGAAACGGGCATAGCACAGGAACGAGCACTAATATCAGGTGTATTTGTCAACCGTCTTAATCTTAAAATGCGGCTTCAGACAGACCCAACGGTTATCTATGGCATGGGTGAAAATTTCGATGGTAATATTAGGCGTAAAGACTTAAAAGCTGCTACGCCTTACAATACCTATGTTATTAAGGGCTTGCCGCCAACACCTATTGCTATGCCAAGTAAATTAGCTATTGATGCCGCTTTTAATCCAATTGAGACACAACAGTTATATTTTGTTTCTAAAGGTGATGGTAGCCATAAATTTTCGTCGACACTACAAGAACACAACATTGCTGTGCGTAAATACCAATTAAATAAATAAGAGAATATTAGTTGCATACATCAGGTAAATTTATTGTTATCGAAGGCCTTGAAGGCGCTGGGAAAAGCACAGCTGTGGCCATTATTACTCAAGCAATCTGCGCAGCTGGTTACACAGTAGTCAACACTCGAGAGCCGGGTGGTACTGCTATGGCCGAAGCTATCAGAGATATTGTCAAACATGACTGGCAAGAAGAAAAAGTGACAGTGGAAGCTGAACTGCTATTAATGTACGCGGCTAGAGCGCAACTAGTACAAAATATTATATTGCCCAATTTAAAAAAGGGCTACTGGGTTCTTGGCGATCGACACGACATGTCATCTCAGGCTTATCAAGGTGGTGGTCGTCAGGTTGATCAAAACATGATCGAAAATTTAAGGGCCATCACCTTAAAAAACTTTAGACCTGATTTTACATTATATATGGATGTTGAACCTCAAGAAGGTCTTAAACGTGCAAAAGGACGGGGTGAATTAGATCGTATTGAACAAGAAGATTTGAGCTTCTTTGAACGAACTAGAAAGCAATATTTGTTTTTAGCAGAGCAGGATACAAATTGTGTGGTAATCGACACCATGCAAAGCATGCAGTCAGTTCATAAAGATGTTGAGTTAGCTATTAACCAATTTTTGGAGTGCTAAGTGTTTCCTTGGTTGGACGATACATTCAAGCAGTTAAGCAATAGAATTGCAGATAGTAAACTGCATCACGCATTACTTATTCAAGGCCCATCGGGTATAGGTAAATCAAGCTTTGTTTTGCAATTAGGTCAATTGCTATTATGCAAAGCTAGGCGAGGGCATCAGGTGTGTGGCCAATGCCAATCTTGTTTATTAAACTCCGCTACTACTCACCCTGATTTACATATAGTGGAATCTGATAAACAAATCGGTGTTGATCTGATTCGTGATGCAATCAAGAAGTTAGTTAGCTCCGCCCATATGTCAGGGGCAAAGGTATTGATTATTTATGACGCTCACACTATGACCGAATCAAGTGCTAATGCGTTACTTAAAACACTGGAAGAGCCTACTGCTGATACTTTTTTGTTTCTCACCACTGATAAACCAGAGCGACTATTACCTACAATCAAGAGCCGCTGTGAAAAGTTAGCTTTACCTTTACCTACTTTAGATTCCACACTTGCTTGGGTGAAATCTCAACATAACGCAGATATTGATATTAATTTTGCTAAGTTATTTAGTGCTCGTCCACTGGCATTATTAGCAGAGTTACAAGAAGAACAGAACTTCACTTATGAAATATTTAGCGCCGGGCTAGACGCCCTTTTACAAGGCCAGACTAGTGCTATGCAGTTAGCTATTGATTGGCAGACTCATGCAGATAAGGTGATTAAATGGACCCAATATTGGGCAAGACAGCAATTTATTAATCAGATGTCTGAAACAATTTGGCAGTTAAATTTACAAGCAAATAAAGTTACTCAGCAATTGCGTAACCCGGGAGTAAATAAAACGTTAGTGTTAACAGAGCTTTTTGATAAACTTGCTTTAGTAAAAATTGCTTAAACTTAATCTTATTAAAATGGAAAAATGACGTGTTTGTTGATTCACATTGCCACTTAGACCGATTAGATAAAACCCCAGAAGAATTATCAGAAGTACTCAATTTTGCAAGAAATCGTGGTATAGAACATTTTTTATGTGTTTCAGTGTCTGTTAAGGACTTTCCTGCGATGTTAAATAGCGTCAAAAGGTTTAAAGATGTATCTGTTTCTTGTGGTGTACATCCGTTACATCAAGAAGATGCCTGCAGTTACGAAGACTTATTACAAATGTCTGATAACGAAGACGTAGTGGCTATTGGTGAGACTGGCTTAGATTACTTTTACGGTGCAGAAACTAAGTCAGTGCAATTAACTTCTTTTGTTGACCATGTCAAAGTAGCTAATAAACTTAAAAAACCCTTAATTATCCATACCCGCGATGCCCGTGAAGATACCATTGAACTACTCAAGCAACATAAAGACCCGTCAACAAAGGGTGTACTTCACTGTTTTACCGAAACCTGGGAAATGGCTCAAGCAGCTATAGAATTGGGCATGTATATATCTATATCTGGTATTGTCACTTTTAAAACCGCTACTGAGTTGCAAGAAGTAGTAAAAAAAATCCCTTTGAACAAATTACTAATTGAAACAGATTCACCTTGGTTAGCACCAGTTCCTTATAGAGGTAAACCTAATCAACCAGGATTTGTAAGAGAAGTTGGAGAATTCATCGCTGATCTCAAAGGTATAAGTGTAGAAGAGCTGGCTAATATAACGACTAATAATTTTTATGACTTATTCGCTATCAAACGAGCAATATAACGATGTTATTAAGATATATCATCGTCATGTCGCACAGGGTTATTTGGTTTAATGTAAAAGCCGTAGTGTGTTGTGACCTTTAGTTATTAACTAGCTGAGCATTAACCGCAACATTTTTTAAATTTCTTAGTACTACCGCACAAGCATTGACTATTACGCTCTGGAGTATATTCTCCCGAGCCTTTTTGCGTTACTCCATCAGCATACAACCAGCTTCCCGCTTCAAAAACAAAGCTTGATAATTCATGCATCACAAAGTAGGAGGCACCCACCTTATAAAAGGCTTTAAATTCTACTGTTGCCGTGTTTTCTTGGGTCTGATGTGCTAACA
>OOGD01000029.1_pt1 | contig 34692 bp, 26 predicted proteins | sample 1670381 | NCBI WGS metagenome assembly OOGD01 (sample SAMEA98146918, study PRJEB22522) | marine metagenome | biome: marine biome; feature: marine water body; material: sea ice | place: Arctic Ocean | collected 14-Sep-2015 | depth 1.3 m | reverse complement strand
ATGGGACATAGTCAATGCCACTAAAGAATTAATTACACAAGTTCAAGCTGGAAAAATTAATATAGCAGATATCGATGAAGCAACATTTACACGCTTTACCAGCACAGCAAATTTACCGGTAGTCGATTTATTGATCCGCACCGGTGGAGAACAAAGGATTAGTAATTTTCTGCTATGGCAAATTGCCTATGCTGAACTATATTTTTCAGAAGATTTTTGGCCTGATTTTAATGAAGCTGCTTTTCAAGCTGCAGTGCTGGCGTTTACTGATCGTCAGAGACGGTTTGGTAAAATTTCAGAGCAGATAACTTAATATGTGGCAAACCAAAAATAATAAATTTATGAGGCGAATGTGTTAAAACAACGGATTATCACTGCGCTTATTCTTGCCCCTTTGGCATTGTTTGCCATTTTATATTTACCGCTATTTAGCTTTCAAATTATGATTGCCTTAGTTATGGGTTTAGGTGCTTGGGAATGGTCAAGTATGTCGGGAATAACACGTACTTTTACAAAAAGTGCGTATGCAGCGCTAATTGTTGTAATGTGTCTGACGCTTTCAAGCTTGTTACCCAGTGATTTGATCTGGTATCAAGGACAATTAAATACTTTCTATACTTACATACTTACCGTCGCAGCTATCTGGTGGGTAGTGTCGCTGGCGATGATTATTGCCTATCCAAAATTCAGTTCTGTTTGGTATAACAGTAAAATACTCCGAGGGATATTTGGAATTTTAACGTTGATACCTACCTGGGTTGCCGTTGTCTCGTTGCGCACAAATTTATATGACGTTGATCCCTACTACGGTGCATCTCTCATTTTTTATGTGTTAGGTATTGTTTGGGCTGCAGATGTAGGCGCTTTTTTTGTCGGGGTAAAATTTGGTAAACACAAGTTACGTCCCGAGGTTTCGCCGGGCAAAACTTTAGAAGGCCTTATGGGTGGGGTTTTCGCATCTTCCGCCATTATTGCCTTTGCTGCATTGCATTATCAAGTCGACCCTTCTCGCATATGGTTACATATAATGGTTGGTGCATTGACTGTCGGCGTGTCTGCTTTAGGTGATTTAAACGAAAGTATGTTTAAACGCTGTGCTGGCATAAAAGATAGCGGAAAGTTATTGCCTGGACATGGCGGCGTAATGGATAGAATTGATAGTTTGACGGCTGCCTTTCCTGTTTTTGCATTTTGTTACATTATCTGGATGGCCTGATGCAAAAAGTCAGTATTTTGGGTGCAACGGGGTCAATAGGAAAAAGTACTCTTGATGTTTTACTGAAACATCCAGAGCTATTCAGCGTGTATGCGTTGACGGCAAACAACAATATTGAAGTATTGTTGCAAATGGCTCGATTATGTTCGCCTGAATATGTGGTGATAGCGGATCCAACGCAATTTAAACAAGCTAAAAAACTATTTTCGGACGGGCAATTAACATGCGAAGTCTTAGCGGGTCACGAGGCGCTTGCGCAAGTAGCCAGCGCTTCAGAGGTCGATGTGGTGATGGCTGCAATAGTCGGTGCCGCTGGATTAATGTCTACATTAGCTGCGGTAGAGGCAGGTAAGAAAGTATTATTAGCTAATAAAGAATCATTAGTTATGTCCGGTGATTTATTTATTCAAACCGCCAACCGATACAACGCCCAAATTCTTCCTATAGATAGTGAACACAATGCTATTTTTCAATGTTTACCTACTGAGTTTAAGTACGGTGATCTAAGTTCTTCAGGGATCAGCAAAGTACTTTTAACAGGATCTGGTGGTCCATTTTTAACCACTCCTTTAAATGAATTACATCATGTGACGCCAGACCAAGCATGTGCTCATCCCAACTGGGACATGGGTCGCAAGATATCAGTTGATTCGGCTACTATGATGAACAAAGGTTTAGAGTTTATTGAAGCTAGGTGGTTATTTGGGCTTAAAGCATCTGATATTCAAATCGTGTTACATCCACAAAGTATTATACACTCCATGGTACAATACATAGACGGTTCTGTGTTGGCTCAAATGGGCAACCCAGATATGCGAACACCTATTGCCCATGCATTGGCTTTTCCTGAAAGAATCGAATCTGGTGTTCTTCCCTTAGATTTTAATCAATTAGCAAACTTTACTTTTACTGAACCAGAAACGGAGCGTTATCCCAACCTTGCACTAGCTATACAAGCAAGTTCTGCCGGGCAATACGCTACCACTACAATCAACGCAGCAAATGAAGTGGCTGTGGAAGCTTTTTTACAGGGGCAAATTAGTTTTATGCAAATCGCGCAAGTGAATGACGAATGTTTACAGCAAACATCTTCGCATAGCTTAAAGACTATCGAAGCGGTGCTTGAAAGTGACAAGTCTGCTCGTAGACTAAGTATCAATATCATTGAAAAGCTGAGTCACATTGCGCAGAGGATTAATACTTGAGTTTCATTATTAATGTGGGTTCTTTTATTGTCGCTTTAGGTATTTTAGTTGCCGTGCATGAATGGGGACACTTTTGGATTGCTCGCAGATGTGGGGTCAAAGTAGAAAAATTCTCTATCGGTTTTGGCAAAGCTCTCTGGCGTAGAACAGATAAATTAGGAACAGAATTTGTCATAGCGGCTATCCCACTTGGCGGCTACGTAAAAATGCTCGACGAGAGAGTAGGCGATGTAGCTGAAGAAGATTTACCCTATACTTTTAACCGTCAACATGTGCTTAAACGCATCGCTATTATTGCTGCAGGTCCAGCTGTAAATTTTCTATTCGCTATCTTTGCCTTGTTTATTATGTATCTAGTTGGCTTACAAACAGTCAAGCCCGTTGTGGGTAGTATTGAACCAGAGAGTATTTTTAGCCAAATTAATATCCCTCAAAATGCAACATTAACACAAGTAGGCCCTCGAAAAGTAGTCGACTGGGAAGATGTGGCTTATGAATTTATGTCGTTTATTGGACATGATGAGATGATGGTTAAATGGACTGACGAAAATAATACATATGAAAAGTCAGCCACAATCAATATAAGTCAGTGGGAATTTGATCCAGATAAAACATCAGTTTTTGCTAGTTTAGGTCTCACCCCATTTCGTCCACAAGTACTTAGTGTACTGGGATACATAGAAGATGGTTCCGCAGCACAGCGTATTGGATTTCAGGCAAATGACAAAATTCTGAGTTTAGATGGAACTAGTATGCAAAATTGGGAACAAATAGTGGGTTATGTTTCCACAAGACCCGAGCAAACTGTTTTAGTTGACGTGCTTAGAAACGGACAAGTTATAAATTTAAGTGGCACTATTGGTAGTAAGACTGATGGACAGAATACAAAGGGATATATGGGTTTTACTCCAACTCTAGAGCCTTGGCCTGAGGGTGTAGTGTTTGTTCATCAATACGGTGTAGGTAAAGCACTTACTAAAGCAATGGATAAAACATGGCGTATGATGACGCTCAGTGTTGAAATGCTTGGTAAGTTAGTGACAGGTGACGTGTCAGTGAAAAATTTGAGTGGTCCGATTGCGATTGCTCAAGGTGCAGGTATGAGTGCTAGTTTAGGATTAGTGTACTTTTTAGGCTTTTTAGCGTTGATTAGCGTTAATTTGGGCATAATTAACCTTTTACCTTTGCCTGTGCTTGATGGTGGCCACTTACTCTATTACTTTATAGAACTTGTTAGTGGCCGGCCCGTTCCAGAGTCAGTACAAGAAGTAGGTTTTAAAATCGGTGGCGTTTTGCTACTGCTGCTAATGAGCATCGCGATAGTAAATGATATTGCGCGTTTATAATTTTTATCGAACGATGTGACCATGCACAACACAAATATTGTGCATTTAGGAAGAATATTAATAAATGAAGTTTAAACAGTTAGTTGTTGCCGGATTAATGCTATCCATTGCTAGCTTCGCAAAAGCAGCCCCGAATAGTGAATTTGTCGTTCAAGATATCAGAATTGAAGGTTTGCAGCGTGTTGCGTTAGGTGCAGCGTTGACTTATCTGCCTGTTACCGTTGGCGATGAGATGAATAGTTTTAGGATTTCACAGCTTATTAGGTCTATGTATTCTTCAACCCATTTTGAAAAAATACAAATTTTCCGTGATGGGAATACATTACTTGTTAAAGTTGCCGAGAGACCAACTATCAGCAATATTGTGTTCGAAGACAATGATGATATTAAAGACGAGCAACTTCAAGGAAGTTTAAATGACGCTAACATTTTAGTAGGCGAGCCTTTAGACAAGACAGTTCTGACTTCGATTGAGAATGGTTTAAAAGATTTCTTTTACAGCATAGGCAAGTACAACGCCGACGTGACAGCAATTATTACACCTCTTCCTAGGAATCGAGTCGATTTAAAATTGTTATTCGAGGAAGGTGATTCAGCAAAAATCCAACAAATTAACATCGTTGGTAATGACACCTTTAACGATCCTGAGTTGTTAGAACTAGTTGAATTAAAGTTTGATACACCTTGGTGGGACTTTTTATCAGAAACCCGTTATCAGAAACAAACGTTAACTGGCGATATGGAAACTATCACTAGTCATTACAAAGACCGTGGTTATTTACGTTTTAATATTGATTCTACTCAAGTATCTATGACGCCTGATAAAACAGGGATATACGTGACTTTGAACGTAGACGAGGGTGAACAATATACTATCTCTGATGTGGAGTTAATCGGGGATTTGTTAGGCTATGAAGATTATATTAAACTAGTGCTTCCGTTAACGTCAGGTGAGTTGTATAACCAAGCTGAAGTCACTTATACCGAAGAATTTATCAGTAAATACTTAGGTCGTTATGGTTATGCTTATCCTACTGTTACTACAATTCCTGATATTAACGAGGAAGATAAAACGGTAAAATTAGTCCTGTCTGTTGATCCTGGCAAACGTATTTATGTGCGACGCATTAATTTTGCAGGTAATAATGGAACTGCCGATGAAGTGCTTCGCCAATCAGTGTCTCAAATGGAGGGTTCTTGGTTATCGAATGCTTCATTAGAGTCATCAAAAAATAGCTTGTCCCGATTAACCTACATGGAAAATGTAGACTTTGAAACCGTCCGGTTACCCGGCGAAGAAGATAAAGTCGATGTTAATTTTACGGTTAAGGAACAGCCCTCTGGCGCCTTTAACGCTGGAATAGGTTATGGCGATCGTACTAAACTAAGTTTAAATGCTGGAATTCAGCAAGATAACTTCTTAGGAACAGGTAAACGTATTGCTTTTAATATCAGTACAGTTTCTTATCAAAAGAGTGTGCAGTTATCCTACACAGACCCATACTTCACTATAGACGGCATCAGTTTAGGTGGTTCTGTGTCATATAGTGAATTTGACGGTAGCTCTGCCAACCTGATTCAATACAACAGTAAACAATTTTCTGTAGGCAGTAATATTGGTTATCCTATCAACCAATTTAACCGGATTAACTTTGGACTCACTTACAGCACAGTTGAGTTATTCCAAAACCAACCTTTTGTACAAACTACACGTTTCAATAATCAATTTGTTGATCCAAATAACCCAGATGCGGCGATTAATTACGATAGTTTTTTAGCTTCGATCGCTTGGTCACGCAGTACACTTAACCGTGGTGTATTTCCTACCGCAGGCTCTTCACAACGTGCATCCTTTGCCATCACAACACCAAACTCAGACGTGAATTACTTCAAGACAGAGATAGATGGAAAGTGGTATTTCCCATTGTCGCGAAACCAACGCTGGTCTTTCTTAGCGCGTTTGAAAATGGGTTATGGTAATGGTTACGGGGATGTAGGTGGTATTGATCAAATATTACCTTTCACACAACATTTTACGGCTGGTGGTGCAGACTCACTTAGAGGTTTTGAGAATAATACAGTAGGACCTAGAGGATTACAGACAACACCAGCAACAGTTGTTACTGATCCGAACGGTAAAGTGATTTTAGGTAATGATGTAAACGATACTATATCGATTGGTAATCGTTCATTGGGTGGTAATGCCATGATATTAGGCGGTATTGAGTTAATTGTGCCCACCCCTTTTGTTGATATCGACTTTGATAATTCTGTTCGAACTAGTTTATTTGTTGACGCAGGTAATGTGTGGGATACAGAATTTGATTATGACCGTTATAAAAATCTAAATGTGAATACATCGTTCAACAATGATGGGTTAATTGATTATAGTGATCCAACACTCTATAGAGCATCTGGCGGACTTTCTGTACAATGGTTATCTCCAATGGGACCAATGGTGTTTAGTTTCTCGAAAGTAATAGAAGAAAGAGAGGGTGATGATTCTAAATTTTTCACTTTTAATATTGGCCAGACATTTTAATTTCTGGTTAGCAAATCGTCCATAGAACAACAAGTAGGAGTTATTTTTGAAAAAGTTTACTAAAAGTTTAATTGCAGGTGCATTATTAACCTCGGCTATGAGTAGTTCAGCGGTGTTTGCAGAACAAAAAATTGGTGCAGTTAATGTGCAGGGGATTTTTCAAGCTATGCCTCAAGCGGCTAGCATTCAAGCATCTATCGCGGCAGAATTTAAAGATAAGACCGAAGAAGTAAGTCGTCTAGAAAAAGATATTAAATATTACCTTGAAAAAACCAGCGTGATGCTGCCACTATGAGTACGAAGCAAAAAACTGAGCTTGAAGGACAAATTATTTCTTTACGTGAAGAATACACAGCTAAAGCACAACCTTTACAGAAAGAAATTCAAAATCGTTTACAAGAAGAACAGAACAAATTGCTGGGATTGATTAAGCAAGGCATTGATGCAGTAGCGGCAAAAGAAAAATATGATGTTATATTGAATGCTAATTCTGTGGCTTTTATCAATCCAGATAATGACATTTCTAAATTAGTATTAGACCAAGTTGGTAAAACCAACTAAACCGCTTTAGTGGTTCGAACGGAGGCATTTTGAGTCACGCAATTAGTCTTTTTCAATTAGCTCAGAAAATAGGTGCCCAGTTGCACCTATCTGGAACTGATACTCAAGATACGATCATTAGTGGTTTATCTACTCTAGTGAAAGCTGGCAAAGGTCAGATCTCATTTTTGTCGAATAACAGGTATCGTAACCAACTTCAGGATACGAAAGCGCAAGCAGTTATTTTGCATCCAGACGAATTATCCCATTGCAGTTGTTCCGCTCTTGTCATGACTAACCCTTATGTAGGGTTTGCCAAGGCGGCACAATTACTCGACACTACTCCTCAACCAGCGCAGGAGATTTCATCTCACGCAGTGATTGGCGAAAATGTTGACTTGGGTATAAACGTTAAAATTGGTGCAAATGCGGTTATTGAGGCTGGAGCAAAGCTTGGAGACAATGTTGTCATTGGTCCGGGTTGTTTTGTTGGCAAAGGTGCTCAGTTAGGTGCAAATAGTAAGCTGTGGGCCAATGTGACTATTTATCATAACGTCATAATGGGTACAGATTGTTTGGTGCAAGCTAACACAGTGATCGGCAGCGATGGATTTGGTTATGCTAATGACAATGGTCAGTGGATCAAAATACCTCAGCTCGGCAGTGTTGTCATAGGCAACAGAGTAGAAATTGGTGCCAGTACTACAATAGACCGAGGCGCGCTAGACAACACTATTTTGGCTGACGGCGTGATCATCGATAATCAATGTCAAATTGCTCACAACGTTGAAATTGGTGAAAATACTGCAATGGCAGCTTGTTCTGTGATTGCAGGAAGTACTATTATTGGTAAAAATTGCAGCATGGCAGGTTTAGTCGGCATTAATGGTCACATTTCTATTTGCGACAATGTAATTTTTACTGGTATGAGTATGGTCACTAAAAGTATTTCAGAACCTGGCGTTTATTCGTCTGGTATGCCTGCTTCCGGCAACAGAGAATGGCGTAAAAACATGGTGGCATTAAGAAATATCACTGGTCTTAATCAACGTGTCAAAGCATTGGAGAAAAGCCAGCAGCAGTAGTGATTTAGCTACCGACTGGTTAGTTTAGGAGAACACCTTTTGTCTAAAAATGTAAACACTCTTGAAATAGAAGATATCATGGAGTTGCTACCCCATCGTTATCCGTTCTTGTTGGTAGATAGAGTGACAGACTATACTCTGAATGAGTCAATATCTGCTTATAAAAATATCACCTTTAATGAACCTTGCTTTACAGGGCATTTCCCGGGTAAACCTATTTTCCCAGGCGTTATGATACTCGAAGCATTAGCCCAGGTTGCTGGTGTGTTGGGTTTTAAAACGTCAGGTAATTCTGACGACCTGTATTTATATGCTGGTGTGGACAAAGCACGCTTCAAAATGCCTGTTGTTCCCGGTGATCGCATGGACATGGAAGTGAGATTGATCAAAGAGCGTCGCGGGATTTGGAAGTTTCACGGTGTGGCAAGCGTTGACGGTAAAGCTGCATGTGAAGCTGAATTTATGTGTGCCATGAGGAGAATGTAACAGGTGATACATTCCACTGCCATTATCCATCCCTCTGTCAAATTGGGTGAAAATGTCTCAATTGGTGCTTTTTGCTTGGTTGATGCAAATGTCAGCATAGACGATAACACTGTGCTTGAATCTCATGTGGTTGTGAAAGGCAAAACCAGCATAGGAAAAGGTAATCACATATATCAGTTTGCCTCTGTTGGCGAAGATTGTCAGGATAAAAAGTATGCTGGCGAACCGACCGAACTAATCATAGGTGATAACAATATAATTCGTGAGTCGGTGACAATCCACCGAGGCACCGTTCAAGATCAAGGTGTCACTAGAATAGGCTCTAATAACTTATTAATGTGTTTTGTGCATGTTGCCCATGATTGTGTCATTGGTGATAATAGTATATTGGCCACAGGTGCTACATTGGCAGGCCATGTACATATTGGCAATTGGGTTATCATGGGAGGCTTGACCGCTGCTCACCAATTTTGTCATATTGCCGACCATAGTTTTATTGGTGGCGGAGCCATCATATTAGCTGACGTGCCGCCTTTTATTATGGTGGGAAATAATGGTGAGCCTCGGGGTATCAACTCTGAAGGATTAAAGCGTCGTGGTTTTTCCAGTGAAACGATTATGCAAATTAAACGCGCTTATAAAATTTTGTACCGTAACAATTATAGAGCTACCGAAGCAGTTGAAAAACTAAGGGAATTATCTGATGATACCCAAGACGTTAAACGTATGGCTGACTTCGTTAATCGCTCTTCCCGAGGCATTGTTCGCTAAATCATGAGCGAGAAATTACTCAAAGTAGGGATCATCGCTGGCGAAGCTTCAGGCGATATTCTTGCCGCTGGTCTTATCAAACAACTCAAAAAACACTACCCAAATGCTATATTTGAGGGCATTGCTGGGCCAAAAATGCAGGCCCAAGGCTGTCAGAGCTTATTTGATATGGAAGAGTTATCAGTGATGGGATTGGTTGAGGTCTTATCAAGGATCCGCAGACTGTTGTTTGTTCGCAAGTCTATGTTGAAACACTTTCTCGCTAATCCTCCTGATGTATTTATTGGGGTTGATGCGCCCGATTTTAATTTAGGACTAGAATTAAAACTCAAAAAGCAGGGTATTAAAACTGTACAGTATGTCAGCCCTACAGTATGGGCTTGGCGTGAAAAGCGTATTTTTAAGATAGCTAAGGCTACCCACCTGGTATTAAGTATTTTTCCTTTTGAAAAACAGGTTTACGACAATCATCAAATTCCTTGTGAGTTTGTTGGTCATACTATGGCTGATGACATTGCTATCAAACCAGATAAAAAAAGAGCTCGTCAATCATTGCAACTTAAAGACGATTCTATTGTTTTAGCCGTTTTACCTGGCAGTAGAAAACGTGAGGTAGACACATTGCTTGATGTGTTTATGCAATCTTGTTTACTATTGAAGTCAGATATACCTGGGCTAAAAGTGTTAATTCCGGTGATTAATCGTCAGCGCAAAGACCAAGTTGACGATTATATTCAGACACATAAACATGACTTATCTATTCAGGTTGTCATTGGTCATGCAAGAAACGTGATGATTGCGTCTGATGCCGTATTATTAGCATCTGGCACCGCTACCTTAGAAGCGATGTTATGCAAAAAAAATATGGTGACGGCTTATAAACTCAGTGGTTTAACTTATCAAATGATGAAATGGTTATACAAGGCCAAATATTTTGCTTTACCTAATGTGTTGGCAAATGAAAAATTAATTCCGGAGCTGTTACAAGATGACGTGACTCCGCAGAATATCAGCGAATTACTATTACCTATGTTGACCACACAAAAAGATGAACAACAACAAGTCCTTATTTCAAAATTTCAAACTTTGCACGAATCACTTAAAAAAGATGCTGATGCGCAAGCAGCGATAGCTGTAGCTAATTTGATTGAGCAACAGCCATGAGCGGGTTAACAGCCATGAGCAGACTAAGAACATGAACCATTTTATTGCCGGTGTTGATGAAGTAGGCAGGGGGCCCTTAGTTGGTGATGTAGTAACCGCGGCAGTTATTCTTGACCCGCGTTATAAAATCATTGGTTTGGCTGACTCAAAAAAATTATCTGAAAAAAAACGAGGGAGCTTAGCTACACAAATTAAACAATATGCATTGGCGTGGTCGATTGGTCGTGCTAGCCCGCAAGAAATAGATGAGTTAAATATTCTACAAGCCACTATGTTAGCTATGACCAGAGCGGTACAGGCATTGTCAATTCAACCAACTCACGTGATGGTTGATGGCAATCGTTGTCCCAAATGGGGCTATTCAAGCGAAGCGGTAATTAAAGGCGACGGTTTAATTGCTGAAATATCTGCTGCTTCTATTATTGCAAAAGTAACGCGTGACAAAGAAATGTTAATCATGGACCAACAATATCCAGAATATGGTTTCGCTAAACATAAAGGTTACCCTACGCCATTCCATTTGGCTAAGCTCGCTGAGCTTGGGCCACTCCCTCAATATCGAATGAGTTTTAAGCCGGTGCAGCAGTCTCTTGCTATGCGTGACGGCCAGTTAGCAGGCTCTTAAATGACAGAACAATTACACAACTCAGCAGTCAAATTTGTCCACTTGCGGGTGCATAGCGATTATTCCATGTTAGATGGGCTAAATAAGGTTAAACCCCTTATTGCTCAGGTAAAAAAACTAGATATGCCTGCCGTGGCAATCACAGACCAAATGAACATGTGTGGTTTGGTTAAATTTTATGGTCAAGCCCATGATAATGGTATCAAGCCTATCGTTGGTGTTGATTTTTGGGTGCAAAGCGATGAGTTAGATGGTGCTTTGTTTCGCCTTACTTTGTTGGCAATTGATAACAAAGGTTACAAAAACATTACTCTTTTGATATCTAAAGCATACTTACGCGGCAGTGTTAAAGACAGAGCTGTAATAGATAAGGCTTGGTTAGTCGAGTATAGCCAAGGCGTGATCATATTATCCGGTGGTAAAGCTGGCGATCTGGGTATGTTGTTAGCTAAGGGCAGTACTGATATAGCCAGTCAGGCTACCCAGTTTTATGTGCAAAACTTTCCAGATAGATTTTATCTTGAATTGACTCGAACAGGTAGGGCTGGAGAAGAAGATTATGTTCATCAAGCGGTAGATTGGGCGCAACAGTTTGACTTACCAGTTGTGGCTACAAATGAAGTTTGTTTTGTTGATAGAGAAAACTTTGATGCCCATGAAATTCGTGTTGCCATTCACGACGGTTATACATTAAACGACCCTCGCAGGCCCAAAGAATACAGTGATCAGCAATATTTACGGACGGCTGAGGAAATGTTGGCGTTATTTTCTGACATCCCAGAAGCCATTCAAAATACTGTGGAAATTGCTAAACGCTGCAATGTTACCGTCCAGCTTGGCACTTATTTTTTACCTGACTTTCCTACTGAAGGTATGGATATCAAAGACTTTTTGGTCAAGGTATCTAAGGAAGGTCTGGAAAGACGTCTAGCGTTTTTATTCCCTGATGAGCAAGTACGCTTAGAAAAACGACCTCAGTATGATGAACGCTTAGACATTGAGCTAGTGGTCATTAATCAAATGGGATTCCCTGGTTATTTCTTAATCGTCATGGAGTTTATTCAGTGGAGTAAGGATAATAATATTCCTGTTGGCCCTGGGCGTGGGTCAGGCGCTGGATCATTAGTGGCTTATGCATTAGATATTACTGATCTCGATCCACTTGAATATGATTTGTTATTCGAAAGATTCTTGAATCCTGAACGCGTATCTATGCCAGATTTCGATGTTGATTTCTGCATGGACAGGCGTGATGAAGTGATTGACCACGTTGCAGAAATGTATGGACGTGATGCTGTGTCTCAGATTATCACTTTTGGCACTATGGCTGCAAAAGCCGTGGTGCGAGATGTGGGTCGAGTATTAGGTCACCCTTATGGTTTCGTTGACCGTATCTCCAAACTTATTCCTCCCACTCCTGGCATGACACTTGAAAAAGCCTTTCTTGAGGAACCTCGTTTACCCGAGTTATATAATCAAGATGAAGATGTCAAAGAACTGATCGACATGTGTCGTATTCTAGAAGGTTGTACTCGTAACGCGGGTAAACATGCTGGTGGAGTAGTAATCGCTCCTACACTGATCACTGATTTTGCACCGCTTTATTGTGATGATGAAGGCAAAAACCCGGTTACTCAGTTTGATAAAAACGATGTTGAGACCGCAGGGCTAGTTAAGTTTGATTTCTTGGGGTTACGCACACTGACCATTATTCAGTGGGCGACCGATATGATAAAACAGGGTAAAGGCATTGATATTGATATCAGCGCCATCCCTCTAGTCGATGCAAAATGTTTTAGGGTACTGCAAAATGCAGAGACCACTGCGGTATTCCAGCTTGAATCCCGCGGTATGAAAGAATTGATTAAACGTCTTAAACCAGACTCTTTTGAAGATATCATTGCTCTGGTTGCTCTGTTTAGGCCAGGCCCATTGCAATCAGGCATGGTAGATAACTTCATTGACCGTAAACATGGTCGCGAAGAAGTTTCTTATCCTGATGCAGAATACCAACACGAGTGTCTCAAAGAAATTCTACAGCCGACTTACGGTATTATCCTGTATCAAGAGCAGGTCATGCAGATTGCTCAGGTTATGTCTGGTTATAGTTTGGGTGGTGCCGATTTATTACGCCGTGCTATGGGTAAAAAAAATCTAGAAGAAATGGAAAAACAGCGTGAGTCGTTCGAGACTGGAGCCAAAGAAAACGGTATCGATCCGACTCTTGCCATCAAAATTTTTGACTTAGTAGAAAAGTTTGCTGGGTATGGTTTTAACAAGTCACACTCTGCCGCTTACGCGTTAGTTTCTTATCAAACCTTATGGCTTAAAACTCATTACCCCGCTGAGTTTATGGCTGCCGTTATGTCTGCAGATATGGATAATTCAGATAAAATTGTGACCTTAGTTGATGATTGTAACCGTATGGGGCTGACTATTTTACCGCCTGATGTGAATGCTGGTAGCCATAAATTTGCTGTTGATAATGAAGGGCGTATTGTCTATGGAATAGGTGCAATTAAAGGTGTGGGTGAAGGTCCGATCGGCGCTATTATTGAAGCGCGTGAAAAAACCGGTAAGTTTAGCGACTTATTCGATTTTTGTGCCAAAATTGATTTAAAACGTATCAATAAACGTATATTAGAAAAATTAGTTTTGGCGGGCGCTTTAGATAATTTAGGACCTCATCGTGCGTCAATCATGTCTTCATTGCCTGACGCTTTGGCTGCCGCAGGCCAACATGCCAAGAATAAGACATCGGGGCAATCAGACATGTTTGGTTTGTTGACCAATGAACCCGAACAAGTAAAGCAAGCCTTTGCTGATGTCCCCCCTTGGCCAGATAAAGTCTGGTTAGACGGTGAAAAAACCACGTTAGGGCTCTATCTTACTGGACACCCCATTAATCAGTACCTGAATGAAATCAAACATTATGCGCCTTGCCGTTTAATTGACCTTAAGCCAACAAATAGAGACCAAACCTCTTTTGCAGTGGGTCTGGTATTAGGCGTTAGAGTGATGACCAATAAACGCGGCCGTCGTTGGGCGTTAGTCACACTCGATGATAAAAGTGCCAGAGTAGATGTTCGTTTTTTCCCCGATATGCTTGAACAATATGAGGAATTGTTGCAAGAAGACAAAATATTGGTGATAAGTGGACAGGTCAGCTTTGATGAATTCTCTGGTGGCAATACAATGTCTGCCCGTGATGTAATGGATTTAGTTCAAGCCCGTGAGAAAAATGCCAAGGGTTTGCAAGTACGTTTGGAATCAAGCTGGTGTAACCCTGTAACCGTGGCTAAAATAAAAACTATTTTACAACCACACCAAGGTGGAAGTTGTCCGGTTCAGATACATTATGTGCATCCAGATGTGAAAGTAAATTTAACCCTGGGCGCACAATGGTACGTTACTCCCCAAGATGAGTTACTATATGACCTACAACAGCTATTGGGTAAACCTCAAGTTGACTTAGAGTTTCATTAATTTTTTTATAAAATTGAATGAAAATCTGCAAACAATTATTATTAGGTGTTCAATGAGTGTAAATTTTTTAGAGTTCGAAAAGCCTATCGCTGAATTAGAAGCGAAGATTGAAGAGTTGAGACTAGTCAATCAAGGTGGTGAATTTGATCTCAATATCGAAGAAGAGATTACCAAGCTTCGAGAAAAAAGTGCCGAGTTAAGTCGGAAAATTTTTGCAGACTTAGGCGCATGGCAAATCTGTCAAATAGCTCGTCATCCAATGCGTCCATATACCTACGATTATGTGGAACGTATCTGTACTGATTTTGATGAGCTTTCTGGTGACCGAGCGTTTGCAGATGACAAAGCTATAGTCGGAGGTTTAGCCAACATTGATGAGCAACCAGTGATGATCATTGGCCATCAAAAAGGCCGCGATACTAAAGAAAAAATAAAGCGTAATTTTGGTATGCCTAAACCTGAAGGTTATCGAAAAGCACTACGTCTCATGGAAATGGCCGAACGTTTTAATATACCTATTATTACTTTTATTGATACCCCAGGAGCATATCCTGGTGTAGGTGCAGAAGAGCGTGGCCAAAGTGAAGCTATCGCTCGAAACTTAAAAGTCATGTCTGGCTTAAAAGTCCCTATCATATGTACTGTAATTGGCGAAGGTGGTTCAGGTGGTGCATTGGCTATTGGTGTGGGTGACAGAGTAAATATGCTGCAATACAGCACCTACTCGGTTATATCGCCAGAAGGTTGTGCTTCTATACTGTGGAAAAGTGCTGAAAAGGCTCCACAAGCTGCCGATGCTATGGGTGTCAGTGCGAGTCAAATCAAAGAGTTAGGATTGATCAATCAGATTGTGAACGAACCACTAGGTGGTGCTCATAGAGACCATGACAGCATGGCCTCTAATTTAAAAGCCACGCTTAAACAGCAACTGGCTCAGCTTTGCAGTCTATCTACCGAAGAATTGTTAGCTCAACGTTATGCACGGTTGATGTCTTTTGGTTATTGTTAAATAATAAAGCCAGTAATATGTAGATAAACTGTATAAAGCCATCTAAAAGATGGCTTTTTTGTTATTAGGGGTTATAAGTCATTATGTTAGTTTTGAATGCACTTAAACAACATCTAAGTTGTGAGCCACTTTTGTCGGCCACTCATGTTGTTGTGGCTTACAGTGGTGGTGTCGATTCCCATGTGTTATTGCACGCTATTCACAATTTAAAGCAACAGGACCATTTCAACTTTTGTCTCAGTGCTATTCATATTCATCACGGTATAAGCCAAAACGCAGATAAGTGGCAAACACATTGTCAGCAGGTTTGCGCCACCTTAGACATTGAATTTCAAACTGCTAATGTAAACGTACAAAGCGCACCAAGGCAAAGCCTTGAAGCACAAGCTAGAGAGGCACGTTACAACAAGTTAGCTGAATTAGCGCCAGCTAATAGTCAAGTGTTACTAGGACAACATCAAGATGACCAACTTGAAACTTTTTTATTGCAGCTAAAACGAGGTGCTGGGCCTAAAGGTCTGTCTGCGATGAATCGCACGTGGATTTCAGATTATCTATTTCAACCAGATAAACAAGTCGGGTTCTACCGACCGCTGCTAGATACCAGACAACAAGCTATCTTGGACTATGCACAACAACATAAATTGTTATGGTGTGAAGACGAGTCTAATCTAAACACTGATTTTGAGCGTAATTTCTTACGTCATGATGTCTTGCCTATTTTACAAAGTCGTTGGCCTGAAATTTCTCGTTCAGTCAGTCGCAGTGCTGCATTGTGCGCCGAACAACAACATTTATTAGATGAAGTCTGTGAGAAAAAGCTCAAGCAAATACAAGCGTCACCTTATAGTCTGCATCTACCTGCCCTTCAGCTGTTAAGTCAATCATGGTTACATCAGTTGGTGCGTTATTGGTTATCTGAACTTGGTATTCAAAGCCCTTCTTTAGTGGTGTTAAATCAACTCAAGCAAGAGGTACTTGATGCTGCAGAAGACGCATCACCTATTTTGCAATGGAACGGTTGGCAGTTTAGGCGTTTCAACCAAATGCTTTTTGTGATTGCTGTTAAGCCATTGATTAATAAACAAGTATTGATTTGGAATGGTGGATCCCAGATGGAGCTTCCTTCAGATATGGGCACACTGCACTTCAGAAAATGCTCTGAACCCAATAGCAACAACCTGACACTCGATTCAAAAGCTGGCGACATCAGTATTCAATTTGGTGGTTATTCACAACGTTTTACCCCGAAAGGGGCAGCGCACAGCAAACCATTAAAACAATGGTTTAAGCAATGGCAGATCCCGCCTTGGGTGCGAAACCAAGTGGTGTTGTTGAGACAAAATGATCAACTGCTAGGAATTTTGATGCACGCAAAGTGGCTACCATCACAAGATTATATTCCAGCCACTGGAGAGGTTGTAGCTATTGAGTTTGTTAGCTCTCCCTAAAGGAGGGATGATATCAGGTTGTTAAGCATCGAACTGGTTAAAACGTGTACGATTTATTTTAGCCGCTCCCAACATGTTTCGAAGAATGGGTATGACTTCATCCCAGTTTTGTGTCTTTAATCCACAATCAGGATCGACACATAAATTGACTAAAGGGACCTTAGTGCTAGCATGCTAAATCAGTACAAATATGGCTTCTACACTAGACATTTTTGGTGAATGAATATCATAAACACCCGCCCAATTTCATTTGGGTATGGGTAACTATGAGATACTTCTAACAACGCCATATCTGTTCGTGATGTTTCTACGGTGACCAAACCGCATCCATCTGCGCTATTTGTTTGGTGATGGTGTTAAAATCTGATTGGCATATATAGCTTTGAATGTGGGTGTTTTTCAAGAATTGAGAATGCTAAATATTATTGTAATGTTTAATCAACCGTAAATAATTTGGCACGCACCGTTGACCTGTATTCACGGGGTGATGTGGACAGCAGCTTCATAAACAAAGCGGTAAAATACCCTACATCCTGATACCCAATTTTGTCTGCTACTTCACTCACATTTAAGTTACTGGTTTGCAGTAAGTCCTTAGCTATTTCTATGCGTATTCCTTGTAAATAATGCAGAGGCGATTGTGCTGTGGCATTTTTAAAGCGGCGGTTAAAGGTACGCACACTCATATCAAAACGGCTTGCTACCTCACTCATTTTAATCTGTCGATTATAGTTATCCTGTAACCAAATTTGCGCCTGCACAATATCCTCATCGGGGTGCTGTTTTGTGCTGCCTTCAAAATAGCCGGTGTGCTCATATGAGCGGCGTATCTCGTGAGAGAAGTTTCGCTCAACAAAACTTGCTATTGCATCGCCATACATGCGTTTAACAAAATGGACAGTGAGATCGGCCATCGCATTCACACTTGCACAGCAATATAGGTTGCCAGCCTGAGTAATGAAATATTGACGCTTCAGTTTTACCTTTGGATAATCTCTTTGAAACTGATCAAAATAATGCCAGTGAGTGGTGGCTGGTTTATCGTTGAGCAAACCAGCCTCTGCTAAGAAACAACTTCCTGTACCTACTGCAGAAATCATTGCGCCATTTTCATAAGCTTTGCGCAACCAATCTAAAATTTCTGGATGTTTTTTCACGATAGGCCGAGGGTTTCGCCACAGTGCAGGCAAGTAAATAATGTCGCTATTGCCTGCCTCTTTAAGTGTAGTATCGGGGAGTAGGGGGAAGCCTACACTGCTATTCACTGGCAGTTTGTTAATTGCGGTTGTTTGAATTAGAACTGGTTCAACGTTGCGGCCATATCTATCACGATTAGAGTTTCCCAAGATGTCGCGAGCGGCATTTTCTGTTACACCTCGAGCTGCACTCCCAGCTGCACCGCGAGCGGCACTTTCAGCTGCACCGCGAGCGGCACTTTCAGCTGCACCGCGAGCGGCACTTTCAGCTGCACCGCGAGCGGCACTTTCAGCCGCACGTAACATTTCGAAAGGCAAGGTTGCGCTGGTCGCCAACATATTATCGCAAAGTAAAAAGGTAATTTTATGCACTAGTCGACGTTGTAGCTTTTAATGTGATTTTCACAACAATACCGATAATATGGCTAAAACACCAATAGTTATGGCTAATATGACTCTGCCCGATAATAAAAGAAGGCATTACACTACCGTTTATTAGAGTATTTTCAAATTTTTGGTGTTTTACGTATGTCTTCATTACCGGTCATAGTTGGATTTGGTGGCTTTAATGCTGCAGGTCGAAGTTCGTTTCACCATGCTTACAAGCGTATGGTAATAGAAAGTTTACCTGCCAGTGAATGTCAGGAGACCATGCTTGGCTTGGCCACAATGATGAAATTAGTGCGTTTTGAAGCCGGAAGCTATACCGACACAAATGGACAGTCTTTTAACGCAGCAGAAGTGATTGAAAGCTTTTCAGAGCAAATTTTAAGCTCCACTCTTATTCGTAAAATTGAAAAAAGCCATTTTGATGTCGATGCCGTGCATTGGCAAAAAAATATCACGATGCGTTCGCCTGATAAACAAGGTATTTGTTTTGAATTAAATCGAAAGCAGTTACCCGATCCGTTACCTCCAAGCTGGCAGCTAAGTGATATTGATAAAGAAAACGTCAAAATTGAAATTTTTGGCGATGTTGAATTCAAAACTGACAGTTATCGTGAATGCCCGGTAAAAGTCGCCGGACAGTTACCCAGCGGATTTAACCCCGCAGATCATTACAATGCTCGCTTTCATCCTCGTGCATTACAAATGGCGATTATGGGTGCCTCAGATGCTATTCGTTCATTAGGTATTGAGTGGAAAACAGTCGTCGATGCGGTCAAACCTGATGAAATAGGTGTATATGCCAGTAATGCCATGTCCCAGCTTGATGAGAACGGCTTTGGTGGCATGCTGCAGTCCCGCTTAAAGGGTGGCAGAGTAAGCACTAAGCAGTGTCCCTTAGGCCTAAATACTATGCCAGCTGACTTTGTAAATGCTTATGTGCTAGGTAGCGTAGGCCACACCAGTGCGATTGTTGGAGCCTGTGCCAGTTTCCTCTATAATCTCAGAGCCGCTATTGAAGATATCAGTAATGGTAAGCGCCGCGTGGCAGTGGTAGGTAATGCTGAAGCACCGATATTGCCAGAGATAATTGATGGTTATGCAACTATGGGTGCACTTGCTAGCGAAGACAACTTAAAACGTTTAGACAAAACGGACAGTGTTGATCATCGCCGAGCCAGCCGTCCTTTTGGAGAAAACTGTGGTTTTACCATAGCCGAATCAACCCAATATGTAGTGTTAATGGACGATGCATTAGCTTTAGAGCTTGGGGCAGACATTCATGGTGCAGTCAGTGATGTATTTATCAATGCTGATGGCTACAAAAAATCCATTTCAGCCCCTGGTCCCGGTAATTACATTACTATGGCAAAAGCAGTTTCTGCAGCTCGTGCGATTGTGGGTGACGAGTCGCTTCGCAAGCGTTCATTTATTCAAGCTCATGGCTCTAGTACCCCTGCAAACCGGATCACTGAATCACGCATTTTTCATGAAATAGCAAAGGTATTCGATATTCAAAATTGGCCTGTCACTGCGGCAAAAGCGTATCTGGGCCACCCATTGTCTCCCGCCAGTGCCGAACAATTAATGGTAAGTCTGGGGGTGTTTAAATACGGACTAATTCCGGGCATTAAAACTATCGATAAAGTGGCAGACGATGTATTTGACGAGCGATTGAATATTTCGATAACCGATATTGACAAAGGTGCGGGGAATATCGATGTCGCTTTTTTAAATTCCAAAGGATTTGGAGGCAACAACGCGACTGCTACTATGTTGTCACCACAGGTTGTAGATACCATGCTAGCCAAGCGATATAGCGAGGAAGAAATGGTGGACTATAAATCCCGTCGTGAGCAGGTGCGCCAGAATGCTAAAGCCTATGACACGGCTGCTACCCAAGGTAACTTTGATACTATTTATCATTTTGGTCAGGATCTTATCGACGAAAACGACATTCAGATGACCGATAAAGAAATGCGTATCCCCGGATTTGCTAACCCAATCGACTTAAGCATGACAAACCGCTTTAAAGACATGACGTAGTAATCAGTAAATTAATATTGCTATATTTCAAGGCCGATAGAGCTGACCGAGTCAGAAAATAGCAATAGAACCCATTGTAAATAAATGCTGAATGTTGGCGCAAATTGCAATGGGTGTTTGCCAACTTACCTACCTATTTAGCTTCACAGCTAATTTCTTTTCTTTGTTTAACTGCGGCGGCCCGAACTTACTAATCTCTATTATGCCTTGTGGTAAAAGGTTGAACAAAATTTTGGCTGACTGACCCACATTTTTGTAAGGGATACTTATTGATTAGTAAGGTTCACTTCGCGTTGAGGGAAGGGGATTTCTATACCTTGTTGTTTAAACGCGTCATAAATAGCCAGATTAGCAGCATACTTGAACTCGAAGTACTTATAGGTAGGTGCCAAAAACCTAATGCCAATATTGATACTACTATCAGCAAATTCGTCGATACCTATAACGGGCCCCCGCGCAGTGTTTATGCCTTCGATCCCCTTGAGAGCATTTTCAACAATAGTAATAACTTGATGAGGATCAGACTTATAAGCAACGCCCACGCATAATTCAACCAGTTTTTCTTCTTTTGAATTGTGCATTATTTCGCCAACAACCAGCCGGTTAGGTATTTGAATACGCACGTCGTCTTCGTCTATCAATATGGTGTAAGCCAGATGCACACTTTCGACCAAGCCTGTTTGACCCTGCACACTGAGTGTATCGCCAACAACAAAAGGTCTGGTGATAATAATGGTAAATCCGGCAGCGTAATTGGCGAGCATACCTTGCAACGCCAAGCCAGCTCCCAATGACAATGCTCCTACGACGGCAATTAAGGGTGTCACACTAATACCTAGTCTGCTCAAAACCATCATAATGACAAAGACCATAATAACGAGATGGGCGGAGTTGCCAATAAAATGACTTAATGTCACATCTATTTTTTTACTTACCATCAAAGCTTGAACGGCTTTACCCAGTTTCTTGGCAATCAAATATCCAGCAATTAAAATTATCAATGTCACTAAAATTTGAAGACCGTTGTTAATTAGATACTGGGTGATTACGTTAGAGATAACCTGTAACTGTTTGAATTCTTCGTCCATAGCGGATATTACCGTATTGTGAGGGATTTGAAGCCCTAAGATTATTGACGTTCCTGCTGAGTTGTGTATGAAAGCAGTCGTTTACCATTACCTTTAAGGTTATTTGTAAATTTTTTCTTTCTTTCTTTCTTTTTTTTTATCTATTTATTTATGATAACTATTTTATTCAATGTAATTTGTTTGTCGTAACAATAGATACACCTCTTAAATTAGGCAGTTAAAATAATACTTGGTCTTAAACGTCATCATAAAGCAAGACGGTTAATTCGAATAGTTTGTTGAAAAATCACCTAGGAACTTGTTTGAACTAGATGTTGTTACTTCTGTCTTTGTGTTTTCATATTTCAACAATGAGACAAAGTCAAAGTCAAAGTAAAAGTCAAAGTAAAAGTCATTGGCTTTAGCAGTTGAACACTTTAGTGGTGACAGCATCATTGACTATGCATGTATTACTAATTTAAATCTGTTGCCTTTTTAATAAAAGCGTCGCTTCTTATTGTTGATGGCGTTTTCTTAGAGCAACGTTTGAAAGACTTTCTGAAATTTGCTGCATCACTAAATCCCAATAAAGCCGCTATTTCACTAATGGTGAGTTGAGTGCTTGTTAAATATTCATAGGCGAGTTTATTCCTAACTTGATCGAGTAATTGTTGGAACTTATAACCTTCTTTAGTTAAACGGCGCTGCAGTGTGCTTTCGCTCATGTGTAATTGATTGGCAACAAGCTTACTCGTTGGAAATTCTGTTCCTGACTGTAAAAGCACTTCTTGTACTCGCTCGCTTACCATGCCCCTATGAGTGTCTCGAGATAATAATCTATCGCACTCTCTTCGAAAAATGTCTCTGGCAACTGGATTAGCGGTGACAATGCCCATATTTAAACTTGCTTTATCAAAACTCAATACACTTCGGTTACTATTAAATTTCACTTTTGAACCAAATAATTGTTGGTACGGGGCTTTGTCGTACGGGGCTTCATAATCAAACTCTACATGTACTGATACTCTGCCTTTTGGAATTAAAGTATTTCCACTCCCCATAATGGCAGAATAAAGAAGCTCAATGTAAAATCGTTTCAGGTCATCCGGTAAATGAGGCGCTTTAATTAAGACTTCAACACGGTGTTCCCGTGACAACATTTTTACATCTAAACTAGGTAACAACGCTTTGTTATATCGCACCATCAACTTAAGTGCGTCGCCAATAGTGGTACTAGTAATGATTGCATATCCAAATATGCCCTGAGATGGAATATCCATACTTGATCCAACTAATAAACCAAGTTGACGATCTTTACTCATTCCAATCGCATTGGTTGATATTGTATCAAGCTGTTGAGCAGTCAAATTGATCTCTTTTTCTAGATCAGCTTCATCAATACTTGAATTATTGAAGAGGCAATTTACATCTAGCTTTCGAGCTTTTAAGATTTTAATTAAGGTTTTTATATAATATGAATGCATTTTCGATAGTAAACAACAATGTTAGGTTGATGGTATTTGACACTATGATTGATGGTATTTAACCCCTTAATTATAGATTGGTCAACTATAATCCGTCTAGAATTATCATGTTAACGAACATAAAGAGGTAAACAGTATGCCAATGTATAAGGCACCTTTGAGAGATATTAAATTTTTAATGAGAGATGTTTTAGATTATTTTCCTCATTATGAATCGTTAGCAAATGGGTCGGATGCTACCCCTGACACGGTTGACGCCATTTTAGAGGGTATCGCTACTTTAAGTGAAGAAGTGTTAGCTCCACTAAATTTATCCGGTGACAAAGAAGGCTGTCATTTTAATGATGGAGAAGTATCTACCCCAAAGGGCTTTAAAGAGGCTTATGAACAGTACGTTGCTGGTGGCTGGCAAGGTTTATCTTTCCCTGAAGAGCACGGGGGACAAAATTTACCTACATCAATTAATCTGATTAAAGCAGAGATCACAGGTAGTGCAAACTGGTCTTTTTCGATGTACCCAGGACTAAGTATGGGTTGTGTCAATACCGTATTGGAATACGGTTCTGATCTGCAGAAAAAACAATTTATGGGACCATTGGTCAGTGGCCAGTGGAGTGGCACCATGTGTTTGACTGAGCCCCAATGTGGCACTGATCTGGCACAAGTAAAAACAAAAGCTGAGCTCAACCAAGAAGATGGCAGCTACCGATTGACTGGCACAAAGATATTTATTTCGGCTGGTGAACACGATTTAACAGAAAACATTATCCATATTGTATTAGCACGTATCCCTGGCGCACCAAAAGGCACTAGAGGTATTTCATTATTCTTGGTGCCAAAGGTGAATGTTGACAATGATGGTCAGTTAACAAACAGAAATTCCGTACATTGTGGTTCAATAGAACACAAGATGGGAATTCGTGCTTCAGCAACCGCCGTTTTAAACTTTGATGGTGCGACTGGTTATCTAATCGGTAAAGAGAATGAAGGTTTAGAAGCGATGTTCACTTTTATGAACACTGCTAGAATAGGTACCGCGCTGCAGGGTGTTTGCCATGCTGAATCATCATTTCAGGGCTCACTCGCTTACGCCAAAGATCGTCAATCTATGCGTGCTTTATCGGGTAAAAAACAACCTGAATCTGTTGCTGATGCCATTATATGGCACCCAGACGTTCGCAAAATGCTATTAACTCAACGTGCTATTGCAGAAGGTGGTAGAGCAATGATTTATCATGCCGCAAAAATTGCTGATAAAATGTTTAATGCCACTGTTGCAGGTGATACTAAAAAGCAAAAGGCTTGTGATGATGAGTTAGGATTTTATACCCCTATCCTTAAAGGTTTTATCACTGAGTTAGGTTTAGAATCTGCAAACTTAGGTATGCAAGTGCTAGGTGGACACGGTTATATCCACGAACATGGTATGGAACAAATTGCTCGTGACGCTAGAATAGCGACGTTATACGAGGGTACAACCGGTATACAAAGCTTAGATTTACTAGGCCGTAAAGTACTGATGACAAACAAAGGACAATCAATTCGTGATTTTAGCAAAGTGATTTTTTCATTCGCTAAGCCACATTTGTTTTCAAGTGGCCCAGTGGGCAGCATGGCACGTAATTTGTGTAGGCGCGCGATCGAATGGAACATTATGACACTGCGTATTATGTTGGGCGCTTCGAAAGACCGAGAGTTGGTAGGGTCTGCTTCGGTTGATTACCTCATGTACTCAGGTTATGTAATGATGGGCTATTTTTGGGCTTTGCAAGCCGAAAAATCAGCGGCTTTACTCGACAGTGGCGAGGGTGAAGAATCAAATGATTTTTATATATCAAAAATTCAAACCGCAGAGTTTTATTTTGATCGTTTGCTCCCAAGAGCATCTGCGCACAAAAAATCGGCCTTATCTTCGACAAAATCATTGATGCAGATGAATAATAACAACTTTAACTTTTTATAAAAGTGGGCTTGTGACCTAGGAGTTGATGAGTTTTACCATGTTTGAGCAGGCAAGCTATCCTTAATCGGGTTGACATACTGCTTTGACTGATTGTTTTTGTAAACTCACAATCTGGTCGCTAGCGTGTTGTTTTTGAGTAGCTGAGCAATCAACAAAACAGATATATGGGTAACTTCTTATGCCAGCACTGAAATTCACTTTTTACTGCAAAATTAGTCTATTTTGTAGTAAAAAGTGGGGATACCATAAAAATCTGGACACAATGTGAATGAGTTCATGAAAATTTAGCGGCTGTAATATTAATAAAAGCGAAAACTACTTTCACCCGTTTCTTGGTCTTAAAAAGTCTATAGTATTTTTTATATCCAAATTATTACACTAACGTCGGTACTATCGAAGAACTCTCAATAACCAATATATTATAAACAGCAATGACAGTTTCGTTGTGTTTTTGACATTTTTCCTATGCCAGGATTTAAGGTATTGGTTGGATCAAGTGAATCATAGAACTCTGATAGGTTGTCATCGGCTTTATATAGATGCCCTACATTATGCTCTGCAGGATACTTAGCGCCCCTTGCATCCAGCTGAGCTAACATGAGGCTTTTAACTGTTTTAGCACAAGTGCCTTTCTTTAAAATGTAATTCTGATGAAACGCATAACAGAAAAAATGCCCATAGTAGAGTTTTTTATCTAAATGCTGTTCTATTTCAGGCCCAAATTTTTCAATCCACTAAGGATCATTACGTTTTAATGCGATATCCAAGGCTAGTATTTCACCGACTTCTTTTTCATGAATGGTCTGATAACGAATGGCTGCACCTGCGGCGGCAAACCTGAGCAAATATGCTCTTTGGGCTTCATATGATGTGCACTCAAAAAAATTGCCTGAGACAGACTGTTTAAAATAATTGGTTAATATATGACGACCCTGTTCAATCGATTCATCACTTAATTTAAGCACCAGGTGGTGTTCATATAGACGTCTGTAAGCCCGTATTCATTTGGCCAAATGTTCTGGGAAAAAGCGACTGAAAAATTGTAGCGCACGATCACTTAAATAATTTGGTAACCATGCAATTTTATTTAAAACGGTATCTATTCGTCCTTTTATTTCAAACATTTTGGGTAACCGCTTGGTTCCTAAATGCAACACACTTAGAAAAGTGTCTTTACCGTATTTAGCGGCGACATCAAAAATATCTCGGTGCATATATTCACCGACTTCAGGTAGTTGCTCTAATTCAGTTAACAGCAATCGCCTAATTAGGTATAAGTCTTCTGAACTATTTGTACCCACATAAAAACTTTGCTCCTTAGTTGCAACAGGGTGTGTATCGACTCTTACAGCAAACACCACCAATTTACCTGCGCAACCACTTGACTCATATAATCGTCGGGGATCAGCATTAAAACGGCTTGGTGTATTGGCGTCTACGTCTTTAATTCTCGCTTGGTATTGATGGTCACTAGCTTGCCGTTGTCCCTGTCCAAGATGATCTGCACTAAAGTTACCTTGTTGCAAATTACGAATAATATCATCAGCAGTATCACCCAAATAGATACCTAGATGATTGACTAACACAAGCTCGCCGTGTTGATTAACTTGTGCATAAATCGAAAGTTCAGTAAAGGCGGGGCCCCTTTTAACCAGTGCCCCACCAGAATTATTCGCAATCCCACCAACAACAGTCGCACCAAGCGTAGACGAACCAATAACAGAATGGGGAGAACGATGGATAGGTTTGAGCAATTCTTCTAATTTATGTAACGTTGCACCCGGCATACTTATGACTTGAAGCCCATAATTGTTCGAGAGTTTGCGGAAAAATGACTGCAAGTGCTGTCCCTTCTCCCGAGCGCCAGCCTTTTCGAAAGTGTTCGTTTTTACGAGGATCTGCACTGATATTTGCCACACCGAGCACTTTTTCAAATTTATTTAATATGTAAACATTAATATCTAACGGTGATATTTTTTTAGGTTGAAAAATACCCGTCGCTAATCTAATGTCAAATTCAGAGCTAGGTTTCTTGGATGTTTTCTCACCGTTATTCGCACTGTTACTATTATTGCTTTTATTAACGGGCAGTGTCGAGTCATCAGTACCTTCCTGGCTGTTAATATTTGATGAAGGATTTACGGTTGTCATTATTGTCCTACTCGTTTGTTGCAGTGCTAATATATTATTTGCATTCATTATTGACAGACTGGACCACAAAACAGAATTTTTCAGAACATCCTTTTTTCTACTACTTATGGATCTCAGGTCCATTTTTTATACAAAGTAGAGTTATTTTCTACAAGTAAACACCAACAATTGTGTTACCACTATCACATTGTAAATAGACACTATTTTAACTATTTGGTCATCTGCCACTTTGTTGATATTAATAAAAAGGCCTTTGATTAATCTAGGGAACGTTTCTGTGTTACATGACTAAAAAGGAATTAATTAGGGTCGTAATAAAGTTAATTGAAGGCGAAGTCATTTAACATAACAGACGGTAACGCAGATGAAGTGAGATGGCCAAATCAACAATAACCCACTGTGATTTCTAACAATATTTACAGTGGGCGACAATACTTACTTACCGCGGACGGTTTATTAGTCAGATATTTGCTCTGTATAAACTTTACAAATAAAGTAAGTTATTTTTAATTGCCAATTTAGTGCGCTATTCAGCTAAGTCATGGTGGCTCTTGTAAGGGCCTGTGTCAGCAAAGGTGCGTTCTAAAGGCAGACCTGCCTGAACTTGTAAGGTGTTTTGTCCCTTTTCATTTTTTTCTAAGGTAAAACTATCGTACAATTTACCGTCTGAGGTAAAAGACTGATATTTAAGCTGATTACCTGTTTTTTTAATTATTTGATAGGTCGGTGTATTTTCGCCTATGCGTTCAAGCTTCACACCATAATGACGGTATTCTTGCCAACGGTTAGGCTTCTGAGGATATGTTTTAGGACTTGCTACTGTGGTCAAAAATACTGACTTAACTTTTTTAGGCTCGTTAGGACTCGCAATTTTATCTATGTCATCTGCCGTGCCGATGCTGCCGCGAGAGTAGGTATGATCGTGCCCCTGTAATACTAAGTCGACATTATGCTTTAAAAATACTGGTAAAAATGCAGCGCGAACTTCAGGTTCGTCCTGCCCAGGGGTATTGAGAGGCATACCGCATGATGAAAATATCGGATGATGCATGGTCACAATTCGCCATTTTGCTTTGCTGTTTTGCAGTTTATTGTCAAGCCACTGAGCTTGGGCATCTAATAATGCTACGTCACCTAATGCTTCAGAATTAAGTACAAAGATGTCTATATTTGGGTAGTGAGTAACATATACCGTTTCTTGTAGTTCACGTGGCAAAGTGGGGGCGGATGGTAGAGTAAACTGATCTTGCCATAGAGTTGAAAGGGCCCAAATTTTTTTATTGTTATTCTGAACTTGCCAGTCGTATTCATGGTTACCTGCCACTAACACTGCAGGGACCATACTGTAAATGAATGGGTCTGAGTTAAGCCAGTTTGACCACTGGTGATCGTTCGCTCCTTCGTTAACTAAGTCGCCTGCATATATAGCGAATTCAGTTTTGGGTGCTTGTTGCCATGCTCTGCGTAATAACATCGGCCAATGTGAATAAATACCGTTTTGTGCATCGCCAAAATATAAAAATTCTACATCACTACTTTGCTGTTGTGGTGCAGTTTTTATTTGCCGCCAAGATGTCCAATGATCAGTCGCGCCGCTTACTCGGTAATTATAAAACGTATTGGGTTGCAAATCATTTAAGGTTATCTGGTGGTAATTAACCATAGAAAGTTGAGTGTTTGCAGGGTAGCTAAATTTTCCTTGTGAATTTTCTCCATGACTCAATGACGTCGCTTGTGTTGTTGCTGTAAGTGATTTAGCCCGTATATCAAAGCGTGCATCAGGACTGGCTTTGACAATTTGTAGTTGCGGTGACTTTACAGTTTGGTCTGTGCGCCAAGTAACTGAAAAGCTGGTGGCGGGAAACTCAGTAGGCGTCACTATTATACGATCAGGCCAAGATGATGCCGTTGTGTAAGGCGTTTTAGCTTTACTGATTTTGGCCTGCGCTGACTGAGCATGAATGGGTACAACCCATAATGTCAGAGTGATACAAAGCGAGGATATCCAGATTAGCTTCATAGTTTTTCCTAAATAGTTAACTAAGGGTTTAATAAAATATGGGTTTAATAAATATGCATTTAATAAACATGCATTTAATAAACATGCATTTAATAAAGAGTGTATAAAATGTTAATAGCAACACATCACAGAATATCTGTGATGTGTTGGACTTGTTAAATCAACCCTGTTTTAGTTCCACTTATCGAGTAACCCAGCCATTAACACTGTCATTTAAAACGCATAACTAACACCTGCACCGTAAGTGGCAGGTGCGCCGACTAAACGCGAGCCACCGTTAAGTTCAAGGAAATAAACTTGGTCAGTAATATTACGTCCATAGGCATATACATTTAGACCGCTAGCTAACGTTAAATCTACCCGCACACCAAGTAAACTATAAGAGGGTGCTGTGTTACCTTCCCCAGCGTTGAGTCGATTTGATTCTTCACCGTGGTAACTGTAATTAACACGCGCATTTAACTGTGCGTTATTCGCCAGTGATGTTTGATAGTTCAGCACTGCTGTTTGACTCCATTCTGGTGAGCCAGGTAGTGGGTCGCCAATGGTGTTCGTTACATCATTTACACGATTAGAGCTGAATTCGGTTATTTCAGTGTCTAAATAGGTGCCAGCGGTATTAAAGGTGACTTTGTGATTGTTTGTTTCATATAACGTCAGCGCAAGTGATGCCTCAGCGCCGCGCACAGTTGCCTCGCCTACATTCGTTCTACCGTTAGTGTCGTTAGATAAGCGAGCCGTGGCCTGTAGCTCTTCAAAATCATAAGCGAACAAGTCAAAGGTAAGGTTAATGTTATCGGTAACAAAACGAGCGCCTGCTTCATAAGCCAGCACTTGTTCTGATTCAAAAGGTTGTGTTTCTTCTTCAGAAAAAATGGAGGTACCGTCAAAGCCACCACCACGATAAGCGGTGCTAACGGATGTAAATACGTTGAGGTTATCGTTTACAAAGTATTGAAGCGCTAACTTACCCGATAAATCACTGTCATCGAACTCTCGATCCCATGAGAAATTTGCCTTTGTTTTGAAGGTTGTTTCGAATACCGATAATCCCCACGGGTCGGAGTCAATGTTTTCGCCACGAAACTTGGCGGTATCTTTGGTGTAACGCAGACCTGCTGCAATGATCAAATCGTTAGAAATATTCCAATCAACATTAGCAAAAGTCGCCACACTGTTACGGCGTTGATTATAAGGTGAGCTGTATTGAGACAACACTGCATAGCTGGTCCAGTTGCTGGTAAAATCAACTGAATCGTTAATCATAAAAGCGCCAGCTATCCAGTCAAATTCACCGCCTGTTGTATCACTTAAACGAATTTCTAATGACGTCTGGTCAAGCTTATCATCAAAGTTGTATTGAAAGCGCGGGAATGAGGTACCGTCACCATTGCCACTGACATTGCGCTCACTACTTTGTAAGGCGAACAAAATATCCATGTTTAAATTGACATTTAATTGGCGACTAAAATCACCAGAAAATCCACTCACATCAATTTCGTGGGAGTAATATTCACTGGCATAAAATTCGTAAGGGTCACTGTTTTCACCTGCGTTACGTGAAGGGTTGTCATCTTCGAAAGTCACACGATCATATTGCCGCGTATCGCCTCGATTTTGGCTGACAAAATAATGTAAAGTCAGTGAAGTCAAATCGTCAAAGTCGTATACACCGGTGCCACGAAAAGCGAATAAGTCGGCGTCACCAAAGCCTTCACGCCTGCCTGGATCGGCTACAGGCGGCACAATACCTTCAGCGCCTTCAGGTACAAACCCTGCAAAACTGCCTGCACCCGCACCATCCATAAAACCGCCACCTTGTTTCATCAACACCGCTACGCGAATACCTAAATCATCTGATACCGGACCGCCAACCGCGGCGCTACCAGAAACAAAGTCGTAAGACCCGTATTCGATATCGGCATAGCCGTTTAAGCTGTCGCCAGGAGCATGCGTAATGGCGTTAATTGTACCTGCAGTGGTGTTGCGGCCATATAAGGTACCTTGTGGGCCCTTTAACACTTCGATGCGTTCTAAATCAAAAAGTGGCATGCTTAGATAAGCGTTCGATGTTTGGTAAATACCATTAACGTGTAATGCAACGGAAGGGTTGCCATTGGGTTTGTAGTCATCTGCTCCACCAATACCACGAATAGTAATAAAACTATTTTCAGGACCACCATAGGCAGAATTAATTGAAATTCCAGATAGGTTACCGATTAAGTCTGTAAAGTCAGTTACGCCTAAAGCTTTTAATTCATTACCGCCTAATACAGTGATTGCCACAGGCGTATCTTGTAAGCTGCTTTCTCGCTTTAAACCGGTCACCACCACTTCATCCAAAGGCGCCTGATAATCTGATACTGGTTTTATACTTGACGAAACGGTATCTGCTTTTTTGATAACAATGGCACCACTTGGTTCTTTGTGTGCCTTTAGTCCGCTACCTTTAATTAATTGTTCTACGGCTTTAATAACCGACAATTTACCCGTGGTGGCTACCGATTGCTTATCGCCAACAAGGCGGCTAGGAGCAATAATGACAGTGCCTGTTTGCTCAGAAAGTTGATTCAAAGCTTGGCCAAGGGGTTGAATAGCGATATTTACCTGTGCTTGCTGCGCTAAAACACTAAGCGGCATAAGATAGGTAAATGCCCCACCAAATAAGGCGAACTTAATCGAGCGACTCAATTTCATCATGCTGTATATTCCAATAAATTAATGTGGGTTCGTTACAAGAGTCATATTGATGAGAATTTTTTCAAAAAGAATGACGGTTTCACAAAACCTTCACACAAAGGCGGATATTTATATTTAGTGTATTTATTCATATCAACCTTAAGACTCATTGTTTAGTTAGCACCTTACGGTCGTTTTCTTCAGTCAAGATGATCGGGTAAGCCGAGGCTAATCCAGCCAGCATTTGATCGATTTGGTCAAATGTAAAAGAAGCGGTGATAGCTAAGTTGTTGATGCTCTCATCTAAAATTACAACGGGTTTTTTAGCGTAGCGGTTGATATCAATCACTACTGTTTTTAAAGGAATATCATCGTAAATGAGTCGACCTTTTAGCCAAGCAAACTCTGTTTCAGAGTTAAATTTGATTACCTTTGTGGTGAACGTTCCGTTGTTATCGGTACGCACTTGTTCGTTTGCACGCAACTGCAAAACTTGTTCATCTGTTGCGCTTTGATCATCTACTGCAACTTGTGCAGGTAATTCTGCAACCTCAACTAAGCCGCGTTGTACCGATATTTTTATTGCTTTATCAGTGCTACGTTTCACCTCAAATGCGGTACCGCGCACGCTCACTTGCAGTTGTTCAGCCGTCACTGAAAACACTCGGCTAGGGTCGTGGCTCACATCAAAATAGGCGCCACCTTTTTGTAAGGTTATGCGCCGTGCATGCTGACTGATATCGACTAAAATACTCGAATTTCCTGCCAGAGTTACATTAGAACCGTCACTCAAGACAATCGTAAGGTTTTGCCCTACGGGTGAATTAAAGGCTATTTTTGGCGTAGTTGTATCAAGCTTGTCTGGGTTGTGAAATACACCGCTGACCACTATTAAAACGATGCTTGCTGCAATACTGCTTAACCACATTACAGATTTTTTTAAGTTCCGTTTGGGCTTTGGTATAAGCGGAACTAGCAAATCTTGACATGCACACTGCTCTAACCAATCCACAACAGAATCTGTCATACCGATAGTCTGCCAAACCTCTAGGCTGTGCCTAAATGCATGGCGATTCGGCTCATTATTATTGATCCACAGAACAAATTCTTCACGCCTTTTAGGATCACAGTTGCCAGCATATAAGTCAGTCAGCCATCTTCGTGCCTGAGCTTGTGGTGTATCTTGAACTGGGATGTCTACTTGCTGTTTACAGGCTTTATCGACCATAGGTTCGTTGATGTTGTACTTCATGATTTCTTCTCGTTTGTCTTGGAGCGAGAGTGTGAAAGGGCAGGGTGGATGTTTGTGTCTGCAATACCAAAGTTTATGCCTTGCACTTGTTCGTCGATACTTTCTAAAATAGCCATTGCTTCATTCAGTTGACGGCAAATATCAGCCAGGCTCCAGCCAGTTTGCATAGATATTTGTGCGTAAGTTTGACCTTTTATTCGAACGCACATTAAGATGTCTCGTTGTTTGGTACTAAGTTTTTTGATGCCATTTTGCATAGCGGCAATACGTTGTTCGTCTTGTAAAATTATCTCTGGGCATATCTCGTTTAATTGATCTTCATCGAGGTGTAATTGCTGCGTAATAAGCTCTCGAATTTTACGCAGTTTACTCATGGACTTTAGGGTGATATTAACTGCGATCTTTATTATGTAGGCTTTAGGGTTTTGTATCTCGGTAACATTTTTCATTTGAGCAAATTGACTAAAAGCCTCTTGAGCCACATCTTCAGGCTCTGGGGGACCTGAACCATAATTTTTGTGTAATAAACGACACACATCAAGCCAATGGTCACGGAATAAGCTATCAATCGAGTGATTGTTGGAACGTTTATCCTCGCATGGGCTTGCTGGATCTGGAGCAGAAACGCTATCTTTTATATACGGCTCGACAAAAAATAATGGGTCTTGGTGCAGCACTTTATTCATTAATATTGATTCGAAAAAATAAATTTATTATATTTTAATGACGTTAAGCAGCAGATATATGACCGGAATGCTATAAATCATAAACATAATAAAAAATTCATATTGACCTGAAAAGTCTTGTGGATAAAACCTGTGGGGACTTTTTATTTAAATCTCATGAATAACTATGCAGTCTACCTAAATGTATATCGAAAACGCTAGCTAATGTGCCATTAGGTTGAGCACAAAACGGAAGGTTACTAACGTTCGCGAACAGGGAGTGAAAAAGGCATCCACCATCATTTTTATAGTATTTACGATGAGTCTATTTATAAATATGCGTGTCTTGTTAATTTTCTATTTTTAATTTACTCAATCTTTAAATGTGATAGTTTTACGTAAAATACAACGCTTAGTGGGAAGCGAGACAAGGCGCCCATGATTTTAAAAAGCGTCAAACAATACTAGCAAAAAGTAATTAATTGTTTAAAGTTTCGAGCAGAAATAATGGTGTTACTTATTTGCCATCGTTTGTGGAGAAGGTCAGTTTTGAAAGATAATACTTTTAGGTTTGTCTCAATTCACTTGGGGTTAACCCAGTGCAACGCTTTACTGCACGTCTAAAATTATTGACGTCGTTAAAGCGCATATAAGCTGCACTTTGTTCATTTTTTAGCTTCTGAATTTGTAAATAATATAACGCTTCTTGACAGCACAATTCATCCACTAACTGCTGAAAACTTATATTATGCTCTTTCAATATTCGTTTGAATGATGTTTGGCTAAGACTGTTTAATGTTGCAAGTTCAGGCAACGTTCGACTTGGCTTAGCGCGTAATTGACTGCGTATCTTATC
>OOGD01000028.1_pt1 | contig 34709 bp, 30 predicted proteins | sample 1670381 | NCBI WGS metagenome assembly OOGD01 (sample SAMEA98146918, study PRJEB22522) | marine metagenome | biome: marine biome; feature: marine water body; material: sea ice | place: Arctic Ocean | collected 14-Sep-2015 | depth 1.3 m | reverse complement strand
CTTCATCGTTGAGTAATTTATTTAAGTCAACTAAGATAAGCAATTCTCCATCTCTGTTACTCACACCTTGAATAAACTTAGCGCTTTCTTCAGTACCTACATTTGGTGCACTATCTATTTCTGAAGAACGCAAATACACCACTTCAGCGACACTATCGACTAAAATACCCACCACTTGATCATCAGACTCAATAATCACTATTCTAGTGTTGTCTGTAATATCAGAAGGAGGCAATCCAAAACGCGAACGCGTATCAATAACAGTAACAACATTACCTCTTAAATTAATAATACCTAAAACATAATCTGGAGCGCCAGGTACGGGGGCAATTTCGGTATGCCGCAATACCTCTTGTACCTGCATAACATTAATACCGTATGTCTCTTCCCCTAATTTATAGGTAACCCATTGCAAAACTTCATCATTATTTGCGGCTACATTATTGCTTAATTTACTGTCGTTACTCATTCCCATCGCTCCGGTCTGAAATAGGCTAATCGTTACTGCTTAAACCTTGGTTTAACATGCTAATCAACTGCTGTACATTTAACAAGGCACACATTTTCTTTTTAATCATTCCAGATAACCATGGACGACTACCTTCAACATTTCTCCATTTCACTTCATCTGGTAGAAGTGTCTCGGTGGCTGTGAGACTTTCACAACATAAACCCCAACCACTGTCACCCAAAACAATTAGATATGGATACTTTGTCACTCCTGCTAGTTTTTCAGCAGATTTTCCTAACATTACCCACTTTGCAGTGTCGACTACATTATACTTTTCTTCACGATGCAGCAAAACACCCTTAAACCATGCAGGTTTACCAAATAGTGGATTAACTGTCTCGATCTGGTGTATGCCACCTAATTCAATCAGAGGAACAGCCAATGTAATACCTGCAACTTCAAACAGTAGCACCTGAAATGGCTCTGTAGGAATAACAGGTTTGATAACTTTTCTTGGTGTTTCGGTTATTAATAGCTTTTTTTCGACCTCAGGCTGTATAACTTTAGCCATCACTGGAACAGTTTCTAGAGGTTCTTCTACAATTTCTTGAGTAAACTGAATAAATGGTTCAGTTCTTGGTGTAGGCGCAGTTTTTAGCAACTGCTCAACAGACTGACGCTGAGCAACTTCTACAATGGCATCATCTGTTAACAAAGCTGACATGTAGTCCTCCATCACGTCTTCATTAGCGAAGGAATTGCTACTCATTTTTGTATTTCCAATTTTTGTAAGTAACTCAACAGTTTTGCATAAGCAAAAACTCCACGGGATTTCGAACTGTACACAGATGGCGGACTTTGGGCTTGACTGGCGTCTCTAAATTTTGTGTCAACTGGAATTAACCCAATCCAAACTTTGTCTTTATAAGTGCGAGTCAAGTTACTGTATGATTCAGCTGCCGCATTAACACGTTTATCGAACATAGTCGGCACTATAGTATATGCAAAAGTCCTGGTTAAAGTTTTTTGCATAATTTGCATAGAGTGCAACATTCTTTCTAAACCTTTTAGCGCTAAAAATTCCGTCTGTACTGGTATAATAACCCTGTCACAAGCTGCAAGAGCGTTAATCATCAACACTCCTAAAACAGGTGGACAATCAACAATGGCGTAATCAAACTCTTTACGGATCAATTCTAAAGCTTGACGCAATATTAATCCCATACCACTTTGAGTGCCTAACTTTCGGTCTAGTGTTGCTAGTGCCATTGTTGCTGGTAATATGAATAAAGAGTCCAATTTGGTTGGACATAAACAGCTTAATACATCTTCTTTAGTAACAGACTTTCCTGCCATAAATATATTATACAAACTACTAGACAATTCTTCTGATTCAACACCAAAATAATAACTCAGAGAAGCTTGTGGATCAGTATCAACCAATATCACTCTGTGCCCACTTTGAGCCAACAAGCCGGCAAGGGTCACTGCAGTGGTAGTTTTACCTACACCACCTTTTTGATTTGCAACCGTCCAAACTACCACACTAATAACCACACTTTATAGATGAGAGTAGGAGGCGATGCAGTGACATCTAAGTCATTGTTCTCGTTTTGAAAAAACACCAAAAACGCTCCTTTGACCCTAATCTAGTATTTCATTTTTTATATGACTTGCCATATGTGCAATGTCATAATTCGCTTCCGATATATTGGCTATTGTTACAGCTTGTGGCATCCCATAAACCACGCAGCTTTGCTCATCCTGAGCCCATATTTTGGCGCCTTTAGCTTTTAATGTTTTACAACCTTCGCGGCCATCAGCTCCCATACCGGTTAATATAATAGCAAGCACGTTGCCTGAGTAAACTTGAGCTAAAGAATCAAACGTTACATCAACACTTGGTTTATAGGAAACATTGGGATGTCGCTCTGGTTCAGATATAACAACTCTGGCATTGCCAGCTCTACCCTCTATAGTCATATGTTTACCACCTGGTGCGAGATAACATACTCCAGGTTTTAAAATGTCACCATTCGCTGCTTCTTTTACTGTTAGCTCGCATAAATCGTGTAGACGTTTCGCAAATGCCTGAGTAAAAGAACCAGGCATATGTTGCACCATCACCACTGGAATAGGAAAGTCACTCGGTAAATCAGTTAAAATTTTCTGAAGGGCAACGGGGCCACCAGTCGATGTGCCTATGGCTAAACATGCATAACGACCTGATGTAACAGCTCTAGGATTGGTATTTGCAACTGGTTTAGTGGCAGCTTTTAATACTCTTTCGGGAACTACTGGTTTCGCCGAACGCAACGAGATAGAAGCAGTTTTTGACAAAAATCTAGACCCAATTGCCTTTCTACCACACAGCGCTTTAACACGGTTTTGAAACATCAGAATCGCTTCTTTTCTGTTTAAAGCAATATCTTCGAACTTTTTAGGTAAAAAATCTAATGCGCCTGCATCTAGTGCATCCAGTGTTGCTTGTGCGCCTTCTTTAGTAAGTGACGAAAACATAATAATTGGAACTGGATTGCTAGCCATTATTTTCTTCACAGCTGTGATCCCGTTCATGACAGGCATTTCTATATCCATTGTCACAACATCAGGCTTTAAAGATGCAACCAATGTTAAGGCTTCCTGACCGTTTTTTCCTTCACCTACCACCTCTAACTCAGCGTCTTCTTCAAGTATCTGTTTTATTCTGCGACGAAAAAAAGTTGAATCATCAACTATTAGAATCCTATAAGCCATTGTCGCTTGTCTTACCTATATCTATAACTGTCAGTTTCACGTAAGGCGTATCAAAAGCATAATTTGTTATGCTTTTTTAGCCGTATATTTTTTCAGTAAACCCGGTACATCTAATATTAAAGCGATCCCACCATCACTCGTTATCGTGGCTCCAGCCATTCCGGGTGTGCCTTGAAGTAACTCATCTAGGGGTTTTATCACGACTTCTTCCTGACCAATAAGTGCATCAACTACAAATCCAAGTTGCTTCGTACCTATTTGTACAACCACCACATGCCCTATGCTCTTATCAATATTAACTTCACCCCTAGCTAACCACTCCCCTAAATAAAATAATGGAATCGCTTTAGAGCGGACAATCATAGTCAATTGACCATCAACAGTGTTGAGCTTTTGCATATCAAGATTGATTATTTCATTCACAGAAACTAGCGGTAGAGCAAAGGTTTGTTTACCGATAACTATCATTAGTGTGGGTAAAATAGCTAACGTTAATGGCACTTTTATTTCAAGTGTGGTGCCAACGCCGATCTTAGAATCAATAGTAACCGAACCGTTTAACTGATTAATCTTTGTTTTCACTACGTCCATGCCAACACCACGGCCTGATACTTCAGATATTTCGGTTTTAGTTGAAAAACCTGGTGCAAAAATCAGATTGAATGCTTCTACATCACTCATTCTTGCGGCAGTATCAGCATCCATAACACCACGAGAAACCGCAATTTCCTTGAGTTTATCTGGGTCCATGCCTTTACCATCGTCTATAATTCTTAACAGAATATGGTCTCCTTCTTGAGATGCAGTCAATTTTACTGTTCCCATAGAAGGTTTACCTGCAGCTATTCTTTCTTCGGGCATCTCAATACCGTGGTCAACAGAGTTTCGAACTAAATGCACCAATGGATCGGCTAGGGCTTCTACTAAGTTTTTATCTAAGTCGGTTTCTTCACCTTCAAGTTCGAGAGTAATTTCTTTTTTAAGGGTTCTAGCAAGGTCACGTACAACTCGAGGAAAACGTCCAAATACTTTCTTAATAGGCTGCATGCGGGTTTTCATTACCGCACCTTGCAAATCGCCTGTGACGACATCTAAGTTTGCGATGGCCTTTGCCATGCTCTCATTATTAACATTATTACTCAAACTGAGTAGACGGTTTCTGACTAATACCAATTCGCCTACCATATTCATGATCTGATCCAGACGTTTCGTATCAACTCTAACCGTGGTTTCTGCTTGAGGAGCAGCCGAAGATTTCTTCTCTTCTTTTTTTGCTACTACAGGTTTAGCTAATTGTTCTTTTTCGACCGGCGTAAAGACTTTTTTAACTTCAGTTGGTTTCTCAGCGACGGGGATTATTTCATTAACTACAGCAGCACTTTTAGGTGGCTCATCAGCTGGACCTTTACCTTTGCCGTGCAATTGGTCTAGGAGTGCTTCAAACTCATCATCAGAAATATCATCATTAGCAGTATTTTCTGGAATTGAAACATCTTTTACCTGACTATCATCAAGTACCTTTTCGCCTTTGAATTGTCCCTTACCATGAAGTTGATCAAGTAATGCCTCAAATTCATCATCACTAATATCTTGATCGTTTGTAGACGAATCTTCTATTACAGAAGATTCTTTGGCTGTAGGTGCACTGTCACCGTGAAGCTCATCTAGTAAAGCTTCAAATTCATCTTCACTAAAATCACCAGAAGCCGTGGAAACCTGCTCATTCATAATCACATCAACATTAGGCTCAGGCTTATTCACTGATGCAATCTCGTCTAAAGATTCTGGTTTACTTAATCTAGTGAGGGTATCGATAAGACTCTTTTCGACAGCGACCAATGGGTCACCAGCTTTGACAAGTTCAAACATTTGAACCACTTCATCAGTAGCCTGTAATATTACATCCATCAGTTCAGGTGTAAGAGCGCGTTGACCGTTTCGCATGACATCAAAAACGTTTTCTGCACCGTGACAGATGTCGACTAATTCATTAAGTGATAAAAACCCAGCACCACCTTTAACCGTGTGGTAGCCCCTAAAAATAGCATTCAAGAGATTTGCATCTTCTGGGTTATTTTCTAATTCGACAAGCTGACCTTGTAATTGTTCTAAAATTTCCCCAGCTTCAACCAGAAAGTCAGCTAGTATTTCCTCGTCAACATCAAATGTCATATTAAAAGCGCCCCTAAAATCCTAGACTCGAAAGCAAATCATCTACGTCATCTTGATTTGACGCTACGTCTTCTCTGCTGTCGGCATTTAATATTGGACCTTCAGCTTTTACAGTATCGGCTTCGTTCTCAGAATTATTAGGTTTTTCAACAATTTCTAGACCATCTTTAGGATCAACACCACCAAACATAGTAAGCATATAAACTAAGTTGTCCTCAACTTCTTTAACCAGTTCTATAACTCGCCTAATAATTTGCCCTGTTAAATCTTGGTAGCCTTGAGCCATCAATACTTCAGTCAGAAGGCCAGTTAATTTAGCAGAATCATTACCCCCATCATTCAGAAAACCATCCATTTCATTAACAAGCAGGTTGAAATCACCTAGTTGTAATTCTCGTGCCATTAATTTATCCCACTGTGGCCTCAGACTAACAATCCCACTATGCAATTTTTCTGCAATAGGCATGCAAGAGTCTACCAAATCCATGGTCCTATTTGCTGCTTCTTCGGTTGCTTCTATAACATAATTGAGTCGTGTTTGAGCATCTGGGATATCTTCATTAGTCATGTTGATTATACGAGTATCTAATTGAAAATTATTCAATGAATCGTGGAGTTGGCGGGTCAATTTACCGACTTCAGCAAATAACTCAATGGAACTTTGTCCAGCAGCAGAGTCAAGAAGTTCATGAGCTCCTTGGTTGTCGCCATTTTCAATCAACAATACTAATTTTTTTGCGTCTTCAAGAGAAATTGGCGCAGAATTAAAGGTCTTCATACAATCTTTCCTCGTAATCAGCTTAGCTTTAATTTAACCAAGTCTTTCAAAGATTTTCGCCAATTTCTCTTTTAATGTCGCAGCAGTAAAAGGTTTAATAACATATCCATTAACACCAGCTTGCGCTGCAGCTACGATTTGTTCCTTTTTCGCCTCAGCAGTAACCATTAAAACAGGAATATGCTTTAAACTCGCATCAGCACGTATAGCTCTGAGCAAGTCAATACCTTGCATGCCAGGCATGTTCCAATCGGTCACAACAAAATCAAAATCACCTTGTTTCAACATAGGCAACGCGGTGTTTCCATCGTCAGCTTCTTGTATATTTGCAAATCCAAGATCTCTAAGTAAATTCTTGATAATCCGACGCATTGTCGAAAAGTCATCAACAACAAGGATCTTCATATTTTTATCCAAAACTACCTCCGGTGATAATTCTAACGCTCGGGTTAAAATCCAACATTATTACTATAATTATTTTTCGTTTGAACGCCAATATTGCATGCGAGACTTAATTTTCAACATGGCTTGGCTATGTATTTGACTCACTCTAGACTCACTTACATCCAGAACCTCACCAATTTCCCGCAGATTTAACTCTTCATCATAATATAAGGACAACACAATTGCTTCACGTTCTGGCAATGTTGTAATAGAATATGCCAATGCTTTTTGAAACGCACCTTGAAGAAAGTCTTCAAAGGGCGTATCGGAACTTTTTGTTTGTTGTGTGCTTATCACATCCTCAGTTACGCCTAAATCCTCTATGCCTATAATTTTTCCAGCATTCACTTCATTTAACATTTGGTGATAACTTTCAATACTGACTTGTAATTTTTCTGCAACATCTAAATCGCGGGCATCACGACCAGTTTCGCGTTCAACTTGATTGATAGCTTCAGTTATAGCACGGCCGTTCTTATGTACAGAACGAGGCGTCCAATCACCTTTGCGTATTTCATCCAACATGGAACCTCTAATGCGGATCCCTGCGAATGTTTCAAAACTTGCACCTTTGCTTCCATCAAAATTTCTCGATGCTTCCAACAGACCTATCATACCGGCTTGGATCAAATCATCCACTAGAACACTAGCTGGCAAACGAGCAACCAAATGATGAGCAATTCGCTTAACTAGCGAAGCATGTCTTTCAACCAACTCATTCTTATTGGAAAGTTGTTGATAAGCAGCAGCTTTACTATTCACCTGTTATCGTCCATTGTATTTTTTGTGACCAATTGTTCTAGAAAAAATTCTAGATGACCACCTGGTTGATTAGGTATAGGCCATTCTATCGCTCTTTTAGCAAGCCTCTTTATAGCTATAGCTGCAGGTGAAGTAGGAAATGCTTCCACAATTGCTTTTTGTTTTCTGACAGACTTGCGAACATTTTCATCAAAAGGAATAACTGCAACAAGCTCTAGTGCCACATCTAAAAATCTATCTGTTACTTTCGATAATTTGGAAAATAATTCATCACCTTCGCGTATACTACGCACCATATTGGCAACAATTTTAAAACGAAATATACCATGCTCTTTGTTCAGAATTTTTATCAGTGCATAAGCATCCGTAAGAGATGTTGGTTCGTCACAAACCACCATAATAATATCTTGAGACGCCTTAGAAAAGCTTAATACCATATCTGAAATACCGGCCGCAGTGTCGACAATCAATACATCTATTTGCGATTGTAATTCACTAAAAGCACGAATAAGACCAGCGTGCTCCGTTGCCGTAAGCTCTGTCATTGACTGGCTACCAGAGCTAGCAGGTGCAATCTTGATCCCATAAGGTCCCTCAACTAAGACCTCGTCTAAGGTACACTCACCTGATAATACATGAGATAGGTTTTTTTCAACTCGAAGACCTAAAAGTACATCAACGTTGGCCAAACCTAAGTCAGCATCCAGAACCATGACTCTTTTGCCTTGTTGAGCAAGTGATATAGCAGTATTTAGAGTAACATTTGTTTTTCCTACACCACCCTTACCACCAGTCACGGCTATTACTTTTATCAATTTAGACTGATTCATTCTTCTTAAACTACTCGCTTGGTCCACAATCATACTGCTACTGCTGCGTTATTAACGATATTGGGTCTATTATGAATTAAACCGAATTTTTTATAAAGCTTCGCCGCACTAGTAATTAAAAATTTTGTGCTTGCAGGTTGCAGATCCTCAGGTACTCTTTGACCGTCAGCCAAATAACAAATTTGTAATTTGTTCTCAATTGCCACGCTGATTACCTCTCCTAAGCTGTAACATTCGTCTAATTTTGTCAATATACACCCTTGTAAAGAAATCTTTTGATATTCATTTACTGTTTGTTGCATCACACGGTATTGACAATTTGCTTGCATCACCAAATAATTTCTAATATTAGCACAGGTATTTTGCTTCATTGTTTCTAACTGTTTGATAAGCCTCGCATCTTTTTGACTAAAACCTGCTGTATCTACCATCACTAAACGTTTATTTCTAAATTGATAAAGCAAATCTGATAACTCATTTGAATTTTGTGCTTGTTTAACACTACAGCCAATGATTTTTCCATAGGTAGCAATTTGTTCGTATGCACCTATTCGATAATTATCTAAAGTAATAATTGCTACCTGATCAACACCAAATTTATGTGCTGCTTGAGCTGCAAGTTTAGCTATGGTGGTAGTTTTACCTGTGCCTGTTGGCCCCATTAATGCAATTACGCCCGGTTGAGACAATATGTCGTCGTGTTTGGTTTGTAATCTGTTAGCTAAAAGTTTGAGAAGAAATAACCAAGATTGTCTCTCATCGGCACCTTCTGGTGCATAAGAAACAACTTCTTCCGCTAAAACATCCGATATCCCCATTTGCTGCAACCTTCTTAACAAATATCCATGCAGGGGATGTTTGCGGTTTTTTTCTTGCTCAATCAACCCGGAAACCTGAAATTGCAAAATTTGGCGTAAAGAAGATAACTCTTGACGCATTTCTTGTAGGGCATCTTGTTGCTGATTATCTTGCTGAAAATTTGAAGAAACAGAATTACCTGAATAAATTTGTGGCTGTTGTTCAGTTGCTTGCTTGACATCTTTGTATTGCGATTCAGAAGCAGACTTGGACTGTTTTTCTAAAAGTGCCTTTAAACTATCTGGTCCTGAGTCACCAATTATTTCACTCAAAGTAGGCGTTTTCTTTGGTAAGTTAGCCGATTTATTGGGCACAACCTTACTAGGTAATAACTGAGCATCAGGCTCTTTGTCATAGGCAGCAATTATTTCGATACCGTCAGCATGTTTTTTATTTGACATAATTACCGCGTCACCACCTAACTCATCTTTTACTTGCTTAAGTGCTTCTCGCATATCTTTGCCATAAAACCGTCTGATTTTCATATATACCCTTTTTGTACCCACATCACACTAGACCGATCTGTCAGATTATTGACCTACGGCACTGACAATTTTAATTTGTTTGTCGTCAGGTATTTCCTGATAAGACAACACATGTAATCCACTCACAGAGTGTTTTAAAAATTTTGATAATACCGGCCTTAACATACCTGAGGTCAATAAAACTGCAGGTTCACCTGCTAATTCTTGTTGCTGAGCGGCTTCGTTTAACGACACTTGTAAACGTTCAGCAAGACCGGGTTCAATTCCCGCACCATCTGCTCCTCCAGCTTGTAGTGACTGGTGCAACATCTGTTCCAATTCTGGTGCCAAAGTAATAACAGGTATTTCTCCCAAACCACCGTTTATTTCTTGAACAATTAAGCGTTTTAGAGCGATACGTACCGCAGAAACCAATACGTCAGGATCTTGGCTTTTGGGGCCAAACTCACATAATGTTTGCACTATGCTGCGCATATCTCTTATCGGCACACCTTCGTAAAGCATGGTTTGTAGAACTTTGACTACTGTGCTCAGTGGCAATATATCAGGCACTAAACCTTCGACAAGTTTAGGACTGTTTTTTGCCAGCAAATCTAACAATTGTTGAACTTCTTCATGTCCTAACAATTGATAGGCATTATTGGTTAACAATTGGCTTAAATGAGTAGCAACGACTGTGGCAGCATCCACTACCGTATAACCTAAGGTTTGTGCATGTTCTCTTTGATTGGCTCTGATCCAGACAGCATCGAGTCCAAAGGCAGGATCTTTTGTCACTTTGCCTTCTAATTTACCAAACACTTGCCCTGGATTAATTGCTAATTCATCATCATGGCTCAATTCAGCTTCGCCTACAGTGACACCTAACATAGCAATGGTGTAATTATTTGGGCTTAGATCTAAGTTGTCACGGATATGTACGGGTGGGATCAAGAAACCTAATTCTTGGGATAATTTTTTCCGGACACCTTTAATACGAGTAAGCAATTCGCCACCTTGAGCTTTATCTACCAATGGGATCAATCTATAACCCACTTCTAAGCCGATGGTATCCACATGCTGCACGTCATCCCAACTAAGCTCTTTTACTTCTAATGGCTGTTGATTGTGTTCAGGTAAAGATTTAACCGCTACTGGTTCATTGGCAATTTTTTTTGCGCGCCAATGGCTATAATAAGCGTAACCACCCACCACCGCACTGAACCCCAAAAAAGCAACATGGGGCATACCGGGTACAATCCCCATTACGAACAAAATACCAGAGGTGATATAGAGTGCCCGTTGATTTCCCAATTGCTTAGTTAATTCTTTGCCCATTTCTTGTGAGTCATTTTCTCTTGTCACAATAATAGCGGTGGCTACTGACAACAGTAATGAAGGAATTTGTGCAACTAAGCCATCACCTATTGTTAATAATGTATATATTTCAATGGCATCACCAAAAGCCAGATCATGTTGGATCATCCCAATAAACAAGCCTCCCACTATGTTTATTAACATAATGAATAAACCAGCAATTGCATCACCCTTAACAAATTTTGAGGCACCGTCCATGGAGCCATAAAAATCTGCTTCACTAGTTACTTCAAAACGACGTTTACGGGCTTCATCGGAATCAATAAAACCGGCATTTAGATCTGCATCTATAGCCATCTGTTTACCGGGCATGGCGTCCAAAGTAAAACGTGCACTGACTTCTGAAATTCGCCCCGCGCCAGCGGTAACCACTTTGAAGTTAATGATGAGTAAAATAGCAAAAACAACGATACCTACTGCATAATTCCCACCAATGACTACTTCACCAAAAGCTTGTATTACCTTACCTGCTGCATCACCTCCTTCGTGACCCTCAAGTAAAACTATTCTTGTTGACGCTACATTTAAGGCAAGTCGTAATACAGTCGCAATTAACAGTACAAGAGGAAAAATACCAAAATCAACGGGTTTTTTAGTAAAGACTGACACCAATATGACCACAAGAGAAAGGGCAATATTAAAGCTAAATAAGATGTCCAATAAGAAAGCTGGCATAGGTAAAATCACCATGCCCATTATTGCTAATAGGACGATTGGTGCGCCTAAACCAGATGATATGGACTTGAATTGATTTTTGTCAAATCGACCGAAATAAGAGGCTAATTGCATAAACGAAAAATTGACGCTTTGTTGATTCTGTTGACCTTATAAGTAGTAAAAGCAACTAGTGAGCCAAGTCTGTTTAGAAGCATGATTTTAATTATAAAATAACGTTATCGTCTTAATTCAGGCGGAATAGGCAGGTTACTTTTAATTGGTTTAGGACGTTTACCTTTACCTTGCTTAAAGGCTTTTAATTGATACACATATGCCAATACCTGAGCTACGGCCATAAACAACTTTTCCGGAATTTCGTGATCTGTTTCAGTTGAATAATAAATAGCCCTAGCAAGCATAGGAGAAGCCACGATGGGTACTTCATGGGCATTGGCAATTGTTCTAATATGCATCGCCATTTCATCGACTCCTTTAGCTACTAAAGTCGGCGCGCGGGTACCAAACTGATCGTACTTTAATGCAACAGAAAAGTGAGTTGGGTTGGTTACTATCACATCAGCGTTCGGCACTTCTTGCATCATACGGTTAGCAGCAGCTTGATATTGTAACTTACGAATTCTGCTTTTAACTTGAGGATCGCCGTCGGCATTTTTACGTTCGTCTTTAACTTCCTGTAACGACATTTTCATTTCTTTGTTGTGTTTATAACTCTGATAAGGCACATCAAACACAGCTATGGGGATCAAAGCACAACACATCATCAAAAAAGCCCATGCAATTAAATCTAAGGCATGAAACAAGTTTTGTGGATACAGTTCTAAGTCCAAATGTAACGCTTCATCTTTAAATATAATAAGTGCTACGTATGCCATCAGCGCCACCACCACAAATTTAGCTATCGCTTTAAATAATTCCACTACGCTGTTCATACCGAACATTCGCTTAAATCCAGCTATTGGGCTTATTTTTTGAGCTTTTGGCGCCGCTGAATCCCAAGTGAAATTATATCCACCTAGAGCAATATTGCCGTAAATGCCTGCAACAGTCACAATCAGCATATAAGACAATACAGGCAAGCTGATGGTGTCAATGGCAAACCCCCATGCTTGAAACATATGGGTAAAATCGTAAGTCTCGTCGCGAGACAGAGTAAACGTGCGCTGTGACACTTCAAACAAAGCGTTAGCAATCTCAGAACCAATAACTAAGAAACTGACGCCACTGGAGATTAAAACTAAAGTTGTCGACAGCTCTTTAGACCTAGCAATTTGCCCTTTTTTACGGGAGTCCTCAATTTTTTTGGAGGTGGGTTCTTCTGTTTTTTCGTTTGCATCAGACATGGCTTACCTCTATTAACTTAAATTCACTACCACTTAAGTACACACTAGCACCAGCTGGCACATCATATTCAGTGCCCGCTCCCACATCACCTCAAAGTGATGCGTTAAGTTGTCTAAAGTTAACCAAATAATCAAAAGCCCCATAATTTGAGCGATGGCGAAACCAATACTAAAAATATTTAATTGTGGCGCTGCTTTTGTCATCACACCAAAGGCCAGATTCACAATAAGTAATGACACAATAGGCGCCAGAGAAATGGTGACAGCTGAAATAAACATCCAGCCTGCCCAGTGTGCAATGTCTCTAAATTGTTCTGGGGCAAACCATGCCTCACCAATCGGAAAAGCCTCAAAACTCATCACAATCATGCGTATCATGGCTAAATGTCCATCTAATGACCAAAATAGCAGTGTTGCTAATATAAGATAAAACTGTCCCACTGCAGGCACACTGATACCATTAACTGGATCAACTATTGATGCAAAACCCAAGCCCGTTTGAAGAGCCACTATTTGTCCTGCTAACACAAAAGTGTTGAGCACCATATTCGACAAAAAACCCAATGCTATGCCAATAATTAATTGCTGGGCCACTAATAAGAACGTACCTACAGAAAAAAGGTCGTTTGCTGGAATCGGAACTGGCGGGATAACGGGCATGATAATAAGGGTCAAAAAAAGTGTCAGCAGCGCCCTTGTCATAGGTGGCACTGTCTTAGCACTCAAACCCACCATAGAGGCAAATAACCCTGATATACGCATAAATGGCAACAATAAATCCGCCAGATACTGCATGATGGTAGTCGTTGCTATATCCAAGATTTAGCCTTGGTCTAAAACAAGTAGTAACACTAGCCTAATACTTCAGGGATACGTTCTACCATAGTAAAAAAGAAGTCCATAAGCTTCTGCACTAGCCAATGTCCACCCCAACTAAGTGCCAACAAAGTGACAATCAGACGCGGCAAAAAACTCATTGTTTGTTCATTGATAGAGGTTGCGGCTTGAAACACAGCAACAATTAATCCAACAAATAAACTAGGCAGGATAATCGCCGAAACCAACAGAATAACCATCTGCAACGCTTCTTTGAGTATATCGACGAAGACTTCTGGACTCATGGGTGCACCTTATTATTAATTCTCTGGCCGTATAACATTCGCTAACTCATCCCAAAACTATTGGCCAAGGTGCCAAAGACTAAGTTCCAACCATCCACTAATACAAATAACATCAGCTTAAAAGGCAATGATACGATCATGGGTGACAACATCATCATACCCATCGCCATCAATATTGAAGCGACTACCAAATCTAAAATTAAAAAGGGGATAAATAACATAAAGCCAATTTGGAATGCAGTCTTGAGTTCGCTTGTTACAAATGCAGGGATCAAGACATTCATAGGCACATCAGCAGGCTCTTGAAACTGTCCATCCATGCCGCCAATTTGCACAAAAGTCTCTAGATCTTTAACCCGTGTTTGTGCCAGCATAAATGCACGCAATGGTTCTTTACCAATTTCATAAGCTTGGATTGAGGTAAGCTCTTCATTTAAGTAAGGTTGTAATGCCGTTTCGTTTATCTTTTCAAAAACAGGTGCCATGATAAACATCGATAGAAACAAACTCACCCCCACCAAAATCTGGTTAGAGGGTGATTGCTGCAGACCTATTGCTTGACGTAAAATTGACAGAACAATTATGATCCGCGTGAACGAGGTCATCATCATCACAAAAGCAGGCAGTAAACTTAACGATGTCATGATAGCTACAACCTGGAGGGTCATAGTATAGTCTTTACTGCCATCTGGATTATCAGTCAGCTTTAATGCAGGGATCCCAGGTTCTGCCAAAACTAATCCACTAAACAAAATAAGAAACAACATCAAGCAGGCATACAAACATGTTTTTTTCATGACTGTTTTCCATCAATACTGCTTGTTTTATTATTTTTCGGGATAGTGGGGTTAATTTTACCAGCCATAAAAAATGCAAGTTTATCTTTGAAATTTTCGTTGCTTGGCGATGCTGGCTTATTATTAATAAGCGTAGATAAAGTCGCTAAATGGCTGATGTTATGAGCCGTAACACCCAATAGATGTTGCTCACCCGCTACCTCAATAACCAAAACTCTTTCTTTGGCTCCTGCCATCATAGAAGCTACAACTTTTAAATTTGAAGTGCCAGATTGGGTGACGTTAAACCGTCGCATGAGGTATGCAAGTATAAAAACAACACCAATAACCAACAATAAAGAAAGGAATATTGACACTATTGATGTGGGATTTGAGAGACTTTCAGACGCCGAATAGGCCTCAAAAGGAACACATAAACATGAGCAGAAAGCTATCCAAGCCCATGTTTTATAGGCTTTTTGTTTATCTAATTTTTTTAATTCTTTCCAATTGACTAATAACATCAGTTAATCTAATACCAAATTTATCGTTGACGACTACTACCTCACCATGAGCAATCAACGTGCCATTTACTAAAACATCTAATGGTTCTCCTGCAATTCTGTCCAACTCCACTACAGAACCTTGGTTTAATTGTAGTAAGTTTCGGATACTAATATTGGTCCTTCCCACTTCCATAGCGATAGTCACAGGAATATCTAGGATGGTATCGAGTTTGCGCTTTTCATTCGACGTGATTTCATGGTCTTCATCAAATTCTTCAAGTTCAGCAATTTCTGCATCAGTGCCAAACTCAACTTCAGTTTTACCTTTATCATCAGCCTGTTCTTCCATGGCATCAGCCCAATCATCTAAACCGTCTTCTTCACTCATTATTTACTCCATACTGTAGACAAATAGATTTACCAATCATCTTCGAGGGTTTGCAATTCGGCGTCGTTATCGATTCTTCGACCACCTTTAGTTAACAGTTGCAACTCAGACTTCACTGAAGTTGGGCGCGCAATTTTCTCAATTATTTTAAGTGCTACGTTCTCTCTTGAACGACCTAACTTGGCCCTAAACGTCGGTAAACCCTCGATTAGCACAGTAATATGGTTAGGCATTTCTATGGGTATTACATAACCCGACTTTAACTCCATAACATCTTTTAACGATAATTTCACATCCATCATATGGGTAGATAAAGCGACCTGCACATCCATCATTTCATCTCGTAAAGCTTTGCTCCAACGTAAATCAGTATCTTCTTTATCGCTTTGTACACCGGCATCTAAGAGCTCTCTTATAGGCTCCAGCATTGAATAAGGTAAAGATATGTGGAAATCACCACCGCCACCGTCTAGCTCTATGTGGAAAGAGCTGATCACCACAACTTCTGTTGGGCTAACAATATTGGCCATTGCTGGGTTTACTTCAGAGTCTAGATATTCAAATGACACGTCCATGACAGGTGCCCATGCTTCTTTGTAATCTTCAAAAATAAGCTTCAATAACATCTGGACGATACGCCGTTCAGTTGGAGTAAATTCTCTGCCTTCAATTTTTGCGTGAAAACGACCATCGCCACCAAAAAAGTTATCAACCAAAATAAATACGAGCCTTGCCTCCATGGTGATAAGTCCAGTACCTTTAAGTGGTCGAAAACGCACCATGTTCAAACTAGTAGGTACAAAAAGAGTGTGAATGTACTCACCAAACTTAATCATTTGAATGCCGTTAATAGAAACGTCTGCCGCACGACGCATCATATTAAACAGACTGACACGCATATGCCGAGCAAAACGTTCATTAACGATTTCAAGTGTTGGCATGCGTCCACGAACAATACGATCTTGAGAAGAAAAGTCGTATTCCATTGCTGAGCCTTCAGACACAGTTTTGTCAACTTCTTCTTCCTCCACATCATCTACACCATGTAATAGTGCATCAATTTCGTCTTGTGATAATAAATCGCTCAATCTAACTCTCTCATTAACAAATCAGTTGTTACTGCATAACAAAACCAGTGAAAAGTATTTCTTCAACTGTCTTGTCACCGCTGATATTCAGCATGGTTTTCTGTAATTCTTTTAAAGCACTATTACGAATGGCTTTTTTGCCCGCCTCAGTAGCAAGAGCATCAGCATTAGCAGTACTGAACGTTTTCAACAAAGTGCCTTCAATTAAAGGAATATGCATCTTTGCTTGTTCTTCGTTATCGGAACCTCGTAACATTAGCTGCACTTTAATCTCGACTAAGCGGTCTCGTCCAACCCCAGGCACATTAAATACGAACGGTCTAGGCATTGCGACATATAAAGCAGTTCCAGCTTTGGAAAAAAAGTCAACACTTTCTTCCCCTTCCGGCATTGTCTCACTGGCGGACGGCTCAGTTGCATCATCGTCACCCATCAAAAAAAAATAACTGGCACCACCTACCGCAATTAGTATAAAAACGACGACAGCAACAATAATAATTAGTTTGTTTTTTTTGCCGCCCTCTTCCAACTTTAATTCTTCTTCAGCCATTCTTTTCTCTCAATTTGTCAAACTTTAGGAACATGTTCCTATTATCAGCCCCAAAGTTAAATTGGCAAAGGGCTTTAGGCTATTTCATTACAAACTAAACAAAATAATCGATCCCGCCTAGGGCCCCGTTGATAATATTTTGCTGTGCAAAAGTTTGTTCAGGTAACTCAGTATTTTCAGTACCATCATCGCTATGGTTTTTCTGCCCGGATAGTTCACCGTCGCCCTGCCCTTGTCGATCATCGCTTTCTTGACGTACTGAGGATTCGCCAAGTTCAATACCTTTTTCAGCTAACATTTCTCTTAATTTGGGGGTGGCAGTGTCTACTGCATCTCGTGCTTGTTGGGATTGAACCACAAAATTTACAGTTGCTGACTCCCCAGAAAGTGCAACTTTAACATGAACTGAACCTAATTCAGCTGGATCGAGTCGTATCTCAGCCACTAAGTTTTTAGTGTTCATCATCCAACGCACTTTTTCAGCTAACTGCTGATGCCCCTCAGGTTTAGCTATATTAATGGCTTTTTCAAACTTAGACTCAAATTGATTTAATTGAGTTTGTTTGCTTTGTTCGCCCTGAATTTGGGCAATATCTTTTAGCGAAGCGCTATAAGTTTGCTCATGATTTTGTTCGATCATACGATTCATTGACTGAGCTAAATCTAACACCTGAGAAACACTTTTTACAACCAGTTCTAGATTGACCGGTGCCTTAGAAATAGCTTCAGACTCATTAGTTTTTGATAACGCATTTGACAACATCGCTTTTAAATCAATTCCTGGCTCTCTACCCTGAGACAATTGCTCTTTAAATTCCTCTAAGCCCGACTTCATCGCAGAAATAAAATCCTTTGAAGAAGATTCAACTACATTAACAACCGGCAAAGCAAACTTTTCAGGACCTATCGACTCAGCAGATTTTTTATTATCAAACACTCGTTGAGCAATATTCTCCAACACTCTATCCAGCTGTTTATCAGACAGATTTAAAATATTTTTTAAATCATTATCACTGGCCATATTTTCGGTTTTAATTACAGCAGGTAAATTAGTGTCAACTTGTTGAGCATGCACCGATTTGTCTAATGTATGGGCTTCATCAGTTACAGAATTAATGAGTAAAGTTTTGAGAAGCGATTTATCTTCATCTAAAGTTAAGTCTGCAGCCATCAAACTTTTTGGGTTCAATAAAACTTCATCTACAGCTTCGTCAACGATTGATATCTCTCCCGAAAGTTTTGTGAGTTCATTCTGCAATAACAAATTCTCATCTATTCCCACCATGAGTGCGTCAACTACCTGTTCTTTATTCGTTCCAATAGAGGAATTTGTTAGTTGCGCGATATCTGCTAGCTTCTGCAAATTATCAACCAACGACACCCATTCTTGAGTATCAATATCAAAATTGTCATCTTTAACGGTAAATTGCTTAACAGGCTCGCCTTTTGACAAGCTTGTTGTTTCTGTATTCAAGTTTTTTGTATGACTATTTGAAGTGCTTTTAATTTTTGTGGATGGTTGAGTTGATGATGACACTTTATTTATTTCGTCACTCGATTGTTGCAGTAACTTATCGAACTGTTTATTTAACTCAGGCTCAGTCATTGAACTGGCATCCGGACCTGTGGCAAAAGCGGCAACTTCTGATTTGGCTGTGGCAACATGTTGCATCATTATTTTTTATCCATCGAACTGACAAATTAAAACTAAAGTACTAATTTATAAGCTATTTTCTATTACATGCAATTTTCAATTAGCTAAATTTTAAATTAAGTACACTTCAGATTTTACAGTTATTTGTTTATGTATGCATGACAACAGCAAAGACCATTCCAACTTATATACTTGCCGTTATCACTTGCGCATAAATTTTTGTAATGATAATTCGTCCAGCATTATTTGTTCCAGTTTATCTTCTCGTTTTAATTTTGCTTTGTGTTGTTTGTCCAACAACATTTCTACCGCTTTACGTTTGCGCTGTTGTGCTAACCATTGCATATGTCTCTGGTCTGCAACCCTTATCGCTTGACTTAAAGTGTTAACTTGCATTTCACAGGCCTTATCTAGCTTGCCAATAAATTGTTGATGTTGACCGAAGGTAACACTCCCAACTCCTTCCTTTGCTCGCTGTTGGGCCTGTCGTAAATAATCTAGGCGGTAATTTTCTAGTCCAGAAAGTTTTTGTTTATGATCTTGGGCAAACTGCTGCGCTAATTGAAAAACCTGCACTAATTTCTGTTCTTTACGCCGCTCCCAGTCTGCGACCACTTGAAGTTGAGATTGAGCCATCAGTTAAGTTCCTATAAATACGATAATTAGTCGTATTATTGTTGGTTACATTAATTTATCCCTTACCTAACCCACCACTTAATGTGGCCATATCAGCGGTGCTATGCTCAAAGTCTATAATCTGTGTCATGCCTTGTTGCAAAAATGCGTTGATAGCAGGCTCAGCATTTATCGCCAAGTCAATCCTTGGGTCGGTGCCTTTGGTGTAAGCCCCAATACTAATCAAGTCACGGTTTCGCTGGTAATTCGAATACACTTGACGGATACGCCGCGCCCCTTGAACATGCTCTTCCGGCACCACCATGGGCATAACACGGCTTATAGAAGCCTCGATATCAATTGCAGGATAATGACCTGAATCAGCTAAATCTCTAGAAAGTACAATATGTCCGTCTAAAATAGCTCTTGCCGCATCAGCGATTGGGTCTTGTAAATCATCACCTTCTGTCAATACTGTATAAAAAGCAGTAATAGAACCTTGTTCTTCACTGCCATTGCCCGCTCGCTCAACCAGTGCAGGTAATCTAGCAAATACTGAGGGTGGGTAACCCTTAGTAGCGGGAGGTTCACCTACAGCAAGGGCAATTTCTCGCTGTGCCATAGCGTAACGTGTCAAAGAATCGATAAGTAATAATACGTTTAATCCTTTATCTCGGAAGTATTCAGCAATAGTTACTGCTGTTTCACAGCCTTTAAGTCGCATAAGTGGAGAGGTATCTGCTGGCGCTGCTACTACAACAGACTTTTTACGTTCTTCTTCGCCTAGGATATCTTGAATAAATTCTTTTACTTCCCTGCCACGTTCACCTACTAATCCAACAACAACAATATCCGCAGCGGTTCCTCTGGTCATCATTCCCATCAATACACTTTTACCCACACCACTACCCGCAAAAAGTCCCATACGCTGACCTAACCCCACAGTCACGATTGAGTTGATCGCTCTGACCCCTACATCTAATGGCTGAGTGATAGGTTTACGTAAAAGAGGATTCATCGGGGGGCGGGAAAGAGGCACACGTTTTTCTGCCTTAATAGGACCTAAGCCATCCAAGGGCTGACCATTACCATCGACTACTCTGCCGAGTAATTCCATACCAACGGCCAAACCTTGTTCACGGTTGAGCGGTTGCACACGTGAGCCAGGCACTATTCCTTTGACTGCTTCAGTGGGCATTAAATACGTTATATTTTCTGCAAAACCGACCACCTCGGCTTCAATTTCACCTTCCATCGTTTGGATCAGACACTGACTACCAACAGGCATTTGGCAACCTACAGCCTCAAGCGTCAGCCCAATACCACGAACTAGCTTGCCACAAGCAACAATAGGCACTTGTGGCACTTGGTCTTTGAGACGTTTTATCCGGTCTAACAGGTTACTGGTCATAATCTACTGATCGCTTTCACTAATATGACTCAGACCTTGTTCTAATAAGAATTTATCAATCACGTCTTTAACTCGACGTTCTACAGTAATGTCTACGGCATTCGATTGAGTAATAATTTCACACCCGCCCGCTGACAAATCAGGTGATTCAATCAAATCCCAACGATGTTTAATAATTTCTTCTGGACTAAAATGATTATTAACCAGCTTGATATCTTCTGGGTTTAAATGAATTTGATAATGTTTCTCTTGAATAGGTAATGCTTTTAAGCCTTCACTAATTGCCTGAAAAATAAGATCCGTATTGGTTTTGACCTCACTACGTATAACGCTTTTAGCAAGACTCACAGCTAATAAAACTAATTCTTTTTCTAAGGCTTCTTCTACTCTAGCGACAGGATTTTGAATACTTTCAATTAACGTGACCCAATTAGTTATGTGTTGTTGAACTTGTTCTTCGCCAGAGGCTAGTCCCTGTGATGTGCCCTCTTCTATTCCTTTTGCCAAACCTTCTTCATGGCCCTTGGTCAACCCTTCATCGTAACCCTCGGTATGGCCTTCTTGTTGTCCTTGGTTATATCCTTCGGCATGAGCCGCATCTCTAATTGACTCAATCTCTTCTGCTGTGGGTGGTGATATTTCTATTTCAACTTCTGGCGGCTCATATTTCCAATTTGACTTACGATTAAAAGCATTTGTGGTAAGTTCATCGGTAGTTTGATTGATGTCTTCTATGTAAGGTAAATCCCACGCTATAATCTCATCTTTTTGAACTTCTTTTTGACCATTTATTTGATCATTTATTTGTTTATCATCTCGCTCATCAATGCTCATGCTTTACATACCTCGGAGCCATTATCAGCTTGATCACAAGAATTCATCACCACCACCACCACCTAACATGATTTCACCCGCATCAGCCAAACGTCTAGCTATTGAGAGAATTTCTTTCTGTGCAGTTTCTACTTCACTAACACGCACAGGGCCCATAGCTTCAAGATCATCAAGCAACATTTCAGCTGCTCGTTTAGACATATTTTTAGTGATTTTATCTTTGAGTTCGGTTTCTGCACCTTTGATTGCTTTGAGTAGGGCATCTTGTTGCACTTCACGCAAAATAGTTTGGATTGCTCTATCATCAACATCGACTAAATTATCAAACACAAACATCAGGTCTTGAATTTGTTGACTCATTTCTTCGTCCTGTTCGCGAATAGCATCCATTAACTGACCTTCGATATTTGTGTCAAGGTAATTCATGATATCTGCAGCAGACTTCAAACCACCCATCTTAGCGGCTTGCGTACCCGCTTGACCGGCAAATTGTTTCTCCATAATTTCGTTCAATTCTTGTAATGCAGCAGGTTGCACTTCCTCCAAATTAGCGACTCTCATCATTAGATCCAAACGTACTTTTTCTGGGAATTGACTAAGAATTTCTGCCGACTGGTCTGCATCTAAGTATGACATAACGATAGTTTGTATTTGTGGGTGCTCATTACGGATAATGCTTGCTACTTGTTTTGAATCCATCCACTTCAGAGAGTCTAAACCTTTGGCACCGGTACCCATTAAAATCTGGTCAATTAAATTAGCCGCTTTATCTTCACCTAGTGCAGAGGTAAGTGCACGTTTCACAAAGTCTGTGCTTTGAAAACCAATAGTGCTGTAATTTTGAATTTCTTCAATAAAATGTTTATGCACTGCAGTAATTTTTAACTGGGTCATATCATCAATTTTTGCCATGGCGGAGCCCAGTCTTTGCACCTCCTTAGGCTCTAAATGTTTAAGTATTTGCGCCGCATCATCTTCAGTTAAACTAAGTAGCAATATGGCGGCCTTATCAACACCCTCTAACTTACTTACGTCATAACCAGACGTTTTACTTTGTTCTTCAGCCACGATCTAACCCTCAAAATAACAGATGTTAAGTGTAAGCTTAATCATCAAGCATCATCCAGTTTTTTACAACTTGTGAAGACAACTCTGGCTCATTTGCTACTAGCGCCCGAACTGCTTTTAATATATCTTCATCTTTATGCAGATCTGGCAACATAAAAGTACCGTCTGCTGCAAATCCGACCTGAGATTCGTCGAACTCATCTCCCAACAGACTAATCGTCTCATCTCCCAAATCTAGCCCTTGATCCGCACCAACTTCATCTGATTTTAAACCATCAGGATTAATTAGTTTACGTACCATAGGCCGCACGACCACCAAAATAAGCAAAGCGATAATAAAAATACCGCCACCAAGTTTAATCAAAGGTAAAAATCTAGGGTCTTCCCAGAATGGAACATCAATAACTGTATATTCATCCTCACGATTAAATGGGATGCTTACCACTTCTAAAGAATCGCCACGGGTCACGTCAAATCCAATACCACCTTGCAATAGGCGGCGAATATCCAATAATTCAGCCTGCGCTCTAGGTGCAATTGACTCTGTACCATCTGCAGCAGTGGTGGTCACATAATCCAATGCAACGGAAACACTTAAACGGCGGATCATACCCACTTGTTGTTTAGTATAACTTACAGTGGTGTCTAGCTCGTAATTGCGAGTCTCCTCTTTATGACTTCGTCCGGGGCTTTGCTGGGTTGAACTACCATTGGCACGTTCGGGAATATTAGCGTCTGCAGGGGGTTGATTGGTAAGTGCTCCAGGTATGCCCGCAATAAAACCGCCCACACTATTTTCTTCTGTCGTCATTTCGCTGCGAATGGCAGGTAGGTCTGGGTTATAGCTTCGCTGTGTTTGCTCTACTGAGGTAAAATCCATACTCACATCAGCTTGTGCTGTATAGTTGCCTAGACCTAATACAGGAATAAGAATTGAATCGATTTTCTCAATGTAGGCACTTTCACGTTTTTTCTCTAAATCGTATTCTTTGCGAGAACGGGCAGACTCAGCCCCTTGCGAGCCCGAATTTAACAATCGACCATTGCTGTTAGTCACTGTCACTCGGTCAGGCTCCAGACCCTGCACTGCTGAGGCGACAATATCAACGATAGAATTAACTTCACCGCTTGAAATCATCGACCCACGCCGGGTGGTTACAACAACTGTTGCACTGGCTTTTTTCTCTCGACGAGCAAATACATTTTCTTTAGGCAATGCTAACAACACTTTTGCTCGTGAAACAGCCGTCATTTCTTCAATAGTTCTGGCGATTTGTTGTTCCCTAGCATGTTTCAAACGAACTTTTTCGACTCGCTGACTTACACCAAACCCCATATCTTGCATGATGATATCTACACCCGCCGTATTACCTTGGGTGATGCCTTGACGTGTCATGCCTAATTTGATTACTTGATATTGCTCACTACTAACGTAGACAGTATTACCCTCTAAACGATAATCAATTTGTGCTCCGTCGAGGTAGTCAAGAGTTTCAATTAATTCTTGTGTTTCCATCCTAGCCAAGGGTCGATAATCTGGCTCATTGGCCCAAATCAATATAAACACTGCAATCGCCACACATATTACTAAGGCGATGATTAAAGTAATTTGGCGCACAATATCGGTACTACCAATTGAGTCCATAAAACCAGATTTTTGTTCTGCACCTGCGTCATCTGAGTACATATCCGTACTCATATCACTCATTGCCAGTTCTGTACCTGCTGCTTCAGCCACTAGTTAGCTCCTAAACTGGCATATTCATAATTTGTTTGTAGGCGTCAAGCACTTTGTTTCGTACTTGAATAGTTGCTTCGAATGCAATGCCTGACTTCTCTTTTGCTATCATTACATCAGCTAAACTTAAACTTTTGTCGCCCATTTCAAATGCCATAGTCTGCCTTTTCGACTCCAACTGCATATCATTAACATTGCCAATGGCATTACTAAGTAAATCAGCAAAATTTTCTGAAGTAGGATTACCCTGAATAGCATTGGGCTGACCTAATCCCAGTTGCGTCTCCGAAGCCATGCCCTGCATTTCTTTATAAAGTGACTGTGCTTTGATATCCATAAGATGCTCCGCTTGCAAAAGACGTAATTTGTAATTTGAGTTAACTGCCTACATCTTTTGCAAGGTAAGTGCCAAAAAGTAAGTAAAGGTAACAACAGAAAATAGTCAATAAATTCAGCATGTTAAATTCATAATTAACACATATTATGGTGTCATATTCTTGACAATCGATACAACAACAATATAGCTCAATATATTCTTCATACTTTGCAAAATCATTTAAATCAGTTAAAAACCAAAAACCACCATTAAAGGTGGTTTTGGTTTTTAAAAAGATAATAGCTGAAACGTTATAAACGGATTACTAGGCAGGTAATTCAATACCTACTTCACGCATTTTAGCAAGTTTATAGCGTAAAGTTCTCGGACTAATGCCCAATCTCTCGGCCACATCCTTACGTCTGCCTTTACAACTTTGCAAAGTATCAAGAATAATTTGATGTTCTTGCTGACGTAATTCTGAACCCAATTTGCTATTCTCGTCTTCAACTTTCTCAGCACCAATCCGTGGGATATGAGTCAACGTCGATATATCTTGTTCAATCATTAAATCTTCAGCATCAATTTGATTGCCGTCAGATAAAATCAGTGCCCGCTGGATCACGTTTTCTAGTTCTCGTACATTACCTGGCCAGTTGTGTTGTAACAATTTGCTGCGACCAGACGCAGTTAACTTAGATATTTCGCAACCTTGTTTTTGGCAATGACGTTCGATTAAGTGTGTGGCTAAAGGAATAATATCACCACCTCTTTTATCGAGGGGTAACCAAGTTAAAGGGAATACGTTTAAGCGATAGTATAAATCTTCCCTAAATTCACCCGCGTTGACAGTCTGTTTTAGATTACGGTTGCTAGTCGCAATAATTCTCACATCCAAAGAGATAGTTTTTCGTCCACCTAGTCTTTCAACTTCTTTTTCTTGCAACACACGTAATAATTTGACTTGTAAATTTAAATCCATCTCACTGATTTCATCGAGAAGAATAGTACCACCTTGCGCCTGTTCAAATTTACCCGGACATGCTTGTATTGCTCCGGTAAAAGCACCTTTTTCATAACCAAACAATGTTGCTTCCAACATGTTTTCTGGAATAGCCGCGCAGTTAATAGCCACAAATACTTGTTTACTTCGACTGGACTGATCATGAATATAGCGTGCTAGTACTTCCTTACCAGAACCGCTAGGGCCTAAGACCATAACAGTTGCTTCTGACCTAGCCACTTTTTTTGCTAAACTTAGTAGCTGTAAACTGCTTGGATCATCTGCCACTGGGGTGCGTGATTCTACTTTTTTTGCAGGAGCATAACGGCCAACTAAATTAAGTAGTACTTCGGGGGCAAAAGGCTTTGACAAATAATCGGTAGCACCATCGCGCATAGCCTGCACAGCGTCATCAATTGTGGCGTAAGCTGTCATTAAAAGTATTGCTAAATTAGGATATTTATTTTTTATATTTTTGAGTAATGATAAACCACTCATACCACCCATTTGAATATCACTGACCACTAAATCGACTGATTGTTCAGACAACTTAACCATAGCTTGTTCACCACTGTTGGCCTCAATTACTTGGTAACCAGCAAGAAGTAACGTATCAACTAGAGCTTCTCTTAGGCCTGCATCGTCCTCTACTATCAATACTTTAGCTTGACTCATATTTTTAACTTCCCGCTGTATCAACAAAACATTGTTGATACTGTGTTGTGTGTGTTGAAGCGATGACTTGATGCGATTTGTCAGCATAAAAAGTAGGTAAACATAAAGTAAAACAAGCACCACCACCAGCCAAATTGGTTGCATGAGCCTTACCTTGATGTGACTGAGCGACACACTTGACTACTGCGAGGCCTAAGCCAGTGCCGTTGCTTTTTGTCGTAAAAAACGGTTCAAATATTCTGTTTATATTTTCTATTTGAATACCAGGACCGTTGTCTGTGACAGATAAGTTAACCCATTCAGGGTCATTACTTTTGCAAAAAGCAGCTAAATTAATCACCGCATTGTGTGGTTTTACAGTTAGGGCGTTATGAATAAGGTTTTGTAAGGCCCCAGTTAACGCTGTTTTATTACCTAGAATGACCACATCAGGCTCAGGTAAGGAAAGTACTAAAATAGCTTTTTGACTTTGCAACATAGCGTCAGCTCCTTGCTGCACCTCTTTCATTAAGGTATGCAGCGAGATTTCGCTTATTACTTGCTCATCACCACTTTTTGCAAACAACAACATATCGTTAACTTGGCTTTCTAGGTCTCGCAATCTTGAAACAAGTTTGTTGCTAAACTTTTCACGTGATGTTTTATTTAAGGTGTTGTTAGACAGATTAGCTGCGTACAGCATAGCGGCTGATAAAGGGGTACGAATTTGATGCGCCAAAGAAGCGACCATTTTCCCCAAAGAGGATAACTTTTGCAAATGGCCGATACGTTGCTGCAATTGTCGGGTTTCTGTCAAATCAGTAAGAACAATAAGCTGCCCAGGCTCTTTTTCTAAGGGAGTTATCGAAAGTTTGACTTTTCGTCCATCATATAACGACACTTCATGGCCATCATCTGCTTGGGGCTTGAATGAGCGAGCTATGATGGTTCGCCAAAGTTGCCCCTCTAAAGGCTCACCCAACAAGGCTTTAGCAAGGTTATTTGACTGCTTGACTATACCTTTACCGTCGATCACCACCACACCTGCTGGCATAACTTGAAGCAAATGCTCTAAGCGATTCGCTTGCAAACGCAATGCATCTAATTCATGAGTATTAGGTGCATGCGACGCTTTTTTTAATGCATCGTGCCTGACAACTTCGCCAAGAACAGAAAAGTTATCACCGGGTGTTTCAATTAAGGTGTTTCTGGAACCCATACATTCCTCACGTCAATACTTAGACAGAATAATTACTGGTAAAGTAAAGCACAAGCCATGCCAAAAAAAATATTGTTTATAATCAGGTTCTTAAGACATATTGTTAAGAATATCTAACGTCAATGTAATGACGCGATAAAGTTTTAAGGAGATGATAAAAGGGAACTGGGACTAACCTTTACTAATATTATACTTTCGCATTTTTTCGACTAAGGTGGTGCGGCGCATACCAAGAGCCTCAGCAGCTCTGGCAACCACCCAATCTTGTTGCTCAAGAGCTTGGGTAATCAAACTAACCTCTAAATCTGAAATATATTCTTTAAGGTTTAGCCCTTGTTTAGGCAACTCAGTCGATGACGTATTGTCAACCTCCTCCGAGTTATCTTCACTAATGTCGCCAAATAAAGAGTTAATTGCTTCACGTTCTAATAATTCTTCAGGGTAATCAGGTTCGTAATCTTCTACATCTAGGTGTTTGTATTTACTGGGCAAATCACTCAAATCAATCAGTTGATTAGGGTATAAAATCATCAAACGTTCGACCAAATTTGATAATTCGCGAACGTTACCCTTCCACTTGTGCTCCATCAAAGACGTCATCGCGTTTGCTGTAAACTTTATTTGTGAGTTATCAAACTCCAATCTTGAAACTAACTCTTGTAATAAAAGAGGAATATCTTCTTTTCGTTCGCGCAAAGCAGGACTGTCTATTGGGAATACGTTTAAACGGTAGTATAAGTCTTCCCTAAACTGACCATCCTCAATCATGATTTCCAAATTTCGGTGAGTTGCAGCAATAACACGAACGTCGCATTTGATGGGCTTGCTACCGCCTACTCTTTCATATGTACGTTCTTGTAATACACGTAGTAGCTTGACTTGCATTTGAAGTGGCATATCACCAATTTCATCAAGAAACAGCGTACCGCCTTCTGCTAATTCAAAACGCCCTTTACGTGTACCAATAGCACCGGTAAACGCACCTTTTTCATGGCCAAAAAGTTCACTTTCGAGTAACTCACCAGGGATAGCACCGCAGTTAACCGGGATAAAAATACTATCAGTGCGATTTGACAAAAAATGTACGTTACGCGCAATGACCTCTTTACCTGTTCCTGACTCACCAAGTATCAAGACATTTGCCTCTGAAGGTGCAACTTGTTCAATCAGATGCCTAACAACTTGTATTTGTTTACTTTTTCCTACCAAACTTCTAAACAACCGTGTTTTATTTTGCACCGTAGTTTTGGTCTTAGGTTGAATGCGTTTGTACTCTTGGCAACGGTGTAACATTTGAGTCAGTACTGGGTAAGTGATAGGTTCGCTTATAGATCCAACAATATTTGTTTGTAGTTTGTATGTTTCATAATTACCAACCAGTACAAAAGGTTGATGAGGAAATTTTTCACTGATATCGCAAGCTAATTCATGAGAATCTGCATCAATTAAAACAGATTTGATATCACTATTATCTCTAAGGGCTTCTATTGCTGAAGTGAACAAAACACAACTGCAAGGCTCACCAAGAAATGTCAGAATTGTACTAAGATTATTTGCCCGCGTTATATCAGAACTAATAATCAAAATATTACTCATCTACTGCCAGCCTTTTGTTGTTTTTATAATTTATTGGGACGTGAGGATTTTAAACATTCGAGGCGGGATAGCAATAAAATTTAAGGCATTTTTAACGACTATATTTTTTTGTCATTGCATTAATGCTAGAAGTTTCAGACAAAAAAAGGAGCCACTTAGCAGCTCAATATTAATCCAACGTTATCTAACTTCAAGCATTTAGCAAAGACAACATCTGACCTTGTTGTTGATTTGCCATGCCTTGCACCGCAAGACTCGCTTGACTCAAAATACCTGCTGAGACATTTTCAGACGCAGCCTGAGCGAAGTCAGTATCTTGAATACGGCTTCTAGCCGCAGAAACATTGACATCAGCTTGAGTTAAATTTCGTGCTGCACTTTCAAATTGATTTTGGGTAGCACCTAAATCAGATCTGGCGGTACCGACAAATTCGTTCGCAGTATCCGCTATCGCTAACGCATCTTCTGCACCTTTTGCTGTGCTTAAATCCACATTCAGAATATCACTCAAGCCGGCCGCTGCATCTTTTGTCGCCACCGCAATTTTCTGTCCGGCGTTAGCGCCCACTTGAAAATCAATAGTGCTATTATTCGATAACAAGGATTTACCAGCAAATTCGGTTTGCTCGATAGTTTGCGAAATATTTTCTTGCAACTGGGAGACTTCAGCTTGAATCGCCCGGCGATCAGCACCGTTTAACAAACCGTTACCCGATTGCACGGACAACTCACGGATACGATTCACGTCTTCATTAATACCCGCCAAACCACCTTCAGCAACCTGCGTCAAAGACACGCCATCGTATGCATTAGATATTGACTGGCGATTACCCTCAACTTGAGTGGTCAAACGATCAATAATCTGCTGAGCCGCCGCGCCATCAGCTGCGCTATTAATACGTTTACCTGACGATAACTTCTCGAGTATAGACTCTTGCTTGTTTTGAACTTGTTGTAATAACGATGTATTTGATTCAGTGTTAAAACCAATCATAAACTTATCCTCATTCATTTGGTTTTTAGAATAGCAGAGTGTCCACGGGTGTGTAAAATACAAGCAATTTTATAAAGGTATAACAAATGATCACTACGTATAAATAGAAACATAATAAACCGACATCAATAATCAAACCGACTCCACTTCTCATAATAAATTCAACGACTTATTCTTTTTTTAGTGCTGCCGATATAATAAGATAGTTACATTGTGAAGTGCCTGTAGATAATGAGTTAATATTAAGTATGCTGAAGAACATCCGTTTACATATTGAGAAAGATGAGCAACTACAAGCTAAGCTCGATGAAAAACTTGCTAAGCAAATAATAGAAACACATAGCAGCAATATCAATGCATTTCAGCGCAGTATTCCCTCTCTTTTACCCTATGTGCAAAATACTGACCTTGCCAATTATTCTATTTTCATCAATAAATACGGCGAAAACAATATTATTGACTACGGTATGGGCCGCACATTTTATGGCTTTCATCCTGAAGAAGAAGTGCTTGAACAGTTATCGCGAATAGAGCAACACTGCCCTGAAGTTGTTTTCCGAACACCATCCTCAAACTATGAAGAGGACTCAGGCACTGCACTTAGCATTGATCAGTTAGCCAGCGTAAAATTCAGAAACCAACAACCTCCCATGCCATATGAAATTGAATGTTTAGTTGTACTTGGGTGTGGACTTGGTATTCATTTAAGCCATTTATTAAAACGCCACAAAATCAAAAACCTACTTATTTACGAACCAGAATTACAGTACTTCCAATGTTCGGTCATGACCACCTCGTGGCAAGATATTTTCACCTTAGCAAAAGAGCACAATACCGCTATTTTCCTGCAACTGGAAAAGGATGGAAGAGACCTGATAAAAGACGCAAATGAGCTGGTTGAACATTGTGCTGTTTCCAGCTTTCATATTTACAAACACTATAATCATCAAGTGTTCGACTCGTTATACAAAGATTTAACCGAGCGGAGTTGGAATGAAATTGAAAATAGTGGTTTTAAGCTCAAGTCCAAGGAAAGTTACTTAGACTTCGTACCAAGTTGGACACCCAACATAGACTTAGCAAACTATTCGTTATTAGGGGCCTCTAACGATAGACTGGCTAACAATCTCGAGGCATTTAAACAATTTTTCCCTGACATATATAAAGTATACAAAGATTACACACCCAAAAAATGGCTGCCAATCGCCAACTCAGAAGGTGAAGTTAACCTAATTAAAATTGATAGTTTACATACATGGTATGCTGAATCTCCGAAGGCGGACTGTACTTTAAACTTTGAAAACTTCAACGAACAGCCCAACAAGGATGGCCTAGTACTGGGCTATAGAGGCACAAAACTCGCCCACTACATTCATTATAAATTTGTAAAAGAAACCGAAGAACTACTGAAACAGGCCGAGGAAGACGTAGGCGCCCTGCCCGACAAGGTTCCTTCTATTATTATGTTTGGTTTAGGTGTGGGTTATCAATTAGAAAAACTACTTGATGAACATACAGTCGAAAAACTCTTTATATGTGAGCCAAATCCAGACTTTTTCTATGCCTCGCTGTTTGCGATTGATTGGCAAGTAATATTTGAAACAGTCGAAAAATCAGAAACTCGCATTTACTTGAACATCGGTGACGACGGCACTAATTTATTCAGAGATTTATTGAGTCAATTCTACGCAATAGGCCCTTATATTCTCAACAGCACCTACTTTTATCAAAGTTACCATAACGCTTCTTTAAACAGCGCTATCAGCCAACTAAGAGAACAGTTGCAAGTGGTTATATCCATGGGCGAGTACTTTGACCATGCTTATTATGGTATTGCACATACCAAAGAAGGTATGAGGCGGAAGATCCCTCTTTTAGTAGCCAATCCAGCGAATAAACTCAATTACGACGATAAGGAAGTACCCATATTTATTGTTGGCAACGGCCCGTCTTTAGATAGCTCAATTGAAGCCATCAAAGAATGGCAAGGTCAAGCAATTGTGGTTAGCTGTGGAACCACACTACAAGCCTTACACAGGCACGGCATCACTCCAGATTTTCATGCAGAAATAGAACAAAACAGAAGCACCTATGACTGGGCGGTGTTAATTGGCGATTTAGATTACTTAAAAAACATCACTCTCATATCATGTAACGGCATCCACCCAGACACCTGCGATTTATACAAAGATGTATTGATAGCCTTTAAAGAGGGCGAATCTTCAACGGTATCAGCGCTAAATGTGTTAGATAGGGCAAACTTTACAACTTTGCTTAACTCCTTTCCCACCGTGAGTAACTTTGCCATAGACTTATTTAGCACTATTGGGTTCACCAATGTCTACCTAATTGGTGTCGATCTCGGTTTTGTTGATGTTAAACATCACCACTCGAAGTCGTCAGGTTATTACCAAGACGATGGAAAAGAAACATACGATTACACAGATAGCGCTAACACCTCTCTAATAGTACCCGGAAATTTTCGGCCTAAGGTTAATACTAAACATGAATTTAAAGTGTCTAGGCAAGTTATCGAACAAGTGACTAGTACAAAACCTAAAGGACAGGAATTCTATAATTGTAGCGATGGAGCGAAAATAAAAGGCTCCTTGCCTATAAGACCGGATGAGTTGTTAATTATCACTACGCCTTCTCAGAAAGCACTGGCCATGAAAAAACTCAACACTGTTATTTTTTCCAACCAAGGTTTGGGCCACTTTGTTAAAAGATTTGAAGATATGTTTTCTCATGACATTTTGATAAAAGAACTCGAAGCATTTGAAACCTTGTTAGAAAGAGAAATTACCTGCAGAGAAGACATCGAACACATCATCCACATACAAAAAGAAATGTTGTTTGACTCCTATAAAAAAGGTAAGTCACTTTTGTTTTATCACTATTATGGGACAGTAAATTACGCAAACGCAGTATTAATAAAAATTGCAGATCATCAATTAGTTTCTACTGTTATTAAAAAGTGGTCTGATACTTTAAACCAAACAAAACAGCTAAATAGACACTTTGATAACTCATCGTTTAATTCAATTGCCAGAGAAAGTCAGCTTTTACATTTAAAATATCAAGATGAGTCGCTAGTTGTCGTAACTGACTCACCAAAAGTCAAAAACGCAATAAAATATATGTTAAATACCAAGTACTCTTGGCTTAAAAATATAAACTTCTTAACATTGGAGCAAATTAAAAATGCTAAAGTTGAATTTGATTATTGCATTTACTTTACTTCAAATAAGTTATCTATACTTCCAATAGAAGGGCGCTTGGCAACCGTAGAGGTAACAGATTCATTCAAACAAGAAAGAGTAAATATTAGTCAATTAGTTGTTCATGAATTTGATGGAAATTGCGTTATGAATTCTATCTTGTATATTTCAAGCGTGGCCTTGGCTGCATGTCTAAACTCGTTCCATAGTCAGGCTATCTTACCCAAATACATAACCTCTAACGTTCACGAATTTGAAAGTCTTAAACTGGGCTTTGAAACTGATCAATTCAATGCCATTGAATATGACAAATATATCTGTCTGTATAAAAAAGACAATTACCAACAAATCTACGAAGTCTCCCAAGGAGGGTCAAGAGGCATAGAACTTACCAGTATTTTTGTATTAAATAATTTAATTGATCGTATTACTTGCAAGGAAGAGATACAAAAAATTCAAGATAAACATTTAAAATTAGTCACTTAGAAAAACATTTAATTAGATTATTCGCTGTCTTTTAAATCATTCTTAAGGAATAAAATTGATCATCATTGGTGATTCACATGTTCGCAGTTATACAAAAAGTAAGCGGTTGAGTGCTGCAATTTTTGTGGGCAGTGGCAAAGAGATCAACCTCATAAATAATGTTGGATTAATTAACTACATCTTACGTTTATATGCCCTTAAATATTCAGGCTTCTTATCAACAGAAAAAGGAGCAATAGTTATGATTGTAGGAGAACCTGATATACGATATGCAGCCTATGGAAGTTGGTATCCTCATTTACAGAGGCAAGATGAATTACAATCCCAGAAATTATTAGATAATTCAATCAACCGATGTGAGGTTTTATTAAACTTCACCAAAAGACTTAAACTTAATTTGCAATGCATCATTGGGGTTGGCACCCCCAATCAAAATCTTGATAGCTTAGCTGCATATTTCAACAAAAAACTTGAAGTCTTAGCAAAAAAACATCAGCTTTTATTTTTTGACTCACAAGCAATATTTTCTAAAGCAGAAAATAAAGCACGCTATATTGGTC
>OOGD01000027.1_pt1 | contig 34825 bp, 27 predicted proteins | sample 1670381 | NCBI WGS metagenome assembly OOGD01 (sample SAMEA98146918, study PRJEB22522) | marine metagenome | biome: marine biome; feature: marine water body; material: sea ice | place: Arctic Ocean | collected 14-Sep-2015 | depth 1.3 m | reverse complement strand
AGTACAATATTGTACCAGCGCATCTCAGCAAACACTCGAACCAACATTTTGCGTAACTTTGGAAACATCATTTGCTTTGTCTTATTTCAATTCAAATGCTAATGAGTTATTTGCCTAAAATACGGCTGAGTTCGTCATCTGCAGATGAACTGCCGCCAGCTATGCCTGCTTCAGCTAAACGTTTACTCAAATCATCACTCGACTCTTCAGTTGCCAACTCTTCGGCAGCTTGTAATTCAGCATTACGCAAGTTCTGCTTGTCTTGAATACGTGATAGTGATTCAGTGGCAGTTTTCATTTTACTATTAGCGCCTAGGTGGCGAGATGATACTGCAACCTGAGCTTTTTGTACTGACTCAGTAGCCTTTACCATATCAACCTGTTGCTCTAGACGTTTTAAGTTTGATTTAGCTTGCTTAATATTTACAGCCAGTTGTTTTTCAGACTGCTTAAACTGATCAAGGTACTTTTGTTCACCTTCTTGCTCGGCACGTAAATCACCCACTTTTTGTGCACAGTCCAAGGCTAATTGACGGTCTGTATCTATTGCCTTACGAGCGTGCGTCTCGTATTGCTCGACAGAACCTTGCAAGCTATCAACTTTTTGTTGAGCTAATTTGCATTTGGCCAATATTTGAGTTCTCGCATGATCTGACTTACGCAGTTCGTCTTTGGCATCACGAATTTCTTGTTCAAGAATACGAATGGCCTGACTATCAGCGACAGATTGCGCCGCTTCAGTTGCTCCGCCTTTAACAGCAGTGACTAATTTTCTCCAAACTGACATATTCCTACTCCTAATTTATAAAATAAATGCTACTGCAAATGATCTTGATATGCATCTAAAAATGCTTCAACATTTTGAAACAGGGTAACTAGCTCAATCATCACACTCTCAGCTTTTGACTGTGAGCTTAACGATCCAAACGCGGTGTAATATTCTTCACCAGCGACTTGCGATATGCCCACTGTAGTCAGTGGAAATATCATGTGTGTTTTTAGAATTTCTTCATTCAATGCCACACAGTCCTTGACTTCGGTTTTGGCAAATAGCAGTGATTCAACCAAAATTTGCTCACCACTAATGGCTAACCATGCATCTATACCGTCGCTATTTGCTATTAATAAACAATTTTCTTCTTTAGTGACAACTAAGTCTTCGTTGTCTGCTAAAAGGGTCTCAAGTTGGTTAAGATCCCAAGTCATGGCTACTCTCCTGTAGGGCTATTGACTAAACCGCAACTCAAAGATGTTGACCATCAGTGATATTACGTTTTATATTTTAGTCAGTTTAAAGTTAATATGTCAAATTATATTTTACAACATTTGATATTTATAAGTTTTAAATGTAAATTATAATTCACGTTTGACTATCGGGTAAAAATAAAGCTATGTCCAAAAACAATGATGAAACAACAGATGTAAATGCAAATAGTACCATACCATCGCTTGCAGCCGATTGGCGACAACTGGTTCAGCGTCTACTCAAAGCTGAAATGTCAAAGCGTGGCACTAAGTACCAAGATCTTAGCGATAGATTATCTAATATAGGGATACATCAAAGCGCAGACAACCTTAGAAATAAAATTAATAAGGGCATTATGGGTGCAGATTTGTTGTTACAAATCATGTATGTGCTCAATATGCGCAAAATTGAGCGAGATGACATTATTGAAATCTTTGCCGACTTAGATAGTCCATTAGATTAGATTCAGGCGTGTTTCTGTTTAAAGTTTGTTTTACTGACTATGGATGAGTTGTTGCTTGAATGGATTAATAAACTATTCCACACCAAATCCGATAGATTGTATTGTCCAGCAGTGTTCCAATTCAATTAACAAGGAGAGCAATAAAGTGATGGTGATCAGTTGCCCTAAACCATAATGTACAATTAAATTGTGTGGTGTTTTTTGCACAAACTTTCCAAGCCCAATGGATAAATAGTTGCCAATTAAGGCTGAAGTAAAAGCGGCCAATACCAAAATAAGAATAGCTACCGATGATCAACAACATATTTAATGTGAACATGAAGCCCACTAAGTAAAATTAAGTTGGTCAGAAAGCCAAAAAAACCCAACTCTGATGAATTTCTATTTGTACACCTTAAAACTTAATAAGATATCTATAGCAATTATCGCGGTAAATAATAAAGTAATGTTCCCTGACACATGAAAACATATGCTAGCAGGTAAAGACCACCATAAGCTAATACAAGGCCAGTGATGATAATATTAGTATAAGTTGTAGGGATCATTTTTAAAACGAAGATAGTCAATCTGGCCATAATAACACCGACTATTAAGCCGCTGCTTATAACTTTTGCTAACAAGCCAATAGCACCAAAATCTGTTAATTGGTGTTCATCTAGGGAAGCGGCTGACAAAACATCAGACAGTTCGGTTGCTGTAGCATCGTTAAACAGACTTTATATTTAAATCAAGTTAGCGAATTTACAGGGTGCTTTGGCCTTATTTAGCTGAGTAACAACTGCAACAGGATCGGTAGTAAAAATAACTGACCATAAGTCGGTGCCGCTATCCAGGGAAAAGATTGTGCATGTTCAACCTAGTAAAAAATAATATCATTTTCTGTTAATGCTATTAATGCTGCTGTTAACATACCAATGGTGACGCTGAGTAAAATAAATCCGATTAAAGGTCACATAATATGATTGTTGATATAAAGCGCTGCATTAAAAACTATAATGGGAATTATGGTTAAGACGACATGCCCCAAAACAAAATACATAGTGTTAAAGGTAACTTACTGAACCATGTCGTTGCAGTGGCAGCTATTCCTTTGATTAATAATAATTAACATGGTTACTAACTAGACAACATCCGCAAAATATTCTTTTTTAATTATTTGTAAAAACTTTGAACCGTTAATATTTACTAAAAAGCACAAATAAATGAGATCGTGTAGAAAAAAAAAGAATATTAGGTAGTACAAATTAACTTTTAAGCTGATGATTGTTTTTTTGAAAGAGCTGCAGTATTAGTCAATGTGACTTGTCTGCAGCAATAAATATCAAGACAAAAAAAAGCTCGGACATCGAAGTGATAACCGAGCAAATGGCAGTTTTTGGGAGAAAACGTCAATAATCTAACTGTTAACTCATTCTAATTTAGTAAAATTTATCTGCAATTAAAATTGGGTATGCAGACCTGATTGCAGGTATTAATTAATATACGTAAAATAGACTACAAATAATGTTGAGACAACTATGAAACTATCTGATTTCCATTTCGTTCTTCCAGAAAACCTTATAGCTCGTTACCCTACCGAAAAGCGCAGTAGCAGTCGCCTGATGCACTTAGATGGTAAAAGTGGTGATATCACGCACAAACAATTCACAGACATCCTTGGTTTAATCGACGAAGGCGATTTGTTAATTTTTAATAACACTCGAGTGATCCCAGCAAGGTTATTAGGTCAGAAAGAATCAGGTGGTAAAGTTGAAATCTTGATTGAGCGTGTATTAGATGAACACCGTGTACTAGCTCACGTTAGAGCCAGTAAAGCGCCAAAAGTAGGCAGTAAATTAATACTCGAAGGCACAGTGAAAGCTGAAATGGTCGCACGCCATGATGCTTTATTTGAATTGAAATTTTTGAATGATGAACCTGTTTTAGCCCTACTTGAACAGTTTGGCCACATGCCGTTGCCACCTTATATTGATCGTCCCGATGAAGATTCAGACAAAGAACGTTATCAAACTGTGTATAACAAAGTGCCCGGCGCTGTTGCTGCTCCCACAGCTGGTTTGCATTTCGATGAAGATATTTTACAGCAGCTAAAAGACAAAGGTGTCAACAGTGAATTTGTTACTTTACATGTCGGTGCTGGCACGTTTCAGCCTGTTCGTGTCGACAATATTATTGAACACCAAATGCATTCTGAATATGCAGAAGTATCGCAGCAAGTAGTTGATGCTATTTTAGCTACAAAGGCTGCTGGTAAACGTATTATTGCGGTGGGGACTACTTCAGTGCGTTCGATAGAATCAGCTGCACATGCATCACTAAAAGCTGGCTCTGAATTGGCACCTTTTTTTTCGGATACCGATATTTTTATCTATCCTGGCTATGAGTTTCAGCTGATAGACGCCATGTTAACTAACTTTCATTTATCCGAATCTACTTTGTTAATGTTAGTCAGTGCCTTTTGTGGAAAACAAAATATTGAAAGTGCTTATCAACAAGCAATAGAGAAAGAGTATCGTTTCTTTAGCTACGGTGACGCAATGTTTTTGAATAAAAATTAACGCTTATTTGGAATAGATCAATTAGCTGTCGTTAAACTCAGTAAAGCAGTCAGTGTTGGAAACTTTTATTTTTCGTAAATTGAAACGCCAATCAGGGTTTTTGTCTCAGCCATTTTTAAAAGGGGGGTCAATTAAATTTATTGACTATGAAATGTTTGAAATTAATGATTCAAACCATCGCCCTGCCACAGTCGCCTATTTGTTAGTAAAAGAGTCCTTATATTTACATGTGGACTATAATTTAATAAATATCAATTGTATTTGCATAATGCAGGGTGAATTAACCATGGGTAAACAGAAATCTCGTTATCAGTCTTTGTTAGAAAACTTGTCTGATTGGATCCTGCAATCTGCTGAGCAGGATCTATTAACAATGATGGATTTAGTTACTCAGGCCAAGGCTTATTTGCGAGCGGCAGAAGATCTTAGTTTGGAAGAAATTTATACTCTAGAAAACTATTTGTTAAGGGATTTTAAAGCTTTCAGCCAACGCTTAAGTGAAGATGTAGATAACTCGTTTTGGTGGCAGAACACCAAATACGAAATTTGGCAGACAATTGCTCGTATGTCAGATCGGAGTAAATTGGAATTTTTTGAAATGCAAATAGATATCGCCCAACATGGAACATACAGTGCAGGAGAATTGGTAGCTATTGGTGAGCTTATTTGTAAAAAATGTGGCCATAGTCATAATATTACTGGCGTACAGAGGATCCTACCGTGCACAAAATGTGGTGGTGATACATTTGCAAGAAAAACATCGTCAGTCTAACTGTTTAAATTAGTTGTCATAAATATGTCGTCAGTCATAAGGCTGGAAGGTGCTTCCAATAAGTATTTTAAGGACCGCCCCCATAGTTTTCCGATTGAAATAAGGTTTTACATTATTTGATTAATTGATGAGAAAAGGCATAAACAATAACGACCGAAATAGCGTTGGAGTCATTACCCATTATCGGTGTTTCTTTATCTCCATGGACCTTATCATTAACACAAAACTATCGTTATTGTCATTTCGGGTGCTAGTGTAGGCTATATACATCGCTGTTTGTTTATCGAAAATATAAACATGTTCAAAGGTGGTTTGAGCTGTGCCATTGTTTTCTCCATACCCTTACCTTTAACTGTTTGAAAATTGTATCTTGACCCTTATTTTTTTTCCGTAAATACCTCGCCTATTGTAAAACTGTCACGATCATTACTGGATAATCCAGCAATATCCATTTCAGTTTGATAACTACCGCCTAGGCTAAATAATCCAAGGTTATAACCAATAGTAGAGGCCGCTGCAGTTTGTTCTGTATTGGAGGTTTAGCTTTTAGTAGAAAATAGTTGGTATCATTTTCGCCTTCTTCGGGTGCATCAGTTGTCGCAATATTAAAACTGAATTAATTGATCGATTTATAATAAATGGCATTGTCAGTTTGACCTTAAATGCCAATGGCATCCGATAAATTACCAAGATCACCGATTTACTCAGCGAAAATTATAATCATTTGTATAATGATTTAGAAACAGTATATGCCCAACTAAGCTGAACCAGAACTATCTTTTACTCCAAAGTATAAAGCTCTTCCTTTGATAAATATCAGATCTAATGACTAAGCTCCGCTAATCAAATCATTTTCACTTCGTGCAGTTTAATCTTCGCCCGATTCAAATTGAAAGATGAGTTTCAAATCGGGATTGGGTTGATGCTCGCCGTTAAAACTCAGACGGGAGGAATTACTTGTCTTTCTCGGTCTTTAAAGGTTTTTATTTGGCCCCTAAATTTATCGAAATATTGTTTATCTTTTACTTGCACCGCCATGTAGACAACTTCATCCACGATTATTATCCAGTTATCTATCGTGGACCTAACATCGCTTAATAGCGTTACCTGGAAGGAATTATCTGACAAGTTTGTGAAAGCATTTTGAGCAAAAACTAAAAATGTGCTTTATCACTAGTATAGAGTTCGAGAAGCTCTTCTTGCCCGGCAAGTAGAAACCTCTGATGCCAGTTTTCATGTCAACTGCAGCAGCACCAATTTATTAAGTGGTGTCGAACACATTGTGGGTATGGCCCACCGAACTAAATTCGGATCTCAGTGACCTGACGCTAAGATAGACTACAAGAACCATAACAGCCAATAAAGATAAAATTACCTGCAACCAGAACGACAAAAACAACATGATTGAGCTCATTAACAATCAAAAATGGCAGCATAATTAGGGTGGCAAAGCTAAATGTAAAAATAAAAGGCCCAGGCTCGATATCCCTAATGAGATTAATTTTAAGGACAGATATAGCCAAAACAAAGTTAGTGGTGGCAGCAAATAAAACTAGAATCAATGCCTTGCTTAACATGTGCTCCTAAATGTGAATGAATCCGACCCAGATCTCTTCGAATAGTCCCACTCCATCAATACCAAAAAACCAAAGCAACTCTGCCCAAGGCAAAACTGAATGTGCTTTGATATCTTAGTCGACAATGAATAGAAGCAACAAAATTCCTATTAAGTACATTCATTGGATGATGAACAATTGTAAAATTTATTACGTGCGGATGGAAATATTTGTGTTGTTAAGTGAAACAAGTATTTTTATAAAATGCGAAACGTTTAATTTTTGGTGTGACTACAGAGATATCTAATGAATTTGACTGATCGTTAAAAAAGTGATCTCATCCCACTAGTTTATTAATTTATGGTGAGTATTTCTAATATAATCGTTTTTTGATTAGTATGTTGGTGGAGGTAATGTTGATGTTTTTTACTAAGGTCACTCAGATTAGGACGTATGACTAGGCTTTCCTTAAGAATCCTGAGTAAGCGATTAATCTGTTGGTTGCAGTTGTTGTGTTTATCTCAGTTAATGAATGAAGTTCAAATTATCCGTGATAAGTTTTCAACCTTTGACTGATTCGTATATAATCCCGCATCGTTTTTAAGCATGGCTTGTTAAATGGTGCAGAACATCTAAATATGTTTGCACACAATTAACATCCAGTTTCGCCATCGAACTGTTTTTCGGTAAGCTGAGAAAATTAATGAAATTTGAATTAGATAATACAGACGGTAAAGCTCGCCGGGGACGTTTGATTTTTGACCGTGGTGTTGTTGAAACACCTGCTTTTATGCCGGTGGGTACTTATGGAACGGTAAAAGGTATGACGCCGGAAGAGTTAGACGAGACAGGTGCACATATTTGTTTGGGCAATACTTTCCATTTAATGCTGCGTCCAGGTACTGAAATCATCAAACTACACGGTGACTTGCATGACTTTATGCACTGGGATAAGCCTATCCTGACTGACTCGGGTGGTTTTCAAGTATTTAGTTTGGGAGACCTACGCAAGATCACCGAACAAGGTGTTACTTTTCGTTCACCTATTAATGGTGAAAAAATTCTTCTTACTCCAGAGAAGTCTATGCAGGTGCAGCGTGACTTGGGATCAGATATTGTGATGATATTTGACGAATGTACTCCTTATCCTGCTACTGAGAGTGAAGCTCGAGTTTCTATGGAACTATCTTTGCGATGGGCAAAACGGAGTAAGACTGAACATGGTGATAATCCGTCTGCATTATTTGGTATCATTCAAGGCGGTATGTATGAGGGACTTCGGGACTTATCATTGTGCGGACTCGAAGATATTGGTTTTGATGGTTATGCTATTGGTGGTTTATCAGTCGGTGAACCAAAAGATGAGATGATAAAAGTGCTTGACCATACCACAGACCAAATTCCCGCGGATAAACCTCGCTACTTGATGGGAGTAGGTAAACCAGAAGATATTGTGGAAGCTGTTCGCCGTGGTATTGATATGTTCGATTGTGTGATGCCCACGCGAAATGCCCGCAACGGCCACATGTTTATTACCAGCGGTGTGGTCAAAATTAGGAACGCGGTTCATAAAACTGATACGGGACCATTAGACGAAAAATGTGATTGTTACACTTGTAAAAATTATTCTCGGTCATATCTACATCACTTGGATAAATGTAATGAGATTCTTGGTGCACGTTTAAATACCATTCATAACTTGCGTTACTACCAACGTATTATGCAAGGTTTGCGAGATGCCATTGCCATTAATGAGCTTGATGTATTTGTCGCTAAATTTTACGCAGAAAAAGAGTTGCCTGTGCCTCAGTTGAAAAACTAACGGGTATTAACATAATTAAAATTTACAAAAAATAGGGGAATTTATGAGTTTATTTATATCCAATGCGTATGCGCAAGATGCTGGTGGTTCAGCAGGTGGCGGTTTCGAAATGTTGATCATGCTAGGCGTGTTTGGTCTTATTTTTTATTTTATGCTTTATCGTCCACAAGCTAAGCGTGTTAAAGAGCACAAAAACCTAGTCACTTCCTTAGGCAAAGGTGATGAGGTGCTCACTCAAGGTGGAATGCTGGGTAAAATTGTAAAAGTGTCTGATGAGAAAGATTTTATCGAGATTGCTTTGAATGATAGTACTAATATTGTCATTCAAAAATCTGCAGTTTCAGCGGTATTGCCAAAAGGTACCATGAAAGCAATATAAATATAGCGTGAATAAGGGGCTAAGAAGCCCCTTTTTATTGGAAGAATGTAAGGAATTTTTTGTGTTAAATCAAACTCCGCTATGGAAGTACATATTGGTAATATTTGTGGTCGGCATCTGTGCTTTATATGCTTCTCCAAATTTGTATGGCGAGGATCATGCAGTACAAATTTCCGCAGGTAAAAACGCCGTTGTTAATGCTGCTGTAGTTGAAAAGGTGACCGCTGAGCTGGCTGCTGCTAATATTTCTAGTAAAAGTATTGTGCTAGAAAATGAACAAATTCTTGTTCGTTTGATTGATTCGGATACTCAGTTAATCGCCCGTGAAAAAATCGAAAAAGCTTTAGGTGATGATTATTTTGTGGCAATGAATTTAGCTCCAGATACACCCGCTTGGTTAGAAAGTTTAGGTGGCACACCAATGAAGCTTGGCTTAGATTTGCGTGGTGGTGTGCACTTTTTGATGGAGGTAGATATGAAATCTGCTCTGTCTAAAACACTAGAAGATATGGTGGACGATTTTCGTACCGCTTTACGTGAAGAGGGTATTCGTTACCGCACCGTAAAACAGTTAGATGATGGTGTCGAAATTTACTTCCGTGATCAAGATACCTTGGATGAAGCAGAGTTTTTCCTTAAAAATCGTAATCGTGATTTGGTTTTTGTTGAAAGAAGTGGATTGATTATCTTTGCCAATATGTCTGACCAAAAACTAGCTGAAACTCGAGATTATGCGGTAAAACAAAACATCACCATTATCCGTAACCGTGTAAACCAATTGGGAGTTCTTGAGCCTACCGTTCAAAAGCAAGGACCAGATCGAATTGTGGTTCAACTTCCCGGTATCCAAGACACCGCAAAAGCAAAAGAAATACTCAATGCCACTGCAACACTAGAATATCGTGAAGTCGACCTTGAGAATGACGTACGTGATGCTATTAATGGCCGTGTACCTGCTGGCTCTGAACTATTACCCTATGACAAAGGTGGGCCACAATTACTTAAGAAAAAAGTTATTGTTGCGGGTAGTTCAATCATCGATGCCAACAGTGGTGTAGACCAATATGGTATGCCTAAGGTCTCTATCTCACTTGACTCCAAAGGTGGTGCCAAGATGCTCAACTTTACTAAGCGAGCAGTGGGCAAACCAATGGCGGTGGTCTTTATTGAATTTAAAGCCACTGATGAACGAGACGAAAATGACAAGCTGATTTTTGAAGAGAAGAGGCGTGTTATTAGTGTTGCCAACATCAATGGTGTATTTAGTAATGCATTTGAAACAACTGGGTTAGATTCTCCACAAGAAGCTTATGATTTAGCTTTATTGTTGAGAGCGGGTGCTTTGATTGCACCCATTCAAATTATTGAAGAGCGAACGGTTGGCCCAAGTTTAGGTCAAGAAAACATTGACTTAGGCACAAAAGCGATTGTTTATGGCTTCATCGCAGTACTTATTTTTATGGTGATCTATTACAAAAAATTCGGCTTAGTTGCCAATGTTGCTTTAACACTTAACCTAGTCATGATTATTGGCATTATGTCGATGGTTACAGGTGCCACACTTACATTGCCTGGTATGGCTGGTATAGTCTTGACTGTAGGTATGGCAGTCGATGCTAACGTACTGATATTTGAAAGAATACGTGAAGAAATTAAAGATGGACGAAGTCCACAACAAGCTATTCATCACGGCTATGACAGTGCGTTTTCGACCATATTAGATGCCAACATTACCACCTTTATTGTGGGCCTGATTTTGTTTGCTGTAGGCACTGGTCCGATAAAAGGTTTCTCTATTACCTTGATGATAGGGATTATCACTTCAATGTTTACTGCAATCATTGTGACTCGTGCAATCGTTAATGCATGGTGGGGCGGTAAACGTCTGACCAAGTTGTCAATTTAGGAGTGCCAACATGCAAATATTAAATATGAAAAACACCATTGCCTTTATGTCGTTAAAAAAACCAGCGGCATTCTTGTCGATGTTTTTGATTATTGGTTCGCTAACTTCTTTAGCCATTAACCAATTGAATTGGGGGTTAGACTTTACTGGCGGTACTCAAATTGAAGTCGGTTATGAACAAACTGCAGATTTAGTACAAATACGTAAGCTACTTGAAGCATCAGATTTCAACGATGCAGTAGTACAAAACTTTGGCAGTAGCCAAGATGTACTCATACGTTTAGCTTCGCGTGAGGGTGTCAAACCGTCTGAGTTAGGTGACGCAGCGATTAGAGTGTTAAAAGAGGCAGACAGTAGCGCAGAAATGCGTGGCAGTTCTTACGTAAGTTCTAGTGTTGGTGAAGAACTAACAGAACAAGGTGGGCTTGCTATGCTGGTGGCTCTAATCTGTATCCTTATATATGTTGCGTTACGTTTTGAATGGCGTTTTGCTTTGGGTTCAGTAGCCGCGTTAACTCATGATGTGATCCTTACTTTGGGGCTATTTTCGGTGCTTGGTCTAGAGTTTGATTTAACTGTTTTGGCTGCGGTACTTGCGGTAATCGGTTATTCACTTAACGATACCATCGTGGTGTGTGATCGGATTAGAGAAAACTTTCGCAAAATAAGAAAAGGTGAGTCAGAGGAAATTATCAATATTTCTCTTACACAAACCTTGAACCGAACCATCATTACGTCTTTGACGACTATCTTAGTATTACTTGCTCTGTTTTTTGTTGGTGGCGCGACCATTCATGGTTTTGCAACCGCCTTATTATTTGGTGTAGTAATCGGTACATATTCCTCGATATATGTTGCCAGCTTGGTCGCTCTTACATTAGGCATCAGCAAAGAAGACTTAATGCCTACTGAAATAGAAAAAGAAGGTGCTGACCAAGACCCTATGGTTTAGGTCGTTAGAAACAAATATTTTAAACTAAGTTGGATCTACACTCACAGAAAAGAATGTTTTTGTGAGTGTAGACTATGTGCTTGGCACATAACTCCTTATACCCTGTGTTCTGTTTTTTGCACAAGCTACCCAGTTTCCTTGATTAAGTATTTTTTTTATTCGGAAACATACTTTCTAACAGTTTGTACACCCACCCATTGCTCTAAATAGGGTATATTTTGTGGCTAATCATATTCACAATATAACATCAGGAAATTTTATGACCGCATTGACCGGACGTAACAAATATTTCGTCCTTTTGATTGGCGCTAGCATATTGTTAAATGCTTGTGGTTCAACTAATAAATCCAAGTCTGTGGTTATATCAACCGAGCCCGAACCGCAAAGCGAAATAGTAAAAAGTCCTATCGATAAACGAGAATATACGTCCATTTTGCTTGATAACCAGTTAGAAATTATGCTGGTATCTGATCCAAGTATTGAAAAGTCAGCAGCTGCATTAAGCGTCGCTGTTGGGTCTTTGCAAGAGCCAACAGAGTTTGGGGGCTTAGCTCATTACTTAGAACATATGTTATTTTTAGGCACAAAAAGTTTTCCTAAAGTAGGTAATTATGGTGAATTTGTTACTCGTAATGGTGGCAGCCAAAATGCTTACACTCAGTTAGACCATACTAATTATATGGTAGCGGTTAATAACGATGCCTATGACGAAGCTTTGTCACGTTTTAGCGGATTTTTCTATGAAGCCACATTAGATGAAAGTTATGCTGATAAAGAGCGAAATGCAGTGCATTCTGAGTGGACAATGAAAAGCCCAAATGATTGGGTCATCTTGGAACAGCTTAATGGTTTAACACTTAACCTTGAACACCCTGTATCGCAGTTTAATTGGGGCAACTTAGATTCATTATCTGATAAACAAAACAATAAGTTACATACTGCTTTGGTGAACATGTACCACACTTATTATTCAGCTAACTTAATGAAAGGTGCGATGATCAGCAATTTGCCCCTTGCAGATATGAAAAAACTGGCAAAACAGCATTTTGGTCAAATACCAAATAAAAATACCACACGTCCGGAAATGTCAGTTGCAGTAGCTAAACCTGAACACTTAAAAAAATTGATCCACTACATTCCACAAACGGAAATGAAACAATTACGCATAAATTTTGTGATTGAAAATAATGCAAAACAATTTGCGGTTAAACCCAATGGTTATGTTAACTATTTACTTGCTAATGAAATGCCTGGCACTTTAGCATCGGTATTGCGAGATGCTGGATTGAGTAATGCGGTTTATTCAAACTATGATGCGAATGAATATGGCAATGCAGGCAGTTTCACTTTATATATAGATTTAACTGAAACTGGTGTGCAAAATCGCGATAAAGTCATGGGTGCAGTGCTTCAGTATTTAACGTTATTGCGAGACAAGGGTGTCAACCCTCGATATTTCAACGAGATAAGGCAGTCACTCAATAATAGTTTTCGTTTTAAAGAAAAGACCAATGACTATAATTACGCAATGAAAATTGCTGCTGATTTACAACACATCCCAGCAGAATATGTACTCAGTAGTGCTTATGAATATCAGCGATTTAATCCACAAGCCATCCAAGCAGTTCTTGACCAATTAACTTTGGATAATGCTCGTATTTTTTATATAGATAAAGACCAACAGGGTGAGCTTGGCATGCAATATTTTGCGGGTAAATATAGTGTGCACGATATTAATACTAAGCTAGAGAAAAAGTGGCAGCAGCTTTCTGAACAGTTTACTTTAGCCTTGCCCAGAGCCAATAGCCTGATGCCAGAAAACTTTGATTTAGTTGAGGCTAAATATACTGAGCAACCTATGCAGCTGGTGTCAAAACAAGGGCACATGGTACATCTTGGTCATTCAGAGCTGTTTAAGCAGCCAAAGGGCAGGATTTTGCTAGATTTAAATAGTGGTTTGACTAAATCTACTGCAAAAAATCATGTTTTAGCAGAGCTATTAGACCGAGGTCTACGCCAAACCTTAACCGAGCTTCAATCAGAGGCCGGTGCTGCAGGTATGGGACTTAATACCAGCTTATCTAATGGTTTGTCCCTCACAGCGAGCGGTTTCACAGATAAACAAGGCATTTTGTTGGCAAATGCGTTCAAAAAAATATTAGATTTTGATATTAGTGACAGTGAATTAGGTAACCTAAAAGCTAGTTTTAAATCAGATATTCAAAGCAGTAAGCGACAAATTTTACTTAACCAGTTATTTCCTAAATTCAGTCAAGTGGCGAACTTAGATGAATTTAGTGACGAAGCCTTATTAGCAGAAGTTGACAATATTTTGCCGTCTGAAATCACAGCTTTTAGAGACCAATTGCTAAAACAAGCCAACTTTAGGGTATTTGCTTTTGGTAACTATTCTGAGCGACAAGTGAACCAGCTGTCTGATTTAGTTTTTAATCAACTACCTACGGAGCGTCAAGTATCTGAAGTTTATCAATCACCATTATTACAACCTGAGTTGGGGACAATTTATAGTTGGGAAGAAGATGTGGACATGACAGATATCGGTTTAATTGATGCCTACCTGGCGCCACGAAATGATCTAGACCTAGCATCTGCAAGAGTATTGTCACAGATTATCCGACCTGCCCTGTTCAAACAAATCCGAACTGAAGAGCAGCTAGGTTATGCGGTGGGTTTTTTTGGTCAAACATTTAAAGAACAAATATTGATGGGTTACTATATTCAATCCCCTGTCAAAGGATTAATTGAAGTAGACGAGAGAATAGCAATATTCAGAGAAGGCTTTACCCAGCAATTAGCTGACGTGTCCGCTCAAGAGTTCGCGACCACTAAAAATAGTGTATTGATAACGTTAACTCTACCAGCGAAAAATTTGTCCGAAGAGATGGGTAAATTTACTGGTGATTGGCGTGACCAGCAATGGCAATTTGATAGTCGAGAACGACTCATCACGGCAATTGAAAAAGTGACTTTGGATGATGTAATAAATCTTTATAATCGTATCGAAGACGGTAAGGAATTTGGTCAAGTACTTATTCAAATGCGTGGTACTAAATTTGCTGATAAAGCTTTTATTGAACCTAAAGGAACAATTAAGATTACCGATATCGACAGCTTCCATCAGCAGCTTGGTCAGTGAGCTTTTGTTTTTTAATCTGTTCTTAACTTAATTATTTTTTAGATATATTGAATACTTTGAGATTAGGAATAAATATGAAATTCTTAAAAGTAGTGGTGTTATTTAGTTTTGTTCTAGTCGCAAACAGTTGTACGGTTATTGGAATATTTGCTGATATAGCTATCCAGAGCGCATCGGATGATAATATTGAAAGGCGCACTGGGCATAGAAGTAGAAGTGAAATTAAACCATTTTTCACCAAAAAAGGACTCGAACAAGATGTTAAATTTGTAAGAACTCTAATGGCTAAACTACCCGAAGAAAAGGAAGACCTGACCCTCAATAAGTAAATAAGGAACCAGTTCTAGTTTGCAAAAATGTGTTAAATAGCCAACAACAATGTTATTCATCTAAATATTGTGAAAACATGTATATTGCAGATAACATTATTGAAGTGGATGAGGCCAAATTAAGTAAAGAGTAGCAAATAGTAGCAAATAGTAGCTAAGAATAGACAGTTTGTTACATTATGGTATTCTTAAATTTCTTGGTGAACGGGGTGAATTCGACAGATGACAAATAAGGTTATGACATGGGTTTTGATAATGGCGCTGTTAATCAGCCAGTCATATGCCTACTCATCTGTACCTTGTGAGTCGAATGGCCCTGCTAGTAGTCAGCACAATGGTCACACCACCTCCAATAGTTCGGTCACCATGCAGCACAACCAGCCCATGCAAGACATGCCTGATCATAAAGAACATGATACGCAGCAAAAACAAATATCTATGGAGTGCTGCGACCAAGACTGTAGCTGTCTCTCAGGAACTTGCGCTTCCGTCACACTCACCCATGCCGCTTCCACTGCTGCTTTAAACACGGCTTCAGACCCCTCAGTTTATTACCTGTTTATACTACAAGACGCATTTCTGCCGTCATTGCTTAAACCTCCCATTTTTAGTTAACACGGGATAGATCCGTGTTTGAAATGGCGAGTATTCTTTTGTTAGCTGGCAGTTTTGCCGACTTTATTTTGATATTAATACCCTAGTATTTTTGAGTTTTTCAAAACTAGGCACCATGGATTACCCATGCAATATATTCACATATTCTATTTTTCGCAATTATCGTTACGCTTGTTCGTCATGTTGATTAGTACCTTATCCTTTAGTGTGTATGCAAGTATAAGTATGCATGACGCAGTTAAAATAGCGATCCAACATGACCCATGGTTAATAGGCAATCAGCTTCAAGAAAGGGCGCTAAGAGTAGCGAGTAAAGGAGCAAATAATTTGCCAGATCCAACACTTTCGATGGGACTGTTAAATTTACCTTCAGATGGTTTTGCATTTGACCAGGAGCCTATGACACAAATTAAAGTAGGGTTAGCTCAAACCTTTCCACGAGGAGATAGTTTAGCTATCAAGCAAAAACAGCTAAGTTTTCAAGCAGATCAACATCCATATCAGCGAGAGGATCGCAAAGCAAAAATACAGGTAGCGGTATCACAACTTTGGTTAGATACCATTAAAGCCGATCAAACTATTCGTTTAATTGGACGTGACCGAGTGCTTTTTGAACAATTAGTCGATATAGTAAAAGCAAGTTATTCATCTGCCCAAGGAAATACTCGTCAACAAGATGTGATAAGTGCACAACTTGAGCTAGCCAGACTAGATGATAGGTTAACTGCCGTGAGTAGTCAGCGAGATATCGCTCTTACAAACTTGTCAGAATGGCTTTCCCCATCCGCTCAGCGGGCAGTATTCAAAACGTTTGCAGAAAATACTTCAACTCCACTACCTTTCCCCCCCAAAAAACTGACAGACGATATTAAGGTACTTTTACAAAAAGAAGATACCACGGGATTGTTGCAATTATTAACTCAGCACCCAGCCTTACTTGCTATCGAACAATCAGCTAAAGCAGGAAACACTGCGGTCCGCCTAGCCAAACAAAGGTATAAACCTCAATGGGGTGTAAATGCTAGTTATGCCTATCGCGATGAAAGCCAGCTTGGCCAGAGCCGTGCTAACTTCTTTTCTATTGGTATTACAGTAGATGTTCCTATATTTGGTTATGCTAAACAAGACAGTGAAGTGGCGGCCTCTCGCCTAACAGCCGAAGTGATAGAAACTGACAAACGTCTATTACAACAAAGAATGTTAGCCCAAATGTTGAGTCTCTATCAGCAAGAAGTTCGTTTTGTGCAGCGTGAAGAAGGGTTTTTGAGCGCTATATTGCCACAAGTTCAAGAGCAAGCTGATGCGTCTTTGTCAGCTTATACCTCTGATGATGGGAATTTTTCTGAGGTGATGCGCGCACGAATCGCTCAACTAAATGCGCAAATAGATTTGATCGATATTCAAATCGAAAAGTTTAAAATACGCATGCAACTTGGGTATTTCTTGGAAGGCCATACAAACTTATACAACAAGAGAGAATATTGATGAAAACGCTATATGCCGTCATTGTCGGTGGAGTGGTCGGTACAATATTAACTACTACTATCTATTCACAGTTAATATCCCAGGAAATGAATATACCAATGCCCGCTAGTGCAGATCCCATTTATTGGGTGGCACCCATGGATCCTAATTTTCGACGTGATGTGCCCGGAAAATCACCCATGGGCATGGAATTAGTGCCTGTTTTTGCAGACTCTTCCAAAGACACAGATCTTGGTGTGGTTCGTATCTCGCCAAATGTTATTAATAATTTAGGTGTGAGGACCGCAAAGGTTAAGCTAGATATACTTCAGGAGACCATAAAAACAGTAGGTTATGTGCAGTACAATGAAAACAATCTGTTGCATGTACATCCTCGTGTTGAAGGCTGGATTGAAAAACTTTATATCAAAGCGGCAGGTGAGCAGGTAAATAAAGGCGAGCCTCTGTATGCCTTGTATTCACCTGAGCTTGTGAATGCACAAGAGGAATACTTACTGGCAAAAAGGCGTAACAATCAAGAATTAACGTCAGCGGCAGAAAGTCGCTTATTAGCATTACAAATGCCCAAAGAAACCCTAAGGCGACTTAAAAGTACTCAAGTGGTACAACAAACTATCGTATTTAACGCACCGCAATCCGGCGTGATAGATAATCTAGATATTAGAGAAGGATTTTACGTAAAGCCCGGTACCACTTTAATGTCTATTGGTGCATTGGATGATGTATGGGTTAAAGCTGAGGTGTTCGAACGTCAAGCTGCTCAGGTTAAAGTCGGTCAGTTGGTCACTATGACTCTGGGTTTTGTACCAGGCAAAACATGGCAAGGGCAGGTCGATTATGTGTATCCCACCCTTGATGCTCAAACGCGCACTTTAAAGGTGAGGTTGCGTTTTGATAATGTTGATATGTTACTAAAGCCAAATATGTTTGCTCATGTCATCATTCATACTGACTCTGGACAGCAAACGTTAATGGTGCCTAAGGAAGCTGTTATTCGCACTGGCACTCAAAATCGAGTGGTATTAGTGATGGGGCAAGGGCAATACAAATCTGTTGCGGTGATCCTAGGACAGGTTACTAATAAGTCTGCGCAAATATTGGGTGGTGTGAAAGAAGGTGAACAAATAGTGGTCTCAGCGCAGTTTTTATTGGACTCTGAGAGTAGTATCCATTCTGATTTTATGCGTATGTCAGCTATCACTGCAGAAGAGCATCAACATCATCAAGAAAATCAAGATGATAAAGCTCATCATGAAAACCATGAAAGCCAAGAAAACTATGAAAGCCAATTTGACTCAGCCAATGTTGAGGGGGTTATTAACCAAATTAACGTTCAGACTCGCGTGGCTAATATTAGCCGTGGGCCTATTGAAAAGTGGGAGCGAGGCCCAGCAACTCTAGATTTTGTTTTTTCTGAACGTGTATTTCTGAACGAACTACAGCAAGGTGACAAAATACGTTTCACGTTTGAAATTAAAAACGGTGACTTCTTGATTATTGACTATGTACTAATTCTTCAAGAGCAAGAGCAAGAGCAAATGCAGGGACATAACCATGATTGAACGAGTTATTCATTGGTCAATTACGAATAGATTTTTTGTGTTGCTGACTACTTTTATTATTATTGGCTTTGGATTATTTGCACTTCGAAATACACCCGTTGATGCTTTACCTGATCTGTCTGATGTGCAAGTGATTATTAAAACCAATTACCCCGGACAGTCACCTCAAGTTGTCGAAGATCAAGTGACATACCCTCTTACTACTGCCATGTTATCTGTTCCGGGTGCCAAAACAGTGCGTGGTTTTTCGTTTTTTGGTGACTCCTTTGTATATATTATATTTGATGATAAAACTGACCTTTACTGGGCACGTAGTAGGGTCATGGAGTATTTGTCACAAGTATCACCCCGCCTACCAGCTGCGGCAAAACCGCAACTAGGTCCTGATGCAACGGGTGTGGGCTGGATTTACTTATATGCACTTGTAGACAGAACTGGAAAACATGACCTGAGTCAGTTGCGTGCTATTCAAGATTGGTTTCTTAAATTTGAATTACAAACTGTATCTGGGGTATCAGAAGTCGCTTCGATTGGGGGCATGGTCAAACAATACCAAATTATAGTCGACCCAGATAAATTACGAGCATATGGCATTCCATTAAGTCTTATTCAGCTAGCCATCAAACAGGGTAATCAAGAAGTGGGCGCTTCTGTTATCGAGATGGCTGAAGCCGAGTATATGGTCAGTGCTTCTGGATATATTCAATCAATTCAAGACTTAGCCCTTATTCCTCTGGGGATCAATAATAGAGGAACACCCTTATTACTCAGAGACGTTGCAGATATTCGTGTTGGTCCACAGATGCGCAGAGGCATTGCAGAGCTTAATGGTGAAGGCGAAGTCACAGGTGCTGTAGTGGTGATGCGTTTTGGTGAAAATGCACAACAAACCATTGCTGGGGTAAAACAAAAATTAGACACATTAAAAGACAGTTTGCCTGAAGGAGTCGAAATAGTGACGGTGTATGATCGTTCAGATTTGATTACTCGAGCTGTGGAAAATCTATGGTCTAAACTAGGCGAAGAGCTGCTGATTGTTGCTTTAGTTTGTGCTGTATTTTTGTTTCATATCCGTTCCTCAATTGTAGCTGTTATCAGTTTGCCTATAGGCATTCTTGTGTCATTCATCATTATGTATTGGCAAGGGGTCAACGCCAATATTATGTCGCTAGGGGGCATTGCCATCGCAATTGGTGCTATGACTGATGGTGCGATAGTGATGATTGAGAATATGCATAAACATATGGAAAAAACACCTCTCACTAATGAAAATCGTTGGCAGGTGGTGGCAAAGTCAGCATCCGAGGTAGGTCCTGCCTTGTTTTTTAGTCTATTGATTATCACCGTGAGTTTTTTACCAGTATTTATTTTAGAAGCACAGGAAGGTAAGATGTTTGCCCCCCTTGCCTATACTAAAACTTATGCAATGGCGGCGTCAGCAGGCTTAGCTATTACCCTTGTGCCCGTGCTGATGGGATATTTTATTCGCGGTAAAATCGTGAGTGAAAAAAAGAACCCACTCAACCGGTTGTTAGTGGCCATTTACTTACCTGTTTTACGACTCGTTTTGAATTACCCAAAGTTTACAGTGTTGATTACCTTGCTTATTGCTGTGGTGGGTTTTTATCCTATCAACAAACTCGGTAGTGAGTTTATTCCTCCTTTAGATGAAGGAGATTTAATGTATATGCCAACTACTTATGCCGGTTTATCAATAGGTAAGGCACGTGAGCTGTTACAACAAACTGATAAGCTAATTGCTACGGTTCCTGAAGTAGAACATGTATTTGGAAAAATTGGGCGCGCCGAAACAGCTACTGATCCTGCTCCACTGACAATGATTGAAACTTTTATTAAGCTCAAACCTAAAGAATTGTGGCGTGAAGGTATGACAACCGAAAAATTGCGTGAGATGTTGAATGAGCTGGTGCAGTTTCCAGGGTTAACCAACGCTTGGGTGATGCCAATAAAAACCCGTATTGATATGCTTGCTACAGGAATTAAAACACCTGTTGGTATCAAGGTAGCAGGGGGTGACTTGGGTATTATTCAACGAATCGGACAAGATATAGAACAAATTCTTTCTCAGCTGCCAGGCACCGCTTCAGTATATTCGGAAAGGGTGGTGGGTGGTCGTTATATAAAAATTGATATTAAGCGTGAACTAGCCTCTCGTTATGGATTAAATATTGCGGATGTGCAACAAGTCATATCTACTGCTATTGGAGGAGTGAACGTATCTGAATCGGTAGAAGGTTTGGAGCGTTATCCTATCAACTTACGTTACCCACAAAGTTATCGGGATTCGCCGGAACAACTTGCCTTATTGCCTGTTGTCACACCAAGTGGACAACGCATCGCCCTGGCGGATGTAGCTGAAATTTACATAGAAGATGGCCCGCCTGGTATAAAAAGTGAGAATGCGCGAATAAACGGTTGGACCTACATTGATATTAAAGATATTGATGTTGGAAGCTATGTTGAAAATGCAAAGCAGTTATTATCTAAAGAATTAGACCTGCCGACGGGTTATAGCTTAAATTGGGCTGGTCAATATGAATATATGCAACGGGCTAAAGAGAAGTTGGCCTATGTATTGCCTCTAACCTTAGCGATAATTGTTATTTTGTTATATCTCAGTTTTCGCAGTTTTGTTGAAGTCGCCATTATTATAGGAACTTTACCTCTGGCACTAATTGGCGGCATTTGGTTGTTGTATATAGAAAACTTCAACCTATCTGTTGCATCCGGTGTTGGTTTTATCGCACTGGCCGGCGTGGCAGCAGAGATCGGTGTGATTATGTTGGTTTATCTCAATCAGTCCTACAATAAATTGATACAAACGCACCAAAAAAACCTCACTAAACCTAGTCTGGAAGAGTTGATCGATACGGTAATGCAGGGGGCTGGACTTAGAGTGAGACCCGTTATGATGACAGTTGCCACAATTATGATAGGCCTATTACCAGTTTTATATGGCTCTGGTACAGGTTCAGAAGTCATGAGCCGTATCGCTGCTCCTATGGTAGGCGGAATGGCGAGCGCTCTTTTGCTGTCATTGATTATTGTGCCTGTTGTTTATTTGTTATGGCGCAAACAAGCTATAAAATGAAAAATATAAAAATAGGAAAGTGTATACCCAAAAATTTTGGGTCTGCATGACGGTAGCAAGGAGATGAAGTATTACAAAATCAGGCTCTTAATGTTGCTTAGATAATTAATTGAGGTATTGGATAAAAAAAATAAAAAACAATAAAATTGTTTACCACATAGGGTCAAGAATTTTACATTCCAATTTTCAGAATTTTTTTATTCTTCCTATAGCCAAAATCATTGGGATTATATGGAACGAATACATGAAACAGGCAGTTAGTTTTCAGAGCAAAAGATGTAAAAAAGGCGAGCTAATGCTCGCCTTGAAAATTTGTGTAAATCTTACTTCAAGTGTTTCACTAAAATTTGTACAACTTTAGGGCTACCTGCCACGATTTCGCCTTTATGCATGGGGTCGTTACCACCAGAAAAGTCTGTAACCAATCCACCAGATTCACGCACCATCAATTCACCGGCTGCCATATCCCAAGGTTTTAGTCCACTCTCCCAATAACCGTCATAACGGCCGGCTGCAACATAAGCTAAATCTAAAGCTGCAGAACCACTGCGACGTATATCGCCTGATTGCATGAATATTTTATTGAAACTTTCTAAATACTGAGGCAATTTGGTTTTATTTTTGAAAGGGAAAGATGTGGCTAGTATAGTTTGGCTTAACTCTTTAGCTTTACTGGCGCGTATTCGAAAACCGTTAAGCTGTGCACCTGCACCTCTGCTAGCTGTAAATAACTCGCCACGTATGGGGTCAAATATAACACTTTGATCTAGGCGGCCCTTATGCATTAAGGCAATGGATACCGCAAAGTGAGGAATGCCTTTAATAAAATTAGTGGTTCCATCTAATGGGTCTATTACCCATTTAAAGTCATTGTCACCCTCAACCACGCCACCTTCTTCACCCACAAAACTGTGTTCTGGGTAGGATAACTTGATTTTGTGAATTATGGCTTTTTCGGCCTCCCTGTCAATACGAGTGACGTAATCGTTGTCGCCTTTTGCTTCAGTTTGCAAGTCAGTCTGATTATCAAACCCATTAGCAATGATGTTGCCCGCTGCCCGTGCAGCACGGATCGCTATATTAAGCATAGGATGCATAGTAAACCACCAATTTTAAAAGAACATTAAATATAACTTTGCAAGATATATATATAAACTGCCAAGCCAAAAAATCGCCGCGTAGTGTACCAAAAAAGCTTAATTAAGCAATCAAAATATTTTTGATATACTCCTTATTAGTCCCCACGTTACGAGATATATCGTTGCTTGATCTACCTTGTATTATGTTGAAACGTCATTTTGAGGTAAGTTGGATATATGCTATTGTTCGCGACCAAAAGTGACTTGCAACTCAAAAGACAATACTCAATATGTTAGAAAACATTCGCATCGTTTTAGTTAACACATCCCATACGGGTAACATTGGTTCAGCAGCTAGAGCGATGAAAACAATGGGACTAAGTCAGTTGGTATTGGTTGATCCAGTTTCTGCACCAGATGGCAAGTCCATTGCGCTAGCTGCAGGCGCTGGGGATGTATTGGCTAATGCAAAGATTGTAAGTACGTTGTCCGAAGCTGTGGCTGGTTGTGGCTTAGTGATCGGCACCAGCGCTCGGTCACGTACATTATCTTGGCCGATGTTAGAGCCAAGAGGCTGTGGTGAGAAGATGATTAGTGAATTACCTAATTACCCAGTTGCTTTGGTATTCGGGCGTGAAAATAATGGATTAAGTAACGATGAACTGCAGTTATGTCAGTTTCATGTGTGTATTCCTGCTAATCCAGATTATAGTTCTTTAAACTTAGCAGCAGCTGTTCAAACTTTATGTTATGAGCTTCGGATGGCTTACTTAAATCTATCACGTAGCCAACACCCAGAAAATCATCCTGAAGACACTGAATATCCGCTTGTCGAGGATCTTGAGGGTTTTTATAGTCATTTGGAACAAACCCTCATTAAAACGAATTTCATCATTGCCAAACATCCCGGTATGGTAATAGCCAAATTACGACGTCTCTATAATCGGGCACGTCCAGAGACACAAGAACTGAATATATTGCGCGGTATCTTGGCGTCGGTCGACAAATATATCAAAAACCGAGAGCAGTAGGTTAATTATGTTCAGCAGAATGAAAGAAGATGTTCAGAGTGTATTTCATCGTGACCCTGCCGCACGCAATACTTTGGAGGTTGTCACTAATTATCCGGGTTTGCACGCGGTTTGGTTTCACCGTCTAAGCCATAGATTGTGGAAAGCAAACTGGCAATGGCTTGCACGTTCTATTTCTACTTTTTCTCGTTGGTTAACGGGCATTGAAATTCATCCTGGTGCAAAACTTGGTCGACGATTTTTTATCGACCACGGCATGGGTGTCGTTATTGGTGAAACAGCAGAAATTGGTAACGATGTGACCTTGTATCATGGCGTCACACTGGGTGGTACTAGTTGGACGGCAGGTAAACGGCACCCTACTTTGGAAGATAACGTGGTGGTTGGTGCTGGTGCAAAAGTACTGGGTCCAATTACTATGCACAAAGGCGCAAAAATAGGTTCAAACTCAGTGGTGGTGCGTGATGTACCAGAAAACGCAACGGTAATAGGTATTCCTGGCCGCGTTGTAGCCCAGCAGAACAAACCAGAAGCGCCAACTGACGGTGAGCGTCAAAAAATAGCAAAAAAGTATGGTTTTGATGCGTATGCAGTAGCAACAGATAATCCTGACCCAATAGCTCACGCAATTGGGGTGATGGTGGATCATGTTCATCTCGTTGATAAAAAAGTTGAAGAAATGTGTTTAGCAATTAATAAGATGGGTGGTGACGTCTGTGGTAAATCATTACCTACTTTAGAGCTAGAAGACTTCTCAGATGGTGAGCATGTGGAAGATATTAAAAAAGTCAGTGAAGCCTTCGACCCCAAGATATAACACAAAGCTAATACTTGACTAAAACACAAGGTTAAATACTTGACTAAACTACAGGGTTAAATACTTGACTAAAATAGTCAGGTATGTAATTGTTGTTATCTGTATTGGTAATAGGTTAATAACAATGAAATTGACTTCTAAAGGTCGTTACGCAGTGACAGCTATGTTGGATGTGTCTTTACATTCACAACGTGGGCCTGTCTCCTTAGCTGATATATCCGAGCGTCAAGAAATTTCTTTGTCCTATCTTGAACAACTTTTCTCTCGTTTACGTAGAGAGAAGTTAGTGAATAGTGTTCGCGGTCCTGGTGGTGGTTACAAGTTGGGTCGCGTAGCTAATGAAATATCGATTGGTGAAGTCATTCGAGCAGTAAATGAGTCTGTTGACGCGACTAAGTGTCAGGGCCAAGGAGCTTGTCAAGGTGGCGAACGTTGTCTGACCCATAATTTATGGGAAGGCCTTAGCGACAGGATCAGTATATTTTTAGATGGCATCACTTTAGGCGAGCTTATGCTGCAGCATGATGTGAAACAAGTAGCCGAAAGACAAGACAAACATAAACATCTTAATCAATTAGCAGCAAACGAAATCTCTATCAGTTTGCAGCTTTAGCGGAGTAAAAAATGAGCGAATTAAAGCTTCCCATCTATCTGGATTATTCATCAACTACACCAGTCGACCCTCGTGTAGCAGCCAAAATGGCAGACTGCTTAACTTCTGATGGCATATTCGGTAATCCTGCATCTCGTTCCCACAAATTTGGCTGGGTAGCAGAAGAAGCAGTCGATATTGCTCGTAACCAAATTGCTGATTTGGTCAATGCTGACCCAAGAGAAATTGTTTTCACTTCAGGTGCGACTGAATCCAACAATCTTGCGATTAAAGGTGCTGCTAATTTTTATGGTAAAAAAGGCAAACACCTAATAACTCTCAAGACTGAGCATAAAGCCGTGCTTGACACCATGCGCCAGCTAGAGCGTGAAGGTTACGAAGTCACTTACATGGATCCAGAACCAAATGGTTTAATCTTGTTAGACAAGCTAATTGCAGCCATTCGCCCTGAAACTATTTTAGTCAGTATCATGCATGTAAACAATGAAATTGGTGTTATCCAAGATATTGCCGCTATTGGTGAAGTATGTCGTGAACGGAAAATTTTGTTTCATGTTGATGCGGCACAAAGCACTGGTAAAGTTCCCATCGATTTACAAACAATGAAAGTCGATTTAATGTCGTTTTGTGCCCACAAAACATATGGTCCTAAAGGCATCGGAGCTTTGTTTGTTCGTCGTAAGCCACGCATACGCCTGGAAGCGCAGATGCACGGTGGGGGTCATGAACGTGGAATGCGTTCTGGTACTATGGCAACTCATCAAATAGTCGGTATGGGCGAATCATTCCGGATTGCTAAACAAGATATGGGTGCTGAAAATGAACGTCTAATGATGTTACGTAACAAATTATGGAACGGCATCAAAGATATGGAAGCAGTATATTTAAATGGTGATATGGAAAGCCGTATCGCAGGTAATTTGAATGTTAGTTTTGCTTACGTTGAGGGCGAGTCTTTAATTATGGCCCTGAAAGATATGGCTGTGTCTTCTGGTTCTGCTTGTACATCTGCTAGCTTGGAGCCTTCATACGTGCTTCGTGCGTTAGGATTGAGTGACGAATTAGCACATAGCTCTATCCGTTTCACTACGGGACGCTTTACTACTGAAGCTGAAATCGATTATGTGATTGGTGTAATACGTAATGCCATAGATAAATTACGTGATATGTCGCCACTTTGGGATATGTACAAAGAAGGCATCGACATAAGCAAAGTAGAGTGGGCTCACCACTAGATAGTTCACTTAGAACAGAGTTAACCAATGGTTAGCTCTGTAACGATTTAGTAATTAATATTTACGTACTGCAGCGAGATCTGTTTCAGCACATAACCAAAAAAGGTAAAATATCATGGCTTATAGCGAAAAAGTAATAGACCACTACGAAAATCCACGTAACGTCGGTGGTTTTGATAAGAACGATCCTTCAATTGCAACCGGCATGGTCGGCGCACCTGCTTGTGGTGATGTAATGAAGCTACAATTAAAAATTGATGCGAATGGTATTATCGAAGATGCTAAATTTAAAACTTATGGTTGCGGTTCGGCTATTGCCTCGAGCTCATTAGTTACTGAATGGGTCAAAGGAAAGTCCATTGATGAAGCTTCTACCATTAGCAACATGGATATTGCTGAAGAGTTAGCTTTGCCTCCAGTAAAGATCCATTGCTCTATTCTGGCTGAAGATGCCATAAAAGCAGCAGTTGCAGATTATAAAAGCCGTCAAGTTTAAATAAAAATAAGTTAACTAAGTAGGAGTAGCTAGTGGCAATTACTGTATCTGATACGGCAGCATTACGTGCTAAAACATTTCTTGAAAATAGAGGATCTGGATTAGGGTTGCGTCTTGGTGTTAAAACCACTGGCTGTTCTGGCTTAGCTTATGTGCTCGAGTTTGTTGACGGCGTGAATGCCGACGATAAACTATTTGAAGATAATGGTGTAAAAATCATTATTGATGGTAAAAGTTTGGCTTATTTAGATGGTACCCATCTAGATTTTGCCAGAGAAGGCTTGAATGAGGGTTTCCAATTTACCAACCCCAATGCAAACGGTGAGTGCGGCTGTGGCGAAAGTTTTAATGTTTGATGCAATTTTTGTTAAACTCTCGCGCACCTAAATCACATCAATTCTAATTAGTCACAAATGAATTATTTTGAACTTTTTAATATTCCAATTTCTTTTGATGTGGACCTGTCTGCATTGCCACAAACTTACCAGCAGCTTCAGCGCTTAACGCATCCAGATAGATTTGCTAGCGGTAGCGAGCAACAAAAGCTGGTGGCAATTCAAAAAAATGCACAAGTAAATGATGCTTATTCAGTACTTAAATCTCCCTTGGCTAGAGCTGAATACCTCTTAAGTTTACGTGGTATTGATTTGCAACATGAACAACAAACTATAAAAGACACCGCTTTTCTGATGCAACAAATGGAATGGCGAGAAGAGTTATCCGAGATATCAGAGCAAGCTGATCCCTTGAGAGCCCTAGAGTCATTAGAAGACGAAATTAATCAGACGATTAAGAGCGATTTAATTAAGTTACGAAACTTTCTTGAAAGTGACCTAACAGTGGCAGAACAAAGCGCAGCTGATATTATTAGACAACTTAAATTTTCTTATAAAATGTTGTCTGAGATTTTGTTGAAGGAAGACATATTAAGTGATTTTTAATCTTATTTATTGCAACCTAAAAGAAACGAATTAAACCATGGCATTTTTGCAAATATCTGAACCCGGTCAAAGCACCGTTCCTCATCAACGTAAATTAGCAGTAGGTATCGATCTAGGTACCACCAACTCTTTAGTTGCAACTGTGCGCAGTGGTGAAGCACTCACATTACCTGACACGCAAGGTAGACATTTGTTACCTTCTGTAGTTAGGTATTTAATCGATGACGAGGTGATTGGACAAGAAGCCAAACAACAGGCGAGTATTGACCCAATTAATACCATTGTGTCAGTTAAGCGTTTTTTAGGCCGTTCTGTAAAAGACATTCAAACGGCTTACCCAAATTTACCTTATCAGTTTACTGACTCTCCATCGCCAGTGATGAAGGTGACATCGGGTAACGTTAACCCTGTTCAAGTATCAGCAAAAATATTGAGTGAATTAAAAAAACGCGCAGAACAAACTTTAGGTGATGAATTACAAGGTGCGGTTGTTACTGTTCCCGCTTATTTTGATGATGCACAACGACAAGGCACAAAAGATGCTGCGGCCCTTGCAGGTTTAAAGATATTACGTTTACTTAACGAACCTACTGCTGCGGCCGTTGCTTATGGTTTGGATGCAGAGCAAGAAGGATCTCAAGAAGGTATTATTGCTGTTTATGATCTAGGTGGTGGTACTTTCGATATTTCTATTTTGCGTTTAAGTAAAGGTGTATTCGAAGTGCTCTCTACCGGTGGAGACTCTGCACTTGGCGGCGATGATTTTGATGCCATATTGGTAGAATACATTCGTCAAAAAAGTGAATTAACTACAGACTTATCAAAAAGTTTGCATCGGATCCTTTTAGATAAGGCCAAAGAAGCTAAAGAAACATTAAGCCATGAGTCAGTGCATACAGTACAATTTAATGATGATGCAGGTACACACCATGAGGTGATGATCAGTATCAACCAATTTGAAAAACTCATCAGTCACCTAGTTAAGAATACTTTACGTGCATGTCGCAGAGCGTTAAAAGACGCTGGACTTGTAAAAGACCAAGTAATTGAAGTTGTCATGGTGGGGGGATCTACCCGTGTACCATTAGTTTGCCAACAAGTTGGTGAGTTTTTTGAGCGCACCCCGCTTACTTCAATTGATCCTGACAAAGTGGTAGCAATTGGTGCCGCCATTCAGGCTGATATTTTAGTGGGTAACAAACCTGACAGCGATATGTTACTGCTGGATGTGTTGCCATTGTCATTGGGTATTGAAACCATGGGGGGGTTGACTGAAAAAGTGATACATAGGAATACCACTATCCCGGTTGCTAAAGCGCAAGAGTTCACCACTTTTAAAGACGGTCAGACTGCCATGATGGTTCATGTGGTTCAGGGCGAACGTGAGTTAGTTAAGGATTGCAGATCCCTAGCCAAATTTACTTTAAAAGGTATCCCACCTATGGCTGCAGGTGCTGCACACATTCGGGTGACCTTTCAAGTAGATGCTGATGGACTTTTAAATGTTAAGGCCATGGAGAAGTCCACAGGCGTACATACTGAAATTCAAGTCAAGCCTTCATACGGATTAGAAGATAGCGAAATCGCTGATATGTTGAAAGCATCAATGGATAACGCACAAGATGATATGCAGTCTCGTATGCTCAAAGAACAACAAGTTGAAGCGGCTAGAGTGCAAGAAAATCTTCAAGGAGCATTAGATTCCGACGGCAAAGCGCTGCTCGAAACATCTGAAATACAAGCGATAGAAGACGGACTTACAAGGCTTAATGAGCTTGCTAAGGGCACAGACAAAGATGCGATCAATGCCGCTATCAAACAAGTAGATAAATTAAGCGAAACATTTGCCCAGAAACGTATGGATCAATCGATCAAAAGCGCCTTCTCTGGACAATCAGTCGACCATATATAACAAATAACTTTACTGAATATTAGGAATCTACGTATGCCACAAGTAATTTTTTTACCTCACGATGAGTTGTGCCCAGATGGTGCTGTTTTAGAAGGTGAAAAAGGCACCTCAGTATTAAACCTTGCTTTGAAAAATGGCATTGGTATTGAACATGCCTGCGAAAAAGTATGTGCTTGCACCACTTGCCACATCATTATACGCGAAGGATTTAGCTCCTTGGATGAAGGTGATGAATTAGAAGAAGACATGTTAGATAAAGCATGGGGTTTAGAACCGGATTCTAGACTAGGTTGCCAAGCTATTATTCAAGATGATGATCTAGTAGTAGAAATTCCTAAATACACAGTTAATATGGTGAGTGAAGGGCATTAGTAATTGACTTGTTATATAATTTTTCTCAATAAAACCAGTTATAAACTGGTTTTTTATTGCCTGAAGACTAACTTCTTTGGTTAATAACTACAATTAACTGTCTATATATACAGGTGTCGTGTTAGTCTAGGACAACATCGTTAATCAAAAGAGAGCAAATTATGACCGTAATCACGCGTTATGTAGTTGAACACAAAGGGGTGGAGAAGTTTGTGACCGCAGATAAAAAAGAAGCCGACCAATACGATAAAATGCTCGATGTTGCAGATAATCTTAGTGAATACATAGAAGGCAAAGGTATCAAGATTGATATGTCTGTGCTTGAAGAGTTGTCTATTATGCTTTCTAAAAACAAAGATTCGTTAAGCAAGCTATTAAAAGGTGTGACTGCGGGTAGTTTATTGACAGAAGAAAAAGCAGACGTCGTGGCTATTGAGCCAAAGAAGGCTAAAAAAAGCTAAAATTAGTCAGCGAATATGTAAATCTTTAAGCGTGTATTTTCAATACTCAGATATATATATAAAATATGTTTAAGCTGATGGAGCTAATAGAAGCGAGCTGTTTGTAAATTTAATTCCCGTAAGTGTTTCGTGCGTGTTTAGAAATTTAACCAGTTCCTTCTATGAGCAGTTATCTTCTCCTAAAATCATACCAAACATGTAGAGCGCTGACAGCCAACCACAACCATTTGGCTAACTGACTAGTCAGTAAATTGATTTGTTATGACGCCAAAATCATAAAAATTACCTATCATAAATTTCTAAAGCAAAGCCCATTAAGAGCTTGTGAAATCAACATTTAAGCATCAAGGCCATTATTACATGACCTTGATAACTGTTTACACTAGTTTAATCTAGGGCTTCACTCAGTTGTTTTTTTAACTGAACTTGCTCAGCCTGAGTCAGCGGTAGGTCAAATTCATTACTCACAATAAATAAATCTTCTGCGCGTTCACCAATGGTTGAAATTTTAGCTTGGTGTAATTTAAATTTAAGTGCAATGAATTGTTCGCTGATGTTCGCGAGTAACCCCGGAGCATCCAGAGCTTCGAGTTCAACCATTGTGGCATTAGTTTGACTGGGGTAAAATCTGACTTTGGTTTTTACATCTAACTGTTTCATTCGACGAGACATCTTACGTCTGTTGATGTGGTCTTGGCCGGGTTTGTTTAACTGAATTTCTACCGCCTCACGTAAGCTATCTAAACGTGATTCTGACGTAATCCTATCGCCGTTTTGTTCAAAAATAGTAAAGCTGTCAAACAAGTAACCATCCTGAGTACGCATAATTTGTGCATCATGAATGGAACAGTTTCGGCTATCTAGGACGGAGGCAATTTGGGCAAACATCATAGATTTGTCTTTACCATATACAATGAGTTCTGCACCAGCTTTGGATGTATTAGCACTAGTGCCAACTTGTAAAAAATCATCTGTCATAGGATGTGCTGCTAAAATTAAATTAGCATGCCACGCAATTTGCGCTGGCTTGAAACGTGCAAAATAGTCATCACTTAAGCGTTGCCAAAACTGTAATATTTGAGTCTCGTTCATGCTATTTTCTAGCATTGAGGCCATCGCTTTAGTTTTATGTTCACTAATTCTGTCTTGTAAAGCTACTTTGCACTCTAGGCCATTGTCTAAGGCTTTTTGAGTAAGTATATATAATTCCCTTAACAATGTAGCTTTCCAATCGTTCCATAAATTGTCATTGGTTGCTCGAATGTCTGCGAGGGTCAACACATATAAGTGGTTTAAATTGTTGTGTGTACGCACCGACTGTGCAAACTCGTTAATAACAGCTGGGTCATAAATATCTCGCCTTTGTGCGATGACAGACATTAACAAGTGACTCTCGACCAACCATCTAATCAGTTCCGTATCTGTGGTATTGACACCATGACGGCGACAAAATTCTTCTACATCTATTGCACCCAGTTTAGAGTGATCACCATTACGACCTTTGCCAATATCATGGAAGATAGCGGCAACGTATAAAAGCTCTGGCTTATCAAGATTTTTGACTATATTGCCACAGCGGGGGAATTCTTTGTTGTCAGGTTGTGAATATTGATGAATGTTTTTTACTAGACGATGAGTATGTTCGTCAACAGTATAGGCGTGAAATAAATCAAACTGCATCATGCCCACTATTTGATCCCACTGTGGAATATAGGCCTGTAAAATGCCGTGCTTATGCATAATATCCCATCCTAATGCAAAGAAATTAGGATGTTTTATTAATTGTAAAAATAGCTCACGACATTCAATTCGTTCTACATAGTATTGCTTACGGAACCGTCTTCTTGCCAAACGCAATTGACGCAAGCAGCTTGAGTGTAAGTCTTTGACTTCTGGGGTATCTGCAATTAGAAGAAGAAACTGTAAAATAGCTTCAGGAGATGCAAAGACGTTCTCATTAGTAGGAGCAATATATCCATCGAGTAATTCAAAATCTGTATTAATTTTGGTTTGTTGTAGAACTTTTAAGTTAAGTACGTCTTGGCTAAAACGTTGCATCAACATTTTATTCAACTCACTGATACGTCTAACGGTTCTAAAAAAAGCTCTCATCATTCGTTCTACTGAATCTTTACCTTCGACGCCATAACCTAGTCGTGATGCAACATCGGTCTGATAGTCAAACAATAAGCGATTTTCGCTACGCCCAGCCACAATATGTAAGGCAAACCTAATTTGCCAAAGGCTTTCTCGACATTCTGTTAATTCGTCAAATTCCTGCTGATTAAAATAACCATGCTCGACTAATTCAGTTCCGGCCATTGCATTAAAGTGTTTCTTGGCAACCCAACCTATTGACTGAATATCTCTTAAGCAGCCAGGGCTTTCTTTAACGTTAGGTTCTAAATTGTATGAAGTATCTTTGAATTTTTTATGACGGTGCTTTTGCTCTTGGTATTTTGCTAAGAAAAAATCTTTACTACTCCAATACGCTCTCGAACTGAGTCTATCTTGTAAGCCTTCGAAGGTTGCCTGGCAACCAATTAACAAACGAGCTTCTACTAAGTTTGTGGCTATAGTGACGTCTTGTTTTGCTAATTGAAACGTTTCTTTAATGGTACGAACTGATTGACCCACATCTAGACCTATATCCCACAACAGAGTAATAAACTGACTAATTCGGTCTTGCTGTTTCTTAGATAGTGTTTTTTTGCTTAACACTAGCAGATCGATATCTGAATGAGGTTGGAGTTGTCCTCGCCCATAACCGCCTACTGCAATGAGTGCCAAATGATGCTCATTATGTAAGTCCATTAATTGCCAGATATGCTTGAGCAATGCATCGACTATTGTGGATCTTCCTAACACTAGCCCCGTGACGTCACCTCTACCTAATTCACTTTCTAGCCATTCGTAGCTATTAGTGACGATAGTTTTGTAGGCAGCAATATTATCTGTACTGTTAATCAGTTTTATTTGGCTAAGTAGGCTTTTTAGAGACAATGTGAATACCTTTAAATGAGTGGTGACTTGATTTATTGGCACAAAATACGCAGACACTATGTGTAGTAAATAGCTATTTACCGCAAGAAATAGCTATTTATCGTAAGTTTTGCTCCCACTAACTGGACGCTAATTGTGTTAATGGTTAATAACGCGGTCAATTTCTTCGTCGTCACGCAGAGTTAATATTTCGACACCGTTTGCAGTCACTAACAAGGTATGTTCCCACTGTGCGCTTAAGCTTCGGTCTTTGGTGACAACAGTCCATTGATCAGGTAATACTTTTGAATATCGTTTACCCGCATTAATCATCGGTTCGATAGTAAAACACATACCTTCTTCAAGAGTTTCGCCTGTGTTGGGTCTTCCGTAATGGACAACTTGTGGCTCTTCATGAAAGTTAGCACCTATGCCATGACCACAATACTCACGAACAATAGAGTAATTATGGCTTTCAGCATATTGTTGAATAGCATGGCCAATGTCACCTAAGCGAACACCAGGCTTGACCATTTTTATTCCTTTGTACAAAGACTCTTGTGTCACTCTAATAAGTCTATCTGCCATTATTGAAGGTTCACCCACCACAAACATTTTTGATGTGTCGCCGTGATAACCATCTTTAATAACCGTTACATCAATATTGACTGAATCGCCATCTTTAAGTTGTTTGTCGGCAGGAATGCCGTGACAAATGACATGGTTGACTGAAGTACAAATCGATTTTGGAAAAGGTGGGTTACCGTAATTGAGAGGTGCAGGAATACAATTTTGCACGTTAACGATGTAGTCATGACAAATCTGATCCAGCTCATTGGTGGTCACGCCCTTCTTGACATATTCACCAATCATTTGCAAAACATCTGCGGCAAGTCGACCAGCGACACGCATTTTCTCAATTTCATCTGTAGTTTTAATTGTGGCGGGCAATGTGTTATTCCTACTTAATAC
>OOGD01000026.1_pt1 | contig 34887 bp, 25 predicted proteins | sample 1670381 | NCBI WGS metagenome assembly OOGD01 (sample SAMEA98146918, study PRJEB22522) | marine metagenome | biome: marine biome; feature: marine water body; material: sea ice | place: Arctic Ocean | collected 14-Sep-2015 | depth 1.3 m | reverse complement strand
GCCTAGGACACCGCCCTTTCACGGCGGTAACAGGGGTTCGAATCCCCTTGGGGACGCCAAATATTAGGTTAAATGATTTAACTTAAGTTCGATAACAAGGATAATTAACTACCGCCTAGGCCAGTTAATTTATAGTTTGATAGAAGTTTCGTTTTTGTATGGTTTGATCTGCGCAATATGCTTGAACATTCCTGCAAAAGCTAATCGAAATATTTTCGATTGAAGAAGTTTTTGTCCCCATCGTCTAGAGGCCTAGGACACCGCCCTTTCACGGCGGTAACAGGGGTTCGAATCCCCTTGGGGACGCCATATAACGAAGCCGCTTAATTTGTTAAGCGGCTTTTTTATTGCCTTCAGTTTGACTCTGATGCTCAGCTGTAAAAGCATGTGCTATGATTAATTTTATTTGCACGCTTAGCGCCCGACGTATTCAACAGATGTCTCTTTTAACAAACTTATTTTTCCGATTAATAAGCCAGTCATAAAAAATTTGCTCACTAACAAAGCAATTTTAGTTCTACATGGGATTTGAGTCTGGCGGCTTTTTTTTGTCAATAAACGTGTGTGACTTCGGTAAGGTAAGTGTTTAAGGAATGACTACAGAACACTCCGTACTTGATTAGTTTCAAATGAAAATATGAAAATATGATGATATGGGGGGGACTTCTCAAAACACTTATTCATTTTAACTTGTTTTTTTAATCATTCGTCTTCGCATTGTGATCAAATAATTAACTTATTAGGTAATGATGATGTGCTTAATGTTGCTTTGTTAATTTATGACAAGGGAGATTAGTCATAAAGATTGTTTACTTAACTTTGTTAAAATTGTGGAGAGAAGAATGAAAACGTCATTTACGAAATTTATATCAGTTGCGATATTATCCCTAACATTCCTTACGGCTAGTGCATCTGCCATGCATCATAAGTCAGCGAAATTAGATATTGTAGAAACAGCTGCCAGTAATCCTGCATTTAGTACCTTAGTGGCGGCAGTAAAAGCTGCAGGTTTAGTTGAAACCTTACAAAGCGAAGGTCCCTTTACAGTATTTGCACCTACCAATGCAGCTTTTGCAAAATTACCAGCAGGTACGGTAGAAGATTTATTAAAGCCTGAAAATAAAGACAAGCTTGTGGCTATCCTGACCTACCATGTTGTTGCGGGTAAAGTTATGGCAGCAGATGTTGTGAAGTTAAGTAAAGCGACTACTGTTCAAGGTAGTGACATAATGATTGATACTTCAGACGGTGTGAAGGTCAACAATGCTAATGTTACGCAAACTGACTTGCACACTAAAAATGGTGTAATTCACGTAATTGATACTGTTATTCTTCCTGAAATGTAATATTTAAATTGAAGAACCAAACTAAAAGAACAGATGATTGTTCTTTTAGTTTTTTAACTGCTTATTTAAATAAGCAGTTAAAAATAGCAGTTAATAAAGCTCATGAAATAATTTTTATCAATACATGAGTAATTTAAAATGTGTAGACATTTACTCAAAGGGCTACCCAGAAATGAAATATGTAATAATTGAAAATTTCTTCATCAGTTACATTATGAATAATTGTTTCCACATAATTATTCTGATATTTGTTAAAATTCATTTTTTAAGTACCTCAAAACCACGTCTATGACTGAGAAATCAACCACAAAGAGTAGCGCCTGTTACAAAATACTTTTTTGTTGCTTCGCTTCAAGTTAGTAAGGCTGGAGTCACTCGGATAGGCATGCTTCGGCTTTGAAAGTTAGTTTGTTTAACTGTTGATCACATGTCCGAAATTAACTGTTTTTAATAGGATATAGATTGTGTTTTTGATTGATTTGTTTCTAATCTTGCCTAGTTATCTCGATGAACACAGCCAGAATATTGCCATAAAGGTACAACCAACAGTTTGCCTATTGCTCTTGAGTAATCCCGAATAAAGAACTTTATAAGGCACAATGTAGGAGTATTACCTTGCGCTTTTCTCACGCATCCCATCACTTTTTTCATTTATTTAATGGGAGTCGGTAGGACGATGATATTGAAAGAAAACATTTTCATACTCAAAATTTTTCAGGTTTTCAGGTATTTCCACCTAATGAAAATATTATCACTAGTCAATCATGGTCACGTATCAAGCAGTCAGTTATGCGTTGGAAAGCTGAGGTGTAAGCGGTGCTGAGTTTATTCATATGCTACTGCATTGTGATGCGGTAGATGATGACATATACGATGCTGCAATTATTAATCATTCGGCATGGGTAAAGCAGACAGTAGTTTTGACAACAAAATCATTCTAATTATTCTCTACAAGCATTTTATATCAATGAGATAGATGATCGTTGCGATTGGATTAAGTGCAAAATGTAGTTCTGTGATCAAAGCTAATTTACACACTGACGCTTCATATGCGCAAGACACAATTACTGAATTTATGAGTAATTAAACCAATATCGGGATCAAAGTGTTTGTTTAATAGACCAAACCAAACCAAACCAAACCAAACCAACACCTCACTAGCTTGCTATTTTGGAGTGAATTTAGGCTGTCGCCTAGATTGGTATCCTAGCTTCTTAATGCTGGCTAATGAAGCATATTTGTATCCAACTACCGTTTTATGTCACGCCGATAAGTATATCGGTTTTGTCATCATTTCATCTATGCAATGGTTCAAGACTCTTATTTCCTAGCATAGTAATAAATTAAACAGCATAAAAAGTAGTGTCCTAAATGACGCCACTATATCAGCAGATTGAGCCATTTCATTCTAGCTTTCAATGTCTAATGAATACATAAGTAAGCGTGTCAGTCATATAAAATTGTATGTTCAATTATTTTTATAAGGTCTAAGTTTGTGGAAAACTTTGCTTAATTAAACAGCACAAAGTAAGTTAGATAAAAATAGTTTTTGCTTCTAGAGATTAATCACCACAGTCAAATCAAATAATGACAATAAATGGAATTAGTATGCAAAGAATAATGGGTTTTTGGAGATGTTGGGGACTGGTTATAGGTATCGTAATTGGCAATGGCATATTCATGCTGCCAGCTGTTTTGGCTCCTTACGGTACATTAAGTTTAATTGCGTGGGTCATTGCTGGCGTAGGTACAATATTCATTGCTTTAGTCTTGGGTATGCTTGCCAAACGACATTCGATGCAAGGTGGTATCTACAGTTACACCAGAGAAACACAAGGTGATCTAGCAGGATTTCTTATAGGTTGGGGTTATTGGATCAGTATCTTAGCAGCTGTTGCTGCAGGAGCTGTCGCGGTAGCAGGCTATTTGACCTTTTTTATGCCCAGCATTTCTTCAAATTCAATGGCATCTGCCATCATTGCCATCACATTTATTTGGTTAATAACAGCCATTAATATTACTGGTATTAAAGTCGCGTGCACCTTCCAATTAGTGACGTCTTTATTAAAACTGTTACCGTTATTTGTTATTTCAGTCGGTGCTTTGTTTCTTGGTGATCCAGCAAACGCTGTTATTGATTTAGCGTTGACTGATACTGTAAATCAACCATCGACGTTATTTTTAATATCAGAGATGGTAATGATCACTATGTGGGCTTACATTGGTATTGAAGCCGTAACATTGCCATCAGATAACATCATTTCCCCAGAAAAGAATATCCCGAGAGCATTAATAGTAGGCACATTAACCGCCACGGTAATTTATATCTCGCTCTCCTATGGTGTGATGACACTAATTCCACTCGCTGATTTAGCAAAATCAACTGCACCTCTGGCCGACGCAGCCACAATTATATTGGGTCCTCTGGGAGCGGGTTTTATTGCTATCGCAGCACTGATATCTATTATCAGTAGTATTAACGCCAATACACTAATCGTTGGTATTATGCCTGATGCATTAGCAAAGGATAAATTAATGCCTAAGTTTTTTTCAACTAAGAACAAAGCAGGCATTCCTATAAAGACAGTGATACTTTCTGGGTTTTTGTCGTCAATATTAGTTGTGATGAGTTTTTCTGAAGGATTATTAAGCGCGTTCAAAACACTGATGATGCTTTCTACATTGACGGTATTGCTACCCTATGCAACATCATCATTAGCTGAAATCATCATGCAAAAAAGAGAGTTAAATGCGACAACTAAGATTAATTGGGTATCGTTTAGTATTGCGCTTATTGCGCTACTGTTTTCTATCTTTGCCATTGTTGGTTCGGGGTTAATGCTTGCATTTCAAGGGCTCATTCTTTTTGCTGCTGGATTGCCTTTTTACTTTTGGGCTAAAATAAAACAATAATCAACACTTACCAATATAATTCATTAAATTTGGCATATACCTTGTTTGTGCCAGTTGACAACTCGTAGTCAATATTATCGATATTTCTGAAGGTTGAATGTCTCCAAGCTCTTTTTATATTCCTCCAAAGGCGGCATACCCATCTGAGCCCTTAATAGGTTTACACTATCTTCGTTTTCTATTGGTGCAAATACTACCTTGCCGTCGCTCCATTTTGCCTGAGTGCCAAACACCTGTTTTTTGCCTAGTCTGATCGATACGTTATCGGTAAATTTCGCTATGTCTTTACCTGCAATGCCACCTTTGTCTAGAAATGATTGAATAATTAATGGCAGCATGTCTTGTTGAAATACCAAATTTTTGCTGTGTTGTACCAAAATAAATGCAGCTTGAGTGCCTTTCTCACCAACCTTCTTGTTGGTTGGCCAGCCATGCAAAGTGATTATTTCTTTTAGGGTCTGTGTTTGAAGCTTATCTATCTGTGAAGCTAAAGTTTGCAGTGCTGGTGGCACATTTTCCGTATTGTATTTTTCTAAGCTTTGACGAACTTGCTGATTTTGTTGTGCCATTCGTATCAGTTGACTTTGCAAGTCTTCATTAACTTCCGCCAGTAATGGCATGGAAATAAATAGTATTGTTAAATAGACGATTGAACGCATATTGATTACACCTAATCCTGTGTTTTAAACTGTACTGTAAGGTTGAATTAGTTAATGTTTTTTCAAACATCAACTAATTCAATGGAGTATTCATATGAGATATACCGAGATAAACCTATTGTAGCTACTCGGCACAGAATAAGGCATTTTCAAATAATCAGCGGGCATCCTTTGAGCAGTGCCCGCTGATTAGCTATGGTTTAGGGGTCATCTCTTCCGGTTTTTGTTTATCAGGATCATACTTAGCAAACCAGCCCATAATATTATCGGTTTTACCAACTAAGCGACTGGGTCGCGAAGCAATATAATGGGGAGCGCCAGGTACCCGAATTAATGCTGTGTCGATTTTTAGCATTTTCAAGGCGGTATAATACTGTTCTGCTTCCCAAGCTGGGGTTCGATAATCTTCTTCACCAACCATTATCAATGTGGGCGTTTTCACTTTATCAACATAACGTATAGGCGAAAACTTTAGAAAAGCTTCTGGATCAGACCAAGGATCCGCACGTATCCAATGTCTACGAACATATTGACCTATATCGGCAGCCAGTGCCATCGTCATCCAGTTTATAACGGGCTTGATTGATGCGGCGGCGGCGAAACGTTGGGTTTTAGTGGTAATCCAAGCAGTTAAAATACCACCGCCTGAACCACCGGTGACAAATAAACGATCAGGGGCAACATATTTTTTGGCTACCACTGCATCTACTACCGTCATTAGGTCATCGTAATCATACCCTGGGTACGCTAAATCAATGCCTAGTGCAAAGTCTTCGCCATAGCCAGTAGAACCGCGTGGGTTAACCCACACCGTTACGTAACCCTCGGCCGCATAACGCTGAATTTCACTACCAAAAAATGGTCCATACATGGCATAAGGTCCACCATGAATTTCTAAAATCATCGGATAACTGCCATCTGCTTTAAAATCAGGTGGGAGAGCTATCCATGCCTCAATTTCGATGCCATCGTGAGAAGATTTAACTTTGATCTCTTCAACCAACGCCATGTCTAGATAGGGCAATACATCTTCATTTAAAGCGGTAAGGATCTGTTTGTTTTCCCCCTTCAGATCAACTAAACCCACTTCAGCAGGGCGATCACTAAATCCTGCTGTAAAAGCGATCACTGGTTTTTTATTACGACTCACAGAAAAACTGCCCGCTGCATAAGGTCGTCCAATTGATGTACCACCTATGTCGGTTACTATCTTAGATACGCTACCTTTTAGAGTAATATTAAACAGGCTTAAAACGCCATAATCTTCAGATAAGACTAATAAACTTTCACCGTCAGGGGCCCAGACCGTTTGGCCAATGCTGCCTTCAAATGACTCTGCTAGTGGTCTAAAGTTAGATCCGTCGGCATCGAGTAAATACAGGTCATTGTGTTGATACGACAATGTCTTATCATCGTAGCCTCGAAAAGCAATGGTTTTGCCATCTGGACTCACAACGGGGTACGAGTCTGGTCCATCTCTGGTGGTTAAAGCCGTTATACTTAGGTCGGATAAATCCAGTTTATAAATTTCACTTTCGATCGGATCTAGATCCCTATCTTCAGCTAAGTTACCGGTAACCAATAGTTTGTTATTGTCGAGCCACTGTGGATTTGACAGTCCTGCCTCTTCAAATGTGACTTGCCTTGGCGTGCCTCCGTTCACAGGAAGTGTAAATATTTGGCTAGCCCCATCTTGTAAATAACCTGCACCATCAAAACGAAAAGTAAAATCGTCTATAACGTTGAATGGTTCATTCCAATTAGCATCTTTAGGGGGTGAAAGTGGTGTGGCAAAGGAGGGCTTTTTTGCTTTGACGAACATACTAAAAGCTAACTGTTCTCCATTAGGTGACCAAGCTACACCTGATACGCCTTTTTCTAACTGGGTAAGTGAAAAGCTCATACCTGTGTCAACAAAAACCCGTCGTAGCTCGGGCTTTCCCATATGGTAACTTGTAAATATTAAGCTTTTGCCATCAGGGGACCAGCGTGCAGAGGACGCCTGTTTATCTGCTATTAATGGCCGGTTTGTGCCTGATTTAATATCTAAACTCCACAACTTCCCGACGTCTTGGTCAGTCATCTTATCCATACTTTGACGCAAGTATACAATCGTTTTTCCATCCGGAGACACTTGAGGATCTTTTGCATATTCCATATCGAATACACGTTCGGCAGTAAATCTTTTTGAAGGTTTTTTATTATCTTTTGCTGCTAATACAGGCAATGTAAATAGGCCAATAGATATCATCAACCAAGCTATTATCTGAAAAAAACGGATGTTTTTAGATTTCTTAGTCAACACAGGCTTAAGCAATCCAAATAGTTGCTTATGGTGTTTGGTGCGCATAACAATCTCCTTATGAAATTACATTTTAGTTTTTAGAACGCGAAGGCTCACTATGTTCTACTCAATTGTGTACCTGAGTTTTAAGCTAGCATAAATTTTATCACTATAGTCACTTAGGCCAATATCAAGACTATTTAACACCTCGACTAGGTGTTCATTATCCTCACGACCGTTCCATATTTTTTTGTACGTACCTTCCTTATAACCATGGTCTTGACGGAAGAAGTTCAACACATTCTTACCTACATACTGTCGATATAACTCATCAGAATCCATTTCGGCCTGTTCAACTATGGTTAGAAATAGAGGCACATCGAAGCGTTTGGCAGCGCACAGACCTGCCATTAACTCTAAATTATCAAGAATATCTTGTTCTTTGAACAGATAATCTTTGCCATCAAACATCACTTTGTTTCGTTCTGATGCCAGTTGTTCGGCGATAGTATTGGCAGATTTTTGAATGTCGCCACTAAAACCTATGATGATATCAGACAACGCAAAATGCCAGATATCGACCAGTTCCATTTGTAACTGAGGTAGATCTTTCTGCTGAGCTTTCCACCATTTCCAACCATGGTGCTCAATACCTTCTACTGACTCAATCATGGCGGCGCGTAAATAAGCATAACCGGCGTTTAGCCAATCATGATTTACTTTTTTATTCATACCATCTTGTAGAGATAACATTGTGGCGAGTTGGGTTGAGCTGAGCATAGTGATAGTTGTCCTTTGATGTTTTAAATGAAACTGTTATTTTTTAAATGATTTTCTGAGAACTTTTTTCAAAAGCTTTTCTAAATGCTTGAATAACGCTGATGCGTTCTTGTTCAATTTGTTCTTTGATCGCTTTGCCTTGGTAACCTTTTGCAATGATGGCTTTGATATCGACTTTTGATGCCGCTTCATACACTTGCCAAAGATATTCAACGTTTTTATATTCGTGGTCTTCGAAAGTGGTTCTGCCTTTGAATACCGCTTCACAGGTAAGCAAACCATCAGCAAACCTTTGTGGTTTTCGCCATACATCGCAGTGATTTAACATATCTAAAAGCGAACTGGCTTTTAGTTCGAAGGCATGTTGAACATGAGTGTGATGTTCACTGACCATCAAGCCAAGCTCGCGGCAATCATTTGGGGTTTTTAAGCGGTCGCAAAATGTATTTATTGCTTCTAGGCCTAGTTTTTCACGGTCTTGATGAGATGGCCAGTTTACTGGTGGACTCAGTCCCTTGCCTAGATAATGAACCAGCGCTGCGAAACGCACGCTAAGTTTATCTGAAAGATTAACAGCTTGTCGTAACACCATCATGGTGTGAACACCGGTATCCATTTCAGGGTGATATTTGTTTGAGTTGGTTATTCCCCAAAGTATGTCTAACTCAGGGAACCAGACGACTAGAGCACCGCAGGCTCTGAGGTTTTCAAAATACACTTCTGGATGGGTTTCCATCAGACTACGAGCCGTTTCTTGCCAGACACGTTCTGCACTCAGAGCCGTGAGTTCGTCATTGGCTACTATTTTTTGCATAAGAGCCAGTGTTTCTGGCGCAATACGAAATCCTAAGCTGTAATAACGGGCTGCAAATCGAGCCACACGTAAAACACGCAGAGGATCTTCAACAAACGCAGAAGAAACATGGCGTAAAAGTTTGTCTTTAAGATCTTGTTGCCCATTGTAGGGGTCGATGATATTGCCTTGGTCATCCATTGCCATGGCATTGATGGTTAGGTCGCGTCGACATAAATCCTCTTCTAGGCTAACTTCACTAGAGGCATCACAGCTAAAACCGGTATAACCTTTGGCTACTTTGCGTTCGATGCGAGCTAAGGCATATTCCTCTCTAGTTTTAGGATGCAAGAACACTGGAAAATCAGCACCAACTGCCTGATAACCTTGAGACAACATTTGCTGGGTAGTGCTGCCTACCACTACCCAATCTTGGTCTTTTATAGGGTATCCAAGCAATTTGTCGCGTACGGCGCCGCCCACTAAATAAATTCGCATAAGATCTCGGAATGATTCATTAATCGTATTATGCCTTAGACCTAAGCTTTGCAGAAGGTGAATGGAGTAATTAGGCTGAAAATTCAGCTTAATTATGCACAGTGTCTTTGACAATAAGTGTCTAACTGGGTAGTTTAGCGTTGCTAATTTAATTCTGAATATCACCTATGGACGTGTAAGCCTAAATTATGTATCTCAGCTACTTTGGATTATCCGATAATCCGTTTTCCATTGCTCCCAATCCTGAATATTTGTATATGAGCCCTCGTCATAAAGAAGCTCTCGCCCACTTGATGTTTGGTTTACGTGAAAGTGGCGGTTTTGTGATGTTAACCGGTGAGGTGGGCACAGGTAAAACTACAGTGTCGCGTAAATTGATGCAGCAACTACCCGATAATACCCAAGTTGCGATGATTTTAAATCCTACTCTATCTGCACTCGAACTGTTGGGCACAATTTGTAATGAGCTTGGTATCGAATATAAGCGCAAACACGCAAGCCTAAAGTACTTCACTGACCAAATTCTCAACAAATTAGCCAATAATCACGAGTATGGAGTGAATACAGTGCTAATTGTTGATGAAGCGCAGCATTTATTGCCTGAAGTATTAGAGCAACTTAGGTTACTGACAAATCTAGAAACTAACCGTGAAAAGTTGCTTAAAGTGGTGTTGATCGGTCAACCTGAATTACAGCAATTATTAAAACGTAATGAGCTACGTCAGTTAGCTCAGCGTATTACTGCCCGTTATCATCTTTTACCTTTAACCTCATCTGAAGTGGGTGCCTATATTGGACATAGGTTAGGTGTAGCTAACGGTGATATCAGTGTTTTTTCTAAAGCGACGATTCGAGCGGCATTCGATATTACCGGTGGTATACCAAGAGTCATCAACTTGTTGTGTGATAGGGCGTTAACGTTAACATTTACCAAACAGATGTCTGTTGTGTCGCAACATATCTTTATTGCCGCAGCACAGCAAATATTGGGTGAAGATGTGGTGAAACAACGTCAGGGCAAACGCTGGACTTACACCTTGTTAAGTCTCTTTTTAGCCGCCACCACCATTGGCTTTGTACTAGGCCAGCTAAATGTTTAAACAGATAAACATTCAAGATTTACAGCCAGGTATGGTGATTGTGCGGATCATAGAACAAAATGGGGCAGTTAAAATTAAGAAGTCAGGCCTAGTCACTAGCCAGGATATGGTGCAAGGCTTGATTGAAATGGGTATTCAACAATTGGAAGTTGATCTTGACCAAACTGTCGAGGTCGAAGCACCACAGATTAAAAAATCTGCAACTCGCAGAATGCTCGAAAGTAATACTGTGACAAGTACTCGAATTGGTGACGGTTTGTCTGAGCAATATCACCGTAGTTTATTTTTACCCTCAGCACAGGGTATTCAATCTGCTTGGCAGTTTTATACTAAGCGTTATTTATTAGCGGCATTTATTGCTTTCGGTGGTTTGGGTCTAGGTTGGACTTTAGCTAGTTATCAAGAAATATTGACATTATTAAGTCCGCAGACTAATAATCCAATCGCGATTTTTTCTGAACCAGTAGCAACGATTGTTGTTCCTGTGAATGAGAATAAGCAACGAGATAATAAAACCGAAGCATTAGTTAAGGCAGATGATCCTCAAGATTCAAATACTGATATGAACTTCAATGCACCAGCTCAGCAAGTCGCTGCAACAGATGATATTGAACAAAGTGATGAATCAAATGAAGTGGGTCAAACTATCACTTCGTCACCTGTATCAGCCCCACAAATTTCTGCAGATGTGTTAGCGCGGTTCAGAAAAGCTATGAACGAAGTTGAAGACTTGCCGGTCACCGTTGCGCCAGTCAAAATTATATCCAGCGACGAAGATGTCCCAAGAATTGACCAGTTACCCGCATGGGTAATGAATAGGCTACCCAGTATGGCTTTTTCAGCACATATGTATGCATCTATTGAAGCAGAGAGGTGGGTGAGAGTAAATGGTACGAGAATGGTTGAAGGTGATAAAATTGATGGAATGATTGAAATTATTCGAATTGAACCGCAGCACGTTATCTTAAATTATTCTGGACAAACGTTCTCTATGTCTGCTTTAACAGATTGGTAAATAGTACTTGGGTTTGATCATGAAACAGATGTAACTGATACCCAAACTAGCTGGGTATCGAGTTCTCGTTATTTGTTAAAAAATGAATTTCGCAAAAATCCTGATAGATCAAGATTAAAATCATCAGGCAATACGCTACCTTCAATTTTATCTTCTACTATAGATAAATCGAGCTGAAACACTTCATCCAATTTGGTGGTCAAGTTATAAAAAACCATAACCGTCGGTGACATGGGCAGATTTTTGTTCAAACGCATCACCATGGCAAGTTTTCCAGTGTCTAATTTGACCAGCGAGCCCACAGGATTACTACCTATACAGCCAATAAACTTATTAATAAGTTCTTTGTCTAAGCCTAACTCTTCATCTTCCATTTTCTTTAAGGCATCGGCAGGCTTCAGGGCTTCACGATAAGGACGACTGGTTATTAAAGAGTCATACGTATCTACGATAGCAGCCATTTTACCGTACATAGAAATTTGCTGTCCGCGCAAACCATCTAGATAGCCTGAACCGTCTAATCGTTCATGATGCTGCTGAATAACCTCCAGACTAACATCATCGATTCCATCTACCGATTCAAGTAATTGTAGCGAAACATCAACATGTTGTTGGATCCGTTTGGTTTCTTTTTGACTTAATTCAGTCGCTTTTGAAGTCAGTAATAATGGCAGCTTCAACATGCCAATATCCATTAACAACGCGCCTATTCCCAAGTGTTGTAAAGTAGCTCTTTCTATTCCAAGCGAACGGCCAAACATAACCATTAATATCGCGCAGTTTATACTGTGCTCTAGAAAATATTCATCCGTTTCCTTGAGTAAAATAGCGATACCAATAGCGTCATCAGAATCAAACGCTTTATTAACGATGTCTTGAGTAATTTCATCTATTTCATCAAGATTATTAATATTGCCTTTTGCCACTTGTTTGACTAAGCGGCCTTGAATAGTTTTCACTTTGTCATAAAGTTTGAGCGTGTGTTCAAGCTGTTGTGCATATGTGAGGCCAGAAGCATCAATATACGTGTCGTCGTCTAGTTCACCTTCATCATGTTCTTTAACAAGGTGAGTGCTTTTACTTAGGTCGACTTGAACCTGTAATATACCTTTTTTAATTAATACAGCGATGTATTGCTGGTCATTAATTTTTCCTGCGGAGGTGACGGTGATTTTACCCATTTGTTCAGTCACCTTAACAATGAACATACCCGGTTCGAGCCTGTTAATATTAACCAGTTCCAACATGTTTTTACTTCTGTAGGTGGACACATCCCAATTTTTAGAGAAATTGTCCTAACAGTCAAGTAGCATCGGAACAAATATCTGTAGTTTTATATTTTCGTGACGATATTTCATTGTTTAGATGCTTGTAAAAGAAACATTTAAAGTGTGTCTTGGCGCAATTGTAATTTTTTTTAGAAAAAAACGCTCGTTTACTGATACTTATATTAATAATGTTTTTGCTTTTATTCTAAAATGTGAGCATTGAATATCAATAAAAAGTTGCAAGCTCCAACGAGTAAGAGTGCCTTACCTTTTGTAAAGTACACATAAGTAATGCCATACCAATGACCAAGCTTTGTCCAACTCAGATGTGTCGTTTGTGTATTTTCCATATTTTTAAAACTAGATTAATACGAATTTGAAGTGTGAATTTTTGAATCGGACATTGAATACATACAGCATTTTGTTCACACTAATGGTCTGCATAAACGTGGGTGAATTTGATGAGTATTTTAGTTTCAGCTGTGATTTTTTTGGCCGCGACAGTAATAGCGGTACCCATTTTTAAGAAGTTTAAGTTAGGTGCTATTTTAGGCTATCTGGTTGCTGGGCTGGTAATTGGGCCTCAAGTATTAAATTTAGTCAACGACCCAGTGACCATATTACATTTCGCCGAGCTTGGGGTGGTGTTGCTGCTGTTTGTTATTGGTTTAGAACTACAGCCAGAAAAATTATGGAAAATGCGTAATCAAATTTTGTTTTCTGGCGGTGGGCAGCTATTAATAAGTGCATTCGTTATCGCCCTAATTTTACATTTCGTGCTGGACTTTTCTTGGGTGATATCATTAGTTATTGGTTTGTCACTCGCATTATCTTCTACCGCATTTGCTATACAGCTAATGACAGAACATCGCATCTTAAAATCACCCCCTGGCCAACAGGCCTTTTCTATCTTATTAATGCAAGATTTAGCAGTGATTCCCATCTTGTTATTAGTCGAAAACCTTTCGGCCACGAACAACCACTCTACACCCTCCTGGTGGATAAGCGTTTTAGCTATAGTTGCAGTCTTAGCTGTGGGGCGCTACTTAACAAATCCTTTTTTACGCCTCGTGTCTAAATATGGTAGCGAAGAAGTAATGACTGCGGCCGCGTTACTCATCGTTATCGCTACAGCTATAGGTATGCAAGAAGCAGGGCTATCGATGGGCATGGGGGCATTTGTTGCAGGTATATTACTTGCCAACTCTAGTTTTAGACATCAACTCGAAGCTGAAATCGAACCTTTTAAAGGTTTGTTATTGGGGCTGTTTTTTATAGCGATAGGTATGAATTTAGACCTCAGTTTATTAGTGTCTAAACCACTGTTTATTATATCGGCCAGTGTTCTTTTAGTGCTGATCAAAACGGGTATTATTTTTTCAATTCTCAAAATAGCCAAACAACGCAAAACCGATGCAATCCGGATCGGTTTAATGTTATCCCAAGGCGGTGAATTTGCTTTTGTAGTGATGGCGCAGGCATCAGGCAATGGGCTGTTATCGATGCAGATTAGCAATGAAGTCATATTAATTGTTGGTATTTCGATGGCACTGACAGCCCCTTTGGTTATTTTACATAGTCTTTGGTTTACTAGTAGAAACTGTCCTGCTGTGTATGATGCTGCGGCTGATTTTGGTGAGCCTGAAGTATTAATCGCAGGATTTGGACGATTTGGTCAGGTATCAGGTAGGATTTTAGCCGCCAACAATATTCCCTTCACTGCGCTTGACAAAGACGCTGAACATATCGAATTTGTTAAGCAGTTTGGTAATAAAGTCTTTTTTGGTGATGCTTGTCGATTAGACTTATTAGAGGCTGCAGGCATAGAACATGCTAAGGTAATTTTAGTGGCTGTTGATGATGAAGACGAAGCCCTTAAAATTGCAGAATTGGTCAGGGAACATTTTCCTGCTGTAAAAATTATTGCAAGATCGAGAAACCGGTATACAGCGGTCAAATTTTATAACCTTGGTATTCAAACGAATGTCAGAGAAGTGTTCGCGGGTGGCCTCGAAGCTGCAAAAATGCTGTTACAAGCATATGGGCTTAGCGATACCGAAGCTAAGGGGTTAATTGATATTTTTGCGGCTCATGATAAAAGTTTGTTAGAAACCACTATGATGCAAAATATGGACTTTGATCAATTGATTGCAGTGAGTAAAAAAGGGCGCCAAGAGTTGCAAAACCTATTTAAAGAAGATAAGCAAAACTTTGATTGATCGAATTGACCTTCTTGATAAAATAATTAGGCTTAGGTCGATAGCTTAACCAAGAAAGGCCGAGCACTGCTTGCATTAGATTTTTTTACACATCAGCGCTCAATAAAAGGAAATAATATGTTGTGTACAGGTTGTCATACAGGAACCCTCGCTCCCAGTTTTATTGAGGGATTATTCAAGGCGCACACATGTTCTGATTGTGGCGGTGATTGGGTGTTAATAGAAGACTATGCAGTATGGCGAGAGCGCCACCCAGATTATGAGTTTGCTAAAGGTATTTATTTTGAAGAGATTAATATAACTGATACAAAAGAAGCCATGTTGTGCCCGGTAACACGAACTATCATGCGTAAATTTAAGATATCAGCGACTGATACTCATCGACTAGATTATAGCTCTGCAGTAGGCGGTTTATGGTTAGATAAAGGAGAATGGGAGCTCTTAGTCAGTGGTGGATTAGCTGGTAGCTTAAATGCGCTAATCACTGACGCATGGCAACGCAGAATTCGGCAGACCAATGCCAAAGACAGTTTTGTCGATATTTATCATGATAAATTTGGTGAAGAGCTTTATATCAAGATAAAAGAGATGCGGGAATGGCTGAATGCTCATCCACAAAAAACTGATCTACGGGCTTATCTGATGGCAGAAGACCCTTATTCTGCATAGTGCTAATGGTTGTGTGTCTGATGAGTTGAATTTGAAGTTGAAGTTGAAGTTGTTTGAGTATATTGACATCACTCACATCCCTCATAATCTCTATTTTTCAGGCTTGCGAGGCAAAATAATCTCTAGTTGGCACCCGTAAAAAAACCTCATCATCACTGACGAGGCTTTTTTATTGTTACTTTATCCGTAAAGTATTACTTGAAAGACCCTGGCCACTCGGCAGCAATAAAGGTAAATACAGTCCACACAGCTAAATTTTGGCGCATATGTTCGGGGTTAACTTTATCAAACGTATCGTCAGGCGTATGGTGTAAGTCAAAATAATCTGATCCATCCTGCATCAGATTTAATGCCGGTACACCCAGCGCAGACAGAGGTATCATATCTGGGCCGCCGCTAGTATTTCCGGTGCGACGACTGACGCCTAACTTGCCCATAAGTCCCGCCATTGTATCAATAACATGTATTGCATTGGGTGAGACATTGGTGGAAGACTGAAGGCCATAAACAGGGCCCGCACCAAAATCAGACTCAGACCCAATCACATGATTAGATATGGTCCCATCGTCTTGTCTTGCTTTAGCATAAGCGCGAGCACCTATTAATCCCAGTTCTTCGGCGCCCCAAAGGATCACACGAATGGTGCGGCGCGGGCGCATGTTTGCATGGTTTTTAATAAAAGCCCCCGTGGCCATAGCGATGGCAACACCTGCTCCATCATCAACTGCGCCTGTGCCCAAGTCCCAGCTATCTAAATGACCACCAATCACTACAATTTCATTTGGTAGCTCGCGACCTGTGATTTCACCAATAACATTTTTGGTGATAATAGGACCTAGATCTTTGGTTTGGATATTCAGACGAATTTTGGGCGTGTGACCGTATTCCATTAAACGTATCAACTGGTCCGCGTCAGGATTCGAAAGGGCAACAGCAGGCACCGCTGTGTAACCCATTGCTACGTTTGTCGCACCTGTGTGCGGATTGCGGTGGTCATCTGTACCGATTGAGCGTATTAGTAAGGCTTCTGCCCCTTTTTGTGCTGCAAGCTCGTGGCCTTTACTACGAGCAATGTTGGCTGGCCCGTAGCCAGCGCCATCTTTAAAGCGTTGCATACGATTACTGATAAAAGCGATTTTCCCTTTTAAGCTATCATCAACTGCCTTTTCAAGTTCAGCATAGTTTTTGAAATGAACAATTTCAGCTTCTAAACCACCTTCAGGCGTCGATTTTGACCGGCCAAGTGCCGTGATGATCATTTTTTGGTAAGAAGGTAGCAAAATTTCAGCCGTTTCTAAGCCGCGCACCCAACCATTCATTTCTACGTCTTCGGTATAAACCTTGTCAAACCCAAGAGCTTTTAATTTATTTACACCCCATTCAATTCCTGCTTTTTCACCGGGAGTACCTGGGTGACGAGCGCCAACTTGGGTGGTGAGCGATTTTAATATTTCATAAGCGCTATCATCATTAATCGCCTTATCGCGCAAACTGGTGGCTATATCCTTAGTCTCTTTTGATACAAGAATAATGCTGTTATTAGCAAAAGTGGGTGCAGTCAATATGAAAGCAGCAATAGCTGCCAATTTAATCAGTTTAATAGGAAAAATCCTTAGAGTGCTTTGATTTAAGAGGACACGTTATTCTCTTTCAAATATTTGTCCAGTGCTTCTTTTAAGTTGACGGTTTTATGCTCTATTTTTCGATGCTTATAATAGGGAGTAATCCAACATTTCACTCATTAGGCCGAAAAGTATATTCATATTTTATCAAAGCATGGCAATACATTATATTAGCGTAGTTAAGAGCATGCTGTATAAGTGTGTTGATTCAAGGCAGCTTTTGCTGCATTTGTATCATTATTTTTTCTAGCATAGGCACCTGTTTATAATCACAATGTCCTGCTCCTCTTACCCAAGTGAATTCAGCATTGGAAACAGGTTCTTTTTGTGTGCTTAGCATTTCTTGATATAAGTGCATGGCGTTATTGAGATAAAAGTTATCCATATCACCCATCCATATATTTAGTTTACCTTGTAACTTAGGTCCAAGCGTTTGCCAATTTTTCTCGGTATATAATCGTAAGTCGTACTTAGTCCATTGTGCTGCAATAGACTGATCAATTTTGCCAGTCAGTGGATCCCAAATAGTTGAAGGGGTGCCGTCTTCCAGTTTTGGTCCAAAAACCGCATTCCAACCTCCCCATTGCCCACCACTGTATATAAAAGAATCATTTCTGCCTATTTGGTTTTCCATCATAATTTCACGTTTTATACTAAAAATAGTTTCGCCGTCTTTCGCACGATAAGACGGTCTTTGCATACCATGCTCATTGACAAAGGCATTCTCATCTTGATAAATGTCTATCAACTGAAAATATTTAAAATCTACACCATCTGCACTGAACGACCATGCACCATTGAATAAGTCTGGATAGTAAGTTTGTAAAGCCAAACTTACCCAACCACCCGTGGAGCAGCCAGTGACAAACCGCGAATTGGCATTGTCTACTAAGTTAAACTGTTTTGTTAAGTAAGGTAGAAACTCTTGCCAAGTGGCTTGGCCATAAGGGCCGTTGTTTGCAGAATCTATTTGGTATGAATCCCCTAATGGTGCTTCGCCATCCAAAAACACGATGACCATTTGGGGTGTGTCAGGGTTTAACCAAAACTTTTTAAATGCCTTGTTCTCATATAAACCTTGGGCTCTGTCATATCGAGCGTGATAGCCGCCTATATTAAAGATCACAGGGAAGTCTTCGAGTGGATTGTCGTAATAACTGTTTGGTAAAATTATTCCTGCTCGAAGATACATATCAGCCCCCCAAAACTCAGACAGCAATTGACTGGGCATTTTTACAAACTTTAAAAACCTCTCGCCGTCAGGCAAGGTTTCTTTTGGTAGGCGTTGATTTAAAGACAGGGCTAGCGACATATCGCTGGAACCATCATTTATATACTCAATAATATCTGAATAGATGTTCAACGGTGAGTTAATGCGTGAATCTAGAAAATAGCTGTCGTAGATGGCTTGCACGTACCACTTACCCGGAGGCACGTCAGCCAAAGAATCGAAAGGAAAACCTTTTGTCGATGCATCAAAGGTTATGCTTTGTCCTTTTGACAACCCCGATAAGTCTTGTGAAAATAGTGGTTCGATATTTTTTGTGGGCCAAGCACTGTATAACCTTGGTTCTTGCTCCATTGAGCTTGAAAAGATAAGGTGCAGACGACCCTCTTTCTGTAATGTTTGTGAGCTTGTCATCTTTACCGAGACAGATTTTGCAGCGGCAGTTTTAACGAATACCTGCGACATAGTGAAAAGAATGAGTAAGATGGCAAAGGTAAAATGGGAGTGCATTTCATTAACCTATTTTATTTTTCAGATGGAATTGGGTTTAGATTACCTAAATTATTTGACTTTGGCATTATCAGATTTGAATTGGCTATTGTGTATGCTTGAAGTAGTTAAAAAAGCCAGTGATTCGAAGACCTATCCGTATATTTAGGCTTTATAGCTATCTAAATTTTCGTGAGTCTAAGCGAATTTGTGCTGGCAGTATTAGGCTCATGGCACTGGCAAAACCAATTGTTGTTTGTTTTTTATACTTTTGCTATTGGTTTGTTTCCTATCAGTTTTATGTTTATTGTTAATCGCCATGCAGTGAAAATTTCCAAACCATAGCAAGGTGACTTTGTTGGCTCTGCATCTGTTGGTGGCAATGATGAAGCAGGTAATAAGACAGCCCAAGCTGAGTTAATAACCTTAACTGGCAATAATAAAGACGACAATATACAGATAGCACTATCACAAATATTATTTATCAAGTCTGCTAATAATTATTGCGAACTGAGCATCCTCGAAGACAGTACCTTTAGCCTTAAATTATTGCGCTGTTCATTAACCAAGATTTTAAAACAACTACCAAACAATTCGCAGGTGTATCGTTGTCATCGTTCTTATGCGGTGAATCTAATGTCAGTTAAATCATCTGCGGGAAATGCCGGTGGTTTGCAGTTATCAATGAAATCACTTGATGTCATGGTCCCTGTCTCCCGCACTTATGTTGATGAGATTAAACAAGGCTTGCTGTTAGTCCCTAAAGTTTGTTAATCAGCCCAAATCCTTGTCACTAATACCTTTAAAAGCAGGTTAGGCCCTTACTATTCGCTGCTTTGTTGGGTAATTGGCATGCTTAATTTGAATTCTAAATTTCAATTAAGCGAGAACACATGCAACACATAGCAAAATCACTGGTTATCTAAAGCACTTTTATATTCTGTCATTTTTTGTGAGAATGTTTTGGGGCGACAACTGGAGCGAAGTGCTTCTGAGGCTAGATCAGCAATCTTATGTTTTACATACCTTAGTGATGTACCTATTTCTTTATGGGCCACTCTTGCTGGGGTCAAGCTTGTTATTTAAACCAACGCTTTGGCATGAACTGTTAGGTCTGAACATCAATGGAGTTCAAAGCTATTTTATAGCGGCGCCGACATGTTGTTTGCCAATGACCTTAGGTTATGCACTATTAAGTACTGAGCTCAACCTTTCAATGTCAGCCATTATTACGGGGTCAGTATATGCAGGTGTCTTCGAAAAAATTATTTTTAGAGCCGCTTTATTTGGGGTATTGTTTCACTATTGTCGATGGGGATTTATCCCTGCTGCATTAATCAGTTCTATTATCTTTGGATTAGACCATATTTATCAGGGGCATGATCTTCTGTCAACGGTGATGGCAGTGGCAATAACCTCGGTCGCGGGTACTTGGTTTTCGTGGCTATATTGTGAATGTGGTTACCGTGTTTGATTTCCTTTGTGGATGCATATCTTTATGAACGCTGGCTATGGGATATTTGGAATGTCGGGCGGGGCAGCAGGGGATTTAGAAGGCAACTTATTCAAGGCCAGCGCAATCATCTTAAGCTTACTTTACGTTCACCTGCTTGTGCGTAAAAGTAAGCTCCGCCAAATAACCTTCACATCTTTATGGCATAACAAACCAACTATTCAACCACACTCACAACTAACCATCCAAAACGCTTACTAGGAGAACAAGTATGTTTGAACTATTTTTAGTCATAATGGCACTCACATCACCCATCCTAATTATTATCTTTGTGCGTAATTATTTTAATTACAAATAAGAGGTCAATCAGAAAATATTGGCGCTTTAAAAAGAAAGTGATACTGATGCTGATGCTGTGATAAATATGCAAAAGATGGTCGATGTGCTGATAAAAAGAGTCATACTGCTTGAAAGAATTGTCACTGATGGCAATTTCGATTTAAGCCATGAAATCAATCAACTTTGATGATTTGATTAAGTGTAATTCATTGATGTTTATCTAGCTGAATAATCACTAGGAGTGGTTATTAAACGGCTTCCTTTGGTATTTACAGAGAAAACCGTTTGGATTAATGGTTGGATCTAAGCTCTTTGCCATTCTGGCATATTGTTCTCAAACGCCGTGATTTTATCATCTAGCTCTAAAGTCTGACCAATCGCATCCAAACCTTTAAGTAAGTTGTTTTTATGCTGTTCAGCAATCTCAAAACCAAAACGCAAGTCGTTAACCTTAACCGTTTGTTCTTGTAGATTAACCGTTATTTGCGCAGAAGCATCGTTTTCAACTACCGCAAATAGTTGGTCCATTTGCTCGCTGGTAAGCTGAACAGGTAACAATTGATTGTTGATACAGTTACCATAAAAAATATCAGCAAAACTAGTAGCAATCACCACTTTAAAGCCATAGTCGTCTAACGACCAAGGTGCATGTTCGCGGCTTGAACCACAACCAAAATTTTCGCGGGTGAGTAAAACGCTGGCACCTTGGTGTTGTGTTTTGTTGAATACAAAGTCAGGATTCGGCACTTGTTCATGTTGGTCAAGGTAGCGCCAATCGTGAAATAGGTGTTTACCATAACCACTGCGTGAGACCGAGGTTAAAAATTGCTTAGGGATAATTTGGTCAGTATCCACGTTGGCTTGGTTAAGGGGCATTGCTGACCCTGTATGGATATTAATACCCGTAGTTATCATGGTTAATTCCTTCCTTATTATCAGTTAGCTTATTGATAGTCGCGCACATCAGCAAAGTGACCGGCTAATGCTGCTGCTGCTGCCATCGCTGGGCTAACTAAATGAGTACGTGCCCCACGGCCTTGACGCCCTTCAAAGTTACGGTTGCTGGTGGACGCACAACGATCACCTTGTTTTAGAAAATCATCATTCATGCCCAAGCACATTGAACAACCAGGTAAACGCCATTCAAAACCAGCTTCAATAAAAATTTTATCTAGTTGCTCTGCCTCTGCTTGCTGTTTTACCGATACTGAACCAGGCACAACAATAGCGGTCACGCCTGGTGCAACTTTACCGTGTTTAGCAATAGCGGCTGCAGCGCGCATGTCTTCAATTCGTCCATTGGTACATGATCCAATAAAGACATTATTAACACTTATATCAGATAATTTTTGACCCGCGATGAGATCCATATACTTAAGGGCTTTGTTAGCTGAATCCTCATCAATAGGATCTGAAAAGTCGCTTGGAGTAGGCACTGTTTGATTAACACCTATTACTTGTCCTGGGTTTGTACCCCAAGTTACCTGTGGTGTTATATCAACGGCGTTTAATTCAACAATGGTATCAAAAGACGCATCTTGATCAGATGTTAAACTCGCCCAATAAGCCATGGCTTGGTTCCAGTGTTCGCCTTTAGGTGCGTATTCACGGCTTTCAAGGTAGTCAAATGTGGTTTTGTCAGGGGCAATTAAACCGGCTTTAGCACCCGCTTCGATACTCATATTACACACTGTCATTCGCTCTTCCATTGTCAGATCTGAGATAGTTTCACCACAATACTCAATGACATGACCTGTTGCACCAGCGTGTCCAATTTTACCGATGATAGCCAAGATAATATCTTTGGCAGTGATGCCTATAGGCAAGGTACCATTGACTTGAACTTTCATACTTTTTGCTTTGCTTTGTTTTAGTGTTTGGCTGGCTAATACATGTTCCACCTGAGAGGTGCCGATGCCAAAAGCTAATGCTCCGAAAGCACCGTGAGTAGCTGTATGTGAGTCACCACACACCACTGTCATGCCTGGTTGAATAAGACCAAGTTCAGGACCCATTACATGCACAATACCTTGCTTTTGGTGACCCACTGGAAATAGCTCTATACCGTGCTTTTCGCAGTTATCTGCCAAGGTCTGTAGTTGTAGCTTATTCGTCGGGCCACAAGCATCGAGAGCTAAAGAACGAGTTGAGATGCTGTGATCCATCGTTGCGAAAGTACGCTCTGGGCACCGAACTTTACGGCCTTTTTCTTCAAGACCTGCAAATGCTTGGGGTGTTGTTACCTCATGGATTAAATGAGTGTCTATGTAGATTAATTTTTCTTCACCGGTTTTAGATACTTTATTCGCATCAACAATATGAGCTTGCCATATTTTGTCATATAAGGTGGTTGCCATGACTATTTCCTTCACTTGTTAAATTAATGCGGCGATGTAATCGCCGACTTCACTGGTATTTTTAGCTAAATGACGCGCGTCAAGGCCAAGTAAATCGCCTGTCAGTATACCATCACCTAATGTTTTCACTACGGCAGCATCAATCGCATCTGCGGCGGCTGTTTCATTTAAACTGAAGCGCAATAACATGGATGCGGAGAGTATCTGAGCAATCGGGTTAGCTATACCTTTACCAGCGATATCAGGAGCTGAACCGCCTGCTGGTTCATACATGCCAAAGTTGTCTTGATTGATACTGGCTGAGGGTAATAGACCCATGGAGCCAGTGATCATTGCACATTCATCAGAAATAATGTCCCCAAACAGGTTAGAACATAACATCACATCAAACTGACTTGGGTTACGAATGAGTTGCATCGTTGCGTTATCAATATAAATGTGTTCAAGCTCTATTTGTGGGTAGTCCTTCGCCACTTCTTCGACAACTTCGCGCCATAATCGGCTGCAAACAAGTACATTAGCTTTGTCTACAGAGGTCACTTTTTTACTACGCTTTTGAGCTGCATCAAATGCACTAATCGCGATACGACGAATTTCTTTTTTGCTATAACGCATCGTGTCATATGCAAACTGTTCTTCGCCTTCGCCTTCTAAACCTTTGGGCTGACCGAAGTAAATACCACTAGTGAGTTCGCGCACCACTAATACATCAAAACCGCTAGCAGAGATATCTGCTCGAAGTGGGGAAAAGGCTTCGAGTCCCTGATAAATTTTTGCTGGGCGTAAGTTGCTGAACAAATCAAAGTGACCACGCAAAGCCAAAAGTGCAGCACGTTCAGGGCGTTCTTCTAAAGGTAAATTGTCCCATTTAGGGCCGCCAATTGAGCCAAACAAAATAGCGTTAGAATCCTCACAACCTTTTAAAGTGGATGCTGGTAACGCTACACCATGATTATCGATGGCAAGGCCACCCACATCAAAGTCATTAAGTTGAAACGTTATATTAAATTTTTTGGTTACGGCTGCTAACACTTTTTTGGCTTCGACCATGACCTCTGGGCCAATTCCATCGCCTGCCAATACTGCTATGTTGTAGTCAGACATTTTGTCTATACCTCTGCAATTTTTACTTGTTCTTTTTGCTGGTCAATCTGATCAGCTAAATGTGTGTTGTTTAATACGTATATCAACGCTTTCACCCCTGACTCGACAATATCTGTTGCCAAGCCAATACCGTTGAATCGACGTCCATTGTATTCAGCTACTACCGATACTTGCGCTAATGCGTTGGCACCTTTCCCTTTAGAATCAAGTTTAAAGTCAACAATCTCTACCTGATTATGACCAACAACTTTAGTGATGGCATTATAAGCCGCATCGACTGGTCCATTACCAGTGGCAGACTCAGTGATTTCTTTATCGCCGACTAGCATTCTTACTGTTGCGCTAGGTATGATTTGTTTACCTGAACTGGCCTGCAAATACATCAGTTTATAGTATTCATCTTCTTGCTTGGTTTGACTGAAAAATAGTAGCGCTTCTAAATCATAATCAAACACTTGTCCTTTTTTATCAGCTAATTTTACAAAAGAGGCATATACCGTTTCTAAGTCAAAATCAGTTGCTTTGTAGCCTAACTCGAACAGACGATGTTTAATCACATGGCGGCCAGAACGAGACGTTAGGTTTAGATTGTTTTTGTTAATGCCGACACTTTCAGGAGTCATAATTTCGTAGGTATTTGTACCTTTTAATACACCATCTTGGTGAATGCCAGAAGAGTGGCTAAAGGCATTAGCACCCACTATGGCTTTATTAGCTTGCACTGGCATATTGCATAAATTGCTGACCAATTTAGAGGTACGAGAAATCTCTTCACTTCTGATATTGGTATGAAACCCTAGTTTTGCTTGGCGAGTCTGTAGGATCATTGCAATTTCTTCTAATGAACAGTTACCTGCACGTTCACCTAAACCATTGATAGTGGCTTCAACCTGCCTTGCGCCTTGCTCTATTGCAGCCAAAGAATTCGCCACGGCCAATCCTAGATCATTGTGGCAATGCACCGAAATGACAGCTTTATCGATGTTGGGCACACGATTAAATAGATTTTGAATAATGCCACCGAACTCTGTGGGTGTAGTGTAACCAACGGTATCAGGAATATTGACTGTGGTTGCGCCAGCATTAATCGCAGCCTCTACCATGCGGCACAAATAGTCAATATGGGTACGACCCGCATCTTCACATGAAAACTCCACATCGTCAGTATAACGGCGAGCATGTTTGACCGCTTTTACGGCCATCTCAACCACTTCATCCTGAGATTTTCGTAATTTTGTATTTACATGGATATCAGAGGTAGCGATAAAGGTATGAATACGGAATTGCTCTGCAACTTTTAATGATTCTCCGCAAGCATCGATATCGTTAACTAAGGCTCGAGACAAACCACACACAGTGGCATTTTTTATTTCACGAGCGATGGCTTGTACAGATTTAAAATCACCAGGAGATGAAACAGGGAAACCTGCTTCAATAATATCTACTCCTAGACGTTCAAGAGCAAAAGCAATCTTCAGTTTTTCCTTAACGCTTAAACTGGCAGGTAACGCTTGTTCGCCGTCCCGCAAGGTGGTATCGAAAATTTTGACCTGGTTAGAGTTAACCCCGTCTGACATACCCTTCTCCTAGTTGCTTTGTTTGTTTGATTACACAATGTAACCGCGGTTTAAAATACACATACAAAAAACCCGTGTTAAGCACGGGTTTTGTAAACTGGTTAACGCTCGCTTACAACCTACCCGTGCAATCTTGCTGCCAGCAGTAGTAGGATAGATAAAGAAACGTTATTCATTGTTTAAGCTATTTAATTTATATTTAACAAAATTAGAATGTATTTGTAACGCGTATTGTACCAGTGCGTCAACCTCCGTTTACAAGAAAACATATAACTTAAAAATATAAATTTAATTTTTTAAGGTGCTATCAAGTTGAATGTACCATTGCAGACGTTGATTTAAGATTATTTTCAAGCTTTTAAATGGCGTTGAACCTAGACAAAGATGAATTAACGAAACGTCTTCCAATTTATGGATAGGGATAAAAGTAATTCTCGCAAAGATAATGCACGTTGTTGGCCTTTGCCTTTATGATCCCACTTATGACCACAACATGCTGCCGTTAAAATAGCTTTTGTGGGTTTGAGTAGCCTTAAGTTATGTATATCAGTTTGTCTGTGTTCGTCTTCGGAAAGTTCACCATCACTGTTAAACCAACCAAATTTATTGGTGTGTAGACGATGACTGTTTAGTTCTATTTTATCTATCGAGTCTAGCTCAATATGTTCGGAGCCAAGTTGTTGAACATGCACTGCGATGCAACAACCGATCTGAATGTTGCTCGAGAACCACAGTTGGGTTTTTTCTGGGGTAAAGTTGTTAGCCATACACTTAGCTGCCTGTTTAGCTTGCCAACTGGCGTTGTGCACATCTACATCTAAGGGTGTTTGGTGTTGCAATAGACTGTAAGCAGCACGTTTAACATGATGCCTAAGCCCTGCTATTTTACGTTGTAATAAACTAATGTTATTAATTTTTTGCTGGGATAAGCTGGCAAGTTCTCTTTCATACAGTGCATTACACAGTTCAGCGTAGTGCAACTGCCGTTGGTCGTCAGAAAAAATGTCTATCTGTTGATAGTTGTGTTGAGAATGAGAATTTGAAATTTGCATGTTTTATCGTGCTAATAAATGCCTAAAACTAAAATGGCCAGTGAATGCTGACCATTTTATACTCTAAATCACTGAAGAGGCAGTATTATTCTCTGCCTCTTCAATTATCTGACTAGTTAGTGGTTACTGGCCTTTAATTTCTTTACGACCATTATAACTGACACTTGCACCTAACTCTTGTTCGATGCGTAACAATTGATTGTATTTAGCGACGCGATCTGAACGACACAATGAGCCAGTTTTAATTTGTCCAGCTGCTGTACCCACGGCTAAATCAGCAATAGTTGAATCTTCAGTTTCACCACTACGGTGAGAAATAACCACCGTAAAACCAGCGGCTTGTGCCATACGAATGGCTTCAAGAGTTTCGGTCAATGTGCCAATTTGATTAAACTTAATCAAAATTGAGTTACCGATACCATTGTCGATGCCACGCTTGAGAATTTTGGTGTTGGTTACAAATAAGTCGTCACCCACCAATTGTACTTTGTCACCAATTTTTTTAGTTAAGCTTGCCCAACCATCCCAATCACTTTCGTCAAGGCCATCTTCGATAGAGATAATAGGGTATTTTCTAGACAGGTCAGCTAGGAAATCTCCAAAACCTTCTGAGTCGAACACTTTACCTTCGCCTTTAAGGTCGTATTTGCCATCTACATAAAATTCAGAAGCCGCACAATCCATCGCTAAGGTGATATCTTTATCCATCACATAACCCGCTTTTTCAACGGCTTCGATGATAACTGTTAAAGCTTCTTCATTTGAGCCAAGGTTTGGTGCAAAGCCACCTTCATCACCTACAGCAGTATTTAAGCCTTTTTCACTCAACACTTTCTTCAATGAGTGAAAAATCTCAGCACCCGTTCGCAATGCTTCTTTAAAACTAGTCGCGCCTACTGGCTGCACCATAAATTCTTGTATGTCTACGTTATTGTCAGCATGTTCACCACCGTTGATAATGTTCATCATCGGTACTGGCATACTATAAACACCTGGAGTGCCGTTTAGCTCAGAGATATGTTGATAAAGTGGGACTTTTTTAAATATCGCAGCCGCTTTAGCTGCTGCAAGTGATACGGCTAAAATTGCATTCGCACCAAAATTTTCTTTATTTTCAGTACCATCTAAGTCAATCATAATTTGATCGAGCGCGGCTTGATCAACTGCGTCTTTGCCTAATAGAGCTGCTTGAATATCGTTGTTGATTGCTGCGACTGCTTTTAAAACGCCTTTACCTAAATAACGGCTTTTGTCGCCGTCACGTAATTCTAAGGCTTCACGTGAACCAGTTGACGCTCCAGAAGGCGCTGCTGCTCTGCCCATTTCGCCAGTTTCTAAATATACATCGGCTTCTACCGTTGGATTGCCTCGTGAATCCATTATTTCACGAGCAATTATTTTGCTGATTTTTGACATGTCTAGCCCTTTTATTTAATTATGATTTTTAAAATATTCGCCTGCCGCTTTTACAAACCCTGTAAAAAGAGGGTGTCCGTCGCGAGGTGTTGAATTAAATTCTGGGTGAAACTGACCGGCTACAAACCAAGGATGCTCGGTAATTTCAATAACTTCTACTAAGCGTTTGTCAGCAGATAGTCCTGTCACTTTTAACCCTGCAGCTTCAACTTTGTCACGCAGGTTATTATTCACTTCGTATCTATGTCTGTGACGTTCGTATATTTCACTTGCACCGTACATATCATGTACTTTACTGCCTGGAAGTAAGTGACATAACTGACTCCCTAAACGCATGGTGCCTCCTAAATCAGAATTTTCGCTACGAGACTCTGTTGTACCGCCTGAGTCGAGCCATTCGGTAATAAGACCCACAACTGGAAAAGGAGAGCTAGAGTCAAACTCTGTACTATTGGCATTTTCCATGCCCGCTACATTTCTTGCAAACTCAATTAGAGCAACTTGCATACCCAAACAAATCCCCAAATATGGGATCAGATTTTCACGAGCATATTTGGCTGCAATAATTTTACCTTCAATTCCACGCTCACCAAAACCACCTGGTACTAAAATAGCATCAAGGCCTTGTAAGATTTGTTCGCCTTTGCTCTCTATATCTTGTGAGTCAATGTATCTGATTTTCACAGTTAAACGATTTTTTAAACCTGCATGTTTTAAGGCCTCATTAACAGATTTATATGCATCCGGTAGCTCAACATATTTACCCACCATGCCTATAGTGACTTCACCAGATGGATTAGATTCTGCATAAAGAACTTGTTCCCATTCAGTCAGGTCTGCCTCAGGGCATTCTAAACCAAAACGTTCAACAACTAACTGGTCCATGCCTTGGGCTTTGAGCATAGCTGGTATTTTGTAGATACTGTCAGCATCTCTTAAGGAAATAACCGCCTTGTCTATCACATTAGTAAACAAGGCTATTTTTTGACGTTCATTTGACGGTAAAGGGACTTCAGAGCGACATACTAAAATATCAGGTTGCACACCAACGGAGCGTAATTCTTTTACAGAATGTTGAGTAGGCTTAGTCTTAACTTCAGCCGATGCGGCAAGATAAGGCACTAGAGTGAGGTGCATAAACATGGCACGATTACGGCCTACTTCAACACCTAGTTGACGTATTGCTTCAATAAATGGCTGGGACTCAATGTCACCCACAGTGCCACCAATCTCTACGATGGCAACATCTACACCTTGTGAGCCTGCAATAATTCGGCGCTTAATTTCGTTAGTGATATGTGGGATGACCTGTATGGTGGCCCCTAAATAATCACCACGACGTTCTCGCTTAAGCACTTCTTCGTATACACGGCCGGTGGTGAAATTATTGTGTTTGGTCATGCGGGTACGAATAAAACGTTCGTAGTGACCTAAGTCTAAATCTGTTTCGGCACCATCATCGGTGACAAACACTTCACCATGCTGAATTGGGCTCATAGTGCCCGGGTCAACGTTGATATAAGGGTCAAGCTTAAGCATGGTGACGTTTAAGCCCCGAGCTTCTAGAATTGCGGCAAGCGAAGCAGCAGCAATACCTTTTCCAAGTGATGAAACAACACCACCTGTGACGAAAATATAATTTGTCATGAGAACCCTAATAGAGGCGTTTGAAATGAATAGGCTTTGTAAAGTTTGGTTTGAATTTCCAGCTAAAAAGCTAATAAAAAAACCACTACTAGACGGGAAAACATTATACTAAAAAATGCCTTCTCAAACAAAGTTTAATCTTAAATAAAGTATAAATAAGGTACTTCAAATTCATAAATTCATTATTTTGAGTGTCAATTACCCTATTTAAGCACTACGTTACTCCGACCAATCCTATTATTATCAAAGCAAAATTAGTGAACAAACCCATCACAAAACCTACAGTCCTGCTGCGTGGGTCTGTGTTATAAGTCATGAAATAAATGGGTCGACCGATAAGAGATAGAACACTAATTGCAGCACCTATTCACGGGCTCACAAAGTATGAACATATCCACAGGGAGGGTAAAATACGATTAATTGTTGAAGTGTGTTTTGTTGAACTCAGTACAGCTTTTCCTATATAGGGTTACCTGAAAAGCAAGTGTTAGCACGTATATTTCTCTCTACTAGAGCGTCAAGTGTAACAATTGCTGATCATTCCACGATGTATCCTTGGTTAAGTATGTTGTTGGATTAGTCTTCTGCAGCCAACGTTTTTAGTCGATATAAATATTCTAGCGCCTGTTTAGGAGTCAGATCATCTGGATTGATTTGATTTAAACTTAAGCGTAAATCATCAACAGAACTGAGTAAATCGAGTTGCTGTTCTTGCCTAAACGATGTTGGATTGTTTGATGACGGCTGGCTTTCTAACTCTGCTAATTTACGTTTCGCTTTTTGAATAACACTTCTGGGAACACCGGCTAGTTGTGCTACTTGTAAACCATAACTTTTATTGGCGGCTCCCTCTTGTACTGCATGCATAAAACGGATCGCTTCTTCATGCTCTACCGCATCAAGGTGCACATTAGCCAGTTCAGGCATATCTTCGGCCAGTTGCGTCAGCTCAAAGTAGTGAGTCGCAAATAGTGTATAAGATTGAATTTTTATCGCTAGGTATTCAGCACATGCCCAAGCCAGAGATAGGCCATCGTAGGTGCTGGTTCCACGACCTATTTCGTCCATGAGCACTAAACTATTGGCTGTGGCGTTATTAAGGATGTTAGCGGTTTCGGTCATTTCCACCATAAAAGTCGAACGACCTGATGCTAAATCATCTGATGCACCTATGCGGGTAAAGATCCGATCAATAGGGCCTATTTTTGCATTTTCAGCAGGTATAAAACTGCCTATATACGCTAGCAACACAATAAGAGCTGTTTGGCGCATGTAGGTCGATTTACCCCCCATGTTGGGGCCGGTGATGACCAACATACGTCGCTGTGGATGAATGGCAATTGGATTGGCAATAAAAGGTGTTTTCATCACATGTTCTACTACGGGGTGACGCCCTTGACTAAAGTAAATACCATTTTTATCGGTGAGTTCAGGACAATGATAATTGAGCGTTTCGGCCCGTTCGGCTAAATTAGTAAGCACGTCAAGTTCGGCCACTGCATCAGCGCTTTGCATCAAGTTTGCTAGTTCAGGTAATAAAACATCGAATAGTGCATCGTATAGGCGCTTTTCTAAGGCTAAAGATTTACTTTGACTGGTAAGAACTTTGTCCTCGTGTTCTTTTAATTCCTGAATGATATAGCGTTCGTTATTTTTAAGTGTCTGCCGGCGCACATAATCTGCAGGCACTTTATCGGCATAGCTGCGACTGACTTCGATAAAATAGCCGTGAACGCGGTTGTATCCTACTTTTAGAGTAGAAATACCGGTGCGATCTTTTTCGCGCTGTTCTAATTCATCTAAATAGTCGGTAGCCCCCTTGGATAATGCGCGAAGTTCATCTAATTCTGAGTTGTAGCCAGTTTTTATGACTCCGCCGTCACGAATTAATACAGGTGGCGCATCCTCTATTGCATTGTTGAGTAAATCTGCAAAGTCAGGAAACTGATTAATGTCTTTTGCCAATTGCATCAAACCACTGTTACCAGAGTCAGCCGATCGCTGTGTAACGAAACCTTGAATATCAGGCAATAGCGTAAAGGCCTGTCTTAATCTCACAAAATCTCTAGGTCTTGCTGAACGTAGGGCTAAACGTGCCAATACTCGTTGCATATCCCCGACATGTTTGAGACTGCTTTGTAACTGCGAATAATCACTACTGAGTAATGATTTAATATTTAGCTGTCGTTGCTTAAGTATTCTTATATTGGTCAATGGGCGATGCAACCAGCGTTGCAACAACCGGCTACCCATAGGTGTTGAAGCATTGTCTAATACACTGGCGAGAGTGTGTTCTGTGCCGCCGGCTAAGTTTTGAGTTAATTCTAAGTTGCGCCTAGTGGCGGCATCCATTAGTACTGTATCTGCTTCTGTTTCGAGTACGATATTACGAATGTGGGGTAGGGCACTTCTTTGAGTGTCTTTGACGTACTGCATAACACAACCAGCTGCGCACAACCCCGTTTTGTTAGTTGTCACACCAAAGCCAGTCAGTTCTTTAGTACCAAACTGTTGATTGAGCTGCTTAGTGGCAGTATCAAAATCAAACTCCCATTGAGGACGGCGCCTTAATCCTTTGCGATGTTCGATAATATGTTGGTACATAAAATCTTCTGGATATAATAATTCTACGGGATTAGTACGCTGGATCTCAGCGGCTAACGCCTCTGCGTCTTTGGGTTCACACAGTGTAAAACGACCTGAGGTGACATCTAATGTAGCATAGCCAAAGTATAAATTATTATGCTGTTTGACACTCACCACTGCAGCCAATATGTTATCTTGTTTATCTTCTAACAAGGCTTCGTCCGAAACCGTACCAGGGGTAACAATACGTTTGACTTCTCTGTCTACCGGTCCTTTACTTGTCGCAGGATCACCTACTTGTTCAACTATGGCCACCGACTTACCCATCTTGACCAAACGAGCGAGATAATTTTCTACTGCATGATAAGGAACGCCGGCCATAGGAATGGCATTGCCCCCTGATTTACCTCTAGCAGTGAGTGATATGTTGAGTAATTCAGAGGCTTCTTTGGCATCATTAAAAAAAAGTTCATAAAAATCTCCCATACGGTAAAACAACAAAATGTCTGGATGTTCAGCCTTTATCTTTAAATATTGCTGCATCATAGGTGTATGTGTATGCAGTGCTGGACTAATGGTTGTTTGCTCTGAAAAATTGTTTACTGGCATAATAGAGATTACTTTATTCTTTTTATCTGATGGCTGGCGTGACATATTCATCATTAGATATCACATATTTAGGTTGCCTATATGACTGAAGACATTACCCAATTAGCTCAACGTCTAGGAAATAAACTTTCTACTAAAGGTTGGCAAATCACCTGTGCTGAATCATGCACCGGAGGTGGGGTAGGATACGCCATCACAAGTATTTCTGGAAGCTCAGCATGGTTTAAAAAAGGTTTTATCACCTATTCAAATGATGCTAAACAAGAACTATTAGGAGTAAGTGAGGATACTTTAATTCAACATGGAGCCGTGTCGGCACAAACAGTCGAAAAAATGGCTGAAGGTGCTGCAAAAAACGCCAATGCTGAAGTAGCTATCGCTATCAGTGGTGTTGCAGGTCCCGGCGGTGGCACACTCAATAAGCCGGTAGGCACCGTCTGGTTCGGTTTTTATATTAACGGGCAGAGCATCAGTCAAAAACTTATGATTACGGGTGACAGGCAAGCTGTTAGAATAAAAGCCATTGAGTACGCTTTATCGAGTGCATTAGTGTTGTTGCAAAAATAAACAATGCTGAAAAAATGTCTGAGCGGCCTAAAAATTATTTCTACATTTCACTTGTAACTGTATAACCATACAGTATACTTTGAGACCTATTAACAAATCATATTAGTGTTGAAAAAATATTCAATACGCTTTAATCACAAGGACATTCTGATGGATGACAACAAAACCAGAGCGTTAACTGCTGCTTTAGGCCAAATCGAAAAACAATTTGGTAAAGGCTCTATAATGAGGCTGGGCGACAACAAAACCATGGACGTTGAAACTATTTCAACAGGTTCTCTTGGTTTGGATATTGCTCTTGGTGCTGGTGGTTTACCCTTAGGACGTATCGTTGAAATATATGGACCAGAGTCTAGTGGTAAAACTACCCTGACTCTTGAAGTTATTGCCGAAGCCCAGCGTAACGGAAAGGTGTGTGCTTTTATCGATGCTGAGCATGCACTTGACCCTATCTACGCCAAAAAACTGGGTGTAGATGTAAACGAACTTTTAGTGTCGCAACCTGATACCGGTGAACAAGCGCTAGAAATTTGCGACATGCTAACCCGTTCAGGTGCAGTTGATGTAATTGTTGTGGATTCGGTAGCAGCACTGACTCCCAAGGCTGAGATTGAAGGCGACATCGGTGATTCACACATGGGTCTTGCCGCCAGAATGATGAGCCAAGCTATGCGTAAGTTAACGGGTAACTTAAAGCATTCCAATACTATGCTTATTTTCATTAACCAAATTCGAATGAAAATCGGGGTTATGTTTGGAAGCCCTGAAACGACCACCGGCGGTAACGCCTTGAAGTTTTATGCGTCGGTACGTTTAGACATTCGCCGCATTGGCGCGGTTAAGTCTGGCGATGAGATAGTGGGTAATGAAACCCGGGTAAAAGTAGTAAAGAATAAAATTGCTCCGCCTTTCAAGCAAGCTGAGTTCCAAATCATGTATGGCGAAGGGATTAACAGCCTCGGAGAACTCATTGATTTAGGTGTCACCCATAAAATGGTTGAGAAAGCAGGTGCTTGGTATAGCTGCAATGGTGAGCGAATAGGCCAAGGTAAAGCAAATTCAATTGGTTACTTAAAAGAACACCCTGAAATGGCAAAAGATATTGATACACGCTTAAGGGCGTTGTTATTGTCAAAGCCAGAAGAAGCTGAGAAAACTGAGAAAACTAAGAAAAAAGAAGACGCTTCGTAATCTAGAAGTTGAAACAAAAAACCAGCTGCTTAAGCGGGATTTTATGTGATTTAAAAATATATAACAGAAAGAGCTGTCTAGTATACACAACTGAAGATGCAGACGA
>OOGD01000025.1_pt1 | contig 35861 bp, 23 predicted proteins | sample 1670381 | NCBI WGS metagenome assembly OOGD01 (sample SAMEA98146918, study PRJEB22522) | marine metagenome | biome: marine biome; feature: marine water body; material: sea ice | place: Arctic Ocean | collected 14-Sep-2015 | depth 1.3 m | reverse complement strand
CAATATGATTATATTAAAAGTTACATCAATGAATTTGAATCAGCTCTATTTTCTTCAAACTTTACAGATCCAATTAATGGCTATGCCAAATACATAGATGTCGATAGTTTTGTAGATTGGTATCTAATCAGTGAAATAACAAAAAACGTTGACTCTAAATTTTTTTCCAGCATTTATTTTAATTTAGTGCCAGGTCAAAAAATTAAAATGGGGCCGCTATGGGACTTTGATTTGTCTTTTGGCAATGTGAACTACGCTGATTCTCGTTATGCGCAGGGGTTTTGGGTGAAAGACAATCCATGGATCGCCAGATTATTTACCGATAGTGTCTTTCTCGAGAAGGTTAAAACCCGTTTTGCTTATTTTAAAGTCAATCAAAATTTAATTTTGGATAAAATCGACGACTATGCTGACAAGTTAAATCTGGCGCAACAAGAAAACGATACTAAATGGAATACCTTGGGCAATTATGTTTGGCCGAATCCCTTGGTGTTTGACACTTACAGCGAAGAGGTTAACCAACTGAAAACATGGTATGCGCAGAGAATGACTTGGTTAGATGGTGCTTTGAACAATCTTTAGTTCCCTTAGTGTTGGTTTTTAAAGACAACAAATAGGCCATAAAAAAGAATTAGGATATGATTGTTACTGAAAAGTGATGTATTTTTGGTTAGGTGAGAAACGTTTGCCGTTGATTATAATAATGAGTGTTTGGTTGGGATTATTGTGAAATTAGCGAAATTATTTTTCGCCTATTACTATAAATGTACCGAGTTTTTTGGTACCCAATTTATTAGTCAAAATAAAACCAAACAGGCATTAGCAACATAACTGAATAGCACCTGCCAACCTAGTAATGGTTGATAAAAACTAGGTGCCAAACAGACAGTTATGAAGTTCAGCAATAATCCCATTTAAGTGCTATTTAGACTATTGTAACGTCTTTTTTGGTTACAACATCAATAAACGAATGATTAGAACCAGTATCGCTTTCCGTACCTATGTAGTTCATATCTTTAGTTCAAAGTTAAACCAGAAGATGTAAAAGAGTACTTTACGAGCTGTTTTAATCTACTAAAGCTTGATAAACCAGGTTTCTAAAGTCATCGTGATAACGATGAAAACCAAAGGGTACAAACTAAGTTATGGAGATCATTATTATTTTCTCCTGTGGATCGATTCTGAAGTAAGTTGACGGCGTGCCACCCCAACCATAGTTTCTTGTAGAGCTCATAAAACCTGACACCTCTGGGTTGAATATGACCGACACAACAAGTCCATAGCCCTGAATTTTAGGGGTTTTGTTGTTAGGCATTAGATGGTTGTGTAAGTGATTACTACCATATACTTAATCGTTTTTATGCCTAAAACTATTACTCTATTCATTTCACCACCATTAAACATCATCCCCACATAACTTTTAAATTAGCAATAACTTTAATGATTAGGCTTATTTGAGCAAGTTGCTGGCGATGTTCAATTTTTATATCTTATAATCATTCAAATAAATTGATCTGTTGATTAAGTTCGGGTTACTTAGCTATATATGTGTGAATAAAGTGCGATTTTTGTAGTTAATTCAGGGCATTTACTATTTTTAGCCAGAGTGACCCGCTATACTATGCGCCGCAATTGAAAGCGATATAAAGAAAGCAAAAAGTGTATTGCCTTAAGTGGGGCAGTTTAAAAATTATCTAAAGGAAAAAAATGACTCCTATTACTAAAACTTTTCAGTATGGTCAGCATACTGTGACTCTAGAAACGGGCGTAATCGCTCGTCAAGCCACCGCAGCTGTAATGGCAAGTATGGATGATACTTGTGTATTGGTTTCTGTTGTTGGTAAAAAGAATACTAAACCAGGTCAAGACTTCTTCCCATTGACGGTTAACTATCAAGAGAAAACTTACGCTGCTGGTAAAATCCCTGGTGGATTCTTTAAGCGTGAAGGTCGTCCTTCTGAATACGAAACGCTAACGTCTCGTCTGATTGACCGTCCAATTCGTCCTTTATTCCCAAATGGGTTTATGAACGAAGTTCAAATCATCATCACAGTTGTTTCAGCTAACCCTGAAATTCCAACTGACATTATTTCACTCATTGGTGCATCTGCCGCACTAGCAATTTCTGGTATGCCTTTTAATGGCCCTATCGGTGCTGCACGTGTTGGTTACACGGATGAAAAATATGTATTAAATACTCGCACATCTGAACTTGAAGCCAGTCAATTAGACTTAGTGGTTGCTGGTACTAAAAACGCGGTATTGATGGTTGAATCTGAAGCAGACATTTTATCTGAAGAAGTGATGCTGGGTGCTGTCATGTATGGTCATGAGCAATTACAAACCGTTATTGGAGCTGTAGCTGAGTTTGCTGCTGAAGTAAATACTCCTTCGTGGAATTGGCAAGGCGAACCAGAAAATACTGCGCTTAAAAACCAAGTAAAAGAATTAGCTGAAGCTGGCATGACAGAAGCCTATCAGGTTTCTGATAAAATGGAGCGTAAAGACGCAATCAACGCTTTGACTAGCAAAACCGTTGAAGCAATCGTCGCCGCTGATGAAAATCAAAATCCTAAAGAAGTATCAGAAATGATGCATGAGTTAGAAAGTGACGTTGTACGTTCACGTATTCTAGCTGGTCAGCCACGTATCGATGGTCGTGATCCTGCGATGATCCGTGCATTAAATGTTGCGACTGGTCTGCTACCTAGAACTCACGGTTCAGCTTTGTTTACTCGTGGTGAAACACAAGCAATCGTTGCGGCCACTCTTGGCACAGAGCGTGATGCACAGATGATTGATGGCCTAAGTGGAAAAACTGATAGTCGTTTCATGTTGCATTATAACTTTCCTCCATACTGCGTGGGCGAAACAGGTTTTGTAGGATCTCCTAAGCGTCGTGAAATCGGCCATGGTCGTTTAGCAAAACGTGGTATTCAAGCGGTTATGCCGTCTGAAAAAGAATTCCCATATGTGGTTCGCGTCGTATCTGAAATCACTGAGTCAAATGGTTCATCTTCAATGGCATCCGTCTGCGGTACTTCGTTGGCATTAATGGACGCTGGTGTTCCAATTAAAGCTTCTGTTGCGGGTATCGCAATGGGCCTAGTGAAAAATGACGAAAACTTCGTTGTTCTATCTGACATATTGGGCGATGAAGATCACTTAGGCGATATGGACTTTAAAGTTGCTGGTACTTCTGGTGGTATTACTGCACTTCAGATGGATATTAAGATCGAGGGTATCACTCAAGAAATCATGCAAGTTGCTTTGAAGCAAGCTAAAGAGGCCCGTTTACATATTCTAGGTGTCATGGACCAAGCAATTTCTGGTCACCGTGAAGAAATGTCTGAGTTTGCTCCGCGTATCTATAAGATGCAGGTCGACAAAGAAAAAATTCGTGACGTAATCGGTAAAGGTGGCGCAATGATCCGTGCTATCACTGAGGCATCTGAATGTAATATCGAAATTGAAGATGACGGTACTATTAAGATTTTTGCTACAGAACTCGCTAAAGCTCAAATTGCTATTGCTAAGATTGAACAAGTCACCGCTGAAGTTGAATCTGGTAAGACTTATTCAGGTAAAGTGACACGTATTGTTGATTTTGGTGCGTTTGTTGAAATTTTACCTGGCAAAGAAGGCCTAGTGCATATTTCACAAATCGCTCACGAACGTGTAAACAAGGTATCTGACTTCTTAGAAGAAGGTCAAATTTTAGACGTTAAGGTTGTTGAAATCGATCGTCAAAACCGTATACGTTTAAGCATCAAAGATCTGATTGAGAAACCAGCAGCACCTGCTGAAGGTAACGAATAATCAGTTAACTGATGTTTAACTTTTAAAAAAAGGAGCCGGAAGGCTCCTTTTTTATTAACCGAATCTGATTATCTAAAATCTTGCTTGTCGATATTAGCTTGGTAAATATTAATAAGCGTTATAAAAAGCTATTTTTAATAATTTTACTAGCCATCAATATGAACTAGACCTTGATTAGTAATTAGGTCATAGCATTGATGTCATACCTAAGCCTCCTTTTGGCTGTTTAGAGCCTTAAAACTAAGCTTCGTTTAACGTGTTTTTTTATCCAAGTTGGTCAAGATAGAACGTGCTTTTTGAATCAGGTTATGATTAAGCTGACAAGTGATATCCCCATCTTTTAAGGTTAGCTAATTAAGAAACAGCTAATTAATGGGCAGCATATTATTGGACAGTTAACTAATAATAAAATGCATATACCCTAACTAATGAAAGACATTATTTAACCACTTGTTCAAGCACATGTGTGGCTCCTGACAAAACTTTTTGTCCTTGAGTAATCGCTGTTTCAACACATAACATTGTCAGGTAACTATCGTCAGTCATATCTTCCATACTGATGGATTTATCTTGCCATGGATTCCACACCACAATGCTGTCATGGCCTGAAGAAAGTATGTCAGTTTTGCTCTGTTCGTCGATAATTGTGAGATTTCTTGGCTGCTGCAAATGCACCCTGTCTGTTTCTTCAAAGAATCGGTAGGGCTGAGGTGTACCAAACATTTGGTAATCGCGATTTTTATCTGTGTATTGTGCAGACAAACCTAACAACTCACACTGATTGATATTTGAAATGAAAAAATAAGTATGCAGGGCGCAGTTATAAGTAAAAGGTTCTTCACCTAGGTTTGTAGTGCGCAATTGTATGCTTAACTGATGCCCTATATGCACCACTAATATGAGTTGTGCGTGATACTCAAAACCATCACCCGCACTAGTGAGTGGCTTTAGAGAAATGGTTGTTCCCAAATTTGTTTCTTCGGAATTAAGGACCTGCCATGTTTGTGTCCTTACATAACCGTGAGATGCCAGGTCAGTATTGCATGAATGATCACCAAACCAAGGCCAGCAGATCGGTATGCCACCTCGGATCGCTTTTTTACCGTCGAATATTGCCTTGTCACTGACCCATAATCGTTCACGATGATCATGTTTAGGAATAAAGCTTAAAAGATGTCCACCAAAAAGTGATATTTCAGCTTTAGCTAATGCGTTATCAATTTGTAATACCTGAACGCTGTCACGAGTAGTCATTGAGATTGAGTCAGTTAGTAACATATGGAAGCTCTATAATGGTTGATGGATCAAAAAGGGCGACTATCTAAGATTAGATAATCGCCCTTTTAACACATTTATTTAATTTTGTTGATTATTTACTGATGTGAGTAACCAAATCTAATACTTTATTTGAGTAACCGATTTCGTTGTCATACCAAGCAACCAACTTTACGAATGTGTCAGTTAATGCGATACCTGCTGTAGCATCAAATATCGACGTGCGTATATCACCAATAAAGTCTTGTGATACTACTGCATCTTCGGTGTAACCCATTACACCCTTCATATCGCCCTCAGAGGCATCTTTCATGGCTGTACATATTTCTGCGTATGTAGCGGGTTTAGCCAAGTTTACGGTTAAATCAACCACTGATACATTAGCAGTGGGTACGCGGAAGGCCATACCCGTTAATTTACCGTTTAATTCTGGAATAACTTTACCAACAGCCTTAGCTGCACCTGTTGAAGATGGAATGATGTTCTGAGAAGCACCACGGCCACCGCGCCAGTCTTTTGACGATGGGCTATCAACCGTTTTTTGTGTGGCAGTAGTTGCATGCACAGTTGTCATTAATCCATCAACTATACCGAAGTTGTCATTAAGCACTTTAGCTAAAGGCGCTAGGCAGTTAGTAGTGCATGATGCGTTAGACACTATATCTTGGCCAGCATACTCATTATGGTTTACACCCATAACAAACATGGGTATAGCATCTTTAGAAGGTGCAGAAAGTACAACTTTTTTAGCTCCTGCTTGAATATGTTTACGTGCTGTTTCATCTGTCAAAAATAAGCCCGTAGCTTCAACTACTACATCAACACCAATTTCATCCCAAGCTAAATCTGCAGGATTGCGCTCGGCAGTCACACGAACAATTTTATCATTAACAATTAACTGCCCATCTGCAACCTCAACAGTCCCTTTAAACTTGCCATGTGTGGAATCATACTTAAGCATATACGCCATGTAGTCTGCATCTAAAAGGTCGTTGATACCGACTATTTCAATGTCGTTACGTTCACATGCTGCGCGAAATACAAATCGACCTATTCGGCCAAAGCCATTGATACCTACTTTTATTGTCATATATTAATCCTCTGAGCTTTTTTAAACTGAATGTCCAAATAAGGTTATTAAGAAAGGTGACAACACCTTCTGAAATATTATTACAGAATTATGAACTAAATAGCCTAGCAAGGCAAAATATTCAGGTTAATATGTTATTAAATTACAAAAATTGTTATTGCAAACATTTTAATTGTCACCGACGATGCGTTTTAGCTGATAAAGTTCTGCTACGTAAAGCGCTATATTATGGTTAAGTATGTACCTCTGATTTAAAGGTATTTGTGAAAGGTCAATGGGCCACAGTCAAATTTGCATAGGAATAAAGTGTTTATGACGTCTTCGTTACTCGATCAATTAGTAGAATATCGTGGAATTGAATCTAACTACCACGATGCTTGGGGCAGACCAACAAGTATAGAGCCTGCAACAAAAAGCAAGTTGTTGTCTGCAATGGGTTATCCGGTTGACGAACCTGATTTGTTGCTGAAACAAGTTCAAGATAGTAGTAATCAGACCTGGTTATCGGTGTTAAATCCGGTACAGGTTTTGCGTATTGAAGAACATTTAAAAATTGTAGTGCGTCTCCCGATTGAATTGGTGACAGATGATTATGTAGCAAAAGTGAGTACTGAACTGGGTGACGTCTTTGAGCATCCATTTGTACCCATTGACGGGCAATTGGCGAATGTAGCACATATTGAAGATATTGAATTTCAAGAGTATCTCATTGATATTCCAATGCAATTACCATTGGGATATCACACCTTATCAATTGTTATAGATGACGATGTATTAGGCAGTATGCGACTTATTATTGCACCGTCTTCATGCTTTAAACCTAAGGTATTGGCCGAAGGTAAAAAAGTATGGGGATTGAGTATTCAGTTGTATTGTTTGCGCAGCGACCATAATTGGGGAATAGGCGATTTTTCAGATCTATCATTTTTAGTAGAAAAGTTAGCCAAACAAGGTGCACAATTTGTTGGCCTCAATCCTATTCATGCTTTGTACCCCTCTAATGCAGATGCTTGTAGTCCATATGGGCCCTCTTCTCGTCGCTGGTTAAACTTTATTTACATCGATGTGACATCACTGGATGGTTATCAGCAAGACAGTACACAAGCTATAGTTAACGATGTCAGTTTTCAGCAACAGTTACAAAATGCTAGAGCCGCTGATTTGGTCGATTATCAGTTAGTGACTAAACTAAAGTTAAACGCCTTAGAAAAAGTGTTTGAGTATCAAAATAGCCAGTACTTATCCAAAAACACTCGGTTAAATAAAGTATTTAAAGCCTTTGTTGCTGATGGTGGTGATAGTCTGCAGACTTTAGCTGTTTACGATGCACTGCAAGAAAGTCTCGCGGCACAACAAAAACCCTTTAGTGGCTGGCCTGTTTTTCCAACAGAATTTTCAGACTTTCATAATCCAGCGGTTAAAACGTTTACTAAAAAACATGCTAAAAGAGTGAAGTTCTTTCTATGGCTTCAATGGCAAGCGGCGTTACAGCTTGAAATGGCCAATCAAGTGGCACAAAAAAGTAATATGCTAATCGGTTTATACCGAGATTTAGCGGTAGGAGTCAGTGAAGGCAGTGCAGAAATTTGGGGTAACAAAGAATTATATTGTACTGAAGCAAGTGTTGGCGCACCACCGGATATATTAGGCCCGTTAGGACAAAATTGGGGATTACCCCCAATGGATCCTGAAAAACTTTTTGAACAACAATATCAGCCAATTATTGAAATGTTTGATGCTAATATGCGAGCCACCGGCGCTCTGCGTATTGACCATGTAATGGCATTATTAAGATTATGGTGGGTAGTAAAAGGTGATGACGCCAAAAAAGGTGGCTATGTATATTATCCAGTAGACGATTTATTAGCTATTTTAGCATTGGAAAGTCACAGACATCAGAGTTTAGTCATTGGTGAAGACTTAGGCACGGTACCAGACGAAATAAGAGCTAAATTAGCAGATAATGGCGTTTATTCTTATCGTGTATTCTTTTTTGAACAAGCACCAGACGGAGGTTTTTTCTCACCTTCCCACTACCCAGAACAATCCATGTCTACACTAACCACCCACGACATGCCTACTTTGGCAGGTTATTGGCATTGTGATGACTTGACGTTAGGTAAAGAATTAGGGATATATCCTGCTGAAGATATTTTAAGTACCTTGTATGCCAGCAGACATCATAACAAGCAGTCCATTTTGGATACTTTGCATGGCCATCATTCGATTAATGACGAGGTGGGTCGTGATGTGCATAATGTAAAAATGAGTAAAGCGTTAAACTTTGGAATGCAGTTACATATGGCCAGTGGTTCAAGTGCACTGCTCAGCCTACAGTTAGAAGATTGGTTAGAAATGGATAAACCAGTTAATATCCCTGGTACGTTTAATGAGTACCCCAATTGGCGACGCAAATTAACGCGTAATTTACAGGACATTTTTAATGATAGTTCATTAAATGAGCTTGCGGCCAATTTAACAGAGGCAAGAAAACACGCCTCTAAGTAAAATAGACTGTGGCTCACTGATCATCTGAGCCACCCTTAACAAGGTGAAAAAATGCAGCTAGAACAAACACTAAATCAAGCTAAGTGTACATTTCCTTTTACTCATTTGGGTGCTGATTTTCAGCCATCAAACAGCATATTTACTATCACAACTTGGTTGCCCAATGCTGAAAAAGTTAACGTTATTGATTTAACGTCGAGTAAGCCGATTGGCACTTTAAAAAAAGTCAACAATAGTCATTTATTCCGTGGTGAATTTAAGGTGAAACAAGCACCGCAATTTTATGCATTCGAAGTCGCCAATAAACAAGGACACTATCAGGTTGTTGATCCTTATCAATTTCAAGATGAGGCTTATCACGCTGTGCATTTTATTGACCACGGCGCACAAAACGTTTATCAACAACTAGGCGCACAACTTATCGAGCTAGATGTAGGTTTAGCCGCGCCTATTCAAGCAACACGTTTTGCAGTATTTGCACCCAATGCCAGTGCTGTATCCTTAATAGGTGAGTTTAATTATTGGGATGGCTCGTGTTTACCCATGCAAAAAACCGATTTTGGTTATTGGGTTTTAGTCGTACCGGGCATTGAAGCTGGAGCAAAATATAAATACCAAATTAAAGATGCTGCGGGTAATGACTTACCTCACAAAGCAGATCCTGTTGGTTTCTTCGCTGAGCAATATCCTTCACATACTTCTGTCGTATTCGACCACGAACAATATGATTGGCAAGACAAGGCTTGGTTAAAACAAGCTAAGAAAGATAAATATCATCAGCCTATGAGTATCTATGAATTACATTTGGCTTCATGGAAACGACCAGACGCTGACTCTGCACAAACCTATCTAAGTTATCGAGAGCTAGCACAACAGTTAATACCGTATATTAAAGATATGGGTTACACCCATATTGAAATGCTACCTGTTTCTGAGTTTCCTTTTGATGGATCTTGGGGCTATCAGCCAGTCGGGTTGTTTGCACCAAGTAGTCGATTTGGAACGCCCGATGATTTCAAATTTTTTGTCGATCAATGTCATCAACATAATATCGGGGTGATCATTGACTGGGTGCCTGCCCATTTTCCTGAAGACGGCCATGGATTAGGCAGGTTTGATGGTACTCACGTATACGAATACGAAGACCCACGCAAAGGTTGGCATCCAGATTGGAATTCATGCATCTACGACTATGGCAAAGACACTGTGCGTCAGTTTCTAGTAGCAAATGCGTTATTTTGGCTGGATAAATATCATATTGATGGATTAAGGGTTGATGCTGTGGCATCCATGTTATACCTAGATTATTCCCGAGAAGAGGGGGAATGGATCCCCAATGTAGATGGGGGTAACCATAATTATGAGGCTATCAGTTTATTGAAATGGATGAACAAAGAAGTCTACGAGAAGTTTCCCAATGCGATGACTATTGCGGAAGAGTCGACTTCTTTTCCAAAAGTATCACGGCCTGTGTTTGAAGGCGGTTTGGGCTTTGGTTTTAAATGGAATATGGGCTGGATGCATGATTCGTTGCATTATATTGCTAAAGATCCTTCGTACAGACGTTATCACCATAATGAAATCACCTTTTCTATGGTGTATGCATTTGATGAAAGCTTTGTATTGCCTATCTCCCATGATGAAGTGGTTCATGGTAAAGGTTCATTACTGCGTAAAATGCCGGGTGATGAGTGGCAACAAGCGGCTAATCTTCGCGCCTATGCTGGTTTTATGTATGCGCACCCGGGCAAGAAGCTTAATTTTATGGGTAATGAAATTGGTCAATCCGTAGAGTGGAATCATGATAGTTCGATTAATTGGCATTTACTTGAGTACAAAAAACATCAAGGAATTCAAAACTTATATCGTGATTTAAATCATGCGTATCGCAAATACCCCGCACTTTACGAATTAGACCATAACAAAGAAGGGTTTGAATGGATTGACCATGGCAATGCGGACCAAAGTATTTTGTCTGTGCTGCGCAAGTCTACCGATGCCAAGCAAAAGATGTATGTGTTACTTAACTTTACACCTATTGCATACAAAAAGTTTAAGTTAGGGGTTCAGGATAAAGGTGCTTACCAACTTATTTTGAATTCGGATGACAACAAATACTGGGGTAGTGCTTATAAAACCGATAAAAAAATGCAGTCAGTTGCAGAGCCTTGGAACGAACAGCCTTATTCTATCGAGGTCAATTTGCCTCCATTAGCAAGTTTATTTATTTTATTTAAGGGCTGAATAATGTCCAATTTTTGCATTTCAAATGGTCAACCTCATCCTCTTGGTGCCAATATGGTCGAGGGTGGATGTAATTTTGCTGTGCATTGTCCAAGTGCCGATGGTGTAGAGTTGTGTCTGTTTGACAAAGACACTGAAGAACAGCTTATTGTTATTGTTATGCCGGCAAAAACTGGAAAAATTTGGCATTGCCAGCTCGATAATGTTCAAGCTGGCCAATTGTACGGGTATAGGGTAATAGGCGAAAACCACCTGAATATGGGGTTAAAATTTGATCATCAAAAGTTACTTATTGACCCTTACGCAAAAGCATTGAATAGGCCTGCTGTATGGAATGAAACTCAGTACGATGGTGATAGCCAATTCATGATACCTAAGTGTATCGTTCAAAAGCCTATGTCCTATCTTCCTAAAAGCCAAAAACCTAGGATACCCTTGGATCAAACTGTCATTTATGAAGCTCACGTTAAAGGTTTAACTCAGCTTCATCCCGATGTACCTGATCAATACAAAGGTAAATTTTTAGGCGTGTGTCAACCAGCAATTGTTAATCATCTAAAATTATTAGGCATTACTGCTATTCAACTGATGCCGGTGGCCGCTTTTATGCCGGAGCCCTACATCACCAATAAAGGTCTAACAAACTATTGGGGTTACAATCCTGTTAATTATTTTTGTCCTGATCCTAGGTACGTGGTTGACGATGGCGTAGCTGAATTTAAGACGATGCTGAACGCTTTGCACGAAGCGGGCATAGAAGTGATTTTAGACGTAGTGTTTAATCATACTGCTGAAGGAGGCTTAGACGGACAAATATTGTCATTTAAAGGGTTTGATAATTCTTCATGTTATTTATTTGAGTGTAACGAATATGGAGCCGTAGATTACAACAAATATGTCAATAATTCAGGCTGTGGTAACAGTGTAAATACAGCTTTTCCTTATGTACTCAAAATGGTCATGGATGCTCTACGTTATTGGACAACAGAGATGGGGGTGGATGGTTTTCGTTTTGATTTAGCCGCCAGTTTAGGTCGAGATCCTTATGAATTTTCAAGTATGTCTGGTTTTTTCCGAACTATTCGTCAAGATCCGGTGTTGATCAATTCTAAGTTAATTGCTGAGCCTTGGGATATCGGCCATGGTGGTTACCGTTTAGGGCAGTTTCCGTCAAATTGGCTTGAATGTAATGACAAATATCGAGATACGGTAAGGTCATTTTGGCGAGGTGATAAAGGTCATATCAGCGATTTTGCTACCCGGCTGTTAGGCTCACGTGATGTGTTTCCTAAAGAAGCGCGATCGATTCTCACATCAGTCAACAACGTTAGTTACCATGATGGTTTTACGTTACAAGATTTAGTCAGTTATGCCGAACGGCACAATGAAGCAAATGGCGAACAAAACCGTGATGGCCATGGACACAATGTGTCAGCTAACTTTGGTGTTGAAGGCCCCACTACAGATACAAAAATACTTGCTATGCGCGAACGGCAAAAACGCAACATGTTTGCTACTTTGATGCTGTCTCAAGGGATCCCGCATATGCTTGGCGGTGATGAGTTGAGCCGAAGCCAACAAGGCAACAACAACGCCTATTGCCAAGATAATGCTATTAGTTGGCTTGATTGGACATTAAATCAGCAAAAACAAGACTTTTTAACCTTCTGCCAACAGGCGATATCATTACGCAAAAGTAGCGTAATGCTTAATCACCTTAATTTAAAGGATGACAACTATTCGCTGGGACATAACGTCGAAAAAATTAATTGGTATCGACCAGACGGTGAGAGAAAACTAGAAGATGACTGGCGGGATCACAATAACCAAGCTTTCGCAGTGGAGCTTTGTGGAACGCATAGCGATGCAACTGCACAACATGAACATTGGCTGCTGGTATTCAATGCTAGCGAGCACGATGTACGTTTTCATTTACCGGATCTAGGTACAGATACGGCCTGGCAAATCATGTTAGATACTCGGTATGCCAGATGGTCTGAGCAACCTAATATACTTATCAGGCAAGTGCATATGCAAGCTTACAGAAGTATATGTGTATTTAAATGCAGTGTTGATGATTGATTTTCTTTGTGTTGTGTACTTTTCTAATTAATCTACGTATGTAACCTCGTAAGGAAAAGCCACAGTTAAAAATTTCAGCCAAAATATTGGCTGCGATTTTGGTTTAAGTTTATTGAGTGCTCGAATTAGGGGTGCTCATCTTCTTTATCCAAAAATGTCTAGTATTGAATGTCATGAGCCTATGCTTGTATCTCTAGTGAAAACCGCCTTTTACTTTATTTAAAAAATTGATTTATAGCTGGGAATAGCAATGTTCTCTTACTTATTGACGTGGCTCAAAATAAGTCAAGAGTAGACACAATATAGCGCAATTCATGCGATTAGAGACGCAGTCCCCTAACCCTTAAACATGGACCAGCACTATCAAATATCACTTTTCTATAATTAAAATGAATACCTTCAACACTGCTTGAAAAGGAATATACAAAGAATGAGACACACACTGAAAAATACACTCCCATTTAGAACGTTGAAAATTGCTTCTGTTTTGAGCGCGTCTTATCTAACTGCCAGCATTCAGACTGTTTTTGCACAAGAGTCTTTTGCACAAGAGTCTTTTGATCAACAGACCATCGCTCAACCAACTCTTGCACCAGATACATCTATGGAAAAAATTAGTATTTTGGGTTCAAGACGCTTAGGTCGTTCTATTGAAGATAGCCCTGTTCCAATAGATATTATTGACACAGATACATTAAGTCGCTCTGGTTTAACAGAAACTAATATGCTTTTAGGAGCCTTGTTACCCAGTTTTAATTTTCCTCAGCCTTCCATCACTGACGGAACAGATCATGTAAGGCCTGCTCAATTACGAGGATTAGCACCTGACCATACACTTGTCCTCGTAAATGGAAAACGCAGACATAGTAGCGCCTTACTCAACTTAAATGGTTCATCTGGACGTGGTTCTTCCGCTGTTGATTTAAATGCGATCCCAGCAAATGCTATCGAACGTATCGAAATATTACGTGATGGTGCTGCTGCACAATATGGTTCTGATGCTATCGCTGGCGTCATCAATATTGTTTTAAAAAATGCTGACTCCGGTGGCACAGTATCTATTACTTATGGTGCCAATGTCACGAGTATGGATGGTGTAGCTCAATTAGAAAATGTATCAGTAGGAGCCGAAGGTAACTTAGCTTTTACTCGCGGCAGTGACAGAAAGGTTACCGACGGACAAACATTAACGTTAAGACTTAATAAAGGTTTTGCATTAGGTGATGATGGATTCGTTAATGTTTCTGCCGAGTACCGTGGAAGAGGTGCGGCAAATCGTGCTGATTATGATGAGCGTGAAAACTATGCGCGTTTGGTTGATGGCACCCTCGACCCTCAGGAATTAACGGTTAATCGATACAATCATAATTTTGGTAACGGTGAAGTTGACGATTTTGCGTTGTTCATTAATGCAGGATATTACCTGACAGACGATGCTGAGTTATATGCTTTTGGCTCATACAGCGCCAGAGGAGGTGAGGGAGGCGGTTTTTATCGAAGAGCTAAAGATAGCCGAAATGTATTAGCTATTTATCCAGACGGATTTTTACCCGTTATTACTTCGGATATTAATGATTTCTCTGTAGCTATCGGTGTGCGCGGATATGCCGGTGGGTGGAACTACGATACATCAGCTGTTTACGGAAATGATGACTTTAATTTTGGGGTTACCAATAGCTTAAATACTTCGTTTGGACCGTCTAGTCAAACTGAATTTAATGCAGGAAGTTTGATTTACGATCAACTTACTCTAAACGCAGATTTGAGTCGTGAAATTGATGTAGACTTTTTTCCTAACGGTCTAAACGTTGCATTTGGAGCAGAATATAGGCGTGAAGGATACGAGATTAAAGCCGGCGATACTGCCTCATATCAAAGAGGAGCCTTTGGCCCAGGTGGTGATCAGACTGATCCCGTTAATGGACCTTTTGGTGCATCTGGCTCGCAGGTATTCCCAGGATTCTCACCAGCTTCTGCAAGTGATAATAGCCGCCATAATGTCAGTTTATATGTGGACTTAGAGGCGGATGTTACTGATATATGGAATATTACAGTCGCGGGACGATTCGAAGACTATTCAGATTTCGGCTCAACTTTTAATAGTAAATTTGCGCATCGTATTAGTGTAACCGATGAGTTTGCTATACGAGGTTCAGTCTCTACAGGATTTAGAGCACCGTCTTTGCAGCAACAATTCTTTACTTCTATAGCCACTATTTTTGTAGATGCTGTTCCAACACAAACGGGCACTTTTTCACCTAACAGTGACGTAGCTTTGGCTCTAGGCTCACCGGGTTTGGATGCAGAAAACTCAGTAAGTTTCAGTAATGGTTTCACCTGGACGCCTGTATCTGAATTTAGTTTATCAGTAGATTATTATCAGATTAGATTGAAAGATCGGATCGTACTTTCGAATAATCTATCTGGAGATGCAGTATCAGGGTTACTTAAAGGTACGGGCGCTAACCGCGGTAGATTCTTCTTAAATGCTATCGAGAGTAAGACTAAAGGGATCGATATCATTGCTACCTATTCCTTAGACATAGAGGATATGGGGAATGTTTTATTTAACGCGGGGTTGAATATTAATGATAACGAAGTGACAGACATTATTGCTCCTCCAGCAGTGCTTCAGGCTGCTGGTTTTGATCAAGATAATTTGTTTTCTGGTAATGAGTTGCGTCGCTTTGAGGTAGGTTCACCCGAAAACAAGTTGAATCTAAGTGCGGCATGGTCATTGGATAAATGGTATGTAACCTTACGCACTACTCGTTATGGCGAAACCCAAGACCCTTCTAATAATCCTGCCAGAAATGAAGTGTTATCTGAAAAATGGGTGACTGACTTAGATATAAATTACACCATAACTGACAATGTTACTGCCAGTTTTGGTGCAAATAATTTACTTGACGTTTACCCTGATCCAACCCGAGAGTTGGTTGACGACGTCACCACCTTCTCTCGTTTATTTTCTTATTCAGGTTTTTCTCCGTTTGGCTTCACGGGGCGTTATGTGTATGGAAAAGTAAGTATCAGTTTCTAGAAATAGGGTCGCGATATTAAGGCTTAAATTATTTTAAAATATAATTTTTAGAAAGTATTGATAGCGGTGTATGCAATGTTGCATGCACCGCTATATTTTTTAAGTCAACACGATTATTGATTTAGAATTTTCATATTCTGTTATGAATTAGATTTATTTTTGTTTATTTTTATGAAAGTTAATTTCATATTTTAACTAAGATCTATCTTTTTTATGTTTAGTTAGCTTAATACTTTTCAATTGCTCACAGTTATTCAGGCTTATATTCGTTAGTTGTCTGAAACTGTTAATAAATTACGTACAAACGCCGACTTTTTAGTGACTTTTTAAATAATCTGTAAATTTTCAACAATTTGGTTCTTTTTGTTTCCTTGATTAGAATGCCTGCAAATTTGGTATGACTCTTGGAAATTGGACACTAATTTATGAATCAACAATTAGAGCAGGAACTATTAGGAAGTTGGCAAGAAAGGCAAGAGTTTGCTGAGCAAATGCAACCTATTCTGGGTAAGCTCTACCGAAACAGAGCGATCGAAATATCGGTATATGGACGTCCATTATTAGGCGCCAGTGCGATAGAAATTATCAAGGCTCATCGAACGGTAAGACTCAAAGAAAAGCAGAAATTGCGTCTTAGAGAAAGTTGGCCATTGCTTGAATCTCTGAATAAAATGAAACTAGCGCCTGCGCATATTGATTTAGGTAAATTAGCTTACACATATCATTATGATCCATCATTTAAAAACGTATCAGTTGAAGATTATCTGACACAACAATTACACAGTATTATTGATGTAAAAGACGAGCAGCAAGCTCAAGATGTAGTGTTATATGGCTTTGGGCGCATCGGCCGATTGCTAGCTAGATTGCTGATTGAAAGACAAGGTACCAATAATAAATTACGTTTAAAAGCGATAGTAGTGCGAGGAGGTAAAGAGGGTGACCTAGAAAAGCGTGCCAGTCTATTACGCCGTGATTCTGTTCATGGTCCTTTTAATGGCAGCATAACCATTGATATAGAAAAAAACGCCATCAAAGCTAATGGCTCTTATATTCAAGTTATTTATGCCAACAGTCCTAGTGAAGTAGATTACACCAAGTATGGTATAGACCAAGCGATAGTCGTCGACAATACCGGCATGTGGCGTGATGAAGAGGGGCTTGGTCAGCATTTACGATCCAAAGGTGTGAAAAAAGTATTATTAACTGCTCCAGGTAAAGGAGGAATTAAAAATATTGTATACGGGGTAAACGACAACGATATATTATCATCGGATACGTTATTGTCTGCAGCAAGTTGCACCACCAACGCCATCACACCTGTATTAAAAGCTCTGGATGAAAAATATGTGATTGAAAGTGGGCACGTTGAAACTGTGCATTCATACACCAACGATCAAAACCTGATTGATAATTTTCATAAAGGCGATCGCCGTGGGCGCAGTGCACCATTAAATATGGTGATTACCGAAACAGGGGCGGCTACAGCTGTCGCCAAAGCTTATCCTCAATTAGAAGGTAAATTGACCGGTAGTTCTATCCGTGTGCCGACACCCAATGTATCTTTGGCAATATTGAACTTGCATCTTGGCCAGACGACCGATAAAAAGTCTATTAATGAATATTTACGAGATATTGCTTTATTTTCGCCATTGCAACATCAAATCAATTTCACCGCATCAAAGGAGATTGTATCGACTGATTTAGTGGGTACACGTGCACCTTCAGTTGTCGATTCTCAAGCGACAATAGTCGCTGGCAATAGAGCCACTTTATATGTGTGGTATGACAACGAATTCGGTTACAGTTGTCAGGTGATGAAAGTACTGCAGCACATGTCTGGCTTGGTATACCCAACACTGCCTGAGTCTTCATCGATTAAATCGTAGTTGTGGGACAATGATTCGAATATTAATGCAATAAAATCCCGCTTCGGCGGGTTTTTATTGCAAGGGACACAGAGAGCGAGCTTTTGAATAAAATTTTCAACAACTTAAAACAGATTAATTGGCATATCTGGCTCACAGATGTGATTGTTTTAGGTGCTATTGTTTTTGCTTTGAGTTTGTGGCAAACGCGCAACATGCTTGACGTTGATAGTAGTATTTCTGTTGATAAACAATTGCTGATGGGGCTTGATGGGCAGATCAGTGCTTTAATAAAACCTGATAAAGTGACGTTAATTTATTTTTTTGCACCCTGGTGTCAGGTTTGTTCACTGAGTATTGGTAACCTTACGTACCTTGACCCAGAAAAAATTAATATTGTTAGAGTTGCACTCGATTATTCGCACGTAGGAGAAGTCCAAGATTTTGCTAACGAACAAAATTTAACCAGTCAAATTTTTTTGGGGAATGCTCGGTTAAAACAACAATTTAAAATTCAAGGTTACCCCACATACTATATTGTAGATGAGCATCAAAAAGTATTGGCCAAGGCATATGGATATTCAACTGCATTGGGATTAAAATTAAGACAGATTTTTTCAGGATAAACATGCATACATAGTCCTTTTTTATAATGACTGTGATAAATTACTTTAAGGGAATGTCCATAGGAACCAAATGTGAGAATCAGCAGCAATTTTGATAGCGGAAATATCCATATAGTCCACGCAGAAGATCCATTAAATATTCAACTTAGTATTTGCAACGATAACCAATCAGAGTTCTATCAGTGGTTTCATTTTAAGTTAGAAACCGAAAGCTTCAAATCCCATCAGATAAGTATTATCAACCTCAAAAAGTCTGCTTATCCTGAAGGATGGCAAAACTATCAAGCAGTTGCTTCCTATGACAGACAAGAGTGGTTTAGAGTCGATTGTGAATTTGATGGTGATACCTTAACCATTGAGCATACGCCTGAGTTTGAGCACATTTATTATGCTTATTTTGCTCCTTATAGCTACGAGCGTCACTTAGATTTACTCAGCTGGGCTCAAAACTCACCCGATTGTCGTCAAGAGTATTTAGGTGCAACTTTAGACGCAAGAGATATGTCTTTGCTGGTAGTAGGTCAACCAGAAGAAGGTAAAAAAGCGATATGGGTGACAGCACGTCAACATCCCGGCGAAACCATGGCCGAGTGGTTGATTGAAGGTTTTCTAGAGCGTTTGTTGGATGAGGATGATGGATTATCACGTTTGCTGCTCAGCAAGGCTGTGTTTTATGTTGTGCCCAATATGAACCCAGATGGCTCGGTGCGTGGCCATCTTCGTACCAATGCCAAGGGGGTGAATTTAAACCGTGAATGGCAATCGCCTAGCATGGAAAATAGCCCTGAAGTATTTTTGGTGAAACAAAAAATGCAGTCAGTGGGTGTTGATATGTTGTTAGATGTGCATGGAGATGAAGCTTTACCATATAATTTTGTTGCGGGCTGTGAGGGCAATCCAAATTATAATGACCGTTTGAAAAACCTTGAAGAGACATTTAAAGCTACCTTGATGACCGCTACACCAGAGTTTCAAGATGAGTTTGGTTATGATAAAGATGAGCCTAAAAAGGCTAATTTAACCGTTGCGGCTAATGCGATAGGACATGAATTCGATTGTTTGTCTTATACTTTGGAAATGCCGTTTAAAGACAATATTAATTTGCCAGACCCAGCCTATGGTTGGTCACCAGCTCGTTGTAAACAAATGGGTGAAGACGTATTGATTGCCATGCGTGCAGTAGTTGATATGCTTCGTTAGTTGAGACTTTCATTTAGTTGAGACTTTCATTTAGTTGAGACTCTCATTTAGTTGAGACTCTACAAAATTAAAAAATAATAATACTAATAATAAACACAATAATAATTAAGGGGAAAACAGTTGGAAGCTTTTCATAATTTACTGAAATCGATGGATGGCATGTTGGGGGGCGCTTGGTGGTTCCCTTATGTGTTGTTGGGTACAGGCCTATTTTTTACTATATACTTAAAATTTCCACAGGTTCGTTATTTCAAACACGCTTGGAAGGTCGTAACAGGTAAATATGACAAAGCTGATGCGCCGGGTGATACCACGCATTTTAGGGCCTTAACCACCGCACTTTCGGGTACGGTTGGTACAGGTAATATTGGTGGTGTTGCATTTGCATTATTTTTAGGTGGACCTGCAGCATTATTTTGGATGTGGGCAACGGCTTTTTTTGGTATGACAACCAAGTTTGTTGAAGTGACGTTATCGCACAAGTATCGTGATAAAACACCAGACGGCACTATGGCTGGTGGTCCCATGTATTACATGGACAAACGTTTAAATATGAAATGGTTAGCCGTAGCGTTCGCTATTGCTACTGTTATTAGTTCGTTTGGTACCGGTAATCTTCCACAAAGCAACAGTATTGCCACTAGTATTGAAGCAACTTTCGGTTTTGATCCGCTAATAGTAGGCAGTGTGCTTGGAATACTTTTAGCCTTAGTTATCTTAGGTGGTATTACACGTATTGCGGCTGTTACTTCAAAGATAGTGCCTATTATGGCCTTAATTTATATTATTGGTGCGTTTACCGTTATTTTTGCCAATCTCGAAAACGTTGGGCCCGCTTTTGCCTCTGTGTTTTCAGATGTGTTCACAGGTTCAGCTGCTACTGGTGGATTTTTAGGTGCGACCATCGCTTATGCCTTTAACCGAGGAGTCAACAGAGGCCTGTTTTCAAATGAAGCAGGTCAGGGATCTGCACCAATAGCCCACGCTGCTGCAAAAACTGATGAGCCCGTGGCCGAAGGTATGGTGTCTATTCTCGAGCCATTTATCGACACTATCCTTATATGTACTATAACGGGATTGGTTATTCTTTCGTCTGGCGTTTGGAAAGACAAGCATGTTAATACCTTTGACAGAACTGACATGTACATATTAGCGGGTGATTATGTAGAAACGGACGAATCAGATAGACAAACTCTTTATGCATATATTAATGATGTCGAAGGCCACGGTGTTACTCAATTTAACGGTGAGATACAAGTTGTTAATGGTAAGGCCGTAAGTCAAGGCTTTACTATTTTTAATGCCCGTTCATTTGCTGATAATGTTGTTTTTTCGTTGGGTGATCTAGATGACAGTTACACAGGTACCCTTAAGGTAGTGGATGGCAATCTTCTTAAAGATAATATTATTGTAAGAGGTGAGTCGTTGATCCATTCAGCCAGCCTCACGGCTTTAGCATTTACTAAAGGTTTTTTTGGTGAATCTGGTAAATATATCGTCTCGATTGGGTTGTTACTGTTTGCATTTTCTACTGCTATCGCATGGTCATATTATGGTGATAGAGCTATGACTTATTTGTTAGGTCCGCGGTCAGTTATGCCATACCGAGTAGTGTATGTCGCAGCATTTGTCTGGGCTGCAGTTTCAGATACCACTTTGGTATGGACACTTTCTGCGGTGGCCATAGTGGTAATGACGTTACCAAATCTTTTTGGTATATTTTTGTTACGCAAAGAAATGAAAGAGTCGGTCGAAGAATACTGGGTCAAGTTTAATAAAGAAAATAAGTAGTCTTTCGATATTTTACGAAGCGCGGCGACTTGCCGCGCTTTTGTGTTTTAATTCGAATACTCATTACGTAAGTTTGGAGTAAAAGATATGGCACTAGTAGATTGCCCTTCTTGTAGTAATAAAATATCAGATAAAACAAAAAATTGTCAGCACTGTGGTTTATCTATAGGCACAGCTGACGCAGAAGATATCGAACGCAAAAAAAGTTTGAATAAGTATCTAAAAAGTCAAAGTGTTCAAATGCAGTCTATGCTAGCTATGCTTTTGTTTGTGGCAGGCTTCGGATTTATGTATTGGGGTGGTGCGATACCGGGTGGATTGCAATATAACATTGCAATCGGTCTGACTTTGGTTGGATTTGTTTGGTATATAGTTAATCGTGTTCGTTTGGTATTTTTAAAAAGGTCGGATTAAAAATGGATAGTACAGCGTTATTAACCTCGATGTCTGAGCCTATTTATCAAAAATTACTGCAAGCAGTAGAAACAGGTAAATGGCTAGACGGTTCGCCGCTGACAGAGCAGCAACGGGAAACATCCATGAAGGCGGTGATGATTTATCAGGCAAAAGTGCTTAAATCAGACCAGCATATGACAGTGGGTGCAGATGGTGAAATTGTTCATCGAAGTCGTGAGTCACTTCTGCAAGAACTCAAACAAGATTCCAATAACATTCAAACAATAGCGCGGTTTAAGTAGGATGATTTTTAAGCACCTTTTTCGTTCCAAACACCAAAATCCTGATCCTCAGGTACGTATCCAAGCAATAGAAAATCTTAGTAAAGAAAACCCTCAACAAAAATCTGTTCTGCATGAATTAGCTTTTAACGACTCAGATGCGGGTGTTAGTTTAGCTGCCTTGCAAAAACTTGATAGTTTTGTACTTTGGTACAAGATGTCAGAGATTGCCAAAAATGAAAGAGTCCAAAAAAAGTCTCAACAGTTTGTTGAGAACATTTTGTTTGATGGGCAAAACAAAATATTAACAGAGCAAGAAAAGCGACAATTTATTCTTGAAACCCGTGATACGCGTTTAATTGAAAAATTGCTTGGGCAACAATGGGTACAAAAAGATACTGAACTTGCGATGCAGTTATTACAAAAAGTAGATAAGTCGCAACTGCAAGATAAAATATTATTTGATTCACAAAATGAGGTCCTTCAAACCGCTATCTTACAAAGTCTGACAGATAGTGTGCACTCGCGTAAGTTACTTACTAAGCTTCAAAAAAAGACATCTTCAAGCGTACTGTCAAAGTTGGCCAATGCGACACTTCAAGACTGGTTAGTGGCAGAACAAAAGCCAGTTGAAGTTGAGCTTCAAGTGAAAATGATATTGTCTCGCTTGCTAGCTTTAAAAGATCACAACGATTTATTGCACATTCAACAGCAAGCGGCAGACCTGACTCAGCAGTATTCAAACCTTTCAAACTTTTTTTCTTGTTTACCAGAACTGAAACGTATTGAAATTGAGCATAAATATACAGATATAACGACCCGTGTTGAACGCGCTGTTGCATTGCTAAAACCCAAATGGCAAGCAAAACAAGCTGACATGGCTTTAAAGCAAAGCATGGATTCATTACTCGTTGAATCTGAGCAAAGCTTGCTGGAAGTGTCTGCACAATTAGCAACGCGGATCAGTGCTATCAGTTCGTCAGAGGTAGATGGTTTTTTGCTCGCAATTAACCAACATATTGACACTTTAAATAGCCTGACCAAACAGCTACCAGCAAGTAATCATGCTGCTCATAGAGATTTAGAAAAATTAAATAATCAATTATTGTCTAATTTAAATATATTGAAAAATCTTCCTGATTTTCAACAGGCTATCCATTTGGGTCAGACTTTATTAGAAAATTTTATAGGCCTAACATTACCAGATGATGCCAGCCAAATTGAAGCAGCCCATGAATATATCAAAGAACAAAAACAAGTATGGCGTAATACTGTTACTCGGTATCAGGCGCATATACCAGCCGCCTTGTCAAAACAGTGGAACGAACGCCTGAAGCTTTGGCAACATGCAATAAAAGTACTACAAAATCAGTTAGATACTGAAGCTTCACGCGTTAGAAACAAGTTGAGAGCTGTTGAAAGCCTCATTAATCAAGGTAAGTACAAAACTGCAATGGTGTTGTATCAAAAGGTACAAAACTGGTTCAGTGTTTTGCCTGAGAAACAACAAGAGCAATTAGAACGAAACTTCATTACTGTTAAAGAACAAATAGAAAACTTAAAAGATTGGCAAGATTACATCGCTGCCCCTCGAAAGCCAGCGCTGTTAATTGAAGTGCAAGCGTTGATAACGACCCCTTTGGAAATTGATAAGCATGCAAATGCCGTTAAGTCTTTACGCTATCAATGGAATAGTTTGGGAAAAACAGATACTGAATCTGACAATGCTTTAAATGTTGCCTTTGAAACCGAAATTGAAAAGGCTTTTGCACCATGCCGAGAATTTTATGAGCAGCAACAAAATCAACGTGCGCAAAACATGTTAGCTAAGCAGCAAGTTTTAACTGAGATAGAAACCCTAGGTGAACAACACAGTGGGGCCACCGACCTGTCTAAAACATTAAGAAGTGTTCAACAAAAATGGAAAAATATCGGTGAGGTAGATTTTAAGCTACGCAATGCTTTGTATGATAGCTATCAAAAAGCACTCAACCCACTTAGGGATAAAGTGTCAGCCTTCTATCAAGCTAACGCGGATCAGAAGCAAGCTCTCTTAGCAAAAGCAGAGCAATTGCTTGAATTGGAGTCGGTCAATGACGCGATAGAACAAGCGAAGAGGCTTCAACAGGTATGGAAAACCATTGACCATGCTGGCAAAAGAGCCGAAGCCGAGTTATGGCCTGCTTTTAGGAAAGTTAATGATAGTTTATTCGCCAAAAAAGCAGAGGCGAGTCAACAAGAGCAAACACAACTAAAACAAAAAGTGGCATCGGTTAAAGAGCAAGTTTCACAGCTTGAGATATCTCTCAGCATCGCTGATGATAAGGCCAGTGTGCAAAATGCTTTGCAGGATAAACAAACTACTATTGAGGGCATAACCGATTTACCGCCGCCTGAACGAAAGGCATTGGAACAGCGCGTCCAAACACTTGTTGAGCAACAGCATTTAAAACTAACAGCCTTGGTTAAATCTGCTAAAAACCAAGCTTATCAAGATTTGTTTAATGTTTTAAAAATGTGGCGAACGGACAGCGAGTTACCAGGTGAGGTAGCTACGTTGGGTAAGGTGTGGCAACAATGTTTTCGTGAGTTAAGTGATAATACTGAACGGCATGATTTGACTATTAAAATGGAAATAGTGAGCCAGCAGGACTCCCCTGTAAAAGATACTGAAAAGCGTCAATCCATTCAAATGCAATTAATGGCTCAAAAACTGCAGTCTGGAGATAGTCTCAATTTGTCTTCATTACTCAAAGATTGGATTAGAGCGGGCACATTAAGTGAAAGTGACATCACCTTGCTTAAACGAATTGAACCTTTGTTTGTGAGTTGATATATGGAAGATAAACTTATATTGATACGGCTGAATAAATTTATTAGTGACTCAGGCTTCAGCTCCAGGCGTGAAGCAGATAAATTAATTGAACAGCAAAGAGTTAGAATAAATAACAATATCCCTGAATTAGGCACTAAAGTGGCACCTGGAGATTTGGTGACTGTTGACGGAAAACATATTCAAGCCAGTGCCACCGACAAAGCTGACCGCGTGTATATTGCTTATCATAAGCCTGAAGGCATCACTTGCACAACTGAGTTACATATCAAAGGTAATATTGTGGATGCTATAGGTCATAAACAAAGAATTTTTCCTATCGGGCGCTTAGACAAACCGTCCGAAGGTCTAATCTTTTTGACCAGTGATGGTGATATCGTCAATAAAATTCTTCGCGCTGAAAACGCACATGATAAAGAATATGTGGTGACAGTTAGCCGGCCTTTAACAGAAAAATTTATTCAAAAGATGGCCAATGGAATTCCAATATTAGATACAGTGACTAAGCCGTGTCTTGTAACTATGCAGAGTAAAATGGTATTTCGCATCGTGCTGACACAAGGTTTAAATCGGCAAATTCGTCGAATGTGTGAATACTTGGGGTATGAAGTGGTGAGGCTTAAACGCACCCGAATTATGTCTGTTAGGTTAGCCGGTTTGAAAGTTGGGCAGTGGCGAGATTTAACTATTGAAGAGATGGCTGAGATTAATATTGCTGTTGAGGGCTCTTCTAAAACTCCAGAGTGAGTCTTTTTTATAAAATTTATATACTAACTAGCATGCACTCTTGTATCAGCCGACGCGAGGCTAGTTTTTCAAGTAAGATCCTTTTTATCTGTATTATTTTTGCACATCGCAACAAGATAAAGGACAAAGCTCCACTCGTTGGTCATATCATTATTGACTTATGAGGCAAATTTTATTCAACATGTATATTTAGCCCTTGTAAGCGCAAGTTGCCATCAACATACTCAACTTGTACTTGGCGCGCCTGTGAGCTTTGGACGTTTTCCTGTTAAATTCACCACATGGGTGGCTAATCTTTCGTTTTGGTTGGATAAAGTAACCGAAAGAATCGGTGCTACCTATCGATTATCTTTAAATAAACGTCATTGTAGATGTTTTAGTCTATTGTTTTACTGAATTTATAGAGACGTTTGGTTACGATAGATGTATTCCTTGTATTTTCAAGTTTTCTGCTGTTTGAGAGATTAAATTTATAGGTCCATGATGAGTGATGTAGTTGTATTAATTACGGGTGCAAATAGAGGTATTGGTTTCGAACTTACTAGGCAATACCTTATTAATGGGTGCATAGTTATTGCTACCTGTAGAGACAAAAATAGGAACGCCAAGTTAATTTCATTAAATGATGAGTATTCAGGTAAGTTGTTCATTGAATCAATGGACATTACCTGTCCTGAACAGATTGAGCGTTTAGCGAATAAACTTAGTGAGCAAAATGTAGTCATTGATCTAATAGTGAATAATGCTGGATATTTAGATCGAGAAAACCAGAGTATCCAATTTATTAATTATGCTGATGCTGAAATGAGCTTTAAAGTGAATTCGCTTGGTCCATTATTTTTAACACATTGTCTTTTACCTTTATTGAATAAAAGTCGTTTATCTAAGATAGTTATTGTTTCTTCTGCTATGGGATCTTTGTCAAAAGAACAAGCTGTGTCTTGGTATGGTTATCGAATGTCTAAAGCAGCAGCTAATATGCTTGTGGTGAATCTTTCGAAGGAACTTGAGGCTAGTAATGTTGCTGTGGTGGCCGTTCACCCTGGTTGGGTTCAAACAGATATGGGCGGAACCTCTGCAAAAGAAAATGTTATCGATTCGGCTTTTGGAATAATGAAAGTGGTTAGTCTTTTGTCTATTAGTCATTCAGGGACGTTTTATGACTTTAGTGGTGATGAACTCGCTTACTAAAAAAAAGCCACAACAGTTACTTGTTTTGTCCATGACTAATAATTTACTTTACCCCGGCCCTGAAAATAATTAAAAATTTACTATATATGGTAAAAAATTTGTTGCTGAAGAGTCTGTTTATTGCAAATTATCGAATGACTTCCTAAGGTGTGATTCAAAATATATACACCATAGAAAAACGTTCTTAGTTGTTGAAAGTGTGTGAATAAATGCTGTAGTTCTTGCCAAGTTAGCAGCTTAAGTTACTGCCGTAGACATATGCAATGTAGATTTCATAAAAGTAGAAAATACTCTAAACAACATAACAACATAACAACATAGCAACATAACAAATACGGTATTACTTTATATTAACCCTCTTACCACATCAAACCTATCCTCTGACACTTTAACACCTGCCATTAACGCTCAGGCAAACTTTATATAAACTTAGTGAACCAACATTAAAATATTCTGATACTTTTTTTAGATGGATACAGGTTTGAACAATGAGCATATAAAACAAGTGCGCTGCCTTTAGTCTCAATAATGACATAAAAAAATCACTAATAAGAGAACTTATTAATCTGGTCTTTAATCAATCTTAAAGGTATTGAACGAGTCATAAATGAAGGTTACATCATCATGGTATTGAGGCTGTAACTTAAGCTATTGACAATGTGAAGTAGCCATAAGAAAGTTTTAAAAAGTTCAAAATAATTAACTCTTACCTTTTTGTTAGATAGTTGGCTAATCATTTATTGGGTCGTTAATCAGGCATTAGATGCCATAGAAAACATGACTTTATATTGAACTCTGGTTAAATTGCATATCTCAGGGACTATTAAATAAATAGTTAACATAAATAGTTAACATAAATAGTTAACATAAATAGTTAACATAAATAGCTAACTAAACAACGGCTCTAAATTCTAATGCAGTTCTTGAGCGTTAATTCTATTTTGTCTACAATGGGCTACTTTTATTTAAATTAGGTCATCAACATGAACGATACTACTTCGCTACCGGCTTTACCGGATCGCCTCTCGAGTAACCCTAAAAGCCCACACCATCGGGAAGAAATCTTCGAGCATAACATTGGTATTCTTTTGAACGGTAAAGAGCGCACCAATGTTGAAGAATATTGTATCAGTGAAGGTTGGGTAAAAGTCCCTTCTCCTAAAGCGTTAGACCGTCGGGGACAACCTCTTCTGATTACTTTAAAAGGAACGGTTGAAGCTTTTTATAGCTAAATCTTTTCGCTTTATGGTAATTGATACATATACAACTATGAATCAACAATAACTAAATTCAGCAGGCAGTTGTTCAAACCTGCTGAATTTAGTCAACTATTTTCAGCCTCGCATTCAAATGTAATCAAATACCTCTTCCATATAAAGGAGAGTCTTTCTTGTTTTCCTGTGTATCACTATTAGTGTTTCTGAACGTACCAGCGGCAGTGAAAAGTTTGTATGGAACCTAGCTATAATCTTTGTGTCATGATTTTCTACTTTCTATTAGCGCCTTTAAAATATTGTCGTTACAATATCGAGTAATTATAAAATTTAAAGTTACGAATGGTTTGAATTTGTCTATAACAAGATGCTTGTTTTGATAGGGGATATTGACAGGCAGTAAATGTATTAATCTGGGTACTCTTGAAGGTGACAAATTTGTGCAGTGCAAGTTATAGATTACAAGGTGCCTCGCTAATGCAGACAACATGGTATTCATGTCATTGGTTAAAATAACCTTATAAGACCTAAAGTGAGCCGAGTAAAAGCTTAAGTCAATCTGCATTCCAAATGATATTGAGTGATTATTTCTTGAGAACTCGGTGTATAGTTTAAATTTTCACACAAGTAAAAATGGCATTTCCGGAAGTCTTACCATAGGGCAGTAGTCTCTCATAGTCATGCTCGAAGACATGAACTTCAAAGTATGGTCTTAATATGTCGATTAACTCATCAAAGCAAAATGCAACCATTACATGTTCATCATCCCAAACTTGGGTTTGTTTAGAATTTTTTTTCTCAATGCTGAGCTTTAAAGACTGTTTGTCACCATTTCCAGAATAATGCCAGCAGGAGCTGAAAGTGAACGAATTGTCCTCTTGTTTAGCAGTATGTTTGACGAATAACTGGTTGTTGATTTTTGTTTTGTCGACCACATTAAAACAAAACACACCGTTGGTGTTTAACGCTTGATGAACACTTACGATACAGTTTTTTAATTTTTCAATACCATCATTGTAGTGTATTGAGTACAACAAACACGTGATCAAATCGAGTGGTTTCGCCACACTAAATTCACTCATGTCTTGCAGAGAAAAGTGGGCTTCGGGGCACCGTTTTTTTGCTATATCTAACATAGGTTGATTAATATCAAGACCAAAACTGTGGTACCCAAAATTAATAAAGTGACGAACATGTGGGCCTGTTCCACAGGCTAAATCAAGATGTGTATACCCGTCGTTACCAAAAAGCTGATGTAGTCTGCGAATGCAGCTACTTTGAGTGTGGTAATCGATATCGACACACATTAAGTCGTAATAATCTGAAAGGTCGGTATATAGTGCGATGACGGACATACACTCCTAATTTTTTTAAGCTGAATTATTTTGTTCACGCATAGTAAACTAAGTGGAATATTATGATAAGTAGATATGGGCAACTATTTTACTGGCTGTCTTTCTTCTAATGTTTTATTCGGCTTTTTCTATTGCGTATCAAAATAATCATTATTGTTTTATGTTTTTGCACTTTTTGTACATATTTCAGCTTTAAAAAAATGACATGAACATAGACGTTAATTTTTTGAAGGCAGAAATTAAAGGCTAATTTGGGCAGGCATTAGATCATAGATAATAGGATTGTATCAATAGGTGGTAATCAGTCACACTTAAAACTCTTCTATCTATCAAGTATGCCTCTGTGTACCGCTCTTTATACTCGTCAATTTTGAAACAAAGTGGGGTGGGGGGCAGTATATAAGGGATAACTCTCATTCGGGAGCATCGTAATGTGAGTAAATATAAGATAAGTATCACAAATATTTTGCTATTAAGTTGTCTTTTCCAAAAGTTTTGCTGATAAGTAAAAAAGTGAGACTTGTTGCAGTCACTGCCTGCACGATAGAAAAATAATACAAACTATGACTGAGAGAGATATTCAGGTTGTTTAAACCAACACCCGTCTAGGCTAATGTTGGAGTATGAGTTTACATACTGTTTAAAGATTATAGGTAAAAACCAATAACGTTAACACTATACTTGAGTAACAAATGGATATCGGTAAACCAAATTTAATAAAGTGTTTAAATTTATAGTTACTTGCGCTGAATACGAGTAGGTTGGTTTGATAGCCATAGGGTGAAATAAAGCTAGCGCTGGCGGCGAATGCTACTGCTAGTGCGAATGGCATAATTGGAACACCTAGGGTTTGAACCAGCCCGTAGGCTAAAGGAAACATTAGCGCGGCTGCAGCATTGTTGGTGACCAGTTCGGTGAGCATAAGAGTCACTAGATACACCATTACTAGCGCCCATATTGGGCTAACACTAGTAGCCCATGGGCCAATGAGTTGCATGATTTGTTGTATTAAACCTGACTTTTCAAGAGCGGTGGCAAGACTCAGCGCCCCCACTATTACTACTATTAAATTAAGTGGTATATTTCGTTTAATTTCATTATTAGTTGTCACACCAGCTAAGACCAACGTGGCGATAAAAAAGATTAAACCTGTGGCTAAATTTAAAACTGAAGTAGCAGCCAATGCTACTGTGATCAAGAATCCTCCCAGTGTAATCCAATCCTGAATTCGACTTAGTTTAGTTTCCATTTTTTTTTCGGACAGAATAAAAAAGTTTTTAGTGAGGTTCTGTCTTTGCATAAAGTCTGGTCCAGTAGCCAATAACAAAAAATCACCAGGCTGAAGTTTTATTTCTCCCAACTTACCAGATAAAGGTTCGCCATCTCGTCTTATCGCGACTACTGCAGCATCAAATAGTGCTCTAAAGCCCAGCACTTTTAAGGTTTTCCCAATGATTTGTGCACGATTGGAAATAATTACTTCTGTAAGGTTTTCACGTTCTAGCCCGTTCGACTCTGCAAATAGGTTCAAGCCTTTGATGTGGTCTAAGTTTCCAACATGTTGGATATTGCCAGAAAATATTAATTTGTCGCTGGGCTGAATAATAATATCAGGCGTAACAGGTGTGATTAATTTTCCATTCCGTGCGATCTCAATCAAAAACAGCTCAGGCAAATTTCTAAGGTGATTTTCTTCGACACTTTTGCCAATTAACTCGCATTCTTCATCCACGTCTGCCTCGATAAAGTAACTATTATATTGGTTTTTTTTATTGGCGATTTCTGGTAACAAAGGGGTCATGAAAAACATTAACAAACCACAACTCAAACCTGCCACTAAACCATAAAGTGTGAAATCCCAAAAATTAAAACCTGGATGACCATGTTCAATTAAAAAACTATCCACAATTAAGTTAGTCGAAGTACCAATTAGTGTAACGGTACCGCCCAATATGGCTGAATAAGATAATGGGATCAGTAACCGCGATGCATGATGATATTGATTTTGTTTTACTGGACCAATCAAGCTTGCCACTATGGCAGTGTTATTCAAAAGCGCAGAAGAGAAAAAAGTCAAACCAAATAGCCGCCAGTAACTGGTATTGAAACTTGCGGTGACTAGTGTTCTGGCCAAACGTTTAATTAACGAGGTTTTATCCACTGCTGAACTAACTAACAGAAGTAACACTAATGTAATCAAACCTTGGTTAGTGAAATTATTAAGAACGTCACCAATGACCAGTTGTTGACTGGCAATCAAGGCTAAAAGTGAAGTAGCAAAAATTAAAGAAGGGCGCTCGTTAGTGGTTACGAGCGCCAATATAGTACCGGCAAAAATTGCTAAAACCAGATACTGATTAATATCCATATAGTCTTATTCTTAGTTAATTTGACTATAGACTACAGCTTGCTGATGTCAGTTGCATTCCAATGTGGGAAATGTCTTCTAACTAAATCGTTAAACTCCAGTTCGAACTCAGAAAAATCACCTGCGTTAGAATCTTTAGCCACTTCAATAATCATTCCTGCTCCAACCGTGCCATTAGTAACTCTATCGATTATGATAAAAGCGCCAGTGGTACGATTTTTTGTATAAGGATCACAAGCAACGAGTTGAGTGAGCTTTATTTTAACTACGGCAATTTCATTTAAGGCTAGACGAACTGAATTTTTGTGTTCCATTGAGTTTACATCAATTTGATATTCCACTTCAGTCACACTACCTGGTACAAACTTAGTCGCAAATTTAAAACCATATTGTTTGTTAGGCATCATGGCTTCTTCATCCATCCATACCAAATTTGTTCTATAAGTATTGCTATGCAAAGGCAAGTTGTCACTTTTAACTATCATGTCACCACGAGAAATATCAATTTCATCTTCTAGTGTGATGGTGGTGGTAAGGGGGGCATAGACTCTATCTTGCTCCCCTTCAAAATTAACCAGCGCTTTGACCTTTGACTGTTTACCTGAGGGAAGGGCAGTAATATTGTCGCCGGGTTTAATTTGACCAGATACAACCGTGCCAGCAAAACCACGAAAATTTAGGTTGGGGCGGTTAACGTATTGCACAGGAAAGCGAAAGTCATCAGCATTAATGTCATCATTAATTTCGACTTGTTCTAACATGGTCATCAAAGTCTCACCTTTGTACCATGGCGTGTTTTTGCTAACATTGACTACATTGTCGCCATCCAAAGCTGACAAAGGAATAAATTGGATGTCTGGAATTTCTAGTTGTTTTGAGAACTGTAGGTAGTCAGCTTTTATTTCTTCATACACAGTTTCGCTGTAGTCTTTTAAGTCCATTTTGTTGACTGCCACAATAACGTGTTTGATGCCCAACAAAGAAACTAAGAATGAGTGGCGACGGGTCTGAGTTTTCACGCCTGCGCGAGCATCTATCAAGATAATTGCCACGTCACAATTTGATGCACCTGTTACCATGTTGCGCGTGTATTGTTCATGGCCGGGAGTATCTGCAATGATAAATTTACGTTTATCGGTAGAGTAATAGCGGTACGCTACATCAATCGTAATACCTTGCTCGCGTTCAGACTGTAAGCCATCAACTAATAGGGCTAAATCGACTTTGTCACCCGTAGTACCCACTTTTTTACTATCTTTGGTAATAGCGGCTAGTTGATCTTCAAAAATCATTTTGGAGTCGTGTAATAAGCGTCCTATTAAGGTGCTTTTACCATCGTCAACACTGCCACAAGTTAAAAAACGTAACATGTCTTTCTTTTCATGCTGGTCTAAATAGCCCAGTATATCGGATTGTAATAATGTATCTTCGCTATTCATAATTAGTAACTCACCAAGAAATAAGGATTTAAGATAGAATCTTTTTGATTGTATCTTAGAGGAGGAGCATCAGCTTTTAGTGCGTCAGTAGCAACTTCAATTATGGTTACCTTACCACCGGCTGCTTCTACAACAGCCTGCGCCGCTCCGGTATCCCACTCACAAGTTGGACCTAAGCGCGGATAAAGATGCGCGGCACCTTCTGCAACTAAACACAATTTAAGTGAACTGCCCATTGCAATTAACTCTGTTTCGCCCTCTAAAGAATCGAGCAAGGCCTCTATCTCATGGCTTTGGTGCGAGCGACTGCCCACTATTTTCCATGTTTCTCCTTTAGTCCAAGTTTTTGGAGTAATGTCGACTTTTACCCCTGCCGTTATCTTATAAGCGCCTTGGCCTAAAACACCTACATAGGTTTGTTCCAAAACTGGCGCATATACCACACCAAAAATCGGTACACCGTCTTTAATTAGCGCAATATTCACCGTGAATTCACCATTTTTTTTAATAAACTCTTTGGTTCCATCAAGTGGATCAACTAGCCAATAGGTATTCCAAGTGCTCCGTTCCTGCCATGAGATCTCTGCAGACTCTTCTGATAAAATGGGTAGCTGTGATACTTGACTTAAGCCTTCGACAATGCAGTTGTGTGCAGCTAGGTCGGCCTCAGTTAATGGGCTTTTGTCTGACTTTTCATAAATAGCAAAGTCGTTTTGATAGATGTCCATAATTTTGTCACCCGCTTGATGACTGATAGCAACAATATTTTCAATAAGTTGTTCGTTTAACATTAAGCTACAATCCCTTTTTGTTTTAACAAGTCAAAAAGTTTCTCAGCAGATTGTTCAGCTGTTTGTCCAGAAAAAGTTAAAATAATTTCTGCTTTTTCTGGCGCTTCGTAAGGGGAGTCGATACCAGTAAAGTCTTTAATGTCACCTTGTCTAGCTTTTTGATACAGCCCTTTAGGATCGCGTTTTTCACATTCCTCTATAGGTGTATCAATAAATATTTCGATAAATTCACCATCACTTAACAAGTTCCGACAAAAGTCTCTTTCAGCTTTAAAAGGAGAAATAAAAGCGGTCAGTACTATTGTGCCTGCATCGACAAAAAGTTTAGACACTTCACCTATTCGTCTAATATTTTCCACTCTGTCTTTATCACTAAAAGTTAAATCACCACACAACCCGTGGCGTACGTTATCGCCATCCAGTAAGTAAGTATGTTTACCGTGTTCTGCCAATTTTTTTTCTAGTAAATTAGCAATTGTAGATTTCCCTGAACCACTTAAACCTGTTAGCCACAACACACAAGGTTTTTGACTTTTTGCCTGTGCCCTCCGAGCTTTATCAACATCGTGCTGATGCCACACTATGTTAGTTGCCATTAAAAATATCCTTCCATTTTTTTCTTTTCCATGGAACCTGATGAATCATGGTCAATGACTCGGCCTTGACGCTCGGAAGTCTTAGTCAGTAACATCTCTTGTATCACTTCTGGTAATGTAGCCGCTGTAGATTCGACTGCTCCCGTTAATGGGTAACATCCCAGAGTTCTAAAACGTACTGAACGCATTTCAGGAATCTCTCCTTCTTTCATTGGCATGCGGTCATCGTCAACCATAAAGTACACGCCATCGCGCTTAACTACTGGACGAGGTTTTGCTAAATACAATGAGGGGATATCTATGTTTTCCATGTAGATATATTGCCAAATATCTAGCTCAGTCCAGTTGGACATAGGGAAAACACGAATGCTTTCACCTTTATTAATTTGTGCGTTGTAGACGTTCCATAATTCTGGTCGTTGATTTTTAGGATCCCATCTGTGATTCTCATCGCGGAAAGAATAAACACGCTCTTTGGCACGAGACTTTTCTTCGTCGCGCCTGGCGCCACCAAAAGCCGCATCAAACTTATAATGGTTCAGTGCTTGTTTTAAAGATTGGGTCTTCATTATGTCAGTATGTTTAGAACTACCATGGCTAAACGGACCAACATTCATCTTTACACCTTCTTGATTAATATGCACCAGTAGGTTGAGATCATGTTTTTTGGCTATCTCGTCACGGAATGAAATCATTTCGTGGAATTTCCATGTGGTATCAACATGTAATAATGGAAAAGGTATTTTCCCGGGCGCAAAAGCTTTTCGAGCTAGGTGTAATAACACTGAAGAATCCTTACCCACAGAATATAACATCACTGGATTGTCGAATTCAGCCGCTACTTCACGGAAGATATGAATACTTTCCGCTTCGAGTTGTTTTAAATGGGTCACTGTAGGGATCGAGTTAGACATGGCTTTCTCACACAAAGTTAGTTTCTGTCTCTTATACACCTCTGACGCCGCCGACGAAGAGGATAGTGATGTACTTGTTGGACGCATGATTTATCAACAAATCATTAGTAACGAATATCTTAGCACTCCTCTAATGATACGTGCCTGTCGTGATGCTGGTCTTAATACTCGTCCGAATATACGTCTCACA
>OOGD01000024.1_pt1 | contig 36413 bp, 30 predicted proteins | sample 1670381 | NCBI WGS metagenome assembly OOGD01 (sample SAMEA98146918, study PRJEB22522) | marine metagenome | biome: marine biome; feature: marine water body; material: sea ice | place: Arctic Ocean | collected 14-Sep-2015 | depth 1.3 m | reverse complement strand
CCTCGTTTCTTTGGCAAAGAAGACCGTCGCTTTTTTTAATATCTCGCGCTCCATTTCGAGACGTTTAACTTGCCCCTTCAAGCTGCGAATTTTTCTTACTATAATTTATAGTGTTACGTGATTTAATTTTTAGAGTTGATTATGAGTTTTTCGATATTAGTAATTTTAATAACATTGATTGTCTCCGTTGTTTGTTCTACATTTTTGGTTGTATTATTTAAACGTTGTAACTCACAACTCGAAACCATTAAATTACAAGATGATTTACTGTCAGAACTACGTAAAAAAATAAATAACCTAAGCGAAGAAATACATGAGATCCGAAGCGGTAATCATGGTGTGATTGCACGTGTTAAAGAGCTGGTAAAGCAAGTAGATACATTACAATTGGCTCAACAAAATTCAGTCGAACAAGACTCTCAAAGTCGTTTCTATAGCAAGGGCGCAAAGCTCATAAGCCAAGGTGCCAGCCTAGATGATGTAATGCGCGAATGCGATATGCCGGTGGCAGAGGCAGAACTACTCTTCAATTTACACAATAAAAAAAGATAATTTTCAGCCTGTTTAGATTGTTTGGTCTGATTGATTTTGTTGTTTTGTTTATTGTGTAAGTCTAATTATATTGAGTAAATGTTCGTTTCCTCAGCAATTAAGAATACCTAAGACTAATTACTATATCAGTATACCTTTTTCATTTAGACGTCTAGACGTAAAGATGTTGACTTTTTTAGTATATTAAGACAGATTTGCTATATCATTTTCAGTTGTTAGGAACGTTATGCCGATTAGAATTCCAAGTAACCTGCCTGCACAAAATGTGTTAGACAAAGAAAGAATTTTTGTGATGGATACCCAGCGCGCAGCTACCCAAGATATTAGACCTATGGAAGTGGGTATTTTGAATTTGATGCCGAATAAAATGGAAACTGAAGAGCAGTTTTTACGCTTACTCTCGAATACACCTTTGCAAATTAATATTGATTTAATTCGTATCGATAACCAAGCACCTAAAAACACGCCTGCAGCACATATGGATGATTTCTATGTAGAGTTTGATGATGTAGTCAATAAACAATACGACGGGTTAATTGTGACTGGAGCGCCGCTTGCGCATCTTGCCTATCAAGATGTGAAGTATTGGGAAAAAATGACTGTTATTTTAGATTGGGCCCGACGTAATGTGCAATCTACTTTATTCTCATGCTGGGCAGCACACGCAGCTATTTATCATTTTTTTGGTAAAAATAGAGGGCTCCGTGACCATAAATTGAGCGGTGTTTATCGTCATTTTGTGCAAAATGAACACGATGAATTACTGCGAGGCTTTGACCCAGTTTTTAATGCACCGCAGTCGCGTTTTGGTGAAATAAGCATGGCTGATTATGCTTCTATACCTGGATTGAATGTGTTGGCTAAATCCGATGAGGGTGGAGCTTACATTGTTGCGTCTGAGGATAAACGTATGGTGTTTGTTACTGGTCATCCCGAGTACGATCCTGAGAGTTTAAAACAAGAATATCAGAGAGATTTATTAATCAATAGTGAACCACAAATCCCAGTAAACTACTTTATAGATGATGATCCAAACAAAGATCCCATCGTCAGTTGGCGAGCTCACGGCAGCTTATTGTTTACTAATTGGCTGAATTATTACGTTTACCAAAATACCCCTTATGACTTGGCTCAGCTTTCTGAGTAAACGTTAATTTGTATAGCGTGGTTATTTTTTTAATGAAGTCGAGAACAGAAATGACATTGAGTCAGCGTAAGTCCCTAAAACAAGTAGAAGAACGACTGATTGAAGCAGCAAACAAGCGTATTTTGTTGCTCGATGGTGCTATGGGCACCATGATCCAAGAATACAAATTTGAAGAAGATGATTACCGCGGCGAACGTTTTGCTGACTGGCATTGTGATGTAAAGGGCAATAACGATTTGTTAGTATTAAGTCAGCCTAACATTATCTATGAAATTCATTGCGCTTATCTTGACGCAGGGGCCGATATTATTGAAACCAATACGTTCAATGCCACCTCCATCTCCATGGCAGATTATAATATGCAGGGGCTAGCAAAAGAAATAAACATCGAAGCAGCAAAATTAGCTAGGAAAGCAGCAGATAAATTTAGCATTCAAACACCTGACAAATCTAGATTTGTAGCCGGTGTATTAGGACCCACTAGTCGGACGGCGTCTATTTCCCCAGATGTAAACGATCCTGCCAAACGTAACGTCACTTTTGATGAATTGGTTGAAGCATACGTAGAGGCGACTCACGGACTAATTAAAGGTGGTGTGGACTTGATCATGTTGGAAACTATTTTTGATACATTAAATGCCAAAGCTGCGATATTCGGGGTGCAGCTGGTATTTGACGAGCTTGGGTTTAAGTTACCCGTGATGATCTCAGGTACCATTACCGATGCTTCTGGACGGACGTTGTCAGGCCAAACAGCTGAAGCTTTCTACTATTCGATGAATCATATAGAGCCATTTTCTTTTGGTTTAAATTGCGCGCTAGGTCCTGACTTATTGCGTCAATATGTGGATGAAATATCCCAAATAGCTGAATGTTTTGTTTCGGCTCACCCTAATGCCGGCTTACCCAATGAGTTTGGTGAATATGATATGGAAAGTGATGAAATGGCCGCACATATTAAAGAATGGGCAAAATCAGGCTTATTAAACATTGTGGGTGGATGTTGTGGCAGCACACCAAAACATATTGCGGCCATCGCTGATGCGGTAAAAAATTATGTGCCTCGTAAAATAGTACAACGAGAGGTGAAGATGCGCCTGTCTGGTTTAGAACCTTTTGTACATTAGGCGGTTGTGATGAGTATTAATGAAGAAGACATACGGTTGCCTACTTTTGTTACGGCGAAAACTTCAGCAAACTTTATCAATATAGGCGAACGAACTAACGTAACCGGTTCTGCCATGTTTAAACGTTTAATCCTTGACGACGATTATGAAAAGGCTTTAGATGTTGCTCGCCAGCAAGTCGAAAACGGAGCGCAGATTATCGACATCAATATGGATGAAGCCATGTTGGATTCTGAAGCTGCGATGACGAGATTTTTGAACATGATTGCCTCTGAACCTGATATTTCTCGGGTGCCTATTATGATTGACTCATCCAAATGGACGGTTATCGAGGCAGGTTTAAAGTGTGTGCAAGGTAAAGCCATTGTTAATTCAATTAGTTTGAAAGAAGGAGAAGAAAATTTTCTGTATCAAGCCAAGCTGTTAAAACGATATGGTGCTGCCACAGTAGTTATGGCGTTTGATGAGAAAGGTCAAGCCGATACTGAAGACCGCAAATTTGAAATATGTGAACGTAGTTATAAATTACTTACTGAACAAATTGGTTTTCCGCCCCAAGATATTATCTTTGACCCCAATATTTTTGCTGTGGCAACAGGTATTGAAGAGCATAACAATTATGCTGTAGATTTTATTAATGCTACAAAGCGGATTCGTCAGCACTTACCCCATGCTCATGTGTCGGGCGGTTTATCAAATGTATCGTTTTCTTTTCGTGGCAATAACCCCGTTCGTGAGGCGATGCATTCTGTGTTTTTGTATCATGCTATTAAAGCTGGTATGGATATGGGCATCGTAAATGCTGGACAACTAGAAGTGTACGATCAGATCCCTGCAGAGCTAAAAGTAGCCGTCGAGGATGTGATCTTAAATCGTCATGATCAAGCTACAGATAAACTTTTAGAACTTGCGCCCAAATATCAAGGTGATGGTAAAGCCTTAATTAAAGATAATCTTGAATGGCGTGAACTACCAGTTTATAAACGTTTAGAGCACGCGTTGGTGCGCGGAATCATGGACTTTATAGAAGACGACACTGAAGAAGCCCGTCTGGCAGCAGAAAAACCCTTACACGTTATAGAAGGGCCATTAATGGATGGCATGAACGTAGTAGGGGACTTGTTTGGTGAAGGGAAAATGTTCTTACCGCAAGTGGTTAAATCAGCCCGAGTAATGAAAAAAGCGGTATCTTATCTTAATCCTTATATCGAACTTGAAAAAGACAAAGGAAGCAGTAACGGAAAAATATTGTTGGCCACGGTAAAAGGCGATGTGCATGATATCGGTAAAAATATTGTTGGTGTTGTGCTGCAATGTAATAATTTTGAGATTATCGACCTAGGGGTCATGGTGCCTTGCGCAAAATTATTGCAAGTGGCTAAAGATGAAAATGTCGACATGATCGGCCTTTCTGGCTTAATTACGCCCTCTCTTGATGAAATGGTACATGTCGCAAAAGAAATGCAGCGCTTAAATTTTGATTTACCATTACTAATTGGTGGTGCAACCACTTCAAAAGCACATACTGCAGTTAAAATTGAACATCATTACCAACACCCTGTAGTTTATGTACCTAACGCCAGTCGTGCTGTTGGTGTATGTCAAAGATTGATCACAGCTGAAAATCGTGCCATTTATGCAGAAGAATTAAAACTTGATTATGAGAAAGTGCGCCAACAACATGCCAAGAAAAAGCCACGAACTAGGCCCGTTACTTTAGACCAAGCTCGCAAAAATGGTTTTACGTTTGATTGGGACAATTATCAACCACCTATACCCAATAAGTTAGGTGTGACCGCAGTGAGTATTGGATTGACGGAGTTGGTTGATTACATAGATTGGACGCCGTTTTTTTTAACTTGGTCTCTAGCAGGTAAGTATCCACGTATTTTACAAGACGAAGTGGTTGGCAAAGAGGCACAAATTCTATTTGCTGATGCGCAGAATATGCTAACAGTTCTGTGCAACAACCCCAAACTAAAAGCCAATGGAGTTACGGGTATATTCCCCGCCAATCGAGTGCAAGACGATATTCATGTGTACGCTGACGAAAGTCGTAGTAAAGTCATTCACGTTGCTCACCATCTGCGCCAACAAACTGAAAAATCTAAAGGGGCAAACAACTGCTTAAGTGATTTTGTTGCGCCTAAATCCTCAGGTAAAGCGGATTATCTTGGTGCTTTTGCCGTGACTGCGGGCACTTGGGAAGATGGCTTAGCTAAAGAATTCGAAGATGACGGTGATGATTATAATTCCATCATGGTTAAGTCTCTTGCAGATAGATTTGCAGAAGCCTTTGCCGAATATTTACATAAAAAAGTGCGTAAAGAAATTTGGGGGTATGTTCCTGATGAGACGTTAACTAATGACGCACTTATTCGTGAAAAATACCAAGGTATTCGACCTGCTCCAGGTTATGCTGCTTGCCCTGAACATACTGAAAAACAATTGATCTGGGATCTGTTAGATGTCGAAAAGAATACTGGTATGAAACTAACGGAGAGTTATGCCATGTGGCCTGGTGCAGCTGTATCTGGCTTTTACTTTTCTCATCCTGAATGTCGATATTTTGCAGTGGCTCACATTCAAGAAGATCAATTGCTTGATTATGCAACTCGCAAGGGTTGGGATAGATTAGAAGCGGAAAAGTGGCTAGGGCCTAACCTTCAATAGATTATGGATCAGTAAAGCATGTTCGATAAACCTTTTAGCCAAGCTTGCGAAAATAACAGGCAACCAATTTTAAAAATATTAAATAGGGTCTTAGCGGATAAAAAAAAGCTATTAGAAATTGGCTCTGGCACGGGTCAACATGCCGTTTATTTTGCTCCTAGGCTGTCACACCTTGAATGGCACACTAGCGATATGCCAGATAAACATTCTGGTATATCAGCATGGATAAAAGAGGTTGCGGTTAATAATTTACATCAGCCTTTGACATTTACAATCGGTGCTGATGGCAATAATATTTGGCCAATAGCCAATATTGATGCAGTGTATACAGCTAATACTACGCATATTATGCAACCATCAGAAGCACAACTTATGATGCAGCAAGTGGCTAGTAACCTGCCTAGTGGAGGGATATTTTGCCAATACGGTCCTTATACATTTCAAGGACGTCACAGCAGTGAGTCTAATAAATCTTTTGATCAACATATTATCGAAAAAGGATATGGTGGTATACGCGATATTGAGGAGTTGATACTTTGGGCTAACAACATGGACCTAGTGGAAGTAGTTACCATGCCAGCAAACAATTTCTTACTTGTTTGGCAAAGCATTAAATCTCTAAGTCATTCCTAGTTTGGCTCATTTAAGCTTCTGATTGTTTAAAGGGTAAAAGTTTTTCTGCGTTGTTTTTGTATTCTGCAATCTGGATATTTTCTTGTTGTATAAATCTTTCTACTGCTTCATGAAACGCTAACTCTTTGAGCGAATGGTTTGAATAGCAATAAATGGGTTCAAAACCTCTTAGTATCTTATGCTCTCCTTGAGTTCCAGGATTGAATTTTGCAATATTTTGCTCAATACAAAATTCGATACCTTGATAATAACAACATTCAAAATGTAGGTTTTGTACTTCTTCTAGAGCTCCCCAATATCGCCCGCATAGTTGATTATGGTCAAATATAAAAAGTGCGCTAGCTATAGGTCGTTCGTCTTTCAAAGCAATTACAAGCATTAGATTATGTCGCAAATCTTTAAAAAGTTGTTGAAAAAATGTTTCAGTTAAATAACCATCATGACCACTGCGTTTTAAATAGGTTTGTTTGTAGCAATGGTAAAAAAAATGCATATTATCTTTGCTCAAGTTGTCACCATGTAAGCGAACAACCTTTACATCGTCAGACGTGACTTTAAGACGTTCTTTTTTCACATTCTTTCTTTTGCGAGAGTTAAAGTGTGATAAATAATCTTCAAAAGAAGAATACTGTCTATTAAACCACTGAAATTGAACCGTGTGGCGCTGCACTTGCCCATGCTGATGTAATAATTGGCTGATGTCTTGTTCAACAAATAACCAATGCATTGAAGACATACCGCTTAACGTCAGCTGCTCAGTAATTTCTTTGCACAGGGCGGGTAACAATTGCTGTTTATCAACCTCATCACTGAGCATTAACCTGGCGCCAGTCACTGGGGTAAAAGGGATGGCGCCGACTAATTTAGGATAATAATTAATGCCATGTTGTTTGTAAGTATTTGCCCAGGCAAAATCAAACACATATTCTCCGTAGCTATGTGTTTTTTTGTATAAAGGTAGGATACCGACAGGCTCAAAGTTTTGATAAATGACGCAATGAAATGGTAGCCAACCAGAATCTGCACCTACTGACCCTGACGTTTCTAAAGCGTGCAAAAATGGATATTGACAAAACGGACTATTACCATTGGCTAAATCGTCCCACACAGTTTGACCAATTTTTTCAATCGATGTACTAAATTTAAATGTATATTTTGAACTCAATATTGACAATATTTGGCCTAACCCTTAACTAATCTAACAAAACTAATATGACAGAAAATGATTTTAAGATCATTAAAAATACGATTTATAGATCATTTTAGGGCGAGAGCACATCCAGCCTGAACTACTTAATAAGCTGTAACTACAAGACCATGAACATCAATTGTGTGTTGAATGAGTTGTCAGATTTAAGTCGCACTATTTACATTGCAATTAAGTGTGTGTGGTGGCTTTAATTCTTGATTTTGAGAGTAAAGATATAGGAAGGAATAATAATGCGTTACAGGGTTATCAAAATTCTATACAGATTGTGTCACAAGCAATGAGAGAACGTTATATCGATTGGTTTGAGTTGGCTGTAAAGTATCTAACAAAAAATTTGCAAATAAACCTGCAATAGATAGTTAAAGAATAGCAAAAACAGGAATGTTTTTGCATCATTATGCTTTTATCCATAACAAATCGCTATGCGATTGAATCAACAAGAGAATAAGTTTCTATAGTATTAACGCTAGTCTTAACAAAAGTCTAGTAAACTGATATCTTTGGTTTCGCAAGTACTACTTATGCTGCTTTTGGCACAGGTGAACTCCACTAATTACTAATATTTCAGGATTGTAAATGAGTAAAACAACCGCCGAGCTCCGGTGTGCATTTTTAGATTTTTTTGCCTCTAGGGGACATCAAAAAGTATCCAGTTCATCTTTAGTTCCAGCAAATGATCCAACAATTTTGTTTACAAATGCTGGAATGAACCAGTTTAAAGATGTGTTTTTAGGCACTGAATCCCGGAATTACACTAAGGCGACATCTTCACAACGATGTGTGCGAGCTGGTGGAAAGCATAATGACCTTGAAAACGTAGGTTATACTGCCCGTCACCATACTTTTTTCGAAATGTTAGGTAACTACAGTTTTGGTGATTATTTTAAAACTGAGGCAATTCAATACGCCTGGGATTTTTTGACCAAAGAACTCAATCTGTCCAAGGACAGATTATTGGTTACTATATATCATGATGACGATGAAGCCTTCGATATATGGGCAAACAAAATAGGTTTATCTGAGGACAAAATTATCCGTATCAGTACTTCAGATAATTTTTGGTCTATGGGCGATACAGGTCCTTGTGGACCTTGTTCAGAAATATTTTATGACCACGGTGAACATATTTGGGGCGGACCTCCAGGCACTCCAGAAGAAGACGGCGACAGGTTTATTGAAATTTGGAATCTGGTTTTCATGCAGTTTAATCGTCAAAGTGATGGGACTATGCAGCTATTACCTAAACCTTCTATTGATACGGGTATGGGCTTAGAGCGAATTTCGGCTATTATTCAAAATGTACACAGCAACTATGAAATTGATATTTTTCAGAATTTAATTGAAGCAGCAGCTGATATTATTGGAGTAAGTGACAAACAAGATAAGTCTCTACGTGTTATTGCGGATCATATTCGTTCTTGTAGTTTTTTAATTTCTGACGGTATTATCCCTTCAAACGAAGGCCGAGGCTACGTGTTGAGGCGTATTATCCGCAGAGCAGTAAGACATGGGAACAAACTCGGTGCTACTGATGTATTTTTCTATCGTCTAGTACAAGCTTTAGAGACACAAATGTCTGATGCTTATCCAGAGTTAACCGCAAATCGTGAACTTATAGAAAAAGTATTAAGAACTGAGGAAGAACAGTTTTCTAGGACTCTGGAACGTGGCATGAGCATTCTTAACAATGCGCTCAATGAATTAACATCCGATGTGGTTCCGGGTGAGTTAGTATTCAAGCTTTATGATACATACGGTTTTCCAGCAGACTTAACTAATGATGTGGCTCGTGAAAAAAATCTGAGTATAGACGAAGAAGGCTTTCAACTTGCCATGGCTGCTCAGCGTAAACGCGCGCAACAGGCTAGTCAATTTGATACTGATTACAACGAACTACTAAAGTCTAATTGTACTTCTGATTTTACAGGTTATGATCAATACACAAACAATGCCAAAATCGTGGAGTTGTTTGTCAACGGTCAACAGGTAGACAAATTAACCATAGGTCAAGAGGGTGTTGTTGTTCTCGATAAAAGCCCATTCTATGCTGAGTCAGGTGGTCAAATCGGTGATACAGGTTTATTGAAGGTCGCTAACGGTAGTTTTGTGGTAACAGAAACGTTGAAGTTAGGTAATGCAATCGCCCATAGAGGTACGTCTGATTTTGATTTTAAACTAGGTGACATGGTAAAAGCTGAATTTGATGTTGAGCGCCGTGAAGCGATAACGTTAAATCATAGTGCCACACATTTAATGCATGCAGCATTGAGAAAGATACTAGGTGAGCATGTGAACCAGAAAGGTTCACTGGTATCTGAAGAACGTTTTCGCTTCGATTTTTCACATTTTGAAGCATTAAGCAACTCAGAGTTGCAAAATGTTGAAAAGTTAGTTAACCAACAAATTCGTATTAATCACACTTTAGACACTAAATTGATGGATTTGGATGATGCTAAAGCTGCAGGCGCGATGGCCCTGTTTGGTGAAAAGTATTTAGGAGATGTTCGTGTGGTTTCTATGGGAGATTTTTCTATGGAATTGTGTGGTGGCACTCATGTCAAAAGGACAGGGGATATTGGTCTCTTTAAAATTATTTCAGAAAGTGGTATTGCAGCAGGTGTTAGAAGAATTGAGGCCGTTACTGGAGCAAAAGCTTTTGATGTAGTTCAGACTCAAAGCCATCAACTAAACCAGATAGCCAATTTATTGAAAACAGATCCACAAGTCTTACATGCTCGTATGCAGCATGTGTTAGATCAAAACAAAATATTAGAAAAAGAGTTAGAAAAATTAAAGTTAAAACTAGCTAGTAATATAACGATGAATATTTTATCTGATGTTTTCGAAATTAAAGGAGTTAAAATAATTTCTGTAGTGCTACAAGGTATCGAATCTAATGCGCTGCGACCTATGGTCGATGATTTCAAGAATCAATTAGGTAGCGCTATCATTGTTTTAGGCATAGCTGAAGAAAATAAGGTAAATTTGATTGTTGGTGTGACTAAAGACCTTGTGTCTAGAGTAAAGGCTGGTGATTTGGTCAGCTATCTTGCTCAACAAGTCGGTGGTAAAGGTGGAGGCCGTCCTGATATGGCTCAAGCTGGCGGTTCTGAATCACAACATTTGGACTCAGCCATAGCTTCAGTTCAAGCTTGGTTACAAGAAAAGTTGTAAAGCTGATAAAAGCATAATGTAGTCTCTCAAAAATTTTTCGGTTGTTTTTTGTGGTGACAACAATAACAGGGAAAGACCGATTGGGTAAATTTCTAGCGATGCTGGCAATTTACACTAACTTTAACGAAGGAATGGGATTTTTAACGGATAAAGGAGCAATAGAATGCTAATTTTAACTCGTCGTGTTGGTGAAACTCTAATGGTTGGTGATGACGTCACCGTAACAGTATTAGGGGTAAAAGGTAATCAGGTAAGAATTGGTGTTAACGCGCCTAAGGAAATATCTGTGCATCGTGAAGAAATATATATGCGTATCCAAGCTGAAAAGAACGTTCAAATTGCAGCCAGTGAACAGGCTGCAAGTACCGACGAAGAATAGAAGCGATAAGACTTAAAAAAAGCTGGGAGACCAGCTTTTTTTTGCTCCCAATATTAAGCCAAAATAATTTAAATTTTTCTTCAAACGTGACAAAAAATAAACACTTAGTCAATAATTGTTTAAATTGCCAGCATGCGGTCATTAAGTTCATAAAAAGTGTTTGACATACTCATGTGGATAGGTAGAATCCTGCTCCTCATTTAGGGGAGGAAAATCTTAAACGAAAGGCTACAAAGCGTAATGTTTAAGCATATAATCCTGATTAGTTTTAGTAGCTAATCACCAAAATGTTATCAAGATTTAAATTCCGGAGAGGTGGGTGAGTGGCTTAAACCAGTTCCCTGCTAAGGAACCGTAGCTTCGGCTACCGAGAGTTCGAATCTCTCCCTCTCCGCCATTAGTTCTTGACGGGAAATATGTTATTGCGCGTGTAGCTCAGCTGGATAGAGTACCTGGCTACGAACCAGGTGGTCGGAGGTTCGAATCCTTCCACGCGCACCATATTCCAAAAATACTTAAGATTATTGCTAATCTTTTGGTTATACTTCTTTATAACAGTTTGCGCGTGTAGCTCAGCTGGATAGAGTACCTGGCTACGAACCAGGTGGTCGGAGGTTCGAATCCTTCCACGCGCACCACACAACAAAAAGCCTGCAATTTATTTGCGGGCTTTTTTGTATCTGCAGCATTATGTTCAATTCTAATTTATTAATTACTCCCACTTTGAAGTGACTGAACTGTGCTCACGTATAGAAAATGTTAATGATCGATGTGGATGGGTAAATATTCTTAAAAAGTGAATTTATTCTTATTTTTTATGCACTTTAATTTTTGTCATTTAGTTGTTTTTACTCAGGCTGCATGGTACTTATCAAGTAGAAATTGTTCAATATTGAGATTACGTTTATATGCAACCCGATGTCGCAAATGCACTTGCAGAAGCCGCTAATTTATTGCTAGTAGGAATGGTAGTGGTGTTTTTGTTTTTATCTATGTTGATCGGTGCAATTACACTGATTGCTTGGGCTGACAAATTCTTTCCTGACAAGTTGCTTAACACTGTAAATAACCAACAAAAACCCATAAACAGCAAATTGGCTAGCAAAGATGGTGTGTCTCCGGAGGTTGTGGCTGCGATCAGTGCAGCTGTTATTCAACATAGACAATCAAATTAGTTCAAAATTTTAAGGAAATATACTATGCGTAAACCACTAGCGATCACAGATGTTGTATTGCGGGACGGCCACCAATCATTGTTTGCTACCAGAATGCGTCTGGAAGACATGTTACCTATTGCAAGTAAATTAGATGACATCGGCTACTGGTCATTAGAAACATGGGGCGGTGCGACCTTTGATGCTTGTATCCGTTATTTAGGTGAAGATCCTTGGGAGCGGATCCGCCAACTTAAAAAGGCTATGCCTAAAACTAAACAGCAAATGCTGTTACGTGGTCAAAATCTTTTAGGTTACCGCCATTATGCTGATGACGTGGTTGAAAAATTTGTCGAACGTGCACATTCAAACGGTGTTGATGTTTTTCGTATATTTGACGCGATGAACGATATTCGTAACCTGCAAACGGCAGTAAAAGCAGCAATTAAACAAGGTGCACATGCTCAAGGAACCATGTCTTACACAGTATCACCGGTTCATTCCCTACAAACTTGGTTGGATATGGCCAACAAATTGCAAGACATGGGTGTTCATTCAATTTGTGTAAAAGATATGGCTGGTTTACTCAAACCCTACGAATGTGAAGAATTGATCATTAAGTTGAAAGAATCAATTGAAGTACCTATTGCTTTGCATTGTCATGCCACAACGGGCTTGAGCACTGCAACCTACCAAAAAGCGATTGATGCAGGCATTGACATTTTAGATACGTCTATTTCATCAATGAGCATGACTTATGGTCATACTGCAACAGAAACAATAGTGTCTATTGTTGAAGGCACTGAGCGCGATACAGGCTTGGCCTTGCCAGCTTTTACTGAAATTGCTAGTTACTTTCGTAATGTGCGTAAAAAGTATGCTCAGTTTGAAGGTAGCCTTAAAGGTGTTGACGCACGAATATTAATAGCTCAGGTCCCAGGTGGTATGTTGACCAACATGGAAAGCCAACTGAAAGAGCAAGGCGCTGAAGATAAGATGGATGAGGTTCTTTTAGAAATCCCAAGAGTAAGAGAAGATCTTGGTTTTATTCCTCTGGTAACCCCAACCTCACAAATTGTTGGTACTCAATCCGTTATTAACGTAATAACAGGTGAGCGTTATAAAAGCATTAGTAAAGAAACCGCTGGTGTACTAAAAGGTGAGTATGGCGCAACCGCTGCACCTGTTAATAAGGAACTGCAACTCCGAGTATTAGATGGCAAAGAAGCAATTACATGTCGCCCAGCAGATTTAATTAAAGATGAGCTAGAGGCGCTGACTAATGAATTGACTGGTATCGTCAAAAAAGAATCTATCCAAGTTGCAGATGATTTTGTGGATGACGTATTGACCTATGCTTTGTTCCCACAAATTGGCTTAAAGTTTCTTAAAAATAGACATAACTCTGATGCATTTGAACCAGTACCTAATGAGACACAACTAGTAGCCCCAGCTACTGCTTCTTTACCTGAGGCAAAAAACTCTGGCGCATCAGCATATTCAGTAAGAGTAGACGGTCAAGTGTTTGAGGTTGAAGTGGCTCAAAGTGGTGAGTTATTAAGCGTTCAAGCTTCAAACCCAGTATCTTTACTGCAAGCTAATATAATGACACCTGCAACAGGACAAGCATTAAACTCTCCATTGGCAGGTAATATTTTTAAAGTATTGGTCACAGAAGGTGACGAAGTGAATTCAGGTGATGTAGTTATCATCATGGAAGCTATGAAAATGGAAACCGAAATTCGGGCATTAATTTCAGGTGTCATATCCAATGTATCAACTAAAGAAGGTGATGCTGTGCAAACAGGTCAACCTTTATTAGTCATAGGATAAGGAATACAAATGGAAAAGCTTGAATTATTATGGCAAAGCACCTCTCTGGCACACTTTGAGTTAGGTCAAGTGATCATGATGAGCGTTGGTGCATTATTACTCTATTTAGCTATTGTTAAAAAGTTTGAACCGTTACTGCTACTTCCTATCGGTTTTGGTGCCGTCCTGACCAATATTCCATTAGCTGGTTTTAGTGATCCGGGTGGGCTGCTTTATCTCGTCTATCATATTGGTATAGACACTGGAGTGTTTCCCTTGCTTATATTCATGGGCGTGGGAGCAATGACAGACTTTAGTGCATTAATTGCCAATCCTAGAATGCTGCTGCTTGGCGCTGCAGCCCAATTTGGTATCTTTGGTACATTGTTTGGTGCCATTGCCCTTAACATGGTACCCGGCTTCGAGTTTTCGTTACAAGACGCCGCAGCTATCGCTATTATTGGTGGTGCTGACGGACCCACGGCAATATTTTTAGCCTCAAAACTAGCGCCTGACCTTTTAGGAGCTATTGCGGTTGCAGCTTATTCGTACATGGCGTTAGTCCCTATTATTCAACCGCCAATCATGCGATTGTTTACCAGCGAAGAAGAAAGAAAAATTGAGATGCCTCAGTTAAGAATTGTGTCTAAACGTGAGAAAATTGTTTTTCCACTAGCAGTGCTATTTTTGTGTATTCTGTTTTTGCCTACCGCCACTCCTTTAGTGGGTATGTTTTGCTTAGGAAACTTGATGAAAGAATCGGGCGTAGTCGATAGATTAAGTAACAGTGCTCAAAATGAGTTGATTAACGTGGTAACCATCTTTTTGGGGTTAGCAGTGGGTTCAAAATTATCGGCTGATAAGTTTTTGACTGTTGAAACCTTAGGTATTTTAGCCCTAGGTGCTATTGCTTTCTCTGTTGGGACTGCTGCGGGTATCATGATGGCAAAAGTAATGAGTAAACTGAGTAGTCAAAAAATCAATCCATTGATTGGTGCAGCTGGCGTATCTGCAGTGCCTATGGCGGCCAGAGTGGTTAATAAGGTAGGACTAGAAGCCAATCATCATAACTTTTTACTGATGCATGCTATGGGGCCTAATGTAGCTGGTGTGCTGGGCTCGGCAGTGGCTGCTGGAATATTGTTGGCTCTTGTAGGATAAAATATAAAAATCGGGCGAAGTAAAGTTTTACTTCGCCCGTGTCCAGACCAATCTGTGTGTAACACCGTTATGACGTCTAGGATTAATTACTCTGCCTATTAATCAATGCCTGATGCGAATCAATTAATTTCTTTGTATATTCATTTTTAGGCCAATTAAATATCGCATCAGTTTTACCCGACTCCACCACTTTTCCATCCTTTATAATGATCACCTTGTCAGATATATGTCTCACTATACCTAAATTGTGAGATATGAAGATAAAACCTAGTCCTAAATCACGTTGTAACTCCATTAAAAGATTAACTGCCTGAGAGCGCACAGAGGGGTCTAAGGCTGCAAACGGTTCATCTGCCACTATTACCTTGGGATTGAGTATCAGGGCTCTAGCTAAAGCTATCCTTTGACGTTGTCCATCAGATAGCATATGTCGATAAAAAAACTGATGTTCTACCATTAAGCCAACCTTTCTAAGGGTACGTTCTATTAATAACTTGCGTTGCTGAGCATCAAGTTTAGTATTGAGACGAAGAGGCTCATCAAGAATAGAACCTAAGGTCAGCCCTGGGTTGAGAGATTCATTACTGTTTTGAAAAATCATTCTAATATCATGGCATCTTGCGCCAATGTTCGATTTATTTAGCTCAACTCCATTCATAAATATTTTTCCACTTTTAGGCGTTTCTAAACCTACAAGTAGTTTTGCCAGTAGTGATTTGCCGGAACTGTTGTCGCCCACAATAGCTAAAGTTTCGCCTGCTTTAAAATTAAAACTTACAGGTCCTAAATCAAACGTTACCTTGCTTTTTGACCAGAGGCTTTTTGTACTATTTTGAAATGTTAATTCTTCAACATTGATGAGATCCACTATTTTGCATCCCAGTGTAGTGGAAAATGACAACTATAAAAATGTGTATGAACTCGCCTTATTTGAGGTACTGTCACGCACTCTCTTCGTGCCCTTGGACATCTTGGTCCTAATCGGCAGCCAATTGGTAAATGATGCAGAGTTGGGATAGTGCCATCAAGTGAATTAAGTGGCGACTTAGGTGGCAAGTCTTTTCGAAAACTTGGGGCACTGTCAAGTAATGCCTGAGTGTAAGGATGAAAAGCACGTTTTCTCAGTTGCTTTAAATCACCGCTTTCAACAGTTTGCCCACAATATAAAACAGTCATGTAGCTGGCCATACTGGATATAGCTAATAAGTCATGACTTACAAACAAAACACTCATGCTTTTGACTTGATTGACTCTGCTGAGCAACTTCAATATTTGTGTTTTTGAAGTCACTTCCATGCCTTTAGTAGGATCATCGGCAATAATTAATCTGGGCTCAGATGCTAAAGCCATTGCCACCATAAATTTCTGTACTACATCGTTTGCAATCTGATGGGGATAACTACTTAAGCACAAGTGGTGATTTTTGATACCCACTTTATGCAGCAGTTTTATAGCTAAAATCTGTTTTTCCTCATTGCGCTGCCAAAACCATGTTTTCGTTAATTTGTTACTGGGAAGCATTTCTTTAAGTTGCTGGCCCATGGTCAATGACGGATCGAGTGACTCAAGAGGATTTTGAAAAATTACTGATATATCTTTGCGAATTAATTTGCGACGAGCTTTAGCCGACATGGTCAACAAGTTTTGTCCTCTCCACGTCATTCGGTCGGCAGTTATTCGCCAGCGTTGAGGTAATGCTCCAACAATTGCTTTGATTATTAAACTTTTACCTGAGCCTGACTCACCAACCAATGCATGAATTTGACCCTCATGTATCACCATGTTGATCTTATCAAGTGCCTTTACCCATCCTGCAGATATATCAATTTCTAAGGTCAAGTTTTTGATATCAAGTAAAATCATTAGTGTAACAACCTATTCCTAAGCGCTGAGCGAAGGCCATCGCCTACTAAGTTTATAGAAATCATCATCATAAATAATGCTCCACCGGGCAGGGCTATAGTCCATGGGGCGATATAAGCCACTTCAATACCTTCCAAAAGCATTGCACCTAGTTCTGAAGAGGGAGCTTGAGCACCTAATTTGAGAAATCCTAAAGCGCTGATGTCTAGAATAGAAACGGATAGAGCTAGGGTCGCTTGCACCACTAACATCTCACCCATATTGGGTAATATCGAGCGTATAAAAATATGTAATTGACTGGCACCGTCGAGTTTGGCGGCCATGATATATTCTTTAGATAATTCATACCTTACGAAATCACGAGTCTGGTGAACAAATTGAGGTATAAGCGCTAGCGCGATGGCCCACATACTATTTACTAATCCGGGTCCTAAAATGGCGATAATAATGATGGCAATAAGTAGAGTCGGAATTGCTTGAATGGAGTCTAGAGTATGATTGATGACACTTGAACGAAATCCATTACTCATGCCTGCTAATGCTCCTAAACCCACACCTAGTAACATTGCGACTAAAACCAATAAAAGGCTAATGCCAAAGGTCATCCTGCAACCATAAATAATGCGAGATAATAAGTCACGGCCTAATGCGTCAGTCCCAAATAAGTGACTAATACCGCCATTGGGATCCCAAGCAGGTGGTATCAATAAATCCCCAATTTGTTGCATATTTGGGTCAAAGGGGGCTAATAACGGGCAGAAAATGATAATAATTAGAAAAAAAGCAAAACAAAATAACCCGACAACAGCGATATGATTGTTCTTAAATTCCATCCAAGTGTATTGCAATGGTGAGGGATGATGTTCTTCCTGGTATAAACTAGATTGCGGCACGTTCGGCCCTTCTGCGTCTTGGATCGGTTATACGAATAGTCAGCTCAATCGACATAGTGAAAATAACAACCAGGACAGATACCGCTAACATTCCTGCTCTTATTGCTGGGTAATCTTGTTGATAAATAGCTTGGATAAGCCAATTGCCTATACCTGGCCAAGAAAAGATACTCTCTACTATCATGGCGTTGGTTAACAACGTAGGGAATTGCATGGCTAAAAGTGGCAAAACGGGTATTAATGCATTTCTCACTCCGTGGCGCATCAACACCTGCCGGGGTGTCAAACCTCTAGCGTAAGCGGCCAAGATAAACTCGCTGTTTAATGTTTCAATTACCGAACGTCTAGTAATACGCAGTATGAGTGTTGTGGTAACAACAGCAATAGAAAAAGTAGGGAGTATAAGATGTCTTAAGGCATCAATAAGAGCGGCATGTCTATCGACAGAGTCAGACAATAAGATATCAATTAATATGAAGCCTGTGATGCTTGGGATTTCAAATATTAGGCTAATACGCCCAGATAATGGAAACCATCCAAGTTGAAGAGAAAATACTAAAATAAGTATTAAGGCTAGCCAAAATACAGGTATGGAATAGCCTAATAAGCTAATCGAAAGTAAGCCGTAATCTGTGGCTTTATGATGCCGTAGGCCGGCTAAAAATCCTAAAGGTAAGCCAATAAAAAAAGATAGGAAAAGGGCGTAAGCACTCAGTTCTATACTCGCTGGAAGGTAATGGCTTACATCTTCGTATAAAGGTAGGCCCGAACTGAAACTGACCCCCCAGTTACCTGAAAACAATTCGCTCATATAATGCCAATATTGAATAAACATATTGCCATCTACAGCATATTTTATCTGACTATTTTGCAGCTCTGTTAATTCGTCAATTCTAAGGCCAGTGAGATTCTCTATCGCTTGCCCCGGAAATAGATAGGCCAAAAAAAATGATAACAGGCTAAGGATGAAAAGAGTCACTAAAATAAGGTTTGTATAGCGAAAAAATACGTTACTCATTGTAGCTTTTTCACCCCACCAAAACGCACACCACCAAACGGGTTAATCACTAACCCGCTTAATTTTTTACGATGGGCTTGATATCGAGAAGCATGAGCTATGGGTATCAAAGGTAACTGCTCAGCCAAAAGTTCATTTGCTTTGCCATAAAAGTAGGTTCGTTCGCTAATTTCAGTATAATCTAATGCCTGATTAATCAATAAGTCATATTCTTGTGAGCACCACATTGCTCTGTTAGTGCCAGACTTTATGGCTGCGCAAGATAATAGTGGACGGTAAAAATTATCTGGGTCGCCATTGTCTGCTGACCAACCAATTAGAACAGAATCATGTAATCCTTCTGTCAATCGTTCTCTAAATGTTGACCATTCATAACTTATAATATTAGCTTTTATACCTACTTCTTGCAGGTAAACTTGGATTAGCTCAGCCATTTTTATGGCATTTGGGTTATAAGCCCGTTGTACTGGCATGGCCCAAATATTCATTGTGAAACCATCGGGTATACCCTGTTCCTGGAGCAGCTTTTTCGCTGCGCTCGGATTATAACTAAGAGGCCTAACATCAGCTTGAAACGCCCAAGATGTTGGAGGAACAATGTTTTTTGCAGTTATTGCACTGTTAAAATAAATCGCTTCAATTAACACATTTCTGTCGATAGCCATGCCAAGAGCTCTGCGTACCTTAGGATTGTTGAATGGTGGTTTTGAGGTATTAAATGCCCAGAATCCAATATTTAAACCTGGCTTTTCATCTAATACTAAATTTTCTTGTTTACGTATTACTTCAAGTTCACTGTGTGCTGGCAAAGCAATCGCATCACATTCAGCAGTCAACAATTTAGCTAATCTAAGAGAACTGGAAGGGGTGATGTCAAAGATGAGCTTGTCAGTTAACTCAATTTTACGCCAATATTCTGAATGCTTTTTATAACGTATATAACGATCTTGGCGAAAGCTAGAAAGTTGATAAGGCCCCGTTCCTACAGGACTATAGTCAATGAGTTCTTTTTGATTTCGTGATGTTAATTTGTCAGCATACTCTGAGGATAAAATAACAGAAAAATCTGTAGCAAGATTAGCTAAAAATGAACTTTCTGGTTTACTGAGTGTGATTTCTACTCGATAACCATTTAAGCGTTTAACTTGTGTTATTAATTCCCCAAGATTTAAACTATCTGTGTAAGGATACCTTCCACCTGATATTTCGTGATAAGGGTGGTCTGTTAATCGCCAACGGTTAATACTAAATAATACGTCGTCTGCATTAAAAAAACGTGTTGGCTTAAAGGTTTCAGTTTTGTGAAAAGCCACCTCTTTTCTTAGTTGGAATGTATACGTTTTGCCATCATCACTGGTCAGCCAACTGGTAGCTAATGCAGGTACTATGTTTCCAGTTACAGGGTCAAAGTCTATTAATCGGTCATAAATTTGATGGGATGAGGCATCAACTGTTGTGCCAGAAGTATCTAATTGTGGATTAAAGCTTGCTGGGCTTCCCTCAGAGCAATATACGATACCATCTGGGTCTGTTGTTGATTGAAGAAGCGCATCACAAGCGCTCAAGAAAGTGATTAGCAATACGACCAAAGTCATACTAGACCAAATGCTTTTGTTATATTTCTGGGGAAGGTTCACTGGCGTAATTTATTCCATATCTTCGTTAGTTTGTTCTAACAAGTTATACTTTTTTAAATAACCTCGTAGTTGATGATAAGTTAAACCAAGTTTCTCCGCTGTCTTTTTTTGATTAAATTGATTATCTATTAATGCTTGATTAATTAAATCAACCTCAAAGTCTTGTGAAAGTTGTTTCAAATCAACAGGAAAATCAAAGCTAATTTTTTTGCTGGTTTCAGTTGAAATTTGGTTTTTAGACATATTTTCAGTTGATACAATAGGTGAAGAAACAACTTCAGGCTGGATTGTTCTGGTGTGTGTTTTTACCCTTTTTTGCGGTCGATAAATGGACTCAAAAGGGTCTAGTACAATATTATGGACTGGCAAATTCGGGTTGTTACTGCGATATACTGCGCGCTCAACCACATTTTTTAATTCGCGAATATTACCTGGCCATTGATAGTCCAGTAAGGTGCGTTTGGCTTTTTCTGTAAAACCGCTGAACAATTCCATCTCAAGTTCTCTGGCCATGTTAATTGCAAAGTTCTCAGCTAACATCATTATATCTTCCCTTCGTTCGCGAAGAGGAGGAAGAGTAATGACATCAAATGCTAGTCTATCTAGAAGATCTGCTCGGAATTCACCTGAATCTGCTAATGCGGGTAAATCTTCATTTGTTGCAGCAACTATTCGAACATCGACTTTTACACTCCGCGAACCACCCACACGTTCAAACTCTCCATACTCAATCACGCGTAGTAGTTTTTCTTGAACCATACCAGAGGTATTAGAAAGTTCGTCTAAAAATAATGTGCCGTTATCTGCGGTTTCAAATCGACCTTCTCGGCGTTTAGCTGCGCCAGTAAATGCACCTGCTTCATACCCAAATAATTCGCTTTCTAACAAACTTTCATTCAGAGCAGCACAATTCAATGTTAGATAAGTTTGTTCCCAGCGTTTGGACAAAAAATGCATACGGGCGGCCACAAGTTCTTTACCTGTTCCTCTTTCACCAATAATTAAAACTGGCTTATTCAAAGGTGCAATTTGTGAAATCTGCTCTAACACCTCTAAAAAATTATTAGATTGGCCTAGCATTTTATCTTGTTGGCGAAAGCGGCTCATCAATATCCTTAAAAAGTGGTCTAAACAACTAACTAATAGTCTGTATATAATTATTGTAGATCTCAGCGATCGGTGTGTATATTATTATTTCTTTAAAATCAGTAATTTAGTTAAAATATTATATTGGCCTATAAATTGAATGATAAATAGTAGTTTAGTAAGAAAAACTAATAACCCAGTTAGGTAGTGATATCTAACTAACACTTAATAAAAGAGGTAAAGACTATGGGTATCTTCTCGCGTTTCACAGACATAGTGAACTCAAATATTAATTCCATTTTAGATAAGGCCGAAGATCCTGAAAAAATGGTACGTTTAATTATTCAGGAAATGGAAGACACTTTGGTTGAAGTACGTTCCGCTTCAGCAAAGACTTTGGCCAGTAAGAAAGAGATTTCTTCACAAATTAATAAAATGCAAAACGAAGCTAAAGATTGGAATTCAAAAGCTGAGTTAGCTATAAGTAAAGACAGAGAAGACTTAGCTCGCGCCGCATTACAAGAAAAGAAAAAATGTGATGAACATGCCAGTGCCTTGTCATCTGAACTTAAAGTCATCGATGAACAAATCACTAAATTACAGAGTGAAGTAGGGCAGTTACAAGATAAATTAGCGGATGCAAAAACGCGTCAAAAGGCTATTTTATTGCGTCAGAAAACCGTTAGCTCAAGACTTGAAGTGAAGAAAAGCTTAGAAAGTGGCAAAGTTGATGCGGCAATGGGACGTTTTGAGCAATACGAACGTAAAATTGATGACTTAGAGTCACAAGTTGACGCTTACGATCTAGGTAAAAAGACCTTAGCTGATGAATTTGCTGAACTTGAGTCAGATGATGAAATCAATGATGAACTAGCAGCGCTGAAGAAAAAGATGAAAAGTCAATCAACGGTCACTAAAGATTAAGAATAAAAGGGTCGGTAGACACTGACAAGAAGGAGATGAATTATGGAAGACGTAATTGGGATAATAGTAGCACCTATCATTATATTTATGATCTTTGTCGCTCCGATATGGTTGATAATGCATTATCGGAGTAAAAAACAAATGAGTCAGGGATTGACTGAAGCTGAATATGGCACGTTGCAGGAATTAGCTGATAGAGCAGAGAAAATGTCAGACAGGATCCATACGTTAGAGTCTATTCTGGACGCTGAGGCGCCAGAATGGAGGAATAAAGTATGAAAACGTTTGGCAGTTTGCATCGTGATCCCAGTAAAGGAAAAATTGCCGGAGTGTGTGCTGGTATAGCCGAATATTTTGGAATGGAGATATGGCTAGTAAGAATTCTAACCCTAACTGGCTTTTTCCTACTAGCACCACCATTTTTCTTTGTTGGTTATATTGCAGCTTGGTTTGTTTTAGAAAAAAAGCCTCGAGGCTCATCACCTAAGTCTAGGAATGACGAACTTGCGAGCAAAAGCCAGCATAATAAAGTTCATAGCAAGGGATGGCACAATGTTTCGGAGCAAGAATCGGATAAAGTGATGGTGAAGTCTAAAGTTTGGCAAGCAGGTGAGCCCCCTAAGCAAGCTTTTATTGATATTAAACAACGTTTTACAAAAAATGAAAATAGACTCAGAAAAATGGAGACTTACGTAACATCATCCGAGTTTCAACTCAACCGAGAGTTAAGCAAATTATAGTATGTTTTTGACGGGTTAATGGTTCTTTGGCCTTAGCCCTCAATAATATCGCTTTTCAAAATACATAAGGTTGACAACGTTTTTATGCAGACCTCTTTTTTAAATCACCCTTCCATGCAATACAGCAAACAAAAGCTTAAACTTAGCGCCGCCAGACTGGTTAATAACCATGTTAACTTGGCAGTGACGGGATTAAGTGGAAGCGGTAAAACAGCGTTCATCACTTCTTTGGTTAATCAACTTATTGAAGCCAATGAAATTTCACATCTGCCTTTTTTTTCAGTGGTAAGAGAGTCGCGCCTAGTAGGTGTGAAAAGAGATGTGCAACCTGATTTAACCTTTAGGCGTTTTGCTTACGAAGATGCAATGACCAAGTTAAATCAAACGTCACCTGAATGGCCATCATCGACAAAAGGGATCTCGCAGGTAAGATTAAAAATAAAATACAAAAAAAGTAAAGGGCTGAGTAAATACTTAACCGAAGATGCCACATTGACTTTAGATATCACAGACTATCCCGGAGAATGGTTATTAGATTTACCGCTATTGAATATGGATTACATTCAGTGGTCTAAGCATTGTCAGTGTGAACTCAACGACCCAATTAGGCATGACTTAGCTGCTAGTTTTTGTAACGCGTTGTCAAATCTCGACTTAAATGCAAAAAGCGACGAATTGGCGCTACAAAAAATCGCAGAGCTGTATAGTCAGTATTTACTTACTTGCCAAAAACGTGGTTATCAGTTGTTACAACCAGGAAGATTTATTTTACCGGGTGAATTGAATGGTGCACCTATTTTACATTTTTTTCCTGTCACAGATATTCAACTTGAACAACAAGGAATCGACCTTAACAAGCCAATAAAAGACAGTAATGCAGACTTATTGATCAAGCGTTTTAAACATTATAAATTTCAAATCGTACAGCCATTTTATAAAGACCACTTCAAGGGATTTGATAGACAAGTTGTTTTAGTTGATTGTTTATCGGCATTAAATCGCGGTTATCATAGCTACCAAGACTTACAAAAAGCATTAGACTGGTTAATGGGCAGCTTTCAATATGGCTCTTCCAATATACTCAATCGTTTATTTCAACCTAAAATTGATAAACTTGTGTTTGCTGCTAGCAAGGCTGACCACATTACACCCGACCAGCAAACTAATTTAGTGAAGCTGTTGGATAGCATGCTGCACAGCGCAAGAAAACAAATACAGTTTGATGGTGTGAGCACTGAATCGACTGCAGTATCGGCAATTTGCGCTTCAAAACCAGGCATTGGCCAGCTTAATGGTGAGAAAATTCCAGTACTTCAAGGTAGAAATGCACAGGGGGTGGCCATCACATTGTTTCCTGGAGAAGTTCCACAGAGCTGCCCAAGTCCTGAATTTTGGAAACAGCAGCAATTTGAGTTCCCTAAATTATCCCCCCCACAAATGAATATCGACCATGCACTGCCACATATTAGAATGGATCAGGTGCTCGATTTTCTGCTAGCGGATAAATTAACATGAAACAATTGCTTAGCTCTGAAGAACAAAACCAGTTTGATGCAAACGCACCTAAGAAAATTAAAGCTGCACATGTTTTCAATAAGCAAGTACCCGATGACCCGTTACAAAACCATGTCAAACCAGCAATCATTGTTAGCGATGCTGATATATTTGAGCTGAGCGATGAACCGATAGATGACGAGCAAACACTAGGAGGCGAGGGGCAAAAAACCAGTAAAAAAACCAGTAAAAAGTGGTTTCTATTGATGTGTTTAGCCATATTACTGGCAAGCAGTGTTGAGTTAGTATTTTTTATCATTACTTTGGTTGATCAAATGGATTGGTTAGCAGGTGTATGGCTAGTTATTTTTTCTGTTTTTGGAATTCGGATTTTACGCCAAGTTTTTGTTGAGTTCACAGGATTAAAGCTACTTAAAAGCCAAGAAGATATTCGAAATCAATCTGAGCAAATAGCGAACACAAGTGTCATTGGGTTGGCTGAGCAACATTGCATGAAAGTAGCCAAAAGTCTTCCCAATGATTATCAATATTTAGTGGAAAGCTGGCGTGATAGCTTTAATTCTCATCACTGTGATAGTGAAGTTTTATGTTTGTTTGAATACCACGTTTTGGCTCCTATTGATAAAGTAGCCATAAAACAGGTAAGTAAAAATGCATCTGCAGCTACCGTTATGATAGCCGTTAGCCCGTTTGCTGTAATGGATATGCTGATAGTTCTATGGCGGAATATTCGGATGATGAATCAAGTGAGCAAAATATATGGTTTACATTTAGGTTATTGGGCCAGAATTAGGTTAATACGCAAAATATTCGACACTATGTTGTATGCAGGTGCCGCCGAAATTTTGTCTGATGCCGGTAATTATGCATTGAGTGCTGGAATAACAGGTAAGTTATCTACTCGAGCAGCACAGGGTATGGGTGCTGGAGTGTTGACCGCTAGGATAGGCTTAAAGGCTATTAATGAAAGCCGTCCTTTGCCTTGGCTGTCGCAAACTAAACCAAGTTTGTCAGGTGTCACTAAACAATTGTTAGCTGACCTAAACAAGCATTTTAGATGAGGTTTTAAATAATTTAAGCCGCTTAGTAACTGTGTTAATAAAAGTATATGTAAGCTTATATTTACGATTTACGCTTAACACGAATACATACACTAAGCTTTTGATTTGGCTTAGAACGGGTACAATTTTGGATATGTTATCTAGTGAAATTATGTAATTACATGTCAAAAATTACCCGTTATAAATCTCATCAGTCAGATGAAAATGGTATTGTAAACTGGAGCGCGCAAGAAAATAAAACTTGGGCAGCATTGCTAGAAGAGCAGCTTTGCTTAATCAAAGGGCGAGCTTGCGATGAGTATTTACACGGACTTAATCTGCTAAATTTACCTTCTAAACATATTCCACAATTAAGCGAAGTTAATTCTATACTAATCGAGGCAACAGGTTGGCAGGTAAAAGAAGTACCATCGTTAATAAATTTTGATGAGTTCTTTCGACTTTTAGCAAACAAACAATTCCCTGTGGCGACCTTCATTCGTTCAAATGAAGAGTTTGATTACTTACAAGAGCCTGATATTTTTCATGAAATTTTTGGGCATTGTCCATTATTAACTAACCCTGCTTTTGCACATTTTACCCATACTTATGGGAAGCTTGGTTATGCTGCAAGTAAAGAAGATAGAGCTTTCTTAGCTAGATTATATTGGTTTACAGTTGAATTTGGTTTAGTTGATACACCTGATGGAATACGTATATATGGCGGGGGTGTATTGTCTTCACCCGGTGAGACAATACATTCGCTCGAGTCAGATGATTGTATACATATGCCAATGCTGCCATTGGATGCATTAAGAACTCCTTACCGTATTGATATCATGCAGCCGATTTATTATATATTGGAATCATTTGATTCTTTATTTGATATTGCAGAGATGGATATTATGGAACTAGTGGACCAAGCCAAAAAACTAGGATTATTTGCACCCAAATTTTTACCCAAAGAAAAAAAAGTAAGTTAATTGGCTGCAACCTACAAATATACAAATTCGTCCATTTTGGAGCAGGATCACTCATATAAAAAAATTACCAAGTAAAAATACTGTCTAAGGTCAACTAATTGTAATAATATCTTTACGCTAGCCGAAATCGGGTTGGCCTAGTCTTGTATTAAATTGGGGTTGTAATGCGTTTAGAAGTGAACTGCCAGGATCGATTGGGCATTGCCCAAGATGTGTTAGATATATTAGTTGAGCATGAAATCGATCTACGCGGAATTGAAATCGATTTGCTAGGAAAAATTTTCCTTAACTTCCCCAATATTGAATTTGCTGATTTTCAACATTTGATGCCAAAGATACGTAAAATAGAAGGCATAGAGGATGTAAAAACTACACCTTTCATGCCTATAGAGCGCGAACAATATCAGCTGAAAGCATTGTTACAGACCTTACCCGACCCAGTTTTTTCGGTCGATACCAAAGGTAAAATAATCTTGATTAATGATGCTGTCGTATTAAGTTTAGATATCCCTAAGAATGATATAATTGGAAGTAATATTGCTGAGCTGCTAAAAGGATTTAACGTCATTCGCTGGTTGGAAGGTAAAAATCCCCAATCCCAATCTCAAAGAATAAGGTTTTCAGAGCAAGATTATTTGCTTGATATGCTGCCTGTTATGGTCCCCGACAATGATGGTGCTGACATCTTGGCTGGGGCAGTATTTATGTTAAAATCAGAACTAAGGTTAGGTCAACAACTTACTGTTTTTAATAAAGTAAGTGTTGATAGTTTTATTTCTATCCAAGCAGATAGCAAGGCAATGAAAAATGTGGTGAAAGAAGCTAAAAGAATGGCCGAGTTAGATGGGTCTATTATTATTTTTGGCGAAACGGGTACCGGTAAAGAGATGCTTGCCAAAGCATGCCATGAGGCAAGTAGAAGAAGTGAAGGAGCATTTTTAGCGCTAAACTGTGCGTCGTTACCAGATAATGTTGCAGAAACAGAGTTATTTGGTTTTGCCCCTGGTGCTTTTGGTCAAACCGACAACAAAGCCGGTTTGTTAGAATTAGCACAAGGCGGCACATTGTTTTTAGATGAAGTAGGCGACATGTCGGCACAGCTTCAAGTAAAACTTTTGCGGGTGTTACAAGATGGCAGCTATCGAAGGATTGGTGATGAAAAAGAGCTTCAAGTTGATGTTCGGATCATTTGTACCACTCAGAAAGACTTAGGTAAGTTAATGCAAGAAGGCCGATTCAGAGAAGATTTATTTTATCGTTTGAATGTACTAAGTCTGGTGTTGCCTCCCTTAAGAGAACGTAAATCAGATGTTATCGCTCTTGCTGAGCGTTTCATTAAACAGCACAGTGTTAAGTTAGGTCGTAAAACACCTAAAATGTCTAAAGCCTGTCTCGATTATTTACAAATTTATCCTTGGCCGGGTAATGTGAGACAACTTGAAAATGCTCTTTATCGTGCGGTTTCGTTATTGGAAGGCAACGAACTTGAAAAAGAAAATATACAACTGCCGTCATGCTCTGCGACAGTTAGTTTTGTTTCAGAAGAGTTCGCCGGAAGTTTAGATGATGAAGTAAAGCGTTTCGAAAAAGATATTCTGATGCGCTTATATCCCAGTTATCCAAGTACAAGGCAGCTTGCTAAGAAACTAGGTTTAAGTCATACCGCTATTGCTAATAAATTGCGCGACTACGGCATTAGTAAAAAGACGGTAAAAATAGCGTGATGATAACGTCAGTTAGTTTATAAATGCTGACTAAACACACAATGTTCATCTACTTTGAAATTACTCATCAAAAAACAAGATAAGTTTTTGGAAGGTAATTTCAAAGTCAGCTCAGCGATTCGAGATGGAGAGTGTTAGTAGATTCTTTAATTTTTGTGAAAATATTTACTATTTCTGAGCTAAGGTATTTCCTATAAATTTTTAATTGGTAACTCAGTTGTGTTTTTGACTTGTTTAAGAGCAAAAGTAGAACTTAAATGATCAACTAAAGGTAGGTTTGTTAGCTTAGTTTTAAGCAAGTGCTCATACTCTTCAATACTTTCAACAATGACCTTAAGTAAATAATCCTTGTCTCCACTTGTAGTATGACACTCCACAATTGATTCAATACTTTGCACCGCTTTTTCGAAATCATTTAATGACTCGCCGTCATGATTTTTCAAAGTGACGTAAATGAATACCGACACACCTAAATTCAACTTTTTATTATCAAGTAGGGTTACTTTTTGTAAAATAACTTTTTCTGCTTCAAGGCGTTTTACCCTTCTCCAACAAGGTGTGTGTGATAGGCCCACTCTCTGACTTAAATCAGCCATCGAAACAGTTGCATCTTTTTGCATGACACGGAGAATTTCTCGATCAAATTTGTCTAGTTTCATAAAATATGTTGTCTGGTTTAGAGCGTTAACTTGATCGGTAGCATGATGAAAGTTTAATTCTTTTTCAAGACAAAAAAGAGGATATTTATCCTAGTGACTCAATTCATTTGTAATTTATTGGTGTAACTAGAACAGCTAGTCAATAAAGTTGCAAAAGATGTCCTATATGTTTTGGGATATTATTAGCAATTAAGAATTTAAGAAGGGCAACATGATGTCGGTTTTTGAGCATAGCGAATATGATGGGCACGAACATGTGGCTTTTTATCAAGATAAAACCACAGGATTAAAAGCGATCATTGCTGTGCATAATTCAAACCTTGGTAGTGCGTTGGGTGGTTGCCGAATGTGGCCTTATGGAAGCGACGAAGAAGCATTACGAGATGTGTTGAGATTGTCAAAGGGTATGACTTACAAAGCAGCAATGGCTGGTCTAAAACAGGGGGGTGGCAAGGCCGTTATTATTGGCAATCCACGAACTGAAAAAACCATTGAAAAAATGTTATCGATGGGTAAGTTCATTGATAGTTTATCTGGTCAATATATTAGTGCCGAAGACTCAGGTTTGACTGTTGATGACTTGAAGGTAATGAGCAGACAAACAAAATATGTATCAGGTATTCACGCAAATTATCATATTAATTCTGAACCAGCCGATGGAAATCCTGCTCCTTCAACAGCTTATGGGGTGTATGTTGGCCTCAAGACTAGTGTTGAACATGTAATGAAATCAGACCTTAAGGGTGTGAAAGTAGCTATTCAAGGTTTAGGACATGTTGGTACTCGTTTAGCGAGACATTTACACAAAAAGGGTGTTAAGTTATTTGTGACTGATATGCATCCAGAAAATATTGAAAAAGCAGTTACCGAGTTTTCTGCCACGGCAGTCAGTCCTGAAGACATTTATGATTTAGATGTCGATGTATTCGCTCCTTGTGCAATGGGAGCTATTCTTAATGCCAAAAACATTGCAAGACTTAAGGTAAAAGTTGTTGCCGGGGCAGCAAACAATCAATTAGCCAAAGAAGAATGTGGTCAGTTGTTGGTTGACAAGGGAATTTTGTATGCCCCGGATTATGTACTTAACGCTGGTGGTATAATTGACATATACCACCAGTCTATATCAAGCTCTGATAAAGAATTACGAGACCATATCGAAAAAATTAGCGATACACTGCTAGAAATATATCATCGTGCTAAGTCACAAGGTCTTTCAACTAATATAGTCGCTAATCAAATTGCTGAAGAACGTTTTGGTTAATAATTACGTTAGTTGGTAATCAGATGGTTGAGAAAATTTTAAATAATTTCTATATTTTGTAATTATTGTTATAAAAGTGGGTTGCATCTGTCATAAGCTTTGTCCATAATGCGCCCGCTCTAGAACAAAGCTAAAGCTGTAAGTAGAGATTTCAATGGTGACCTTTCGGTCCCTTCGCAATGATAATTTGTGAACCCGGTCAGACCCGGAAGGGAGCAGCCGCAGCAAAGGACTCATGTGCCGAGGTGTGGCTGGGGGGTCGCCACCAAAATTTTCATTCAACATCATTAATTTCTTTCTAATTCTGTTTGGTCTAAAAAGCTAATGGCTTGACTCACAGCGTTTAGGGCATTCATTTCCATTTGTTGACGTTCACTTTGGTGCAGATAAAACGACATATCCACTTCAAATCGAATGTATCGGGGTGGGATCTGATTGAGTGCAAGGCAGCATAGGTCTGCCAAATAATCTTCATTTTTTGACTTACTCAAACCCAAAATCTCAATTCTTTCTAATACCAAATGTTTAACTTCTTGATGTATATTTTGGTATTTAATATATGCATCAAGAAGATATTTTGCTTGAGACTTTACACTTTTGGCACGTTTACAAATCTAATAACGCACCTCCAACAGTGAGTTAGTTGCTGAAATCACTTTAAAAAAATGATAGTCATGTTATAAAATTGTAAACAATTTTTTACTAGTTTAATGCAATATGCTGCTTGATTGGTTGTATCTAATAATCTATGCCACTCATCTTATTGACCAACCGACCTAATTGCGTATATTATCGTCTAGAGGTTCACTACCTTGTTATTAAAAGTCGTTTCAACGACAAAACACACTAAAATTGTGGTCCAGGGAGACATACATGTTTACAAATTCAAAATTGGCGAAAGCCATTCGTCTAGCAGTCGTTTGCGGAGCGGCATCTGCCTTAGCTCCTACAGCGGCATTAGCTCAAGAAGAAAATACAGATAGTGCGGAAAAATCAATAGAAAGAGTATCTGTTGTCGGATCTCGTATTCGACGCGCAGAGTTCGCTGCAAACGCCCCCGTCGCCTCTATAGGCGCTGAACAGTTCGAATTAAGCGCTACGTTTAACACCGAAGCTTTACTGAATACTCTTCCTCAGGTAATACCAGGTCTTGACAGAACATCAAATAACCCAGGTGACGGAACTGCGTCAATCGATTTACGTGGTTTAGGTGCCAACAGAACTTTAGTATTGATAGATGGAAAGCGAACAGTTCCAACTAGTAGAGGCGGTACTGTTGACTTAAACTCAATCCCTACTGCATTGATAAAAAATGTTGAAGTATTAACTGGTGGTGCATCGGCCATATATGGCTCTGATGCGATTGCTGGTGTTGTTAACTTTCAACTAAAAAATGACTTCGAAGGTGTTCAGATTTCTTCAGGCTATAAAGAAACTGAAAGCGGCGATGCAGGTCTTTTTAACGTTGATTTCACTTTGGGTGGCAACTTTGCTGAAGGCAAAGGTAACCTTGTGTTTAATCTAAGTTATACAGACCGTGATGATTTGTTCCAAGGCGACCGTGATTTTGCCACCACTGCATTGTTTGATGATGGTGATGGCGGTTTAGAGCCAGGTGGTTCTAGTGGTGTTCCAGGAACAGCAATATTTAACGGCGGTTTTGCAGCATTTTCTCCTGATAATGCTGGAATAATTTTTGGCCAAGATGGCGGTATTCGTCCATTTGTAAGTAGCGGTGAGGTTAATGACTTTTATAATTATGCCCCAGTAAACTACATTCAATTACCTCAAGAACGTCATCAGGCAACCGTGCTAGGTACTTATGAAGTTAGTGAAAGCCTAGAGTTCTATGGCAAGTATATGTTCACTGATAGCCGTGTTCCTTCACAATTGGCTCCTACTCCTATCTTCCAAACCTCTACTTTTACACTTGACGGAAACCCTTTTATTACTTCAGAAGCGCAACAAATAATTTCTGATGCTATTGGTTTAGATGTCGACACAGATATGGACGGCATTGCTGACGAAGCTGGTGGCGGTTTATTACGTCGTCGTTTGCAAGAAGTTGGTCCTCGTCGTTCAGAAGATGCTTACACTTCTTATCAATTCCAAGTAGGTGCTCGTGGCAATGTTGGTGATTCTAGCTGGTTCTATGATGTATTTTATCAAACAGCAAAATCGCAGAATGCTAACGCACAGTTAGGTAACGTTAACCGTGGTCGTTTTGACCAGTCGTTATTGTTAGCAACAGATGATGCTGGGCAAGTAATACTTGATGCAGATGGTAATCCGTCTTGTGCAGATGCCTCAGCCAGTGGCTCTACATCAGCTTGTTCACCACTAAATATCTTTGGTGAAGGTAATATCTCTGAAGAATCGGCTCAGTTCTTAAGAACAGCAGTTTCAGCAACGGCACTATTTGAACAGAAAATCTGGGGTGCTTCACTTTCTGGCGACACTAGCGATTGGTTTGAATTACCCGGCGGTGCAGTAGGTATCGCTGTAGGTTATGAGCACAGAAACGAGTTTTTTGAATTCTTACCTTCTCAAGATTTAGCCGCAGGAACTATTGCTGGTTTTAACGGAGCGCCTGCTCTTGCTGGTGGTTTCACAGTAGGTGGCTATTTTGTTGAAATTGATATGCCATTTCTAGATGGTGTTAAATTTGCAGATTCATTAGATATGCAATTAGCATATCGTTCTGAAGATTACTCTTCTTCAGGAACAGTAGACAGCTATAAAGTTGCTGGCTCATGGGCACCTGTTGATACCTTTAGAATACGTGCAGGTTTCAATACTGCAGTTCGTGCTCCCAATATTGGTGAGTTATTCTCTCCGCGTGGCGAAGGTTTCCCTGGCGCAGCTGATCCATGTGCTGGAAACGGCCCTGCGGCATTACAAACTGAAGCAACTAGAGCTATATGTTTAGCAACAGGTGTTCCAGCTGACGTAGTCTTCAGTAATGCTATCAACCCAGCTTCAGGTCAAGTTCGTTCAATTGGCGGTGGTAACCCTAACTTAGTTCCAGAAGAAGCAGAAACCTTAACAATTGGTTTTGTTTACGATGTGAGTGAAGATATGTCGTTGAGTATTGATTACTTTGATATTCAAATTGATGATGCGGTTGCTAGTTTTGGTGGTGGTACCAACAATATATTAGCGACTTGTTATGACCCTTCTGTTACCGGTTCTGGTGCAGGCGGTCAGTTCTGTAATACAGTAAACAGACGTGCTGATGGTACGATTGATTTTGTTGAGACTGGAAGCCAAAACGTAGCATCTATTACCCTTAAAGGTGTCGATGTTATATTGGGTTATGATATCGAAGCTTTTGGTGGAGATATATCAGTTGATTACCTAGGTACCTTCACTTCTGAAAGTGATTTCTTGCCGTTTGAAGGCGGAGAGCTTATCGAATGTGCTGGTAATTTTGGCGCGAACTGTGGGCAACCTGTCCCAGAGTATAAGCATCGTACATCAGTAAGATATGCAACAGATGACTTTACTGCTCAGTTAGCATGGCGACATGTTGGTGAAGTTAACGATGATGATGATGGGTCAGTTTTCACTGTTGAGTCTATCGATGGTTATAACTACTTTGATTTATCTGGAACGTATTATATCAATGATAATTACCGTTTAACTGCTGGTATTGATAACTTGCTTGATAAAGCTCCACCAGTAATTGGTGATAACGATCAACAAGCAAATACTTGGCCTGCAACTTATGATGTATTCGGTCGTACTGGATATATAACTTTTACTGCTGAATTCTAATTTAAGTAATTTGATTAGTTAGTAATTAAATAAGTAAGACAAAAAGGTGGGCTTAGCCCGCCTTTTTTATTTTTTGTTGAGGGTACAATGAGTCAAAGTGAAAACTGGTCTGACTACTGGGAATATGAAAGTTCAAAAGGTGAAGTGTTTGTTGATAAATTAGGCAATAAACATCCTGAATTAGCTGAGTTTTGGAAGCAAATATTTAATGACTTTCAGCCTACCGATCGAATAATTGACTTAGCGTCAGGTGCAGGTTCCATATTTCATTCAGTCAGTCATCAAACTTATTTAAATCTCTATGCGGTTGATATTTCGAATGTTGCTCTTGTGCGTCTTCAGGAAGATATTCCTCAAGCACAGGTACAAATAGGTTCATGTAATAATTTATCTTTTTCAGATAGTAGTTTTGAACATGTGCTGAGTCAGTTTGGCATCGAATATTCCACAGAAGATGGCTTTTACGAAGCGTTGCGAATTATGACTCTTAAGGGAGATTTTGTAGCGCTTGTACATTATAAAAATGGTTATATTGACGATAGAAATGCAACTGAGTTAGAAGGAGTTGATCTGCTTATAGATAGTTCATTTATTGATTTATCTAAAAAAATTGCCAATTCATTCAATAATAAAGACACCACAAGAACTCAAACATATTTTAAAGAATTTTCAGCTATTGAACCTATTGTTCATGCTTATTGTGTTAAGCATAGTTCCGGTATGACGGCCCATTGTTATAATGGTTGTAAAAGGTTATTACAGGAATACGCCAAGTATAACCACGCAGATGTCATTGAATGGTTTGAAAATATGCATCAAGAACTTCAACAGGCTCAGGTGAGGCTTCTGAACATGAGAGGTGTCGCTTTTTCAAAAGATAGAATGGCTAAAATGGTCGACGCTCTTGTAAAAAAAGGAGCTAAAGAATTATCAGTCGAACCATTTGTTCTTGGTCAACACGATAAACCTGTGGCATGGATTTTGAAGTTTAAAAAAGAGAATTAACTGAATTGAATTATCTTCAAAGAGGCTTTGCAGCACATAATCGTGGTGAATTTTCAGAAGCTGAAAAATATTATTTGTGTCATTTAAAAGACGTTGCAAACGACTTTAACGCATTACAATTACTTGGCATGTTAGCTTATAAGGCTGAAGATTACCAAAAAGCCATTAGTTATATGCTGCAGTCTCTGAAGCATAACGCCAACCAACCTAATACTGAAAATAATATAGGCAATGCGTATAAACGAGCCTCTGAATATAAAAAATCACGTCGACATTATGAAAACGCGATCCAATTAGAAGAAAAATATCAGGATGCATGGAATAACCTTGTATCATTGCTTGTTGAAACTGAGGAATATGTAGAGGCACTCTCTGTAGCTAATCAAGCAGACACATTGTTTGGCCATTCTAAACGTTTGATACTTTTATGTGCTCAAGCTAGACGAGGATTATTGCAACATGAACAAGCGATCACATTGCTTAACTCTATTATACAATATGAACCAAACGATGCTTCAGCAAAACTTGAATTGGGAAAAACTTATTTTAGTGCAGGGCAGTGTGAAACGGCGATTCATTATTATTTTGAGCTCATAAATGCAGGGATTAATGAATTTGCAATATGGCATAACCTTGGTAATGCATATTCAAATTTAAGTCGATACGATGAGGCAATCGAAGCTTATCAGAAGTCGATTAACTTAAATCCAGCCTATGCACAGTCATATAAAAACATGACTGAATTAAAATGGGAAATAGGCGATCATCAAAACTTATTTACACATTATAAAAAAGCATTTGAATCATCTTTACACAGTGTAGATTTGCAATTAGATTATCTTGAACAAGTTATACGGCTTGGGCTGAATAAAGAAGCTTTAAAGATTGTTGAGGCTCTAAGCAAAGTGAATCGTTTGAATGCTCGCTTTATCGGTTTGTCTAGCCGTGCATGTAAGGTTAATGGTGATATTAAAAAAGCTTTTGAACTCGAAAAAAAAATACTCACTCTTAAATTTATACCCACAGAAGCTAGACTTAATTTTGTTGAAACTGCATTACAAAGTAATGAATTTGAAGTGGCTCACCTAGAACTGAATAAGGTTTTACAACTCGAACCTGACAATCAGTTTGCATTAGCCTTAAGCCACACTGGTGCACGTCTTGCTCCGTTATTGTTTGACACGTCGGTATTGTCAGTTGATAAATTTATCTTTGAATTTACCATCAAGCCCCCTAAAGGCTTCAGCACAACAGCTACATATTGCC
>OOGD01000023.1_pt1 | contig 37253 bp, 33 predicted proteins | sample 1670381 | NCBI WGS metagenome assembly OOGD01 (sample SAMEA98146918, study PRJEB22522) | marine metagenome | biome: marine biome; feature: marine water body; material: sea ice | place: Arctic Ocean | collected 14-Sep-2015 | depth 1.3 m | reverse complement strand
AATACAAACAGTTTTTATGGCTTTAACTGGCTCCGCAAAAATCGAGTGTCTACCCATATGTTTCTCTCTTTAATACGTCATCTAGATTATAAATATAGTTGAAAGAAACCTTTTCCTCGCACAAATTAAGTTAACAAAGTGTCCAATTAAAATTTATTCTGATGTCTTTCTACAAAAATAATTGATGGAGATCACAACTTCTTTGTTTTATCAAAAGTAACCGGGGTAGGGTAAATTAAGTATGATGGTCATCTCATAGATGGAAAAGCTGTGTGTACGCTTCAGTTTATTCAGCTTACTTTAAAACGCTAATAGCTTCTTGAAAGGATCTTTTGTGGTTTTTAAAAAACATACCATCATTTAATATTAGCAGACGGTTACTATGGTCTTGGTTGTGTTTAATAAATTTAGGATTGGGGTGACTATTTTCAAGCTCTACAATAAAACCTAATTTTAGAGATGCAGTAGTCTCTTAATTCAGAGAATATTTTTAAGATAATATTATTTTAATACGGGTAAGGATGCACGGTTATTTGAGGTGGGAATGCTTATTTTGATATTGGTGGTTGCAATGGCGAATGTTGAATATCTGGATGTTGCAAGTGATGGTTTGTTAAAATTAGAATGCTGGACACACAAAGTTGTTCGTCCAGCGATTAGTTCTATCTTTTATTTTATTGTATCAAGCGCTTGGCTGACATCTGCGATGATGTCGTCAATGTTTTCGATACCAACTGATATCCTGACTAAGTCTTCACTGACGCCGGCTTTGGCTAATTCTTCTGCATTAAGTTGTCTATGGGTAGTAGACGCAGGATGGCAGGCTAGTGATTTTGCATCACCTATGTTGACTAGTCTTAAAATCATTTGTAAGGCATCGATAAACAGACCACCAGACACTTTACCGGAAGACTCAGCAGTAGTTTTTATACCAAAGCTTAATATCCCTGATGCCTTGCCATCAGTAATTTTCTTGCAAGTCATTAGGTAAGGGCTATCTGCTAATGCAGCATAATTTACCCAGCTTACTTTTGGGTGATTAGATAAATATGTGGCTAGTTTTTCAGCGTTTTCACAATGCCGCTCCATACGTAAACCCAATGTTTCAAGACCCATTAAAATATTAAACGAGTTAGTTGGTGAAATAGCAGCGCCGGTGTTACGAAGTGGAGCAACACGGCATCTACCGATGTAAGCCGCCGCTCCAAGAGCTTCTGTGTAAACCACACCGTGATAAGATGGGTCTGGCTGATTTAAAATAGGGAAACGTTGTTTGTTAGCTACCCAGTCAAATTTACCAGAGTCTACAATGACACCACCAATAGATGTGCCATGCCCGCCTATGTATTTGGTTAAGGAATGAATAACAATGGCAGCACCATGTTCAAACGGGCGACATAAGAAAGGTGTGGCTACCGTGTTATCAACAATTAAAGGTACACCATGTTTAGCGCCAATTTCTGCTAGCTTTTGAATATCTACAACGTTGCCTGCAGGATTACCAATTGATTCACAAAAAATCGCTTTAGTATTTTCATCAATGGCTGCTTCAAAGGCGGCATAATCGTCAGCGTCAATCAAACGCGCTTCTATACCTTGGTTAGGTAATGCATGAGCAAATAAATTGTAAGTGCCGCCATAAAGCTGGCTGGTACTGATAATATTGTCACCTACGGAGCAAATACATTGGATAGCATAAGTAATAGCAGCCATTCCTGATGCAACGGCTAAAGCTGCGATACCACCCTCCATAGCTGCAATTCGCTCTTCAAGTACCGCTGTTGTTGGATTCATAATCCTAGTGTAAATGTTTCCCGGTACTTTCAGGTCAAACAAGTCTGCGCCATGCTGCGTGTCATCAAAGGTATATGAAGTTGTCTGGTAAATAGGTACAGCTGCAGCTTTGGTGGTTTCTTCTGACGTATAGCCATGGTGAAGAGCTAAAGATTCTAGTTTCATGTTGAATATATCTCTGAATTATTAATATGTTTTTAACATTTCCGTTTATTGATGTTATCCCGTTGTCGTTGATAAGTTCAAATAGTACTGCTTAAGTTATTGTGCTTATTTGGAATAAGGTATTCGTCTATTTAACTTTATAATCATAAATAAAAGTTGCGACATAAATACATAAGATAATATTAAATAAGTGTCAGGTGTGCTTTACCTGCAATGTAGGCTTTTTTAAATTGGTGAAAATATTCCTCAAGTGCCTCTGAGGCGAGCTTATCATTAGCCATTTTCAACACTTCTATAGCAACTTCTGCAGTGCATAGTTGATGAATATGTGCGGCCTCACGCAGTTGGTAAGATGAAGATTTTTTAGGTTGAATACCCAATACAGGTAGGTTTGCAAAAGAGGGGCTTTTAAACATTTTACTCGCCTCACGCCATGTACCATCTAACATCACAAATAATGGCGTCTTATCTTGTTGAATAATGCTTAAATCTTCAGGGGTATCGATACATCTATGTGCTTCGGCATATTGTTGGGGAAATACTAAAATAGGTGCGTACTTTGGATTAGCAAGCAATTTGATTAGTACGGGATCGGGGGTGACCCTGTCCCATTTAAATGCATAGTTGTCGGGTATAACATCAGCAATAAGTTTACCGGTATTGCTTGGTTTGTAATATTCATTCTTATACATAACCAAGCAAAAAGCAGTGTGGCTAGTAATCGACGGACGTTGGACACAAATACATTTTTTTTCAGGTATTAAACACTCCTCGCAGCGTTTCACTTTATAGCCTCTTGCTTTAAATTCTTTTGTCGAAAGTGCGAGCTGCTGTTTGCGCAAAACTTGTACTGTATTGATATGTGGCAAATAAATCTCATTAAACATGAATCACAATCATAACATCATCGCTTTATTTAGAGATTTTAAACAGTCAAAGTATGAAATTTTAGATTGATAATAATATTCACATTACACTTTTAGCCTCATCAATTACTTAACGCCTATTTGTTTTAACCAGTAATAAGCTAGTTTGTTTTTAAAATGGTTAGTCTGGTCATATTCATTACAAACCTATCGATGGTGCACCAACGTTTATCGACATTGCGATTCAGTAACATAACAATGCACTTCTACATTGACTAAACTATCTGTAGTGTGGGTATACCGAGATAGACAATAATAACACTACCAACATGTTCATAAATGACAGTTTTATCATCAACTAATGTCATGAAAATGAAGAGACGACTATCTAATTTTAATTCCACTTATGAATAATTTTGCATAAAAATGGGCTGTGTTTTATGCAGTTATATCTTGTGTAAAAATTGTTAATTCCAGGCCATAATCTAGAACATATATATTGTTAGCTGCATCAAAATAACCTACTGCTGTGTTTTGAATGATCGGAACGTGTGACAGGATTGATAAAAATGCAGTTTTCACAACACAATTACTGATCCTACAATGTTGTCTGATAAAGTTTCTTTATGGGTTTTATTTGACTTAACTAACGCCAATAGTCTGCTGTGACATCACTTCTTTAATCTTAAAAGACAGGCTCCTCAAAATAAGTTACATAAAACTACTTCTTCAATTATCAGAATAGTTCGGTAAGCTGAATTTTTATTAAAATCAAACAGCTATGATGATGATTGACAAGTAAATCTAGTTTTTACTCTTTGGAGCTTAGGATATAAATAAGGTATTATATCAAGTGAATACGATGGTAATTCTGGCTTTCCCGTTTTTAAAACAAATTTCAAAATAGCCGAAAATCAAATAGAGGGTAGTTGTATGAATGAAATTTCAACCAAAGATTTTCTTGATCTTAGTAAAATGTTGCCAGAGCTTCGTTTTGAATATGCATTGACACAAATGACTGAAAAACAAAATCTATGGGGGTTGTATGGTGAAAGTGGTTGGGTGATGCTTAAGGCTGATGATGATGCCTGTATACCCATTTGGCCACATAAAGAATTTGCTGAGGCTTGGGTAAAAGACGAATTCCCTGATTGCCAACCTAAACAAATTGACTTTGTTGAATGGACTGATGTTTGGTTGCCGGGAATGAAAAATAACAAAACGCTGGTATTGGTTTTCCCATTAGGTGACGACGAAGAAGGGATCATGCTAGAGGCTGAAGAGATGATCAGTTGCATTAAAGAAGATTTAAAAAAATTAGTTGCAACCGACCCTAGTTGATGACGTTCAGCAAAAAAATATTTGGACTGGGTGATATAACACTCAGTTTAATGTATATGTTGCCAATCGTCCTGATTTTTATAAGAATTCTAATTTAGAGATGGTTAGTTCATTATGAGCATGAGAAATCCATAAGATTGGTCAGAGGAGTGTTAACGTTTGGCACCAATTTTTAACGTCTGCGTCAAATTGATATTTGCAATTTGTGACAAAAATATTGTGTTTTTGTAAGGTTATCAAAGTTGCAAAATCTATAGTGAGCATGTTTATTACAAAATAAATCCAATATAAGCTTGATGTTTTCAAAGCCATAACTTGAGGAAGTTACACGTTTAAATGCGTCACGTATTGATGTGGACAAAAAGTATGCTATAAAAATGCAATTAACTCAGTCCCTTCAGTGCTCAGACAATGAAATTGCCATAGTTTTTCATCACAAGTTGGACGTCCGTCCTCATTATGACCATCTTCGGTTAACAAACATTTAGGTAATTTTGCCAGTTGAAATTTAATAAATTAACTAACAATTTATTCAGTAAAATATAGTGTTCCAATAAACACATCAACAAGACATATACGCTATTTAGCCGGTTGATTTGACTCAATCATTATTTCTTCGGGTTAGTGTAAATACCGGTAGATCAGCCTAACGAATAAAATTTATTCACTTTACTATCACAGGCACCAATACAGTGCGTTTGCACACTTTTAGCTTTTTTTAAAACATCTTATTTACATATGTATTTTTAACTACATGATATATATCAGTAATTTATCTGGCTCATGCATTGCTAAAGAATAGTTTAAAGGAGATATACTTTAGCCATGAAAGATAAATTGGAACATAACACCTTGTCTAAAGAACAAAAAAACGTAATACAAAAATTATGTATTTTGTTGATTGATGAAAACCATCAAAGAGCTGAGTCATTGTCTTTGGCATTAAATAATTCTCGTTATAAAATTAGTCACTTAGCCAATTCAGAGCTGTCGCTACTCAAACAGGTGGATGAAATCCAACCAGATATTATTGTCATTGATATAGAGTCCCCTAACCGTGATATTTTAGATAGTTTAAGTACTATTTCTCATTTTAACCCTAAGCCAGTAGTGATGTTTTCTGGCGAAAAAGATACTGATACTATTAATCAATATATTGAATCTGGGGTTAGTGCATATGTTGTGGGTGATTTACAAGCAGATCGTGTAAAACCGATCTTGGATGCTGCAGTGGCTCGCTTTCGTGAATTTCAAAAATTGAAAGTAGAGTTAAGTGATACTAAACAACAATTAGCTTCGCGTAATTTAATAGATCAAGCTAAACGATTATTAATGAAAAAGAAAAATCTGTCGGAAGACGATGCTTTTAAAGCTATGAGAAAAACAGCTATGGATACTGGGCAAAAATTAGACGATGTGGCGAAAACTCTTATTTCTTTTTTCAACACTATTTAAGTAACTAATTACAAGAGAAAAGTATGAACAGATTTGAACAAATCAATTTTAAATTAGTGCCAACACCTCTGATGCTCAAAAAGTCATCTATTGTGGGACAAAATTATGATCGAACCTGAACAAACAGACCTTACCTTAGGGTTTATTCCACTGACGGACTCGGCCCCTTTAATTGTGGCTAAAGAAATGGGTTTCTTTAGTCAGTGGGGTTTGAATGTAAAATTACAAAAACAAAATTCGTGGGCGACCCTTAGAGATAAATTACACGCTGGGTTGTTAGACGCTACACAAATGTTAGCGCCTATGCCTTTAGCAAGTTCATTAGGTTTAGGTTGTGCCAAAGTAAAAGTGATAACTCCTTTAGTACTTAGCCTGAATGGTAACGCCATAACCTTGTCTGAAAAATTACATCAAGAGATTTTGCAAGAAAACAACCTTGCCCATGTGACCTTGCCTCTCGCAGCGTATTTATTAGAAAAAGTGATCAATGTGCGCAAAAAGCAAAACCGACCAAAGCTTCGATTTGCCACAGTGTTTCCCTATAGTTGTCATTATTATCAACTCAGGGATTGGTTAGCCTCAGCTAATATTTCAGAAAAAGACTTGGACATCTTGGTTGTACCCCCTGTAAATATGGTTGCCTTTCTTCAAAGTGGTGAAATCGATGGTTGTTGTGTAGGCGGACCCTGGAATGCCAAAGCTGTTCGAGCAGGAATTGGTTTAACTGCATTGACATCATTCGATATATGGCAAGATAGCCCTGAAAAAGTATTAGGATTATTAGCCAGTTTTCAAAAAAGTAAACCGAATACTGTCATAGCTTTAACTGCCGCTCTAAAACAAGCCTGTATTTGGTTAGAAAGCATTCCAAATAGATTTGAAGCTGCACGTTTGTTGAGTTCAGATCAGTATTTAGATGCATCGGTTGACGTGATTGCACCGTCATTAATTGGCAGTTGTTTAACCCATATTAATATGCGGCCTCGCGCTATTCCTTCATATAATCAGTTTTCTAAATCCAGTAATGGCTCTATCAATGTGCCTGAGTATATCCGAGGTGAATGGCTAATTAGTCAGATGGCTAATGCAGGACAGCTTAAAAATATTGATGTACCTAGTAATTTAGTCAAAGAGGTGTTTAGGCCAGATATCTATCAGCAAATGCGTCTAAAGTTAGAAGACCAAGCGGTGCAATTCTACCGTCGTTCAGGTTGATTGAAGCATGCCTAGAGCACCTGAGTGGTGCGTGATGCACTTTTTTGGTTATGTGTGCATCCAAAAATCATAACGATAATCCACTAACTCTATGAAAAATAACACATATAAAAGTTGGCATCGTTGCTGCAACATTGTTTGTGAAGAAGCGATCTAAAGAAATAACAATAATTACGGTTGCTAATAATTAAAAGGCGTTAAGCGCCCTCAAGCGTTAAATAAACAATTGTAATCATGCGATGTTGTATGGTGCAGCTAGGCAGTGTAGCCCACAAAAACTTTAGTGTCCTGAAGTTGTTGTGGGTTTTTTTTTGGCTAAAATCGGAGTAGGAAATGGCTAATATAAAGTTATTAATTTCGTTGAAATTAGTTGTTAAATCATTACGAGTAGGTGTGATATTAACAGTCTTAAGCAGTTTAATCTTTGTAACTCATGTATCAGCGCAAGAATTGGGATGGCCAGAAAAAGAAGAGTTAAAATTTGGTTTTATTAAGTTAACTGACATGGCACCTCTCGCGGTGGCCTATGAAAAAGGTTACTTTGAGGAAGAAGGCCTTTACGTGACACTTGAAGCGCAAGCGAACTGGAAGGTTTTACTTGACCGAGTAATTGATGGACAGCTTGATGGTGCGCATATGTTAGCGGGTCAACCTTTAGGCGCAACTATTGGTTATGGTACAAAAGCGGATATTATCACAGCATTTAGTATGGACTTAAACGGCAATGCCATCACAGTTTCCAATGATATTTGGAAAGAGATGAAAAAGCATGTTCCTCACGAAGATGGAAAACCAGTTCATCCAATCTCAGCCGATTCGCTTAAACCAGTCGTAGATGATTTCAAAAACAAGGGTAAACCTTTCAAAATGGGGATGGTGTTTCCAGTATCTACTCATAATTATGAGTTACGTTATTGGTTAGCTGCTGGTGGAATACACCCTGGCTTTTATGCCCCACACAAAGGTGATACCAGTGGTCAAATCGATGCTGATGCCCTGTTGTCTGTAACGCCTCCACCACAAATGCCTTCTACTATGGAAGCTGGCACTATTCACGGTTATTGCGTAGGCGAGCCTTGGAACCAACAAGCGGTATTTAAAGGTATAGGTGTGCCGGTTGTGACCGATTATGAAATTTGGAAAAACAATCCTGAAAAAGTCTTTGGAGTAAGCAAAGGTTGGGCTGAAAAAAATCCGAATACGCATATTCGAGTGGTTAAGGCGATGATCAGAGCTGCCATGTGGTTAGACGAAAATAACAATGCGAACCGTCCAGAAGCAGTGAAAATCCTATCTAAGAGTCAATATGTTGGAGCGGATTACGAGGTTATCGCAAACAGCATGACAGGTACGTTTGAGTATGAAAAAGGAGATGTACGTGATGTGCCTGACTTCAATGTGTTTTTCCGTTATAACGCAACTTATCCCTTTTACAGCGATGCTATCTGGTATTTGACTCAAATGCGCCGCTGGGGACAGATCTCAGAGCCAAAATCCGACGCTTGGTACAAAGATATAGCCAAACAAGTTTACCGTCCTGATATTTATGCTCAAGCCGCTAAAGCTCTGATTACAGAAGGTAAAGCCAATGCGGTTGACTTCCCTGAGTTTGCAACAGAAACAGGCTTTAAACCTCCCCAGACAGAATTTATTGATAAAATTGTGTATGACGGAAGTGAGCCTAATGCTTATTTAGAAAAGTTTGCTATCGGACTTAAGAAAGACAGCAAAATCTAACAAGTTATGTGAGCTAATGGGGTGTTATGCCCCATCTAGTTTGGAGAATTCCAGATGAGTAAACAACAAACGGTGCCTATGATTTTTAATCAAGTTAAACACATTAACTGGCCAACCCTGAATCAATTTTTATCTGCCACAGCTCTTCCTATTGTTGGTATCGTCATATTTCTTGGCTTATGGAGCTTAATGGCAAAAAATATTGATACCTCCTTGGGTAAGTTTCCAGGACCAGCCTCTGTATGGCAGCAAACGAAGGTATTAGTGGCTGAGCACAATGCGCAGATGGACAAGGCCGACAAGTTTTATGCTCGTCAAGATGACCGTAATGCCGCACGTGTTGCAAAAGATCCAAGCTATGAGCCTAAAATTAGAGCTTTTACCGGTGCGCCGACTTTCTTTGAGCAAATTTGGACTAGCTTATATACTGTGATGGTGGGATTTATTGTGGCCTCACTGTTAGCCATCCCAATCGGGATTTTATGCGGGCTAAGCAAGAATGCTTATACGGCTATTAACCCATTGATCCAACTATTCAAGCCGGTATCACCTTTGGCATGGTTACCTTTGGTGACTATGGTGGTTAGTGCTGTGTATGTCAGCAACGATCCCATGTTTTCTAAATCGTTTATTACTTCAGCCGTGACGGTTTCATTGTGCTGTTTGTGGCCGACTTTAATTAATACTGCTGTTGGTGTATCGAGTATCGATAAAGACTTGCTTAACGTAAGCAAAGTACTGCGTCTTAACGGTTTGTCACATGTGACTAAAATAGTCTTGCCTTCTTCTATTCCAGCTATATTTACTGGCCTACGTTTATCCCTTGGGATTGGTTGGATGGTACTGATTGCTGCAGAAATGCTCGCCCAGAACCCTGGTTTAGGTAAATTTGTTTGGGATGAATTTCAAAATGGCAGTTCTGAGTCATTAGCTCGGATCATGGTGGCTGTATTAACGATTGGTGTGATTGGTTTTGCGTTAGACAGATGTATGTTAGCGCTACAGAGAAAGTTCAGTTGGGACAAAAGCGCGGTATTGCGTTAAGTGACTCGCTTAGATGGATAGTAACCGAAAGTAACCGAAAGTATATTTGAGGATTGAGTAATGAGTAACAAACATCATTTAGAGTTGACACAAGTAGGGATGGATTTCCCCACCCCCAAGGGGCCATTTAATGCTTTGCAAGACGTTAACTTACGTATCAATAAAGGTGAGTTTATTTCTTTGATTGGTCACTCTGGTTGCGGAAAATCTACGGTTCTGAATATTGTAGCAGGTTTATATCAAGCCACTAAAGGTGGCGTTATCTTAGAAAACCAGGAAGTAAACGAACCCGGTCCAGAGCGAGCTGTTGTATTTCAAAATCACTCGTTATTACCTTGGTTGAGTGCTTATAAAAACGTTGAATTGGCGGTGAAACAAACCCAAAACGGTCGCTCAAAAAAAGAGATGAAAGAGTGGGTAGAACATAATCTTGAGTTGGTACATATGAGTCACGCCGCCGACAAGTTACCCGCTGAAATATCAGGTGGTATGAAACAACGTGTTGGTATTGCGCGCGCATTAGCAATGGAGCCAAAAGTGTTGTTGATGGATGAGCCCTTTGGAGCATTGGATGCATTAACTCGGGCTCACCTGCAGGACTCTGTTATGGAGATCCATGCGCAGTTAGGCAACACCGTTATAATGATCACCCATGATGTGGATGAAGCCGTGTTACTCTCAGACAGAATTGTCATGATGACTAATGGGCCTGCGGCCACGATTGGCGAGATTTTGCCTATAGAGTTAGTCAGACCCAGAAATAGAATCGATTTGGCTGATAATCCCAAATACAACCACTATCGTCACGAAGTACTAAAATTCCTATACGAAAAGCAGCGCAAGGTTGAATCTGTTGACGAACACCGTAAAAAACAATCAAATCACAAAGCGGGAGCAACTCAAAGCAATGTGGCATAGTCAAAAAATAAAACCACAAAATAAAACCACAAAATAATTACCAACAAGCGTTAATCCATTATCCAATAGAGATAGATACCCGTTCGTAGAATTCGTTCTGTGACATGACAGAGCGGTGCTTAAAACTAGAGAGAGAACCATGAGAACACCAAAAAACATTATGCATAAACATGCTATCAGCATTGCACTAGCAACGGCACTTGTTGGCAGCGTGACCAGTCAGATGGCATACGCTGAAGGATTTACCGAAGCACTGACTTCAGGCAAGGCCAGTGTTAATTTAAACTTGCGTTATGAAAGTGTTGAGCAAGAAAATGCCGTAGAAGATGCCAGTGCACTGACATTGCGTACCTTATTAGCTTATGACACCGGCAGCTATAAAGGATTTTCAGCTAAAGTTGAAATGGAAGATACTCGAATTGTTTTAGGCCAAGGTGATTACACAGTTGGGCCAAGTGGTTACAACCTAGGCCAGTATTCGGTCATCGCTGATCCTGAACACACCGAATTGGATCAAGGTTATATTCAGTATAAGAACGATACTTTTAGTGCAAAGTTAGGTCGTCAAGTGATCACCATGGATGGCCATCGATTTGTTGGCCATGTTGGCTGGCGGCAAGATAGGCAGACCTTTGATGCTTTGTCTGCTAAATATGCCCCTGTAAAAAACTTAACCTTGCAATATGCTTATATTACACAACGTAACCGTATCTTTGCACAAGACGCTGATTTGGATGCGAAAGACCATTTAATCAACGCGTCTTATAAAACATCAGCGGGAACATTGACAGGTTATGGCTATTTGCTTGAAGTGGATAATGGTACTGCTAATGCTTTAGATACCTTTGGTGTTAGCTTTGCTGGTAGCACTAAAGCGGGAGATACTAAAATACTATATCGCGCAGAGTATGCTAGTCAGAGCAGTGAGACTGCGGCGGCAGATTTTGATGTTGATTATATCAATCTTGAAATCGGAGCTGTGTTTAGTGGTATCACCGCAAAAGTGGGTTATGAAGTACTGGGTTCTGATGATGGTGCCTTTGGTTTTTCTACACCTCTAGCCACACTGCACAAATTCAACGGTTGGTCGGATCAGTTTTTAGGCACACCTTCCCAAGGTTTAGTTGATACGAGTCTATCATTAGCGGGTAAAGCACTGGGTGGTGGGTGGAAAGTCATATACCACAACTTTGAAGCTGATGATGCCAGTGACACTGTTGATGATTTAGGCAGTGAACTTAACTTATCTTATGTAAAAAAGTACGGTAAACATTATTCTGCAGGTATTAAATATGCAGCATATTCTGCTGGCGATATTAAAGTAGATGCCGATAAACTTTGGGTCTGGGTAGGTGTTAAGTTTTAATAAATTTTAATCATTCAAATCATGAAAATAAAAAAGATTAACATTGTTAAAATGTTGATCTTTTTGATAATTAAAACGTGGCAGACAAAATAGTTATTTATACTCATTACTTACAATTTATACAGTGATAAATTGTAAGTAACGTTTTAAATTGATTTATAAAGAGACACACATATACATTTATCCGTTCTTTATTTATCCCACCAATCAACGTATTTAAGGATTTATAATGCGGTTTAAAGAAATTGTTTCTCGTTATGTTTCATTTTTAATTATTGTCCCCTCTATTTTATTAACTATTATTGTGCTGATTAATTTAGCTAACAACGCCCAAGATGTGAGTGATTCCTCGAATGGCGCTAGTTTACTGTCCTTAACGGATAACGCTGCTTCCCTAGTACATGAACTGCAAAAAGAACGGGGCATGTCTGCAGGGTATCTAGGTTCAAAAGGCAATAAATTCAGACAAGAACTTGGTGGGCAACGAAGCCTAGTAGATCAAAATTTACGTGTTTATAGAGAATTTACTGAAGAATATAAAGATGAATTTAATGATAGTTTAAAGGCCAGCATAAAGAGCATTATTAATAACTTAAGTCAATTGTCTGATATTCGTAGTCAAGTAGACAACTTAACGATTGCATTACCAGATGCCTTGGGTTTTTATACCGCTCAAAATAAAGCCCTTATTAATCAACCATTAGCATTAATAGAGGTATTGGATACAAATGGACTCGTACAAGGCTTGATAGCTTCATATAATTTAATGCAAGTAAAAGAAAAGTCAGGCATTGAGCGAGCAGTGTTGACCAATGTATTAGCCGGTGAAAATTTTTCTGAACAAAACAAAAGGCAAGTTTATACTTTGATTGCCGAACAAGATGCTTATCAAGATGCATTTAATAAATCTATGCCAATTAATGGTGGTTGGTCGGCCCGATTTAATACCTTTGAAAACAGTACTGAAAACCAAAATATCCTGTCATTACGAAAACAGGTATTGAGTGAAGCGCTGAATAACGTGTTCTCTATTGAACCTGAAGAATGGTTTGATGCGGCAACGGGCAGAATTGGTGGACTGAAAAAACTGGAATCAAGTGGCATTAAACAAATGCATAACGACATTAACGGCATATATTCTAGTGCTATAGGTCTAATTAGTTTTGCACTCGTATTTTTAAGCGCGGTGTTGATACTCACATACTTAGTTTTTATTACTATTATGACTATGGGTAAACAAGCTGAAGCTATTCGCAACACTATTAATGATATAATGCGAGAGCATAATTTAACTCTGCGAATAGAGGTGTTATCCCAAGACCATCTTGGTAAGTCAGCGGCTGCTTTTAATGAACTGTTAGAAAGTATTCGTAGTGATTTTGTCATCATAGCCCAAACGGCTTATGAAGCTGTTTCATCAACTCACGATACTATTGTGTCTGTAGTGGATAGTGATTCAAATATAGAGAAGCAACAAATTGCAACCAGCAGCGCCTCTGCTGCCGTGGAAGAGATATCAGTTGGTGTCGCCGATATAGGTAGACAAATTCAAGACTCAGCCAATTCGGTTTCATCAGTGGTACGGGAATGTGATGAAGGCATCATTACGGTCAATCAAGCGTTGGCCAGTATCAAAAGTGTTGCGTCAGAAGTAGATAATTTAAATGGTGTTATAAGCGCACTAAATGAAGGAGTTGTGAATATTTCCAGCGTGTTGGTGGTGATCCAATCGGTTGCTGATCAAACTAATTTGTTGGCTCTCAATGCTGCAATTGAAGCTGCTAGAGCGGGTGAGCAAGGCCGCGGATTTGCAGTGGTTGCAGACGAAGTCAGGGCACTGGCAAAAAGAGTGCATAGCTCAACGGAAGAAATTGCGACAATTATCGCTGCTCTCCAAACCGACTCTAAACAAGCCATGAAGGGCATTACTGAAGGGCAAGAAAAGTCACAACAAGCGGTAAAATTATCCAGTGGTATTGACCAAGCATTTGGTCAAATATTACAAAGCATCCAAAATATTGAGCATATGAGTACTTCCATCAGTGAAGGTACTCAACAGCAAAGTGCTGTCGCTCAAGAAGTCAGTCTCAATGTGAATGAAATAGAAACCATGTCCAATAAAAACATGCAGGGAGCCCAAGAAATTGGGAAATCTGCTAGTAAGTTGTCAGACGTCACTATGACATTGCTCGATGTTATCAATGTTTATAAAATTGAGGACTCCGAGCGGTTTATTATCCCTAGTGAATGGAAATATGGTAAGCCAAATACTTAGATGTCTTTTGGCTTACGATTATCCAAACTCAACCAGCCTGTCCCTAGGCTGACAACCATTAGTAGTCCTGCCATGATCCCCATGTTTTTAATGAAATTTTGGATCTCGTGGCCACGTTGCACACTTTCAGCCATGCTCCAGAAGTCGTGCATGTAAATACTGATAACTAGAGTCAATCCAGCCAATATAAAAGCGGCTATTTTACCTTTAAAACCAATAATAATAGCCAACCCAGCGACAACTTGTAGAAAGATGGTAAAAGGCAATAAAAATGCAGTAGCAGGCACATTGTGTGAAAGCATATATTCTGTCATAGGTTGATAGTTACTTATTTTCTGTAAGCCAAACACAAAAAAGTAGCTGCCCATTAACAGCCTACCTAGTAACAAACAAATATTTTCAATTATGCGCATTGGTTATCCTCAATTTTAATGAATTTTAGTGAATTATCACATTAACAACTTGCTAATATGATGCTTTAAATCAGCGGAGAATAACATGAGCCAACACCACAAAATCAACTATATTGAAATTCCAGTTAAAGCATTGGCATCAAGTAAAGCCTTTTTTAATAAGGTATTTGGTTGGGAATTTGAGGACTACGGTGACGATTATGCAGCAATTAATGGGGCAGGTATAAGAGGTGGTTTGTATGTCTCTGAAAATTGTGTGTCCGCTGATAAGGGCAGTGTATTAGTTGTTTTATACAGTGATGACTTGGTTAACAGTCAAGCCGCGATAAAATCAGCAGGGGGCACAATTAAAATCCCCACTTTTGAATTTCCTGGTGGACATAGGTTTCATTTTTGCGATGGAAACAATAATGAATATGCAGTTTGGAGTGATAAATAAGTGTTAGTTACACAACACTATTAACGCAAATTGGGTTTAGAAGATTGATTAGCCAGTAAATCCGCTATCTTCTGGCATGTTTTTACCTTCAGCAGCTTGCCTAGCAAGCTGATCACAAGCTTCATTTTCAGGATGTCCAGAGTGACCTTTAACCCAAAACCAGCTAACTTCATGCTTGAAAACTTGTTCGTCTAGACGCTTCCATAAATCAACATTTTTTACCGGCTTTTTATCTGAGGTACGCCAGCCATTTTTACGCCAATTTTTAATCCATTGGTTAATCCCATTTTTAACATACTGGCTATCTGTGGTTAAGTTTACAGAACATTTTTCAGTTAATATCGCCAGTGCCTCAATCGTGGCCAACAACTCCATTCTATTATTGGTAGTATGTTGAAAGCCTTGGCTGAGTTCTTTCCGATGCTGTTCGAAAATCATTACAGCGCCATAACCACCTGGTCCCGGGTTTCCTAAGCAGGAACCATCGGTAAAAATTTCTATTTGTTTCATGGTTGCCTAATTTTGATTGTTGACTCAAAATATTCAAGAATTTATACGATAGCGCAGTATAATGACCGAGACTGCTAATGCCACAAAATTTTAAAAGAGTAGAAAATGCGCCAAATTGTACTAGATACAGAAACGACTGGATTAGATCCTAAACAAGGGCACCGTATCATCGAGATAGGATGTGTAGAGATGATTAACCGGCGTCTCACGGGAAATACCTTTCACGTTTACATTAACCCTCAGCGTTTAGTTGAGCAAGAGGCGATAGGGGTGCACGGGATCACTAATGAATATTTGGCAGATAAGCCTATATTCAAGACTATTGCTAAAGAATTTATTGATTTTATTCGTGATGCTCAGCTGGTGATCCATAATGCACCATTTGATATAGGTTTTATGGATCATGAGTTTAATCGGCTCTCAGGCTTGGAAGTTAAAGAGTCTGCCAAAATGTGCACTGTTCTTGACACCTTAGACCTGGCAAGAAAAATTCATCCTGGACAAAAAAATAATCTTGACGCATTGTGCAGACGCTATGGCATAGATAACTCCCACCGAGAAAAACATGGTGCGTTGCTAGATGCAGAAATTTTAGCCGATGTGTATCTATTGATGACTGGTGGTCAAACTGACCTCAATTTAACTGGTAAGGCTAGTAGTGAAGGCGGTGTGCAGTTAGAAACTATTCGGCGTCTGTCATCACAAAGAAAACCGTTAAAGGTTGTTATGGCAACAGCCGATGAGGTAGAACAGCATGAGAGTCGTCTGGACTTGGTAGCTGAAAAAGGTGGCGCCTGTTTATGGCGTCAATAGTCATTATTAGCGAGTTAAGTAAATATGTTAAAACCAGCATTATATGCTCTTATTTTGTATTTATTCGCCTACTTGAGTTGTTCGGTAAAAGCGCTTTCACAAACGACTATTCCTCAAGAGTTGCAAGAAGGTAGACAATTTTTAAGTACCTCTAATGATCAAAATATTGATCAAGTTAATGATTTACCTCTTACCCAAATAGGCACTGAATATCATAATAGTATTAAGTTATTACAAAATCGTTTCAGAATAGACTACGAAGTTGAAGAAATTACTATGGTGTTCTTTCGCGATTTTGGGGCTTCACCTGTCGTATTAGTTCAGCCTGATGGTTCCAAAATTTATCAAACGGATGCTGAGGGTGAGTATATTTCTTGGTTTTTTAACAGTACTTACGACATGATCAGAATTAAAAATCCAATGCCAGGTCCCTGGCAAGCGGTAGGTCAAATTTTACCAGAAAGTCAAGTTATGGTAATAAGCGACTTAGCATTAAAAGCAAATCCTTTACCCAACATTATATTCTCCGGTGAAATATTAAAACAGACTGCTTACTTAACTAACAATAATATTCCAATTGATTACGCTGCATTTAGAGATGTGATTGAACTGAGCATTTCATTGTCAAGCACCAACGATCATAATTTTAATAACTTTGGCGCTGAGGTTGAAATTATTGCACTTTTCGAGGATGACGGAAAAGGCATGGATGAAATGCCTTTGGATGGCGTATTTACTGGGCGATTTAATCTTGATATCACTGAAGGTGAATGGATCCCGACATTTTCTGTCTCTACACCGATGTTTACTAGAGATCATGTTTACCCTAAAATTACTTTGCTTGCTAATCCTATTCAAGTTGACGTTGAGCTTGATGTCAAAGGTGAAGGTCATCACAAACTCACTATAGACACACAAAGTGAATATGTGGATGTTTCTTCTTTATTAATAGATGGAAAAGTACTTTTTCCAAATGGTGATATTCAGAATTTTTCTCTTACAAACAGATCTACAGAAATCCGAGAACATTTAATTGCCAATAACGAAGATGGCTTATATCGCGTTAAGCTGACTGTTTACGGAGATACGTATAATGGTAGAGAGTTTATTTTGGATGTGCCTGAATATAGTTTCATATCAGAATCTACAACTGAGCTTGAGCCTAAAACAGTAGCTCCGGCAGTTGAAAAGGATGTTATCAATACCTACGTGAACGATTCTGCAGATAAGCTCAACATATTGCCCAAAAAAGAATTAGCTGAGATTGATAAAAAAATGAGTACATCAACTCTTGTGATCTTGATTGTAGGAATTAATCTGTTTATTTTGCTGATTGGTGGTGGATTAATCTGGTTGTTCACCACAGAAAAAAAACCTAATTTTAACATTATGAAAAAATTTGAAAAACTTGAAGTTGAAAAGGGTACCGACCCTGTTGTGGCAGATAAAAAACTGAGTTTTATTGCAAAAATACTTAAACGTAAATCAAAAAAAAACAATATATAAAAAGAAATTCAAATTAAAGCTTAATCTGTACCAGAACCTTTGGACTTAACTATCCCAAAAGAATGAATATTTGTCCGCTTAATAAACAAATTGTTTAATACTGCAGCAATCAAAGCTTTTAACTGACTTTTAACTGAATAACGTGCTAAAAAGCTATTGACTAGTATGGGGTGAAGCCGTATTATCTGCGCCGCGGTTGAGGAGGGGACATCCTTTGTTCTTAATCTAACCGTCTGATAACATTGAAAATTGTGGAGTGGTAGTTCAGTTGGTTAGAATACCGGCCTGTCACGCCGGGGGTCGCGAGTTCGAGTCTCGTCCACTCCGCCATTAATTTGTTTACCATTCATTTTGCACACAAACGCTTTAGTCTCCATTAATGCTACGCTATATGCTTATGGTTTGATAAACTAGCAACATGCCAGTCAATAATGCTTATATGATAATTTTTTTGTCATCCTCTGAGATTTAATCCTTATGCTTTTGCTGTTGATATACATTTTTGTTGCGTTAGGCTTTTCGTTTGTCTGCTCTATTGCAGAAGCGGTAATCCTCAGTATTTCGTCCGCTTACATTTCTGTATTAGAAAAAAGTGGCCACCCTTCAGGGAAATTATTAAAAAAGCAAGTGAGCGATATTAACCGGCCTCTTGCCGCCATTTTGAGCTTGAATACGATTGCACATACCATGGGCGCAGCAGGGGCCGGCGCGCAAGCTGCAGTAGTGTTCGGTGATGCTTATCTTGGAATTGCGTCAGCTATTTTGACAATGCTGATTTTAGTATTTTCAGAGATCATTCCTAAGACCCTTGGGGCCACATACTGGCGTAAACTTGCTCCGTCTACGGCTTATTTTTTAAAATATTTAATGATTATATTGTGGCCCTTTGTACAGATGGCGCAGAAAATGACATCCAGAATGCATGATGAGTCCCCCCTAGTCGGTTTGAATAGAGACGAATTATTTGCAATGACTGCTTTGTCTTTGGAAGAAGGCCAAATAGCCGCTCGCGAGGCCACAGTTATGCAGAACTTACTGAGTTTACAACAACTCAAAGTTCGTCAAGCCATGACCCATAGAACAGTCGTCTTTTCGTTACCTGACACTATGACAGTTGAAACATTTTTACTAAAACATGCAGAAGTATCATTCTCACGGATCCCGGTCTATGAAGATGGAGAACCAGAAAAAATTACCGGTTATGTATTAAAATCTGACATATTATTGGCCTTCGCTCGAGGTAATGTTGATAGAGAGCTTAAATCATATCAAAAGGACATGGTCACAATATTAAGTAGCATGCCCTTAGCAAAAGCTTTCGAACCTTTGCACTCGCAACGTGGCAATATGTTACTAATTGTAGATGAATACGGTGGCTTAGAGGGCGTGATAACTGTCGAGGATTTAGTGGAGAGTTTGTTTGGTATTGATATTATTGATGAAAGTGATCAAGTGGTGAGCATGAGAAAACTGGCTCGTATATTGGCTAAAAGAAGGGAAAAGAAACGTCTACGCAATTATGGGAATTCAACCCGCACAAATGTAAATTAGGAAATATGCCGATTATGAGCGAGTTATTAAAATGTACTAATTTAACTAAAGAATACAGTGATGGACAGAATAGCGTTAAGGTGCTCAAAAACGTCAACTTTTCGATTAAAAAAGCGGAACAGATTGCTATTGTAGGTAGCTCAGGATCAGGTAAAAGTACCCTGCTACATTTATTAGGTGCGCTGGACAAGCCTACGTCTGGACAGGTAACATTTGAGCAACAAGATATATTTTCCTTTAGCAGTAATCAACAGGCAAAATTTCGTAATCAATCATTAGGATTTGTTTACCAATTTCATCATTTATTACCTGAATTTAGTGCATTAGAAAATGTGGCTATGCCGTTGTTAATTGCAAAAAAGCCGATTAATCAAGCCAATGAGATGGCCATGGCCATGTTGGACAAGGTCGGATTATCTCATCGATACCGTCATAAGCCTGCGGAATTGTCTGGGGGCGAGCGTCAACGTGTCGCAATTGCTAGAGCTTTGGTAACTCAACCTAAGTTAATTCTTGCAGACGAACCGACAGGTAATTTAGATCAAAAAACGGGTGAGAGTATTTATGAGTTACTCAGTGACTTGCGCGAACAAATGCATACCAGCTTTGTTGTAGTGACTCACGATACACAACTAGCTAACAGATTAGACCGTTCTTTAAACTTATTGGATGGCTGCTTGACTGATTCTCAAACTGAAGCTGTAAAAGAAAAACCGATAAGAAAAGTCATAAAGGGCACCATTTAGTGCATCTAGTATGGTTATTGGCATGGCGATTTCGTTCAGATAAACGTCAAAATGGTTTTATTTCATTTATTTCTGCATCTTCCACATTTGGTATTGGCTTAGGGTGTTTTGTTCTGATTTTGTTGTTATCGGTTATGAATGGCTTTGAAAAAGAATTAAAAGATAATTTGTTGTCTGTTATTCCTCATGCGGAATTCAAATCAGTTTATCCAAGTGGTATTGAGAATTGGCCCTTAGAGGTCGAGGCTTTAAAACAACACCCCGAAGTAATATTTGTCGAACCATATGTTAATGCTACCGGCATGTTACAAAAAGCCAATAAAATGAAAGCGGTGGAAATGACCGCTTTAGATCCCTTTTATGCTTCTGATGGCGTTATCCCACGTTTAGTCACTAAAGAGCAGTGGCAACAATTCCAAGGCGATGAAAATGCGACCATGCTAGGCATCGGTGTTATGCGGAAATTAAATTTAGCCGTCGGTGATAAAGTGCAGATTTTATTACCGCAGTTGTCTGAAAATTTGAGTCTTAGTGCGCCCAAAACATTGCGACTCAATATTATCGCTAGTTTAGACATGGGTGGAGAGTTGAGTAACCATATTGGTTTTATGCATATGTCTTTAGCGGCGCAGGCACAAAACATTAAGTATGGTGCTCAGGGAATACGTTTAAGATATCGTGATGCATTTTTGGCACGGGAATTAACACGTGAAATAGGTTATGAATTGGCGCCTGAAGTATATATGTCTGATTGGACTATTAACGATGGTAACTTGTATCAAGATATACAATTGGTTAGAGCTGTTGTCTATATCGCACTGAGCTTAGTTATTGCCGTGGCATGTTTCAATATAGTCTCGACCCTTGTGATGGCGGTAAACGAAAAACAAAGTGAAATTGCTATGCTTAAAAGTATGGGTGCAAAAAACAGTCTAATCATTTCTGTATTTATGTTGCAAGGTACATTTAATGGTCTCATTGGCACTATTGTCGGTGTGATATTAGGTGTTTTAATGGCAACTAATTTAGCGACAGTCGCTCTTTTTATTGAAAACATATTAGGGGTACAGTTTTTATCAGGTGATGTTTATTTTATTAATTTTTTACCGTCAGAATTAAACTGGAATGAAGTTTATCTCACCGCGTTTATCGCTATAGTATTAAGTATTTTAGCAACACTTTATCCAGCAATAAAAGCCGCAAGAATTAACCCCGCAAAAGTCCTTGGACATTAATTAAAACTTCAATAGGCGCGGAACTTGCGCTCCTATCGAAGTAGTTCAATTTTATTAAACTCTAGCTGGCAAAATAGTCGGACTTAAAGACGCTCGATATTCACTTAGCCTGTTTAGCACTGTTAGACTCATTAGCAAGCATCAGGCACATCAGTGTTCACGTTGGCGGTGTTCTTTGAATATCAAAAAACAAGAAGTCAGTACTTAGACCAAGCTTATTGTGTTCATCATTAAGTCTAAAACCTTTTTTATTGCCTTTTTCTGTGACAGATAGTTTTTGCTCTTTGGCTTAAGAGTCTGCGCGTCCCATAAATTTGCATTCAGATGTGTTTACTTTGACCTTTTCACCACTGGCAATGTACTCAGGTACTTGTATAACTAGTCCAGTAGCTAAAGTCGCTGGTTTAGTTCGAGCACTGGCTGATGCACCTTTGATGGATGGGTCAGTTTGTGTTATCAGCAAGTCTACAGACGCGGGAAGTTCAATACCTACTGGTTTTCCTTCAACCAACAAAATCTGCATTCCTTTTGTATTTTCAGTAATAAAATGGGCCTCTTCGCTGATTGTGTCTGAGTTTAAAAAATATGATGAATAGTCTTCATCATCCATAAATACATATTCGTCGCCGTCAATGTAAGAAAAACTGACTTTATTTCGGTTGAAATCGACCAAATTTAGCATTTCATCAGCTTTGAAACTCTCATCTGCCTTAGCACCTGTACCTACTTCGTATAGACGCATTCTATATAAACTAGCACCTGCACGACCGCTCGGAGTAAGTTTGTTGATCTCTTTAACAAGATACACTTTGCCATTATGTTCAACGGCGGCATTCTTTTTAATTTCACTGGCTTTTGGCATGTAATGAACTCTTTTATATTTTGTAGCAAAAAATAGCATGAAAAAAAAATTAGGCAAGGATAGTTGTGATTATGGAGAAGAACTTTTACTCGTTAGTTGTCATGCTTTTTGGCATAATATTGTCCCAAGTTTTTACAATCTCATTATTAATTAAGGCGCTATGTCCAAGACATCATCTTTGTTTGCTGCAGATGGCAAGTTATCAAAGGCTATAAACGGGTTTGTGCCGCGCCAAGCACAGACTGATATGGCTGTTGCGGTTGAAAATACTATCAAAAATAAAGTTCCGCTCATTGTTGAAGCTGGAACCGGCACTGGTAAAACTTTTGCTTATTTAGCGCCAGCTCTGTTATCTGAAAAAAAGACGATTGTCTCCACAGGGACTAAAAATCTGCAAGAGCAACTTTTTCACCGTGACTTACCTCTAATAAAAAAGGCGCTTGGTTCCAACAGTAAAACTGCTTTGCTGAAGGGACGTGCTAATTATTTATGTCTACATCGGTTGAGGCAACATGGAGGAAATAGCACGTTAGTTGATAGACAAACGTTAACCGAACTAACTCAGGTTAGAGAGTGGGCATCGAGTACTAAAACGGGAGATATGGGTGATATGAGGTCACTGGCAGAAGACGCTAAAGTGTTACCTTTTGTCACCTCTACAGCAGATAACTGTTTGGGCAAAGATTGCCCAGATTATGAAGACTGTTATATGGTTAAAGCTCGTCGGAAAGCACTTGATGCAGATGTTGTTGTGGTCAATCACCATTTGTTTTTTGCTGATATGGCCCTAAAAGATACTGGTTTTGGTGAGCTTATTCCTGAAGCTGACTTAGTAGTATTTGATGAAGCCCATCAAATACCTGATATTGCCAGTGAGTATTTTGGAGAAACGTTTTCGAGTAGGCAGATGCAGGACATCAGTCGCGATGTTGAAGTGGTTTATCGCACCGTTCTTAAAGACGTCAAGCAGTTACAAAATGCTGCTGAAAAATGTAAAATGATTGCTGCAGACTTACGGACTTTATTTCCTGAAAACACAACCAAGGGTAACTGGCGGCAGATGTTAACCAGGGATGACATACAAACTCAGATCAATAAGCTAACTGACAGTCTTAATATTTTATACGAAGTACTCAAATTACATATAGGTAGAGATAAAGACCTCGATAACATTTTTGAGCGAGTATCTGAAGCCAAGGGTAAATTAGCGCGTTTAACTGATACCACACAATTAGGTGTGAGCCTCTGGTACGAAACCACCATGCGTCATATTGTGTTGCATTTGACCCCTTTGAGTATTTCAAAGAAATTCGCCGACTTTATAGCAGAGCCAAAGCGCAGTTGGGTATTTACGTCTGCCACTTTAATGGTTGATGGAGGTTTCACACATTTTCAAAGACAAATGGGTTTAGATAATGCTACCACTTTGTCTTTAGATAGTCCTTTTGATTACCCCAATCAAGCCATGTTATGCGTACCACGATTTTTACCAGAGCCGAACGCTCGAGAAATGCGTGCCACGTTGTTAGATATTTCTATCAAATTGGTCAAAGCCAGTCGTGGCCGTTGCTTTTTGTTATTTACTAGTCATGCCACATTAAATGCCATTGCCAGTCAGTTGAAAGATAAAATCGACAACCCTATCTTGGTTCAGGGATCCACTACTAAACGTGCATTATTGGAAAGTTATATAGAAAACAAAGATGCAGTATTACTGGGTACAGGTGCTTTTTGGGAGGGTGTGGATGTCCGAGGAGATGATTTGACGTGTGTATTAATTGATAAATTACCTTTTGCCTCTCCTGACGACCCGTTATTGCAAGCAAGGATCGAAGACTGTCGCAAAAGTGGTGGTAACCCATTTGCACAACTACAAATTCCTCAAGCCGCTATCGCATTAAAACAGGGGGCAGGGCGCTTGATCCGTGATGAAACTGATAAAGGTGTGTTGGTTATTTGTGATAACCGATTAGTTACTAAAGATTACGGGAAAATATTTATGGGTAGCTTACCAGATATGCACCGAACCCGAGATTTACAAAAAGTAGTGGATTTTTTACATGACATTCACAGTGATAAAAAAGAAGTTGAGACTCTAGAATGAATATTTTAATCATCGATACTGCCACAGAGGCCTGTTCGGTCGCCCTTGAAGTCAATCAACATGTCTATAAACGTTTTGAAATTTGCCCCCAACAACACAGTCAACGTATCTTACCAATGATTGATGAAGTACTAAAAGAAGCTAAAGTAACACTTCAAGGCTTAGATTATTTGGCTTTTGGCCGTGGACCTGGAAGCTTTACTGGTGTACGTATTGCGACCGGTGTTTTGCAAGGCTTAGCTCTTGGCACTGGCCATAAAGTAATAGGCATATCAACATTAGCAGCTATGGCTCAACAAGCTTATGCACAAAATCAGAGTGAACATGTGTGCGCAGCCATAGACGCTCGCATGCTTGAGGTATATTTTGGTCAATATCAACTTAAGCAAGGTGTTATGAGATTAGTGGGTGAAGAAAAAGTTTTATCTCCAGATGAAGGTTCGGTATTACTCAATAGTAGCAAAGTAATAACAGGGGTTGGAACTGGATGGCTAGCATATCCAGAATTAAATGTTACGGGCAAAATTGATGTGTTACCTGATGTTTTGTATCCTAATGCTGTATTTATGTTGCCTATAGCTAAGGCCTTAATCGCCCAAGGCAAAGCAGTTACAGTAGATGATATCCAACCGGTTTACTTACGTGACAAAGTAACCTGGAAAAAATTGCCAGGAAGGGAGTAGGTATTAGGTATGATAACTTGGAACAATTCTTGTATATAATTTTAGCTGCAAATGTCTTATGAGTTTTGAGTCATGGGCATGAAAATATTGTTTTTGCCTACTAGGAAAAGTTGTTGAACATAGAGTCACTGTCTTTATTAAAAGCATCTGATATTGCCCGATCCTCCCGGGATAAGCCTCGTGAACTCAGGTCAGAAAAAAGTCAAGATGACAAACCACACAATGCTGAAGTCTCTATCATTCGAGCTGGTGATAGCAAGTCATTTGAAAAAGCCGCTTCTTTTAATCAACAAACTGAATCTCTTTCTAAAAATAGTTTAAATGAAAAGGCAGGTATAGCCGCTTATCAAAGTGTGGCTAAAGAGCAGCAGCGTCAGGGTATTCAATTATTATTAGGCGTTGACACCTTCGTTTGATCTATTCTTCGTTCTGATAGATATAAAAATAACTACAAAATTCAGTAGCTGTTCAGTTACTATATTTAAAATAGCAGATGAGAATACTCTGTCTGATCTATCTGAGGATAATTATGAATAATCGTATATGTGTTTCATTGGTTGCTTTGTTTTTGGTTGGTTGTTCAACATTTCCAGACAAGTTGCAGCTTGATGATAACACCCAATTAGTTACCTATGAGGATGCGGCCTCAAAGGCTGAACAAGTGAAAGGCAAGATGTTGCGTTGGGGTGGTAGCATTGCAAAAGTTGAAAATAAACCTGATTCGACTATTTTTGAAATGGTGTATTACCCATTAAATGGTTACGGCAAGCCAGTTTCAGGCGATGATAGCATGGGCCGTTTCCGTATGAGTGTTGACGGTTTTATGGATCCAATGGTCTACAAAGTCGGACGCTTCATGACGTTTACAGCACAGCTTAATGGTTTAGAAACGGGATTAGTGGGTGAACATGAATATGTGTTTCCAACAGCAACAGTCGATGCTTATTACTTGTGGAAAGATGTAAACAACAATATAAGGGGCTCATATTTATTACCGCATCTATACTGGAACCCAGGGTTCAATAATTGGTATTACCCGCGTCATTATCGCCGAAACGTATTTATTCGAGGCTCAACTGGTAATAATAGTCATAGAATTAATTCAACACGTGCAAGTGGCGCGAAAAACTATCAGAAATCTGTAAATATAAAAAGAGTTGAAAGGTAGCGGTAATTACTTGTCAAAAAGGGTTAATTATCGTTGGTAGGGCGGCAATATATTGCCGCTTTTTTGTATCTTAAAAAGGAAAATACGTGCAGCAAGACCTTGAATTTTCCCTTTCCAATATCACGCTTCGTGGTATTGGATATGGTGATCCTAGTAAACCCATGATTTTGGCATTACATGGTTGGTTAGATAACGCCTTAAGTTTTCAGCCCATTGCTGACTACCTAACTGACTACTATATTGTTGCATTAGATATCACTGGTCATGGATTGTCTACCCATCGAAGTCATGGAGCTCATTACCATCTAATTGATTTTGCTTATGATTTACATGAACTGGTCGAGTCACAAGGTTGGCAATCTTTTATATTGATGGGCCATTCTATGGGGGGTATTATTTCGACTATTTATGCAAGTTGTTTTCCTGAATATGTGAGTAGGCTTATTTCAATTGAGTCTTTTGGGCCTATGACCAAAGATACACAAAGTAGCCCAACCCAACTCAGAGAGTCTATTTTAAGTAGGCTAAAAGCCCAGCAAACTGATGCAAAACACCCTAACAGTATCGAACGAACCATTGAAGCCAGAGCAAAGGTGGGGGATATTAAATTTGAGTCAGCTAGACTATTAATAACACGCAATATACGTGAAGAAAATGGACAGTTATTTTTTACAACTGACAGGCGTCTACGTACCTCTTCATCTCTTAGAATGACAGAACCACAAGCCGAAGCTTTTATGCGTAATATTCAATGTCCCACTTTGGTCATAACAGGTGATCATGGATACGAATCAATGCGAACCATATTACAAAATAGGCTGAACTGGGTTGAAAATTTAACTGTCGCAAAATGTGAGGGATACCATCATTTACATATGGATAATCCTCAACCAGTTGCCGAAAAAATTGTTGGATTTTTAAGCTGAACGTGAACTGGTCTTAGCTGTTAATCAATTGTTGATTTATCTTTGAGAAAGGTTTGGGTAGAATAGATTTTAGTTTGGTATTCTATTAAAAATAATAAATAGTTGGTTTTTGCACTTTTAACAAGGTGAAAGCAAAAACACAACGGCCTGGAGGCACAGTGGAAAAAATCTGGCTAAAGAATTATGACCCAAAAGTCCCTGCAGAGATCGATCCTGATCGTTACTCATCAATAGTAGACATTTTTGAACAGTCTATAGAAAAGTATTCGTCTAATGTGAGTTACATCAACATGGGTAAAAGTATAACTTTTGCAGAGTTGGATGACCTTTCACGTGACTTCGCCGCGTATTTACAAAACATTGGATTTAAAAAAGGGGATGCTGTGGCAATTATGATGCCTAACCTTATTCAATATCCGGTGGCACTCTTTGGCGTTCTTCGCGCGGGAATGATAGTAGTCAATGTTAATCCGCTATACACACCCAGAGAGTTGCAGCATCAATTAATCGATTCAAACGCTAAAGGCATTGTTATTGTTGAAAACTTTGCTTGTACATTAAGTGAGGTCATTAAAAATACCGCTATAGAAACCGTATTATTAACATCTGTTGGTGAAATGTTATCACCTTTGAAAAAAATCGTTACCAACTTGATGATCAAATACGTAAAAAAGATAATCCCCGCCTATGACTTACCTAATGCAATCAGCTTCTCAAAAGCGCTTAAAAAAGGCCATAGTTTTACTTATCATCGCCCTGTAGTAACTGGCGAAGATCTGGCTTTCTTGCAATACACAGGAGGCACTACAGGGCTATCTAAAGGGGCAATGCTTACCCACAGAAATATCGTAGCAAATTTAGAGCAAACTTCAAATATTCTAGAAAGCAGAGTTGAACCTGGAAAAGACTTAGTGGTTACGGCTTTACCTCTTTACCATATATTTGCATTGCAAGGTAATTGTTTGACGTTTGTCAAGTTTGGTTGTCCTAACTTGTTGATCACAAATCCTCGCGATATGCCTGGATTCGTAGCCGAAATGGCTAAATATCCATTCACTGTTATTACCGGTGTTAATACGTTATTTAATGGATTGCTCAACACCCCTGGTTTTTCAGATTTAGATTTTAGTCGATTAAAGTTTGCTCTAGGTGGTGGCGCTGCAGTGCAGCGATCTGTTGCTGAACGTTGGCAAAAGGCAACGGGACATGTGTTGCTCGAAGGTTATGGATTAACCGAATGTTGCCCAACAGTGACCATTAACCCACCACAACTCAAAGCATATAAAGGTTCTATCGGTATGCCTGTGCCTTCGACTGACATAAAACTGGTAGACGATGCAGGTAATGAAGTGCTTATGGGAGAAGCTGGTGAGATGCTGGTTAAAGGGCCACAGGTAATGAAAGGTTATCTTAATCGCCCAGATGCAACCAACGAAATGATAGTAGACGGCTGGTTAGCTACAGGTGATATAGCAACGTGCGACGAAGATGGTTACTTTTATATTGTTGACCGTAAAAAAGACATGATTTTAGTTTCCGGTTTTAATGTGTTTCCGAATGAAATCGAGGAAATAGCTGCGATGCATGAAGACGTTCTAGAAGCTGCCGCTATAGGTGTGCCACATGAGGTTTCTGGTGAGATTGTGAAACTGGTAGTTGTGCGTAAAAATCTAGATTTGTCTGAAAAAGACTTGATTTCACATTGTCGGAAATATCTTACTGGTTATAAGGTACCGAAAAAAGTTGAGTTTACAGACGAGCTTCCTAAAAGTAATGTTGGTAAGATACTACGTAGAGAATTAAGAGATAAATAGCCCATCGCTTTGTGTTTATATATAGAGCCGGCGTTAGCCGGCTTTTTTATGGGTCTTGTGACAACTAATTTGGAAATCCATGCAATACAACTTTATAACCAGTAATCAAGCACTCGCAGATTTTTGTCAGCAAGCCAGTCAGGTAGAAGCTATAGCGGTAGATACCGAGTTTGTTCGAACTCGCACATTATATCCTCAATTGGGGCTTATTCAGATTTATGATGGCAAACAACTGGTGTTGGTTGATCCCTTAGTCATAGATGATTTTTCAAGTTTGACTGAGTTGTTAACCAACCCTAATGTGGTCAAAGTATTGCATTCTTGTTCTGAGGATTTAGAAACGTTTTGGCATGCCTTTAAAGTTATGCCTAGCCCCATATTTGATAGCCAGTTTGCTGCTAGCATCGTTGGTATGGGGCCCGCTTTAGGTTATGCCAAGTTAGTGGAGGTTATGCTTGATGTCGTTGTTGATAAAGGTGAGTCGCGAACTGATTGGTTAGCAAGACCTTTGCGTGATGAACAGTGCGACTATGCAGCAAAAGACGTGTTGTATTTGTTTCAACTTTACCCAGAGCTTAAATCACGCGTAGAAGAACAAAATAAGTTACCTTGGGTGTATGCTGAAATAGCCCACTTATCAGCCAAGAAACAAACACCCATCCCATTGGATTCCGTTTACTTAACGATTAAGAATAACTGGAAATTATCCAATAAAGCCGTGTTAATATTAAAAAAATTAGCTGCATGGCGAACTGCAACTGCAAGGCAGCGTGATATGGCACTAAATTTTGTGGTGCGGGAAGAAAATTTAGTCTCCATTGCTATGCTGCAACCATCGAATAAAAATGAACTACGCACCATTCAAGGAGTGAACCCCCACGAAGTTAGGATACATGGTGATGCATTATTGGCTATCGTTGCTGATTGCCAAAAAGTGAGTGAAGAAGCTTACCCGTCAAAGATAAAACGTTTAAATGATGTTGAAGAATACAAAAATACTGCGGCTAGTGTTAAAAAATTATGTCTTAGTATTGCAGAGAAATATGCAATACCTCCTGAACTAGTTGGTTCTAAAAAACAAATTAACCAATTACTTAAGTGGTGCTGGTTCACTCAAGATGAGACCCGCGACATGGGATTACAACCCGATTTATTAAGCAGTTGGCGCCGAGCCTTTTTTGTTAAAGAATTGATCAATATTAAGGCTTTAAATTTATCAGATGAACTACTTGAAGGGAACACATGATGTTGTGCGCGGTTTATAAAAGTAGTAAAAAATCAGAAACCTATTTGTATGTGCCGGGTAGAGATGATTTTTCTAAAGTTCCCGAAGCGTTGTTAAAAACATTTGGAAAACCAGTTTTTATGATGATTATGCCGCTTAAAAAAGATCGTGTAATGGCCAGGGTACAAATTGATAAGTTGCGTACTGATCTCAAAATTAACGGTTTTTACTTACAACTACCACCTCCTACTGAAAATTTACTTAAAATTCACCTTCAACAACAGGACACAGAATAGTAACTATGAAATGTATCTATCTCGGTCTTTCGATTTTGTTGTATTTAGTCAGCCAAAATTTGAATGCAAAACCCACTTTTGAACAGTATATAACTGATATAAAGTTACAGAGCGTTAAAAAAGGCTATACCACTGATTTTATTGAACAAGTGTTTAGCGGTGTCAGTTATCGTGAAAAAACAGTCACAGCTGATAAAAATCAGCCTGAGACAAAGCTGACTTTAGACAAATATCTAGCCACTCGTGTGCCTGATTGGAAAGTTAAAAAAGCCATCGATTTAATGATGCAACATGAAGAGTTATTAGATCAAGTAGAACAACAGTTTGGTGTTCAAAAGCGTTTTATTGTGGCGCTATGGGGTAACGAAAGTAACTTTGGCAATATTATGGGCAAACATTCAGTGATCAACTCATTGGTGACTTTGGCTTATGAGGGCAGGCGAGAAGCTTTATTTAAAAAACAGTTATTTGCCGCCTTAAAAATTCTTAATCAGGGACACGTTGAACTAGATGAATTCGTTGGTTCATGGGCTGGTGCCATGGGGCAAAGCCAATTCATGCCTACTTCATTTTTAGATTATGCGATTGATTTTGATAACGATGGTCGAAAAGATATTTGGAATAGTAAAGCAGATGTATTCGCCTCTATTGCCAATTTTTTAAAATCAGAAGGCTGGAGCAATCAATTAACATGGGGGCGCCAAGTTACAGTGCCTGACAACTTCGATTTTAGTTTAGCTGGCCTTAATCTATCATCAAAGCGTTTGTTAGCAGATTGGCAGACATTGCAGGTTAGACGTTATGATGGCACTGATTTACCTGATTTACCTATCAAAGGTTCTCTTATAGCGCCTGATGGTGGAACTGGGCGAATTTATTTGGTTTACAGCAATTTTCATACATTAATGAAGTGGAATCGTTCGAGTTATTTTGGGGTCTCTGTAAGCTACTTGTCAGACCGCATTCAAAAAGGGTCCTGAGGCGTTGTCTAGATATAAGCATATTGATATTGATGGCAATAATATTGATTTACCAGTAGGCAAAATAGTTTGTGTAGGACGAAATTACCTTCAACATATTAAAGAACTAGACAACGAAATACCTACTGAACCTTTATTGTTTAATAAACCATCGACGGCTTTATCCGCACTTAATAGTCCTATTATAATACCTAAAAACTTAGGTTCTTGTGAGCATGAGTTAGAAGTAGCGGTATTGGTTAAAACCAGAATCTGCCGAGCTTCGATTAAAAAAGCTGGGGCTGCGATATGGGGGATAGGTTTGGGGTTAGATCTGACTTTACGGGACGTGCAGAGTGCACTCAAAAAACAAGGCCATCCATGGGAACGTTCAAAAGCATTCGACTCTAGTTGTCCTATGTCACAATTTATAGCCATAGAGCAGGTTAAAAATTTATCTAATATAGACTTTTGTTTGTGCGTCAATAATCAATTAAGACAACATGGCAATAGCCGAAACATGTTGTTTCCTATAGTAAAACTATTAAAAAATATTTCTAATACATTTACTCTTTTACCCGGAGATATAGTGATGACAGGAACTCCCAAAGGTGTAGCCGCTTTAACCACCGGTGATCGTTTATTCATCGACTTAAATGAGCATTTTTCTGTAAGAACAGATGTTATATAAATAATGAAATTTTCTTTTAAATCTATCATTGACCTTTCGAATAAATTATTAATTTGTTAGGCATTTGGTGAAGCTCGTGAAGTCATTGATATTGAACATATTTTAAATAATATTGTTAATATGACAGGTGAAAATTAGGTTGAAAATATAGAGCTTGATGTAACTATGTTTTCTAATCATAGCGCCAATCAAGAAGTATCAGAGTTGATGATAAACATCCAAGAGAACAAATGGCTTAGTGATATTAAAATAGCTAGGATCATCGAACCTGGACTCAATATTCATAATTTAATTGAAACTATGGCTAAAAAGTTATCTTTGCCGATTAAAAATTTCGAAATACGCAGCGAAGCTATGCTTTAGTTGTTATTTGATAAAGTGCGTGAATAACGTTGAGGAATAATAAATATGGGTAATGTTATGAATAAATACTGGGAAACGACTCCCCTTGAAAATATGACTGAAAAAGAGTGGGAAGGTATTTGTGATGGTTGTGCCAAATGTTGTTTGCATAAATTCATTGATGATGAAGAAGTTACTCAAGCAGCACCTACAGCTCATATTCAACAAGGTGAAAAAATCCATTATACTAACATTGCTTGTGGGTTATTAAATACTAAAACCTGCGCATGCACACAGTACTCTGAGCGAACCAACTTGGTACCGGAATGTGTCAAACTTACCAAAGATAATCTGCAAGATATCTTTTTTATGCCTCACAGCTGCAGTTACCGTAGGCTTTACGAAGATAGGGGATTACCCAGTTGGCATCCGTTACTCAACAAAGGTAAAAAATCAGCAATGCATAAATCAGGTATGTCCGTAAGGGGAAAGACTGTTGCTGATCATGATGTTGATTTAGAGCTGTTTGAAGACTACATAGCGCTTTGGCCGATGGAAGATTTGGATTAGGATTTTTGAACTACTAGCTAGAGTTTTATTAACTATCAATAGGTTAATAGGAATTGTGCCACATATTGCTTCATCTATTAGACAAGCAAATATTAATTCTGACTTTTTCTAACAGCATAGTCAGTTTTAATATCAAAAAAATCATTTATTATTTGAGTGCTAAAAATGTGCAGCTGTAAACATAAATACTTAACGTATAATTTATATACTCAATAACTTATTCGCCGCAATAATCAGAAACATCGAACATAATTTTCAGTTCTGATGTATCTGATAAATTGCTACATTTTTTAATTGTTTTTATCTAAATGCTCGAAGTCGACTTCTTCGTATTTTGTACCCGCATTTTCATCGTTAAATACATCCATGTCTAATTCGTTTTCACTTTTTGCCACAATACAAGCTACCATGCAGTCACCAGTTACGTTTACAGCTGTTCTGGTCATATCTAGCAATCTATCAACACCTATAATCAGCGCGATGCCCTCTACTGGTAAATTTACTTGTTGTAGAACCATAGCAAGCATTATAAGACCCACTCCGGGCACTCCAGCTGTGCCTATAGAAGCCAAGGTAGCAGTGAGTATCACCATCATATAATCACCTAAACTCAAATCTACAGCGTACACCTGTGCGATAAATACAGTGGCGACACCTTGCATAATGGCGGTGCCGTCCATGTTAATTGTAGAGCCAAGAGGAACGGTAAAAGAAGCAACAGAGCGTTTAACACCTAACTTTTTAATGGCTGTTTCCATGGTGATTGGCAAGGTGGCGCTGCTGCTTGAGGTACTAAACGCAAATAAAGCAGCATCACGCATTTTCTTTATCAAGACTACTGGGCTCAAGCCACTGAGAACTTTTAAAATTATTGGATAAGAGACAAACGCGTGTAAAAGTAGAACAAACACAACGAGTAAAAAATATTTAAGAAGGCTGGCGATAGTGTCAAAACCAATAGTGGCAAAAAGCTTAGCCATCAAAACAAATACCCCGTAAGGAGCCAGATTCATTAAGATAGTTACAAGTTTCATGATAACAGTACTAAAGTCTTCAAATACCGCGGTTAGTCTTTTACCCGTATCTCCTGTCATCGCCATGGCAATTCCAAAGAATACGGCAAACACAATAATTTGTAACATATTACCTTCAGCCATGGCATTGATGGGATTAGTTGGCATCATATTTATGATAACCTGACCTAGAGAAGGTGCTTCTTTTGCAACAAACGCTGCCTCGGTGGTTAGATTTAATCCTTCGCCCGGTGCAACTAGTAGAGCGAAACTGACAGCTAAGCTAATAGCTATTGCCGTAGTACTGATATAAAGTAATATAGATTTACCGCCTAATCGACCCAACTTTGAAGGGTCAGATAAACTAGATGTGCCACATACTAATGAAACAAAAACGAGTGGCACAACCAGCATTTTTAAGCTGGCGATAAAGATACTACCTACTATGTTAAATATACCGTCGATTAAAAGCGCATACGTGGAAACTTGAAAGCCGAATACACTAAAAGAAAAATCTCCGCTATCATCAAACAACCATTGTAGTAAAGCTCCTATAATTATTCCGGATATCATGCCGATAAAGATCCTGACGGTCAGTCCGAATTTTTGTGAAACGGGTTTCTGTAATGGCGAGGGTGTTGATGTAGTCATGGAAATCCTAAGCTTTATTATTGTTAAAAGTTGTGAGTATTAGTGCTATTGAATTGGGTTATCTATTTTAACCTTCACCTAGGTTAGCAAGATTGTGGTTCAAGCTGAACTGTTAAAGTGAATTTGCCATTACAATATGGCCCATGTGTATAGGAAAGGATTATGATTTTACGTTTTAGAACGCTGTTTGGATTTTTGGCTGTACTGAGCCTTTTTTCATGTGGAGGAGGCGGGAGTCTCTCTCGTGATGATAGTGCTGGGGGAACGACTGGAAGTGCGACAGTCACGATCACCAGAAGTATTTCGCTTGCTTTTACTGATGATAATGGTCAGCCATCAACATCACTCAGCGAATCCACTCCTTTAACGCTCACTGCAACAGCAACAGACTCGAACGGCGACCCTGTTACTTCTACCTTGATTACATATAGGTTCCAACCAGAAGGGTTGGCTGTTTTTGGCAATGATGCAGGCACCGCCTCTACTGATGCAAACGGCGCCGCAATTATTCAAATACTCGTTGGTGAAAACTCTGGCGCTGGGGAAATAGTAGCGGCTCTTAGTTCAGGCGAAGAAGCAACGACTACCTTTAATTCGTCAGGCACAACACTCATAGGTGAACAACCTGCATCACTTGACTTGTTTGGCAGTTTCACTCAATTAGCCTCGAGTGGCTCAGATGAAATTGAGCTCATTGCTTTAGTCAAAGATGCAAATAACGTGCTCCTTGAGGGGATAGATGTAACATTTTCCGCTGATTCTGGTGCAAGTCTGCAACTTGAAAATGGAGGAAGTGTTGCGATAACTGGTGTTGATGGTATTGCTAGAGCTACCCTTTCAACTCAAAATAACCAAGAAAATAGGACTATTGAGGTTATAGCTAGTTCTGCTACCTTCTCTCAAATATTAGAAGTTCAAGTGGTGGGCACACAGATAAATATCAATGGTTCATCATCTGCGATTTTAAATGATCCCGTTCCTTTAACTATTAGTTTGGTCGACTCTGACGGTAACGGTATTGCGAACAAAACTATCAATCTAAGTGCTACTAATGGGCAGTTAAGTGACACCAGTCCAACTACCTCAGTTGAAGGACAAATAACAGTAAACTACACTAGTGCTGTGGCAGGTACGGATACCGTGGTTGCAATTGCTCTTAACTCCCAAAGCGAATTTTCCATAGCCGTCCAAGAAGACGATTTTTCTTTTGTTGATGCGTTGGTAGATAACGAAGCAGTTGAAGTTGAACTCAATACTGCAACTGAGCTGACAGTACAGTGGTTAAAAAATGGTACTGCTTTTGCCAATGGAAACGTAACCCTTACTACATCAAGAGGTCTAGTGGCCGAATCTATTGCTAGCACGGATAGTGAAGGTAACGTGGCATTTTCGCTTCAATCCAATAATGCTGGTTTTGCTTCAATCACTGCAACAGGATTAGATGCAGAGGGCAATGAAGTGAATGCCAGAACTTTAGTGGAGTTTGTCGCCACAGTGGCAGATAACATTATTGTTGATGGCACTCCCGACTCTGTGGCCCCAAGCGGCCAAACCAGTACGATTACTTCAGTGGTACGCGACCCAAATGGTAACCTAGTCAAAGGTAAAGTGATTAATTTTGTAGTGGATGATGTCAGTGGTGGCACTATATCACCCAATCAAGCGACAACTAATCGAAGCGGCATAGCTTCAACAGTTTACACCTCCAATGCAGTAAGCAGTTTTGAGGCCGTTAAAGTTTACGCAACAGTAGCTGATACTCCTTCAGTTAGTAATTTTACAAGTTTGACTGTTGGCGATAGGGCGTTCGATATTTCGATTGGAACCGGACGCTTAATTGAAGCGCCTGAACAATCTTCTTACTCAAAAGAGTTCTCGGTTTTTGTGACCGACCCAGACTCAAATCCTGTACCTAACGCGCTCATGACTTTTTCAGCTCCGCCAGTGAAATTTTCTGATGAGGGCAAATTTCGTAAAGGAACATGGAGCTATGACGATGTCAATGATATTTGGTTACAAGTTATTACTGATAGTTGCGATAATGAAGATGTAAATGGTAACGGAATACTGGATGTGGGTGAAGATTCTAATAATAATGGTATCTTTGATGAAGGTGAAGATTCAAATAATGATGGAATCTTCGATGAAGGTGAAGATATTAATAAAGACGGGCTGTTAACACCCGGAAACGTGGTAAGTATTCCTTCTACAAGTACCACAGATGATAATGGTCAAACCTTGATTAATATTTTGTACGCGAAACAGTTCGGCGCATGGGTAGATGTCGATATTTCGGTGAATGCAGAATCTGCCGGAAGCGAATCATCTGAGAGTCAAGAATTTTCATTACCTGTTGCAGCAACTGACTTGGTTGATGATGCATCTCCTCCACCTAGCAGTCCATACTGTGTGATGGTTGGCTGTATTAATACAGATCGATAAATATAATAAGTAAAAAGCCCGATATTCCCGGGCTTTTTTATATGCATAATATTAAAATACAAAGTAGGGTAAACCGTCACCCCTGTTGAAATGGGTAAACAGAAGCGAGTGCTAATAA